>Ga0315278_10005073_pt1 | contig 11941 bp, 9 predicted proteins | sample YL17G06_0_MG_FD_203880 | JGI IMG/M metagenome (GOLD analysis project Ga0315278, IMG submission 203880) | Sediment microbial communities from Yellowstone Lake, YNP, Wyoming, USA - YL17G06_0 | ecosystem: Environmental > Aquatic > Freshwater > Lake > Sediment | place: USA: Wyoming | collected... | reverse complement strand
CGAGCCCTACACGAAGGGCGGCAAGACCGGCCTCTTTGGCGGCGCCGGCGTCGGCAAGACGGTCATGATCCAGGAGCTCATCAACAACGTCGCCATGCACCACGGCGGCTTCTCGGTGTTCTCGGGCGTCGGCGAGCGCACCCGCGAGGGCAATGACCTCTACCACGAGATGACGGAGTCCGGCGTCATCACGCCGGGCGATCCTTCGAAGTCGAAGTGCTCGCTGATCTATGGACAGATGACCGAGCCTCCCGGCGCGCGCCTGCGCGTGGGGCTGTCGGGCCTGACGGTCGCCGAGTATTTCCGCGATACGGAGGGCAAGGACGTGCTGCTCTTCATCGACAACATCTTCCGTTTCACGCAGGCGGGCTCGGAAGTCTCGGCGCTGCTCGGGCGCATGCCGTCGGCCGTCGGCTACCAGCCCAACCTCGCGACCGAGATGGGCGAGCTGCAGGAGCGCATCACCTCGACCAAGAAGGGCTCCATCACGTCGGTGCAGGCGATTTACGTTCCGGCCGACGACCTGACGGACCCGGCACCCGCGGCGGCGTTCGCGCACCTGGACGCGACGACCGTGCTCTCCCGCGCAATCTCGGAAATGGGCATCTACCCGGCCGTGGATCCGCTGGCCTCGACTTCGACGATCCTCTCCGCCCGCGTCGTCGGCGAGGAACACTACAAGTGCGCCCGCGACGTGCAGGCGGTGCTTCAGAAGTACAAGGACCTCCAGGACATCATCGCGATCCTCGGCATCGACGAGCTTTCGGAAGAGGACAAGCAGATCGTCGCCCGCGCACGCAAGGTCCAGCGCTTCCTGTCGCAGCCCTTTTTCGTGGCCCAGCAGTTCACGGGTCTCGAGGGGCGATACGTCAAGATCGCCGACACGATCAAGGGCTTCCGCGAGATCGTCGACGGCAAGTGCGACGACATGCCGGAGCAGGCCTTCTACATGGTGGGCACGATCGAAGAGGCCCGCGAGAAGGCCGCCACGCTCGCGAAGGTGGCCTAACTCCCGATGGCACTTCAACTGCTCGTCGTCACCCCGGAGCGCAAGGTCGTCGAGGCGCAAGCGGACGAGGTCGAGCTGCCCGGCGCACAGGGCTACGTGGGCATCCTGCCCGGGCATGCGCCTCTCATCACCCTGCTCTCGACGGGCGTCCTGACGTTTCGCCGGGGCGGCAGCTCCACCGCCTACGCCGTCTCCGCGGGGTTTGCCGAGATCTCGGGCGACCGGGTCTCGGTTCTCGCGGACTCGGCCGAGTCCGCCGCCGAGATCGACGCGGCTGCGGCCGAGCGCGACCGCGCGAAAGCCGAAGAAGAGATGAAGACCGCCGGCGTCGACACGCTCGATCCCATCCGCGCCCGGGTGGAGCTGGCCCAGGCCCGGATTTCCGTCGCGCGCCGCCCGAGCTAGTGAACGGGGTCAACCGTGCGTTCGTGCGTTCGCTCATCAAGTGTGACCTGCCCCCCAAAAGCTGGCCCAGCGCAAATGACACTTCTCACCCTATTCTGGGAGAGGAGGAGCGATGCGAGGGAGTCGAGCTGACGTGACGCGGCGAGCGATCACGCGCCCGCGGCCGTAAGCTCCGAAGGCCGTCTGACAGAATACCGGCCGGAGGAACGAGACAATTGGGTGACGACGTCCCGCCAACACAGCCACCGGGCAAGCCGAACGGCGACGAACGCCTGTTTCTCTCGGGCCCGCGCTCGCGCTGGAAGGAACTCCTCTCGGTCCTGGACATCATGCGCGAGTTCATCCGGGGCTTTCAAACGCTGCACTTCGTCGGTCCGTGCGTGACGGTCTTCGGCTCGGCGCGTTTCAAGCAGGACCATCCGTACTACGCGCTGACGGAACAGGTCGGCGCGGGCCTGGCGCGCCTGGGCTTTACCGTCATCACGGGAGGCGGCCCCGGGGTCATGGAAGCGGCCAGCCGCGGCGCGAAGCAGGCCGGCGGTTTCACGGTCGGGTGCAACATCGTCCTTCCCGAAGAGCAGAAACTGAACCCCTACCTCGACCGTTCCGTGGCCTTCAAGCACTTTTTCGTCCGCAAGGTGATGCTGGTCAAGTACTCGTACGCCTTCGTCGTCATGCCGGGGGGCCTCGGCACGATGGACGAGCTGTTCGAGGCGCTTACGCTCATTCAGACCGCCAAGATCAAGAACTTTCCGGTCGTCCTGATGAGCACCGAGTTTTACCGGCCGCTGATGGGCTTCCTCGCGAAAATGGTGGCCGGTGGCACGATCTCGGACACCGACCTCGATCTTCTGCTCCTGACCGATTCGGTCGAGCAGGCGATGGACCACATCGAGAAGCACGCCGTAAAGTCGTTCGGCCTCGATCGGCCCAAAAGGAAGCTCAAGGCCCTCGGCGAGTAGCCGCGGCGGATTGGTGCGTTCTCATCAGGTCCAGGGACCGCCTCCGGCGTAACGTCGCAGACGTCGGAGGTGATGCATGTTTCGAAGAGTCCTTGTTCCCGTCGATTTCACGAGGAAGAACGCCCGGGCCGTGAAAGTCGCGGCGAAGCTGGCTACGCTGCGCGGCGCATCCGTGACGCTGCTCCACGTCATCGAGCGCGTGGACGCGGGCGACGACGCGGCGCTGGCGGGCTTTTACCGCGGCCTCGAGAAGAGCGCCCGCACGAAGATGGGGGCCCTGCTCGCGTCGGCCGGTCGCGTCCCGACGCACGCCGAGATCGTGTATGGCAACCGCGTCAACGAAATCCTCCGCCTTGCCGAAGAGAACAAGACCGATCTGATCGTCATGGGCTCCCATCGCCTCGCCCTGAAACATCCGGGCCAGAACTGGGGCACGATCAGTTACAAGATCGGCATCCTCGCGCGTTGCCCGGTGCTGCTCGTCAAGTAAACCGCGGGCCTCGCCGCTCGTCTTCTCTGCTGGACGCGAGCCCTTTCGGCCGCGGTCTCACGCGAAAGGAGATTTCATGCGACGTTTCTTGTTCCGGCTTGCCGCGCCCGCCCTTCTGGGTCTCGTTGCCCTGTCGGTCCTCGCGCAGGACGTCCCGGCGGCCCCTCGCCCCGGCCACGACCACCACCTGCGGGAGTGCCTCTCGATTCTCGACCTGAGCGATCAGCAGAAGACCGACATCCAGGGCCTCGTCGAGGCCGCGCGGCCGGCCGTGGAGGCGAACCGGGCCGCCGTTCAAGCCGCCAGGCAGACGCTGCGCGCCGCCGTCGACGCCGTGCCCCCGGACGCCTGCACAATCGGGAACGACTTTCTCGCGGTGAAAGCGGCCGTCGCGACGTTGCGCGGCACGCTCGAAGGGGTGCGCGATCAGATCATGGCCGTGCTGACGCCCGACCAGCAGGCGCGCCTCCAGGGCTGCCTCGACGCGCCCCGGGACGACGCTCCGTCGACCGACGCAACGGCGCAGTAGGCGCGATCTGGCCTTACGGCGCCCGGTAGCCTGGCCCGCGCAGGGCCCTGCCGGGCGCCGCATTCGTGATCCTGCCCTCGTCGACAACCAGGACCCCGTTGACGGCGACGTAGGGAAAGCCCGCGCTGTAGCGGCGGGGCTCCTCGTAGGTCGCCAGGTCCTGGACCTTCGCCATGTCGACCGCAACGAGGTCCGCAGCCATGCCGACCTTGACGAGCCCGCGGTCGGTCAGGCCGGCGGCCTCGGCGGGAAACGAAGTCATCTTGCGGACGGCCTCCTCGAGGCGCAGGACTTTTTCGTCCCGGACGTACTTGCCGAGGATGCGGGCCGTCGAGGCCCATCCGCGCGGGTGCGACTTTTCCTCGGAGAAGATGCCGTCGGTCGCGCCGGCGCCCGAGTCCGTGCAGAAGGCCACGAGCGGGCTCTGGAGCGCGGTGCGCACGTCGGCCTCGTCCATCATGAAGATGATGCAGGCCGTGTTCGCGCGATCGGCGATGACGAGGTCGATCAGAGCGTCGCGCGGGTCCTTCTTCTCGTCCGCCGCGATCTGGGCGACCGACTTGCCCTCGTACTTCTTCAGGTTCGTGTTGACGACCGAGGCGACGAGGACGCGGTCGGGGCCGCCGGCGCCCAGGTACTGGTTGCTCCAGGCGTCCGAGTCCTCGAGCATGTCCTTCTTGGCTTTCGCGCGCGCGGCAGGATCAGCCAGCCGCTTCAGCAGCGCTTCGCGCCCGCCCTCTCGGATCCAGGGCGGCAGGCAGGCGTCGAGGTTGTTGGAGCCCGCCGTCCACGGATACTGGTTGGCCGCGACGTCGATGCCTTCGGCGCGTGCGGCCTGGATCCGCGCCAGCACCGCTGGCATACGGCCCCAGTTGCGCTTGTACGCGGTCTTCAGGTGCCAGATCTGGGTCCGGATCCGGGCCTCCTTCGCGATGCGGAAGACCTCGTCGAGCGAGGCGTCGATCGCGTTGGCCTCCGAGCGCTGGTGCGTGAAATACGCGCCGCCGTACCGGGCCGCGACTTTCGCCATGGCGATGAGCTCGTCGGTCGAGTTGTACATGTCGGGCACGTACTGGAGAGAGGAAGAGACGCCGAGAACGCCGTCCTTCATGGCCTCATCCACGACGTCGCACATGCGCTTCAATTCTTCGGGCGTCGCGCGGCGGTCGGCCTTGCCGATGACGAAATCCCGCACGCTGCCCGCGCCCACGAAGGTCGCGAGGTTGATGGCGCTGCCGCGGCGCTCGAAGGTCTGGAAATAGCCGCCGAGGGTCGTGAAGTCGGGCGTGAAACCGTATCGCTGGTAGCCGTCCTTCTTGTCGGCAAGCATCGCGGCGTTCAGGGGCGCGATCGAGTCGCCCTCACCCGTCACCTCGGTCGTGATGCCCTGCGTGATCTTCGAGGCCGCCCTCTTGTCGACGAGCACGTTGTACTCGGACTGCCCCAGCAGGTCGATGAACCCCGGCGTGATGATGAGGCCCTTTGCGTCGATCGTGCGCTTTGCAGCGTGCCCGGCCAGTGCGCCGACGGCCACGATCCGTCCGTCGCGTACGCCGACGTCGGCGACGAACCAGGGCGCGCTCGTGCCGTCGACCACGTGGCCGCCGACGAAGACGAGGTCGTAAGGCGCGTCGGCAGGAGCGGGCGAGAGCGCAAGCAGGCAGAAAACGGCCGGGACGGCGAACAGCAGCTTTTTCATGCGGGTAACTCTATCGCCGGTCGCGCCGTTCACGCTGCGTTCACGTCCTCGGGTCTAGCCTTGGCCGCATGAGGAGACGATTGCTCGTGGCGCTGCTTTCCTGCGGTCTCGCGGGCGCCGCCCCGGGCGCCACACCCGAGAAGCAGAAGAGCCACGGCTACGGCGTCTCCGGCACGATCACGCGGGTGGACGAAGCCACGAAGACCTTCGTCGTGAAGACGGCGGCCGGCAAGGAAACCGCGCTCGTGCGCACGACGGCGACGAAGATCAACGGCGAGGCGCCCAAGGCGGGAGACCGCGTCGCGGTGCGCTGGCTCGAGCACGACGGCAGGAAGGTCGCGACCTCGATCCGGATCGAGCCGCCGGCCGTGGCGGCCGCGACCCCCGCGGCGCCCGCCGCCTCCGCACCGACCCGCTGATCCCGCGCCCGGGACCTGCGGCCCCGGATTAACGGCCCTCGAGCGCTCGCAGGACCGTCATGACGCGCGCGGACCACGAGTTCTCGCGGCCGAGCGCGCGCAGGTGGGCGCGGAAATCCCGATCGCGGCCCTGCTCCCGCGCCTGGTCGAGAGCGAGGGAGAATTCCGCGGCCGTCCCTGCGATGCGGACCTCCGGGTATGCCTGGCACTCCGCCATGGGCGTCGTGACGATCGGCTTGCCGCCCGCGAAATACTCGTAGAGCTTCAGGGGCGAGGTGGCCTGGGTGATGGCGTTGATCCGGAACGGGATCGTCGCGACGTCGAAGAGCGACAGGTAGCCGGGCAGCGTCACGTAATCGCGGGGCCCGAGCCAGCGGACGTTCTTTTGCTCGAGCAGCGGCTGGCCCGGAAGGCTCGTGTCGTACTGGGGGCCGATGAGCACGAACCGCCAGTCGGGCTTGGACGCGGCCACGGCATCCAGGAGGGGGTAGTCGAACCACTCCGCCAGGGCGCCGTAGTAGCCCGCCACGGGAGCCCCGGGCGTCAGAAACCGCAGAAGTTCCTGGTCGCGGGGCGCCGCGGCGGGCGCGGCGAAGCGCTCGTACTCGACGCCGTTGGGCAGAAGGATGGCGTCTGGCCTCACCGCGAGCGCCTCCTCGTGGAGCCTGCGGGCGACGCTGGCGACGACCGTGGCCTCGGCGAGACCGCGCGCGTGGTTTGTCTCGAGCAACCCGCGGTCGTACGGGAAGACGGCGAGATCGTCGATCCAGTCGTAGACGGTCCGCGCCGGCCTCGGGTAGCCGTCGGAGAGATGGAAGTTGTACGGAAAGGCCCAGAGCAGCGGCGACGGGACTTCGTGCAGCAGCTGCGGCGAGCCGTTGTAGAGAAACAAGTTCGGCTCGATCTCGCGGAACCCGTTCAACCGGTCGTCGGCGTTGCTGCTGTCGAAGATCGCGACGTAGCCGAGTCGGGCGAAAACCCGGGCGAGGTGATGCGGCCGCTGGAAGAGATGGATGCCCCAGCCGACCGAGGGCAGGAACACGACGGCGCCCTTGCTCGAGCGCACGCGCGCGAGCACGTGCGAGAGTTGGTCGCGGTACTGCTCGGGGGCCGCGGCACGGCGCAACGAAGGCGCTGGCGGCAGGGCCGCCGGAGCCGCGACTACGGGTGCCGGGAGACCGCCCCACTTCTCGTCGTACCGGCGTTTGTTCTCGGCGTACAGCGCGAAATACGCCTCCTTCGGCATCTTCCGAAACGAGGCCATCTGCCAGTGATGCACGAAGGCGTCGCGAGCGCAGCGGACCGCGTACCCTTTTTCACGCACGCGGCGGTTGTAGTCGTCATCCTCGAAGAGGCCGATGCCAAACCGCTCGTCGAGCGGCCCGACCTCCTCGTAGACCCGGCGGGGCAGGGCCGTGCAGAAGAGAGCGAGCATCGGGATCTCGAAGGATTCCCGGTCGTGCGCCCGGACCCAGCCGGCGGCCCACGGGGGCAGATCCGCGACGCTCTCGTAGCCGGCGTCGACTTTCGCCGAGTTGGCGATGGCGTTGGTGACCGGGCCGACCAGGCCGAGCTTCGGATCCGAAGAGAGCTGGCGCACGAGCGCCGTGGCCCAGCCCCGCGTGACGACCGTGTCGTTGTTGAGCAGGACGAGGTAATCGCCCGAAGCCGCCGCCAGGCCCGCATTGCAGGCGGCGGCGAAGCCGCGATTGTCGGAATTGAGGATCGGCCGGATCCTCGGATCGCGCCGCGCCATGTCCGCGAGCAGATCCGGCGTGCCGTCGGTCGAGGCGTTGTCGACGGCGAGGATCTCGAGGTTGGGCCACTCGGTGCGCGCGATGAGGCTCTCGAAACAGAGCCGGTTGAAATCGAGGCCGTTCCAGCTCACCACGACGACGGACAGTTTCGGAAATGCCGCGGCGATCGCACTTTCGTCCGCAAGATCCGTCGCGACCGGCCAGGCCCGTTCTGCCTGGAGCCGATCGGCCACTGGGCGCCACGCCGGATCCGTCACGACCGAGAGCGTCGCTGCCAGGGAGTGCTCGCGTCGCAGCAGGTCGAGCGCATCGAAAAGACCGTCCAGGCCAGACGGCGGCGCGCACAGCGACACCGCGAACGTGCCGGTCGAAACCTCCCGCACCTGGACGGGCGGGCCTTCGGCGCGGAGGTTCGGCAGGACGGCGAAGATTCGGTGCCCGCGCTCGGCCAGACGTCTTGCGGCCGCCGCGTGCGCCTCCGAGGCCGGCAGCAGCACGATGTCGCAGCAATTCTCGATTGCGGGGGCAGGCGCCCTGGCCGCGGCCTCGCTGGCCGGGTCCGGCCCGACCCAATCCGAGGGCGGCGCGCCGAGTGCGCGGCTCAACTTCTGCCTCGCGGGGCGCGAAATCCGCGCGGCTGTGCGCCGCGCGCGCCAGTAGAGGTTGATCGTCTTCCAGAAGCGCGAGGTGTGGATCCGGAGGAGCTCGTCGCGGGTCTCGGCGCGCTGGCCTTCGAGCAGGGTCACCTCGCGGCGGTGCACTTCTGCCGCCGCTTCGGAGCGCGCGAGAAGCTCGGCATTGGACGCGCGCAGCGCGCTCTCCACGCTTTCGGCCGCGGCAAGACGGGCCTGTGCGTCGCCAAGACGGGTCTCTGCGTCGTTAAGACGGAGTTGCTGAGCGATCCGATCGGCGCGGAGCACATTGGCCTCGGCCGAGAGCTCGTGCGTCCGCACGAGGTTTGCCGCAAGCGCGTCGTCGACGAGGCGGATCATTTCCGGGGCGATCGCGGCGGCGGCGGGAGGATTCTCGGCCAGCGCCGCCAGGGTGTCGAGGTCCGTCTCGGCCAGGCGCCGCTGCTCGGACGCGGCCGCCGCGAGCGTCGCGCGGAACTCGTCGCGCCCGGCGTGGGCAAGCTCCATCTTCGCGGCGAGCGTCGAGGCGGAGAGCTCGCCGATCGGCAGGGCGAGCTCGGACAGGCCGCAGCGGGCAAGCAGGGCTTCCACCTTCGGGTCGTAGGCAATCGCCACCGGCGCCACCGTGCCCGAGATGGCAAACACGACCGAATGCAGGCGCATCCCCACGACGAGGTCGCACCCCCCGATCAGCGCGGCCGTGTCCCCCGGCGAAAGCAGGCCCGAGAGGACGGCGGCCCGGTCCGCGTGCCGGAGTCGTCTGCGCACGCGCGAGGCGAGCGCAAAATCGTCGTCGTCGCTCCAGGGGCTCTTCTCGAAGGGCACGAAGAGAAGCGACCCTTGCGTCCTCTCGAGGAAGAGATCGAGCCCGGCGGCCACCTCGCGCTCCCAGACTTCGGGTTCGGCGCCGTGGGACCAGGGCCGCAGCGCCACGCCGACGACCGGCGCCCGCGGCTCGATGCCCATGCCGATGAGCACGTCCTCGGGCCGGACGCCTTCGGGGGCCAGGAGAAAGGCGGGGTCGGCCGAGAGCGTGATCCGCGCGGCCGGCACTCCGAGCGCCTCGAGCAGTGCGCGCGACCCCTCGTCGCGGACGGAGATGCGCGCGGCCGCTCGGGATACCGCGGCGACGATTCTGCGACCCTCCTCGGTCTCGAGCGGGCCAAAGCCGAGGCCGTGAAACGCGAACGGCTTTTCGGCGAGGGCGGCGAGGATGGCGGGTCCCGCGTAGAAGGTGATCCCGCCATGGCGCGGCGTCAGCAGCGTTCCCGCCTCGACCCCCTGGTAGTCCTGGAAGAGGCCGCCGCCACCAATGACCACGAGGCGGCACTTGCGAACTTCCTCCGCGATCGAGAGAGGGTCGCGCCACGGGATTGCATCGACGCCGTGCCGATGCCGCGTTTGGCCCGGGTCGCCCGAGACGACGACGATCCGCGCGGCGGGCAGTCGCCGGGCAAAGCCCGCGACGAGTGCGGCAAGAATCGCTTCGTCCCCGGTGTTTCCGAACCCGTAGTAGCCGGTGACGAGGACGCTCTGATCGGCCATTTCCGCCAGTCTCTCGCAAGAGAGCGCCGCCAAACAACCCGCACGGTTATGCTTCGAGGCCGTATGGAAGCGCGCACGGGGACTCTGGATCCGACCGCGCCCGCGTGGCAGCGCGTGGCCGAGCGCTTCGCACAATGGCGCGCACCCGGCAGCGAGGGCTTCTACGAGGCCCTGGCGAAGCACTTCGCGCACCTCTGCGAGCATCCGGTTCTGCCGCTGCACTTCGAGTACGCGGCCACGGCCAACGACCGGGGCCGCGCCGCGGCCGGGCGGCTCTCCGGCCTCCTGCAGGGCCGTCGGCGCCGCGGATTTCTGCCTCCGAACCGTCCGCGGGTGCTGGACGTCGGCTGCGCGTACGGCGGGTTCCTGGTCGCCTTCGCGGAAAAAGGCGCGAGCGTGACGGGCATCGACCTCGATGAGCGCTACGTCCGGCTGGCCGGGCTCAACCTGCAGGAGCAGGGCCTGGACGGCCAGGTCGTCCAGGGAAACGCGATCGCGAAGCATCCCGGATTCGTGGGACGCTTCGATCTCATCATCGCCAACGACGTGCTCGAACACGTGCCGCTGCTGGACGATTTTCTCGGCAACATCTCCGACTGGCTTGCGCCCGGGGGCGTGGCCTACTTCGAGATCCCGAACGGCGCGTTTGCACCCTACGTGGGCAGGGACGGGCACCACCAGCTTTTCGGTATCGTGCTGCTCGATTTCGCCGAAGCCAGCCGGTACATGACGCTGCTGTCGCCCTCCGGAAAGTACGACACGTACAACTACCTCGGCGTGGCCGACTACCGGCGTGTTTTCGCGGCGCACGGGTTGTCCTTCGAGGTCATGCCCGAGACTCTCGGGGCGGCAACCGTCGAAGGCGTCCTCGCGCAGTGCGCAGAGCTTGACGAAGGCAGCGAGACGGGCCTGGCGGCAGTTCCGGAGGAGCTCCGGAGCCTCGTGCGCGAGCGCGTCGAGACCTACCTTTCGCGCGTCGAAGCGGCGCCGCGCTCAACCGCGCAAGAGCGCCAGGCTTTTCTTCTCGACTACGGGCCGGCTCTCTGGGTGGCCCTGGCCAGACGAACATGAGGCGCGCTCTTTGGATCGCGGCACTCCTCCTGGCCGCGGCCGCGTCGGCGTCCGCGTGCCGGAAGGACCCGGCCGATGCCTGGCGGGGCATGAACGTGATCTGGATCTCGTTCGACTCGGTCCGTTCGGATCATTGCTCCTTCAACGGCTATGCGCGCTCCACGACGCCGAACCTCGATCGGGTCGCGGCCCGCGGCGCGCGCTTTCCGCGCACGGTCGCGCAGGCGCCCTACACGCTGCCTTCGTACGCCTCGATGCTTTCCTCGCGCTACGTCTCGCAGCTGGCGGTGCAGGAGCAGCGCGACGAAAGGGACCGGTCGAAAATCCTCGGCGTCGCGCCGGGGCCAACAGCCGGGGACGAGCTCGTCTCGGAAGCGCTCAAGGGCGCGGGCTACAAGACGGCCGCGTTCGTCCAGAGCTGGGTGTCGAAGCCCTTCGGGTTCGACCAGGGATGGGACCTCTTTCGCCACGAGCAGGAGTCGCTCGCGGTGAAGATGCCCCGGGTCCTCGAGTGGATCGAGAAGAACCGCGCCGGGCGCTTTTTCGTTTTTCTCTACTCGACCGACACGCACTATCCGTTCCTGCACGCGCACGACCGAAAGAATCTCTACGGCGCCTTTCCGAGCACGTTCGAGTTCAGCCTCGATACGATCGAGGGGGTTCGCGCCGGCAAGGTCCATCCGTCTGCCGACGACATCGCCAACGCGATGGCCATGTACGACGAGGGGATCCACTGGACCGACGCGGACCTGGCGCCGCTCTTCGCCTATCTCGAGCGGTCGGGGCTTTCCGAGAACACGATCGTCGTCTTCAACGCGGACCACGGCGAGGAGTTCGACGAGCACGGGGTGATCAGCCACGGCCAGACCTATTACGACGGCGTGGTGCGCACGCCGCTCGTCATCGCGGCCCCGGGAATGCCGCGCGCGGGGCGGGCGATCGAGCAGCTCACGCAGAACATCGACATCGCCCCGACGCTGCTCGACATGGTGGGCGTCGAGCGCCCGCGCGGCTGGAGCGGAAGGAGCCTGAAGACGGCGTTGGCCGGGACCGAGGCGCCGCCCGCGGCGCTGGCGCCACGAGCCGCTTTCACCGAAGGCGCGTGGACGTTCTGGATCGGCAGCGTGACCGAGGAGAATCGCAAGTTCATCCTCGTGACCCCGCAGGAGCGGATGCTCTTTGACCTCGCCAGGGACCCGGGCGAGAAGGCGAACCTCGCGCCATCGGAGGCCGACGGCGTGCGAAGGCTGTACCACGTCCTCATGAAGCACCTGGGCGGCCCGGCGTCCTGGATCGCTTCCGGCAGTGGCCAGAAGCCCCCGTCCTACCAGACGTGGATGAAGCAGGTCATGGGCCACTACGGCCTCGGCGAACAGAGCGACGTCGTCAAGGAGTTAAAGGCGCTCGGCTATCTCCACTGATG
>Ga0315278_10005072_pt1 | contig 11942 bp, 2 predicted proteins | sample YL17G06_0_MG_FD_203880 | JGI IMG/M metagenome (GOLD analysis project Ga0315278, IMG submission 203880) | Sediment microbial communities from Yellowstone Lake, YNP, Wyoming, USA - YL17G06_0 | ecosystem: Environmental > Aquatic > Freshwater > Lake > Sediment | place: USA: Wyoming | collected... | reverse complement strand
TTGAATCGCACCAAACTCGGCCTGTTGATCCGCGCCGGCGTGCAAGACCGCGAGATGGTCGAGAGCCTGGGCTACCGCATCCGGCGCCTGTTCGTCGGCGTTTTCGTCGCCGGCTCGGCGCTCGCGGGGCTGGGCGGCGCGTTGTGGGGGATGTACCAGCAGCAGGTGGTGCCGCAGATGGGCGCGCAGGTGAACGTGTTGATCTTCATCGTCATCATCATCGGCGGCCTGGGTTCCACCCTGGGCTGCCTGGTCGGTGCGCTGCTGATCGGCCTGCTCGCCAACTACACCGGCTTCCTGGCGCCCAAGCTCGCCATGTTTTCCAACATCGGATTGATGGTGGCGATTCTGTTGTGGCGGCCGCAGGGCCTGTATCCGGTGGCGAACCGGTGAGCCTGGAGATGAAACAAGATCTTTGTCTTGAGCAATGCGGGGCGCAGCGCCGGCGCGTCTTGCGCTGGCCCGGCCTGGAAGGTTGAGGTGGCGCCATGCTGAAGCGACTGCTGTCGCACGACCTGCCGCGCAACCGCTGGTTGACCTTGCTGCTGCTCGGCGTGGTGCTGGGCCTGGCGTTCGCGCCGTTTCTGTTCCCGGGGACGAAGGCGCTCAACGTCGCGGCGAAGATCATCGTCTTCACCGTGCTCGTCGCGAGCTTCGACCTGCTGCTGGGCTACACCGGCATCGTCAGTTTCGCGCACACCATGTTCTTCGGCATCGGCGCCTATGGCATCGCGATTGCCTGCACGCGCATCGGGCCGACCTGGGGCGCCATCGCGCTCGGGCTCGGCGTGGCGCTGCTGCTGTCGCTGCTGCTGTCGCTGCTGGTCGGGCTGTTCAGCCTGCGCGTGAAGGCGATCTTCTTCGCCATGATCACGCTCGCCGTCGCTTCGGCCTTCCTGACACTCGCGTCGCAGCTGTCCGAGTTCACCGGCGGCGAAGACGGCCTGACCTTCAAGGTGCCGCTGGCGCTACAGCCCGGCACCGTCTACGTCGATGCGCCCGTGCTCGGCGCCACCATCGACGGCCGCTTTGCCACCTACTACCTGCTGTTCATGGTGGCGGTGCTGCTCGTGCTGACGATGCTGCGCATCGTCAACTCGCCGTTCGGCAGAGTGCTGCAGGCGATCCGCGAGAACGATTTTCGCGCCGAGGCGATCGGCTACCGAGTGGTCGTGTACCGCACCATCGCCTCCGTCTTGTCGGCGCTGTTCGCGACGCTTGCCGGTGCCCTGCTCGCGCTCTGGCTGCGCTACAACGGGCCGGACACTTCGCTGTCGTTCGAAATCATGCTCGACGTGTTGCTGATCGTCGTCATCGGCGGCATGGGCACGATTTACGGTGCGGTGATCGGCAGCGCATTGTTCGTGCTTGCGCAAAGCTATCTGCAGGACCTGATGAAACTCGGCGCGGCGGCGGTGGAAGGCGTGCCGCTGCTCCCGGCGTTGATCGCGCCCGACCGCTGGCTGCTGTGGCTGGGCATCCTGTTCGTGCTCTCGGTCTATCACTTTCCAAGTGGTGTCGTGGGTCGCCTGCGCGCGTCACGGCTGCGGCGCAGGACCGACCGACTCTAAGAGCCTGTCGGGCTTTGGGTCGGGCGAGGGCTCTTCGAAATGGCCGCCGAAATGCTGGACCGCGACAACGCCAGCGCCAGCGTCAAACGTGGCATGGCGGTGGAGAACTTCAGCTGAACGGCGGGCCGGCGCTGTGTCGCCGGCTTGTGGGACGCGCATTGACCTGCCTGGCCTGAGCCGCAAGCCAGTCTTGCTCGAACCGCAACCGGCTGACGTAGGTCCGCTCCGGGTGCAGTCGGGTCTGCTTGTGCCCGAGCCGCCAGGCGATGGCTTCGACCCTGGCCTGGCGCGGCACCGGCATCGTGCTCGGGCCGGGTGTCGCGGCACTTGGCGGTCTGCATGTGATTTGCTGCCATGACAAGCCTTCGCCGCGCCTGGACCGCGGGTTGATCGGCCGCGCCGCGCTTCAGGGCGACACCAGCAGCGCCGAGACTTTTCGCACACTGGACACGGCCTGGCGACACGACGCCTGGGCCTCACGTTGGCTGCGGTCTTGCCGAAAACACAACGACGACGGGGCTTTCGCGCCGCCTGCGTGGCTTCTGCGCCACTGGGCGGCGCGGCGGCTGGCGGAAGCTGAGGCACGCCAAATTCGGCAATGGCGCCGACTCTTGGAACGGGACCGCGAATGGGAACGATGTTTGAGTTGCACGACGCTGCACGCCCGAATCCACGGCGCCTTCGTTTGGCGTTGCGAGAGAGGGTCAGGGCTCGTTCGCGGCTCGGGTCGGCGTCTGCATCTCATGCTGGATTCCGGCTTGCGCCGGGATGACTGCGCACCCAGGTTCGACAACAACTCAACCGTCGAGTCCAGCATGACGCTGAAACCCGTGCGCCCCGTGCTCGAAGAATTCGAGCCGCGCATCCTGTACTCGGCCGATTTCGCCCCCGCCGCGCTCGCGCAGTTGCACCTGCCCGGGGCCAGCGATCAGCGGCTGCTGCAGCCGCAGGAGACTCCCGCAGCCGCGACCGCGACCGCCGAAATCGCGTTCGTCGACATCTCGTTGCCCGACGCGCAAAGGCTGATCGACGACCTGCAGGCGCAGCAAGACGCAGGCCGGCCGATCGAGATCGTGCGCATCGATGGCGGTGAGGACGGCATCACCCGCATCAGCGATACCCTGGCGCAGCGCAACGACCTGAGCGCCGTGCACGTGCTCAGCCACGGCAGCGACGGCACGCTGCAGCTGGGCAGCGCGCGGCTCGACGCCGCGACGCTGCTCGCGCGCGCCGGCGAACTGGCGCAGTGGAGCACGGCGCTGAGCGCCGACGCCGACCTGTTGCTCTACGGCTGCGACGTTGCGGCGAGTGCGACAGGCCAGCAGCTGCTGCTGAACCTGGCCGTGCTCACGGGCGCCGATGTGGCCGCCTCGAACGACCTGACCGGCGCCGCTGCACGCGGTGGCGACTGGGTGCTCGAGTTCGCCTCGGGGAGCATCCAGGCCGGCTCGGCGCTCAGCTCGTCCGCACAGCAGGCGTGGAAGGGTGTGCTGTTGGCGCCGACGAACGAGACTCTGGTCAATCAACAGACCGCGAATGACCAGACCACGAGCGCTGAAAATCGGGGCAGCCAACAGGCGGTCGCGCTCGATGGGGCTGGCAACTATGTGGTTGTCTGGACCAGCGCCCTGCAGGACGGCTCTGGCAACGGTGTCTACGCGCGACGTTTCAATTCGGGCGGTACCGCGATCACCGATGAAATCCTGGTCAATCAGTTCACCGCCGGCAATCAGCGATCGGCGCGCGTGGTCTCCGATTCTGCAGGCAACTTCGTCGTCACATGGACCAGCAGCAATCAGGACGGCACGGCGAATAGCGTTTACGCGCGCCGCTTCGATGGCAACGGTCTTGCGCTGACGCCAGAAGCGCGTGTCAACACCACCGCCACCGGCTCACAGACTGACTCGGTGATTGCGATGAACGCCAACACCGGAGACTACGCAATCGCGTGGCAGGGCAACGGCCCGGGCGACAGCGCCGGCATCTTCTTTCGGCGCTTCTTTGCCAACGGCACGGCAAAGGACGCCACCGACCGGCTCGCCAACCTGAGCAACGGCGGCACCGAGAACGACCCTGCCTTGACGATGGATTCCAGTGGCAACTTTGTGATCGTCTGGGAAGTGGGCAACAAGGTCTACTTCCAGCGCTTCGATGCTGGAGGTGGTGCGTTGGGCGGTCGCGTGAGGGTCGACAACCTGCTGTCGGGCAGCTCAGGTGCCGCGGTCGCGTCCGATGCCGCGGGCAACTTCACCATCGTGTTCCGCGAAAGCGTCTTTTTCCCGGGCGTCTGGGCCAAAGGCTTCAACGCCGACGGAACGGTGAAGTACGCCTCGTTCCAGGTGGCCAGCGGCGACCCGACAAGCCCGAGCATCGCGATGGCGGTCGATGGCACATTCGTCGTGACCTACGAGACAAACGTCAGCCTTCAGGTGTATGCCCGCAACTACAACGCCGACGGCACCGCCGCCGCGGCTGCGTTTGCGGTCAATCAAAGCGCCGCAGGAACCGCGACGAGCGCCTCGGTGGCGGTGATCGACGCTAACAACAAGGTCATCGTCTGGAGCGGCAAGGGCAGCGGCGACACGCAGGGAGTCTTCGCTCGACAATTCGGCACGCCGAATGCAGCCCCGGTGATCACCAGCGACGGCGCGGGCGCCAGCGCCGCGGTGAATGTGGCCGAGAACAGTGTCGCGGTGACCACGGTCACCGCCACCGACGCCGATGCGCTGGGCGCGCTCACCTATTCCATCATTGCTGGCGCCGACGCCGCCAGATTCACGATCGACGCCAGCAGCGGCTTGTTGAGCTTCGTCGCAGCGCCGAACTTCGAAGCGCCGAGCGACGTTGGAGTCAACAACGTCTACAACGTGACGGTGCGGGTCAGCGACGGCACGCTCATCGACACCCAGGCAATCGCGGTCACGGTCACGCCGGTGAACGACATCAACCCGGTCATCACCAGCAACGGCGGCGCGGCCAGCGCCGCGATCAGCGTCGCGGAGAACAGCCGCGCCGTCACCACCGTCAAGGCCACCGATGCCGACCTGCCGGCGCAGACACTGACCTACTCGATCAGCGGCGGCGCCGACGCCGCCAGGTTCACGATCAACGCCAGCACCGGCGTGCTCAGCTTCATTGCGGCACCGAACTTCGAACTGCCCACCGATGCGGGGGCCGACAACGTCTATGACGTGACGGTGCAGGCCAGCGACGGCAGCCTCACCGACACGCAGGCGATCGCGGTCACGGTGACGAACCTGAACGACAACAACCCGGTGATCACGAGCAACGGCGGGGGTGCCAGCGCCGCGGTGAACGTGGCCGAGAACAGTGTCGCGGTAACCACGGTCACCGCCACCGACGCCGATGCGCTGGGCGCGCTCACCTATGCCATCAGCGGTGGAGTCGATGCCGCGAGGTTCACGATCGACGCCGGCAGCGGCTTGTTGAGCTTCGTTGCAGCGCCGAACTTCGAAGCGCCGAGCGACGCCGGAGCCAACAACGTCTACAACGTGACGGTGCGGGTCAGCGACGGCACGCTCATCGACACCCAGGCGATCGCGGTCACGGTCACGCCGGTGAACGACATCAACCCGGTCATCACCAGCAACGGCGGCGCGGCCAGCGCCGCGATCAGCGTGGCTGAGAACAGCCGCGCCGTCACCACCGTCAAGGCCACCGATGCCGACCTGCCGGCGCAGACATTGACCTACTCGATCAGCGGCGGCGCCGACGCCGCCAGGTTCACGATCAACGCCAGCACCGGCGTGCTCAGCTTCATTGCGGCACCGAACTTCGAACTGCCCACCGATGCGGGGGCCGACAACGTCTATGACGTGACGGTGCAGGCCAGCGACGGCAGCCTCACCGACACGCAGGCGATCGCGGTCACGGTGACGAACCTGAACGACAACAACCCGGTGATCACGAGCAACGGCGGGGGTGCCAGCGCCGCGGTGAACGTGGCCGAGAACAGTGTCGCGGTAACCACGGTCACCGCCACCGACGCCGATGCGCTGGGCGCGCTCACCTATGCCATCAGCGGTGGAGTCGATGCCGCGAGGTTCACGATCGACGCCGGCAGCGGCTTGTTGAGCTTCGTTGCAGCGCCGAACTTCGAAGCGCCGAGCGACGCCGGAGCCAACAACGTCTACAACGTGACGGTGCGGGTCAGCGACGGCACGCTCATCGACACCCAGGCGATCGCGGTCACGGTCACGCCGGTGAACGACATCAACCCGGTCATCACCAGCAACGGCGGCGCGGCCAGCGCCGCGATCAGCGTCGCGGAGAACAGCAGCGCCGTCACCACCGTCAAGGCCACCGATGCCGACCTGCCGGCGCAGACACTGACCTACTCGATCAGCGGCGGCGCCGACGCCGCCAGGTTCAAGATCAACGCCAGCACCGGCGTGCTCAGCTTCATTGCGGCGCCGAACTTCGAAGTGCCCACCGATGCGGGGGCCGACAACGTCTATGACGTGACGGTGCAGGCCAGCGACGGCAGCCTCACCGACACGCAGGCGATCGCGGTCACGGTCACGAATCTAAACGACAACAACCCGGTGCTCACGAGCAACGGCGGGGGTGCCAGCGCTGCGGTGAACGTGGCCGAGAACAGTGTCACGGTGACCACGGTCACCGCCACCGATGCCGATGCGCTGGGCGCGCTCACCTATGCCATCAGCGGTGGAGTCGATGCCGCGAGGTTCACGATCGACGCCAGCAGCGGTGTGTTGAGCTTTGCGGCAGCGCCGAACTATGAAGCGCCGACCGACGCCGGAGCCAACAACGTCTACAACGTGACGGTGCGCGTCAGCGACGGCACCCGGTCCGACACCCAGGCGATTGCCGTGACGGTGCGCGACGCGAACGAATTTCCTGTCGGCGCGATCAGCGATGCGGATGCGACGGCGAACAGTGTCGCCGAAAACGCGGGCGTCGGAACGCTTGTCGGCGGCACGGCGCTGGCCGTCGACCCCGATGCAACCACGAACGCGATCAGCTACACGCTGGACAACTCCGCCGGCGGACGCTTCGCGATCGACGCTGCGACCGGCGTGCTCAGCGTCGCCGGGGTGCTGGATTACGAGACCTCGACCAGCCACGCCGTGACGGTGCGCGCCACCAGCGCCGACGGCAGCTTCTCGACCGCCGTGTTCACGATCGACTTGAGCGATGTGAACGAGTTTGCAGTCGGTGCTGTCAGCGATGCGGACACCACGCCCAACCAGGTTGCCGAGAACTCAGCCGCCGGCACCTTGGTTGGCATTACGGCCTTGGCGGTCGATGCCGACGCGTCGGCCGCAGTGAGCTACAGCCTGATCGACAACGCCGGCGGCCGCTTTGCGATTGATCCGACGAGCGGCGTGATCGTGACCACCGCTGCATTGGACGCCGAGGCGGGGATCAACCACAACATCGTGGTTCGAGCCGAGTCGACAGATGGGTCGTTCAACACGCAGCGCTTCGTGATCGTCCTGGCCGACGCCAATGAATTTGGCGTCGGTGCGCTCAGCGACAGTGACACCATGGCCGATGCCGCGGACGAAAACGCAGCCATCGGCACCCTGGTTGGAATTACCGCCTCGGCATTCGACCTCGATGCCACCAACAGCACGATCAGCTACACGCTGGACGATTCGGCCGGCGGGCGCTTTGCCATCGATGCCGCCAGCGGCGTCGTCACCATCGCCGGCGCCACCGACAGAGAAGTCGCCCCCAGCCACGCGATCGTCGTACGTGCCACATCAGCGGACGGCAGTTTCTCGATCCAGGGCTTCATCGTTGCAGTGAACCCGGTCAACGAACAGCCACCGCTGATCAGCAGCGACGGCGGCGGCGCCAGCGCATCGATCAGCGTCACGGAGAACAGCAGCGCCGTCACCACCGTGGTCGCGAGCGACACCGACCTGCCGGCGCAGACGCTGACCTACAGCATCGTCGGCGGCGCGGACCATGCGCGGTTCAACATCAACCCCGGCACGGGAGTGCTCAGCTTCGCCAGCGCGCCCGACTACGAAAACCCGAACGACGCGGGCCTGGACAACATCTACGACGTGACGGTGCAGGTCAGCGACGGCAGCCTGGCGAGCACGCAGGCGATCAGCGTCACGGTGAACCCGCTCAACGAACAGCAACCGCTGATCAGCAGCGACGGCGGCGGCGCGAGCGCATCGATCAGCGTCACGGAGAACAGCAGTGCCGTCACCACCGTGGTCGCGAGCGACGCCGACCTGCCGGCGCAGACGCTGACCTACAGCATCGTCGGCGGCGCCGACCAGGCACGGTTCAACATCAACCCGAGCACGGGGGTGCTCAGCTTCGCCAGCGCGCCCGACTACGAGAACCCGAGCGACGCGGGCCTGGACAACGTCTACGGCGTGACGGTGCAGGTCAGCGACGGCAGCCTGGCGAGCACGCAGGCGATCAGCGTCACGGTCACTCCGCTCAACGACCGGCAACCGGTCATCAGCAGCGACGGCGGAGGCGCCAGCGCATCCATCAGCGTCACGGAGAACAGCAGTGCCGTGACCACCGTGGTGGCGAGCGACACCGACCTGCCGGCGCAGGCGCTGACCTACAGCATCATCGGCGGCGCGGACCAGGCGCGCTTCAACATCAACCCCACCACAGGGGTGCTCAGCTTCGCCAGCGCGCCCGACTACGAGAGCCCGACTGACATAGGCGCCGACAACGTCTACGAAGTGACGGTGCAGGTCAGCGACGGCAGCCTGGCCAGCACGCAGGCGATCAGCGTCACGGTGAACCCGCTCAACGAACAGCAACCGGTCATCAGCAGCGACGGCGGAGGCGCCAGCGCATCGATCAGCGTCACTGAGAACAGCAGTGCCGTCACCACCGTGGTCGCGAGCGACGCCGACATGCCGGCGCAGGCGCTGACCTACCGCATCATCGGCGGCGCCGACCAGGCGCGCTTCAACATCGACCCCAGCACAGGGGTGCTCAGCTTCGCCAGCGCGCCCGACTACGAGAACCCGGGTGACGCGGGCCTCGACAACGTCTACGACGTGACGGTGCAGGTCAGCGACGGTAGCCTGGCGAGCACGCAGGCGATCAGCGTCACGGTCAACAACCTGGATGACAGCGCGCCGGTTCTCGGCGCCAACAGCCTGACCATCGTTCAAGGTGGCAGCGCCATCCCGGTGATCGCCGCCACCGATGCAGACTCCAGCCCGGCGCAACTCAGCTTCACGGTCAGCGGCCTGTCAGGCGGGCACTTCGAGCTTGCCGCTGCGCCGGGCGTGGCGGTCACCGTCTTCACGCAGGCCGACGTCGACGCCGGTCGGCTGCGCTTTGTCAGCGACGGCGGTGAAACCGCACCCGCCTACCAGCTCACGCTCAGCGATGGCGTGAACTCCGGCGTGGCACAGGCGGCGACGGTCAGTTTCACGAATACCAACGACGCACCGGTCATCACCAGCAATGGCGGCGCGCCGGCGGCGACGATCGCGGCGGCCGAAAACTCGTTGCAAGTCACGACCATCACCGCCACCGACGCGGACGCGCTCGACGTGCTGCGCTTTGCGATCAGCGGCGGCGCCGATGCGGCGCGCTTCAGCATCGATGCAGTGAGCGGAGCGTTGAGGTTCGTCGTCGCGCCCGACGCGGAACAGCCGGCCGATGCCAACGCCGACAACCGCTACGAAGTGGTCGTCAGCGTGTCCGATGGCAGCTTGCAGGCGCAGCAGTCGCTGTCGATCGACGTCGTCAACATCAACGAGGCGCCCACCATCGTCGTCAATTGGTTGTTGTTGTCCAGAGGCGGCCCGACCCTGGTCCTGCTCGGCACCGACCAGGAGAGCGCGCCGGACGCACTCAACTATGCGGTGAGCGGCGTGGTCGGCGGCCAGTTCGAACACCTCGCGACGCCGGGCGCGGCGATCACCGGTTTCAGCCAGGCCGAGGTGAACGCCGGCGCAGTGCGCTTTGTCGCCGATGCCAGCGGCGCGAGCCCGACCTACGCGCTCAGTTTGAGCGACGGAGTCTCGGTCGTCACTGCGCCGAGCCCCGACGTCGCGATCCTGCCTCCGCCGGCGCCGCCAGCCGAACCCATTGCGCTGCCGTCGAATCCGCCGCCACCCGAGGCGCCGCCGAGCGCCGCGCCGGTGAAAGCTGCCAACCCGGTTGCCGCCAAGCCGCAGGCGCCTGCCCCTGGGGCGGGGCACCTGCCACAGGACCTGTTGTCGCAGCGCAGCGAAGACGCCTACGAGCCGATGCAGGCGCGCTTGAATGCTGCAGCAAGTTCAGCCCTCGTCGCGGACAGCCCAGCCATTCGCGACACCTACACGACTGCAGTTGTCACCTTGGACCCGTTTTCGGTGGCGTCCGATGGCAGCCAAGACGCCGCGGCCCCTGGCCGGACCAAGCTCGATCTGGTGAGCGCATTGCGCGATCGCCTGCTTGGCCAGGAACTTGACCAACTTCACGACGCCGAACAGATGCACCGATACGCGAGGCAGAAATTGCAGTTCGCGGCTCCCATACTGGTCGGCGGCGCATCCGTCGGCTACCTGCTGTGGCTTGCGCGCGGTGGTGTGCTCATGGCCAGCCTGATGTCGGCGCTGCCCGGCTGGACCGCGGTTGACCCGCTGCCGGTGCTGGCGCGGGCCAAGCGCCGTGACCGCAAAGACGATTCGGCCCTCGACGACCACGATGCCGAGGACGCACTCGAAAAGATATTCAGCGAGCTGGGCAAGAGGGCGACAAAGTGAAACGCTCTTTTCCTCGTCGAGGGCCCCGGACACTGCCCTCGACAGGCTTGATGCGGCGCGAAGCGCTGCCGACGCGGCGAGCGATCCCGGCCTGCAAGCCTGTCGGCCAGGTCGTCGAGTACGGTCGCAAGCAGGTTGCGCGTTTGCGGTGAGTAACCGCTCTCGCACTGCGCCGACACCCGCATACGACCCAGGTCCGGGAGCCGTGTCCGACAGAAGCAGATTTTCGGCTTCGCGGGACCCGATCGTGGTGTGCGACTGCCGCTGAGTCTGGATTCATCGCATCCACGGCGCCGGTCGTCCCCGGCGAGCGCGTTTCGGTCGCCCAGGACTGCAACTCGTCGCCTCCCGCTCGCTCGCGTGGCCCCGGCTGCGGCACAGTGCGATGTCAAGCCCCCTTTTGGCCAGAGGAACACCCCATGCTGCGAATCCTGGACCGTTGGTTTCTGCTGCTCTGCACCAGTTGTCTGTGCTCGGCCCTGATGACGGCGCCGGCGTCGGCCGAGGAGGGGCGCCAGGGCCGACTTGTCCATGTCGCCTGGCTGCAACAGCATCTGGCCGAGACGTCGCTGCTCGACGCCTCGGTGACGCCTCAGCACATGGCCGGGCACATCCCCGGCGCGGTCAGTGCAGACCTGTACCGCTACGGCGTGGACGAGCCCTCGCGCGCCGCGATGGAGCAACGCATCCAGTCCTGGGGCATCAGCCCGGGCCGCAAGATCGTTGTCTACGACCAGGGCGGTGACATGATGGCAACGCGTCTGTTCTATGACCTGTACTACCACGGCGTGCCTGCCAGTGAGATCTTCATCCTCGACGGCGGGCTCGCCAGGTGGCGGGCGCAGGGCGGCGCCGTCACCAAGGAGCCGACCCCGCCTCCGCCCGCCGGCACATTGCGCATCACCGCGCTGCGCGAGGAGGTGCGCGTGCGGCTGCCGGAGTTCCTCGCCGCCTCGGGTGACCGCGACCACCACGCACTGGTCGACGCGCTGGGTCCGAGCTACTACTACGGCGAACAGAAATTCTTCGACCGCGCCGGGCATGTCCCGAACGCGATCATGATGCCGAGCACGGACTTCTACAACGCCGACAAGACCTTCAAGTCGCCCGCTGAGATCCGGCGCCAGCTGGCCTACCTCGGCATCAAGCCCGAGCAGGTGGTGCACAGCCACTGCGGCGGTGGCGTGGCCGCGAGCGTGCCCTGGTTCGCGCTGCAGTTCATGGTCGAGCAGCCGAAGGTCAAGCTCTACCTGGAGTCGCAGCGCGAATGGCTGCGCGACGAGCGCGGGCTGCCCTACTGGACCTACAGCGCGCCCCAGATCCAGCGCGAGAGTGCCTGGCTGGACGGCTGGAACGGGCCGATGCTGCGCGCCTTCGGCGTAGCACAGCTCAACATCGTCGATGTGCGCGAGGCCGAGAAATACGCGCTGGGGCATGTGGCCTTTGCGCTGAACGTGCCCGCCGAGACTTTCCGCAGCCACCTCGGCCGCCCGGAGAAGCTGGCCGAGCTGCTCGGCCCGGCCGGAGTGAACCCGGCGCACGAGGTGGTGATCATGGCCGAGAGCGGGCTCACGCCCGGTGCGGCGTTGGCATTCCTGGCCTTCGAGCAGCTCGGGCAGAAGAAGGTGTCGGTGCT
>Ga0315278_10005067_pt1 | contig 11948 bp, 14 predicted proteins | sample YL17G06_0_MG_FD_203880 | JGI IMG/M metagenome (GOLD analysis project Ga0315278, IMG submission 203880) | Sediment microbial communities from Yellowstone Lake, YNP, Wyoming, USA - YL17G06_0 | ecosystem: Environmental > Aquatic > Freshwater > Lake > Sediment | place: USA: Wyoming | collected... | reverse complement strand
AACCTGCCTCCCAATGTCACGGAGCGCTCCGTCACCTTCACGCGCACCGAGCCGTCGTCCGGGGCGGGCGCGGCCGGAGCGGCGCCCGACGGTGTCTTCACCATCCGGGTCGGGACGCCGCTGGCGGAGATCGAGCAGCGTGTCCTGGATGAGACGCTGCGGTTCGCCAAGGGCAACCGCACGGTGACCGCCAAGCTCCTGGGCATCGATCCCAAGACGGTGTTCCGCAAGCTCAAGCAGGTCGAGGCCGAAGAGGGCGCAGGCGAGTCCGCCGACAAGCCGGCCGAGTCCTGAGCGATGACCTTCGAGCAGATCCGCTACGAGGCGGCTGACCGGGTCGTCACCATCACGCTGAACCGGCCCGAGAAGCTCAACGCGGTCACGAGCGTGCTCATCCGGGAGCTGATCGCGGCCTTTGATGCTGCCGACGCCGACGACGGTGTGCGCGTGGTCATCGTCACCGGGGCCGGGCGGGCCTTCTGCGCCGGCGCCGACCTGTCCGCCGGAGCGAAGACATTCGACGGCGCCCAGCGCGGACGTCCCGAGGCGGACGGCGAGCATCGCGACGGCGGCGGGCTCGTCGCGCTCAGGATCTACGACCTGAAGAAGCCGGTGATCGCCGCCATCAACGGCCCTGCCGTGGGCTTTGGCGTCACGATGACGCTGCCGATGGACATTCGCATCGCCTCCTCGGCCGCCCGGATGGGCTTCGTCTTCTCCCGGCGCGGTGTCGTGCCCGAGGCATGCAGCACGTGGTTCCTGCCGCGGCTGGTCGGCATGCAGCGCGCCGCCGAGTGGGTCTACACGGGGCGCGTCTTCGGGGCGGAGGAGGCTCTGGCCGGCGGGCTCGTGAGCCGCGTGGTCGCGCCGGAGGCGCTGCTGCCGGCGGCGCACGCGCTCGCGCGCGAGATCGCGGACAATACGTCGGCGGTCTCGGTGGCGCTCGCGCGCCAGATGATGTGGAAGCTGCTCGGCGCCGATCACCCGATGGAGGGGCATCGCCTCGACTCGCGGAGCATGGACTGGACGGGCCGCTCGGCCGACGCCCGCGAGGGCATTGCCTCCTTCCTCGAAAAGCGCCCGCCCCGCTTCCCGCTCACGCCGAGCCGCGACATGCCGCCCTTCTACCCCTGGTGGAGCGAGCGCTCATTTAGGTGACGGGCCTGCCCCGCTTCTTCCGGCTCGACCGGACCGGCCTCCTCTTCGTGCTTCTCTTCTGCAACACCTTCGGCCTGGGCGCCTTTGGCCCCCTGCTGCCGGAGATCGGCCGCGCGCAGGCGCTCGCCGACTGGCAGCTGGGGCTCGCGGCCAGTGCCTTTGGCTTCGCGCGCATGGCCGCGGCGATGCCCACCGGCCTGCTGGTCGCCCGGCGGCTCGCGGTGACGCTGATGGCCGCTCCGGTCGTCCTCATCGTCGGGCTTGCCTTCATCGTGAGCGCCGGCCCGCTCCCTGTGCTCCTGGCCGGCCGCTTCCTGCTTGGGGTCTCGCATACGCTGACCATGGTCGGCGGGCTCACGGCCATTCTGCTCGAGGGCCATGGTCGCGGCGCCTCGGTCAGGCTCAATATCTTCGAGTTCGCGGGCATGCTCGGCATCCTCGGCGGCCTGGGGCTCGTCGCCATCATCCCGGCCGCCTGGGGGTGGAAGGTCTCGCTCGTGCTCGCTTCCACGCCGGCACTGATCCCGCTGCTCCTGCTTCCCGCCATGGGACGCGCGTTCCCCAGGGCGCCCGCTCACGAGCGCCCCACGGCAATGGCCGCCGGCGATGGTGGGCCAGAGCGACGCAAGGACCGCGGCGCCGTCGCGCTCATGTTCGGCGCCGGTATCGTCTTCGCGCTCTCGTGGTCGGCGGCAAACGGCTTTGTGGTGCCGATCCGCGGAACCCGCGAGTTCGGGCTGTCGCGCACGGGCATCTCCTGGCTCCTGGCCATGGCGCAGGTGATGGACCTGGCGATCCTGATCCCCGTCGGGCGGCTCGCGGATCGAGTCGGCCGCGGTCTGATCCTCGGCACGGTCAGCATCGTGCTCGGTCTCGGCACGCTGGGGGTCGGCCTCGGTTCATTCCCGCTGTTCGCGCTTGGCTGTGCCTGCTTGGGCTTGGGGCTCGCGGGCTGGATGCTGCCGCTGGGGGTGATCCGCGAGCACACAACCGTCGGCCGGCTCGCATGGCGGACGGGACTCTATCGCGTCGGTGTGGACGCGGCCAGCTTCCTCGGACCCCTGGTGGCCGGCGTCCTCGGCCGGGACGGGCAGCGCGTCTTCCTCGTGCTCGTTGGCGGCGCGGCGCTGGCGCTCGGCGCGCGGCTCGTCTCGCGCCAGGTCCCCTGATCGTGGAACACCGCCGCTATGCCACCGCCGGCGCAGGAAGCTTGATCCAGGCCTAAGGAGAAGCGATGAAGCCTCTCACCATCGGCGACGTGGCTGTAACGAAGGTGATCGAGCTCGACCGCTCGGCCACTCCCATGGGCTTCATGCTGCCGGAGTCCACGCCGGAGCGAATCGCGGCGCAGCGCGACAGGCCGCGCTTCAAGCCGCCGGCGGCATGAGGCTCCTCGCACGCAAGGACTATCAGATCGGGGCCAACATCAGCGGCGCCGGCCTGGACGACCCCGACGCGAACTTCTACGGGAACTTCTACCTGTGCACGTTCGGCCGGATGCAAGAGGTCTGGCTCGACAGGTAGCCTCGCCGCGCCCCCTGGATCCGGCCGTTCGGAGCCGCTATCCCTTGAAGCTGATCTTCTTGTGGGCCCCGTCGCAGAAGGGCTTATTGGCCGAGGCGCCGCAGCGGCAGAGGTACGCGGCATCGCCCTTGACCGGCAACGGGTTGCCCTGCGCGTCCAGCACCTCGATACCGTCGCCCTTGACCATGAGGGGGCCATCTGGGATCGGCTTGACCGTGACCGGCATGCGTGTCTCCTTTTCCTGGCTGGGGATGATGTGCGGTTGGGGCCTGAGTATACTCCAAGCCATGAGCACCATGGCCGACCGGCTGATCGAGGCGATGACGAAGTCCGCCGCGCGGCAGTACGGACAGGAGCGGGTCACCGAGCTGGCGCACGCGCTTCAGTGCGCCGACCTGGCCGACGGCGCCGGCGCCGACGAGGAGCTTGTCCTGGCGTGCCTGCTCCACGACCTGGGCCGCTACGCCGTCGCGCAGGAGGAGATCAGCGACACGCTCGTGAAGATACCCCCGCCCGCGGGGAAGGCGCGCGGCCACCATGAGGCCGGCGCGGATCTCATCGCCCCCTATGTGCCGGAGCGCGTGGCCTTTTTCGTGCGCGCCCACACGGCGGCCAAGCGCTATCTCTGCGCGACCGATCCCGCGTACCACGAGGTGCTCTCAGCCGCGTCCAGACACACCCTGACGCTCCAGGGCGGACTGATGACCGCCGAGGAGGCGAGACGGGCCGAGGCGCATCCATGGTGGGCGGACGCGGTGCGACTGCGCCGGTGGGACGACGAGGCCAAGGTGATCGGCCGGAAGACGCGCCCCCTCGCTGCCCGCAAGCCGCTACTCGAGAAGTATTTCGGCGCCCCGCGCTAGCGTCGCCAGAAACCTCGGGCGCTCTCGCCGCGCGTCAGGCGGCCGGCGCGGGGTTCTTAGGCGTGTCCGGGGCCGAGTATACTCAACCGCATGCGCCATGAGCCCGCCTTGCCCGCGCCTTTCGAGTCCGTCTTCGCTTCACTCGAGGAAATCACGTACACGGGCCCAGGCACTCGCTTCCACGAGTGCTTCGGCTGCGGCCCCAATCACGACATTGGTCTGCGCGTCCGGAACTTCCGCGGCCGGGGCGAGGTGCTCTCACCCATCATCATCCCGCAGCGTTTCGAGGGGCCGCCCAGGGGCGCCCACGGCGGGATCGTGGCCGCCTACCTCGACGAGGTGCTCGCGGGCGCGGCGGTCAATCACACCGGCCGCATCTACGTGACGGGGGAGCTGAGCGTGCGTTACGTCAAGCCTGTGCCCCTGGGTCGCCCGCTCCTTGGCCGTGGCCGCGCCGTGAAGGAGGCGCCGAAGTATCTCGACCTCGAAGCCACGCTCGAAGACCTGGAGACGGGCGAGGTCGTCGCCCGGGCGACCGGCCGCTTCTTTCAGATGCCAGACGGGCCGATGCCAGACGGGCCGATGCCCGACGGACGTTAGGCGGCGCGCGTGAACTTCTGGAGGCTGCGGACCTCGCGCGGCGGCTTCTCGTGCTGGCCGCGCTGGGTCCAGGAGACCTCCGAGACGTAGACGTCACCGCGCGAGTCGGTGACGACGCTGTGCGGGGCGACGAACTCGCCCGGTTTTTCACCGGCGAACTGCCCGCCGAAGCGCGCCACCTTCTGCCCCTTGGCGTCCAGCACCGTCACGCGCGGTCCGAGATTGGCTACCGATTCGTTGACCGGCAGCGCGTGCCCGAGCTCTCCCACGTAGAACGTGCCGCCGTTCTGGGTCCGGTCCACGAAGAGCCCGCAGGGGCGGTGGAGGTTGTTCCACTGGCCCTGGTACTGGCCCTTGCCGTCGAAGATCTGGACGCGGTGGTTCTCGCGGTCGGCGACGTAGACGAGCCCATCGCGATCGGTCACGAGATTGTGCGGCAGGTTGAAGTGCCCCGGGTCGGTCCCAGGCTCGCCCCATGACATCACGTGCTTGCCGTCGGGAGCGTACTTGTGGACACGCGAGTTGCCATAGCCGTCCGAGATGAAGAGGTAGCCGCTCTTCGGGCAGATCGCGACGTGCGTCGGGCGGTTGAAGGGCTTGCCGCCCTGGAGCGTCGAGGGCGTGTCGGGGTCGCCGATGGTGAGGAGGCACGTGCCGTCCGGTGTGAACTTCCTCACGGTGTGGTGGAGATCGTCCGTGAGCCAGACCATGCCGTCGGCGTCGATGGTGATGCCGTGGGCCCGGCGCACCTGGCCCTCGCCCCACGAGCGCAGGAACTTGCCGTCGCGGTCGAAGATGATGACGGGGTGCTCGCCGCGCGTGAAGCAGAAGACATTGTCCTTGGCGTCCACGGCCACGCCCGCGACCTCGACGAAGCGCCAGCCGTCCGGTAGCTTGCCCCAGCCCTCCATGACCTTGAAGTTCATGCTAATGAGACTCCTCGAAGGCCTTGTCCATGCGCTCGAAGCGTCGGCGCAGGGGCTCGCGGGCCTCTTCGTGGGTGATGACGTAGAGCCGGTTGGCCTTGACGGCGCGCAGCACACGCCCCGCCACGTCCTCCGGCGCGAGATAGCGGCCGATCAGCTGGAACCAGTCGTTGTCCTCCGGGCCTCTCGAGTTTTGCAGGTCCGCCGGCCGGTTGCGCTCGCTGCTGCGGATATTGGTGCTCACGCCCATCGGACAGAGCACCGAGACCCCGATGTCGTACTGTCGCAGGTCCTTCTGGAGCGTCTCGCTGAGTCCCACCACGGCGTACTTGCTCGTGTTGTAGACGCCGAGCCCCTGCGAGGCGATGAGCCCCGCCATCGATGCCGTGTTGACGATGTGGCCCGGCTGCTTCTGGGCGATCATGCGCGGCATGAAGGCGAGGACGCCGTGGATGACGCCCCAGAGATTGACGCCGAGGACCCACTCCCAGTCGCGGTGCGTGGCGGCCTCGAGCCCGCCGTGTATGGCGACGCCCGCATTGTTGCAGAGGACGTGGACCCCTCCCATTTCCTTCCAGGCGCGCTCGGCGAGCGCCTCGACCGAGGCGAGCTTGGTCACGTCGGTCTTGACGGTGACGGCCCTGGTGCCGGCCTTTCTCACGCCGGCGGCCGTCTCCACCATGCCGGCCTCCTCAATGTCCGCCACCACGACATTGGCCCCCTCGCCCGCGAAGGCGAGACAGAGCGCGCGGCCGATCCCGCTGCCGCCCCCGGTGACGACCGCCGTCTTACCCTTGAGATTCTCCATGTGGTCTCCCTCTGGATGAACCCGCTGAGTGTCACGCCGGGAGCGAAGGGATGTCAAGTGTCAGGGCGGCGCGACGGTGGTATTATCTGCCGCCATGGACTACCGCCTGCCGGCCACCGTGGTACCCAAGCGCTACGATCTCAGGCTCGAGCCCGACCTGGCGGCCGCCACGTTCGCCGGCGAGGCCGTCATCACGGTCGAGGTCGAGACGACCGTTACCGAGATGGTGTGCAATGCGGCGGAGCTCGCCATCCAGAGCGCGTCCGTCACGCGGGACGGCGGCGTGCCCATCCACGGCTCCATCACACTGGACGCGGCGACCGAGCGCGCCCGGCTCGTCTTCCCCGCGGCCATAGCGCCGGGGGAGTGGCGGCTGACCCTCCGCTTCACGGGAACGCTCAACGACAGGCTCCACGGCTTCTACCGCAGCACGTACAAGGACGCCTCCGGCGCTTCCCACACGCTCGCCGCCACCCAGTTCGAGGCCACCGACGCGAGGCGCGGCTTCCCCTGCTGGGACGAGCCCGCCTTCAAGGCTGTCTTCGGCGTCACGCTGGTGGTGGCCGAGAATCTCGCCGCCGTGTCCAATTGCGCCATCGTCAGGGAAGAGTCGTTGGGCGACGGGCGCAAGGCGGTGCACTTCGCCGACACGATCCGCATGTCCACGTATCTCGTGGCCTTCGTGGTCGGCGAGCTCGAGGCCTCCGAGCCCGTGATGGTGGGCCACACGCCGCTCCGCGTGTGGTGCGTGCCGGGCAAGAGGCACCTCGCCCGCTTCGCGCTCGACGTCGGCGCCCACTCGCTCGACTTCTTCGAGCGCTATTACGGGCTGCCGTACCCGGGGGACAAGGTCGATCTCCTGGCGATCCCGGACTTCGCCGCCGGCGCGATGGAGAACCTGGGCGCCATCACCTTCCGCGAGAACGCGCTGCTCGTGGACGAGGCGGCGGCCTCGCACGCCGAGCTCGAGCGCATCGCCGACGTGGTCGCCCACGAGCTGGCGCACATGTGGTTCGGCGATCTCGTGACCATGGCGTGGTGGAATGGCATCTGGCTCAACGAGGCTTTCGCCACCTTCATGGAGCTGATGGCGGTGGATGCGTGGAAGCCGGAGTGGAAGCGGTGGACCACCTTCGGCGTCTCTCGCGCCGCCGCCATGGCCGTGGACGGGCTCGAGGCGACGCGGACCATCGAGTACGAGGTGCGCAATCCGCACGATTGCCGCGCCATGTTCGACCTCCTGACCTACGAGAAGGGCGCCTCGGTCCTGCGGATGCTCGAGCAGCACCTCGGCGCGGGCGTCTTCCGCGAGGGCGTGCGGCTCTACCTCGAGCGCCATCGCTACGCCAATGCCGAGACGACGGACCTCTGGAAGGCGCTGGGGGACGCGGCGCATCAGCCCATTCCCACCATCATGGACGGCTGGATCTTCAAGCCGGGCTACCCGTTGGTGACCGTGGAGCCGGATGGCGAGGGGTTGAAGGTCTCGCAGCGGCGGTTCAAGTACGTGGGCGCCGACACAGATACCGGGCAGCGCTGGCGCATCCCCGTGGTGCTGCGCGCCTCGGTCAAGCGCGGGTACGTCGAGCGGCGGCTCCTCCTCGACGGCGACGAGGCGACCGTCGCCCTGCCGGCCAAGGCGGACTGGATCGTTGTCAATTCCGGTGGCCACGGCTTCTATCGGGTGCGCTACGCGCCGGCGCTCCTCAAGAAGCTTGCGGGCGCCGTCGCGAAGATCGCGCCCATCGAGCGCTTCAACCTCTTGAGCGACTCCTTCGCGCTGGCGCAGGCGGGGCTCATGCCCGCCACCGACTATTTGGACCTGACGGCCCGGTTCACCGCTGAGTCGGACCGCAATGTCTGGGCGGCGCTGATCTCGTCGCTCGCCTACGTCAACCGGGTGATCATGGACGAGCACCGGGCCGGGCTCGCGGCCCTGGTGCGCCACCGCCTCGGTGAGGCCGTTGCGCCCCTCGGCTGGGAGCCGCAGGAAGATGAAGGCGAGCTCGTCCGGCAGCTCCGCGGGGATCTCCTTCGCGCGATCGGCACCCTCGGCGACGACGGGGAGATCCAGGCCCGCGCCCGCGACGTCTACGCCCGCTACCGAGAAGACGAGGCGTCGGTGGAGCCGAATGTGCTGCCCGCGGTCATCGCGATCCTGGCGGCGGCGGGCGGCGAGGCCGAGTACTCGGAGTTCCGCGATCGCTTCAAGCGCGCCCGCACGCCCCAGGAGGAGCAGCGCTATCTCTACGCGCTGGCCGGCTTCCGCCAGTCGGAGCTTCTGAGCCGGACGCTCGAGATGACGCTGAACGGCGAGATCCGGAGCCAGGACGCGCCGTACGTGATCCGTAGCCTGCTCGTGAGCGTGTACAGCCGCGGGCTGGCCTGGGAGTTCGTGAAGCAAAACTGGCAGGCCATGGCGCGCCAGTACCCTGAGAGCGCGTACACCCGCATGTACGAAGGCATATCGGCGCTGGTGAGCGCCGAGTGGGAGCGCGACGCGCGCGCCTTCTTCGCGGAGAACAAGATCGACCTGGGTGGCAAGACGCTGCAGCAATACCTGGAACAGCTCCGCGTGGCCGTGGCCTTCCAGGAGCGAGAGGGCCAGGCGCTCGCGGCGCATCTCTCGCGGCAGAAGCCGCGCTAGCCCCGTGGCCGCGACGACCGTCACCGTCCTCCTTCCCGGCTGCGCCGTCTCTGTTGCCGGCGAGGCCGACGGCGAGAGGCTCTGGCTCGATCCGTCCGAGCTCGAGAGGGCGGGGGGCTGGGAGTGGAAGCCCGAAGGCGTCTGCCGTGGCCCGCTCTGCGTCCCGGTGCCGCCGCGAGCGGATTGGGTCAGGGGCGCGGACTCCGGGCTTCGCGTAGATCTGACCGGGCTCTCGCGGCACATGGGCCAGCCCGTCGTCCTTAGCCCCGAGCACGGCGTGTGGTCCATCGGTGACGCGGCCCAGGACGTGGCAGACCGGCTCCGTTCTCTCGAGGCGCCGGACTTCACGCTCCCCGACCTGGACGGACGCATGCACACGCTGAGGTCCTTCCGCGGGCGCAAAGTTTTTCTCCTCGCCTGGGCGTCCTGGTGAGGGTGCCGCTTCGACCTGCCCGGGTGGCAGGCGCTCCACGCCGAGCTCGAGGGCAAGGGGCTGACGGTCATCACCGTGGCCCTCGACAGCGCCGGCGCCGCGGCGGCGGGCGAGTGGATCCGCGCTGCCGGCCCGACGCACCCGTCGCTGATCGACGCCCACTATGAGGTCGCTCGTCTCTACAACGTGGTCAATGTGCCGACGGCCGTGTGGATCGACGAGGAGGGGCGCATCGTCCGCCCCAACGAGACGGCCTTCGCCGACAACCGGTGGATCGAGTACACGAAGTTCGACATGACGCGCTATCTGGCCGCCGTGCGCGACTGGGCGGAGCGGGGCGCGAAGAGCGTCTACGTGCTCGACCAGAAGGAGCGACGCAAGCGTCTGCCGCTGCCGACGGCCGAGCACGCGCAGGCGGCGGCCACCTTCCGCCTCGCCGAGCACCTTCACGCCGGTGGTCACGCGCAGGCGGCGGTATCGTTCTTCAAGCGCGCCCAGGCCCTGCATCCGGAATCGTGGTGCTTCAAGCGGCAGGCCTGGGCGCTGACGGACGCGGAGAAGTTCTACGGCACGAGCTTCCAGCAAGAGGTCAAGGCCCTCGCCGGACGCCCGTACTACACCCCGATCGACTTGGGAGGTTGATCCCATGAAGTACGGTATCGCCATGTTCCCCACGGACTACGCCATCCAGACCGATGAGCTCGCGCGGGAGATGGAAGCCCGCGGTTTCGAGTCGATCTGGCTGCCCGAGCACACCCATATCCCCGCCAGCCGCAAGAGCCCGTGGCCCGGCGGCCCCAACCTGCCGCGCGAGTACTGGCACACGCTCGATCCCTTCGTGGCCCTGGGCGCGGCGGCGGCCGTGACCAAGACGCTCAAGCTCGGCACCGGCATATGCCTCGTCATCGAGAGGGACCCGATCACGCTCGCCAAGGAGGTCGCGAGCCTCGACCACATCTCCCGGGGCCGAGTGCTGTTCGGGATCGGCGGGGGGTGGAACGCCGAGGAGATGGAGCATCATGGCACCTCATTCGCCGAGCGCTGGAAGATCCTGCGCGAGCGCATTGGGGCGATGAAGGCGATCTGGACCCAGGACGAAGCCGAGTTCCACGGCAAGTACGTCAATTTCGACAAGCTCTGGTCCTATCCAAAGCCCGTGCAGAAGCCGTACCCGCCCATCCTGATGGGCGGCGCCGGTCCGCATGCCCGCCAGCGCGCCGTGGACTTCGACGGCCACTGGATACCGATCGGCGGCCGGGCCTATAGCGAGCCCATGGCCGAGTCCATGGCGGACTTTCGCGCCCGGGCCGAGAAGGCGGGGCGCGACCCGGCCACCCTGACCGTGTCCATGTTCGGCGTCGCACCGGACGAGGCCAAGCTCTCGAGCCTGCGGGACGAGGGCGTGACTCGCGCGGTCTTCTTCGTCCCGTCGGCCACTGGTGATGTGGTGCTGCCGCTCCTCGATCAGTACGCCGGCCTCGCGAAGAAAGTCGGCTAGGCGCGCCGGACCCTAGGTGGGATGGCGCGCGGTGAACAGGAAGACTGCGAGGGCGGACAGCCCGGCGGCGGCGAAGCCCAGGGTGGCGAGGTAGAGCGTCAGGTAGGAATGGGTGCGGTCAAAGATGGCGCCGGAGAGCCAGGGCCCCGCGGCGGCGCCCAGGCTATTGCCTATTCCGAGCAGGCCGAAGACCGGCCCGTAGTTGCGTGGTCCCGTGATCCGGCCCAGGAGCACCGAGACGATGGTGGCTCGCGAGCCTAGCGGCAGGAAGAGGAAGAGCACGTAACCGTAGGCGAAGATGCGGGCCGGCCAGGTCTCCATCGCCAGGAGACAGAGCACGCCGATCGTGGAGAGGCTGAACGAGACGAGCCCGGTCACGGGCGCGCCCAAGCGATCCGCGAGGATGCCCGCCAGGACTCGGCCGCTGGCCGCCAGCACGCCGCCGGCTCCGAGCATCACCGAGGCCTCGGCCGGCGAAATGCCGCGCGCCGGGAAGTAGAGGGCGTGCTGCGTGGTGGCGAGATAGCCGAAGAGCGGTGGCACCGAGAACACCACCAGGAGACTCCAAAAGGGGACCGACAGCACGATTTCCCCAACGGATTTCTCGTGCGCCGCGGCGGCAGAGGGCCCCGCCGACGGCACATGCCCGCCCAGGCGGTCGGGCAGGACGTACCAGGCCACGGGTATGAGCGCCAGCACGGCGGCGGCATGACAGGCGAAGGCCCCGCGCCATCCGAAGGCACTGATGATGCGCTGGGTGATCGGGCCGAGCATATAAGCCGCCATGGAGCCCGAGAACGCGATGCCCATGGCGACACCGCGGCGTCGGCTATAGCTGTCGGCCAGCAGCGCGGCCTGTGTCGACAGACCCGTGAGTCCGAGGCCCACGCCCACCGCGATTCCGACCGACGCGATCATGGCCGGCAGGGTGGGGGCATTGGCGCCGAGTAGCAGGCCAATCGCCGTGCATCCGAGGCCCGTTATCACTACAAGGCGCGGATTCCGCCGCGCCACGAGCCATCCCGCGACGGGTCCCAGCGCCGCGGCCGCTATCCAGATGAAGGACATGGGAGAGGCGGTGGTCGCGCGGGAGGCCTGGAATTCTGCCAGGAGCGGTGGCAGGAAGAGAACGAACGAGTTGGGGAAGCCCGAAATCAGGAGCATGGTGGTGAAGGCGAGCCACAGACGCGGATTCGCCAGGCTCTCGGCGGGGCGGGTCACCGGGGCAGTATATGCCAGCCGGCGAATACGCTCCCACTAACCCCTATTCAGGAGGACGGCATGCCCGATTCAAGCCATGTGATGCTGACGGTCCTGCTCCACCACGACCAGTCCAAGACCCTCGACGAGATCATGGCGCACCTGAAGAAGACCGGCTTCTACCGCGACTTCCCTCCCGAGGGCTCGGAGCTTGTCTCCTGGGTGGTCGCCATGTCCTTCGGTTTCGTCATGACTCTCAAGGTCGAGGCCGACAAGGTTCGGAGCGTCAAC
>Ga0315278_10005066_pt1 | contig 11949 bp, 10 predicted proteins | sample YL17G06_0_MG_FD_203880 | JGI IMG/M metagenome (GOLD analysis project Ga0315278, IMG submission 203880) | Sediment microbial communities from Yellowstone Lake, YNP, Wyoming, USA - YL17G06_0 | ecosystem: Environmental > Aquatic > Freshwater > Lake > Sediment | place: USA: Wyoming | collected... | reverse complement strand
GCACTGGATCGGAATCACGACGCCGTCCGCCGCGGTCAGCACATTGAGCGTCAGCAGGCCGAGCGAGGGAGGGCAGTCGATGATGATGAAGTCGTAGCGATCGCGAATCCGCGCGAGACCGCGACGCAGCGCGGTCTCGCGCTCGACGCGATTGACCAACTCCAGCTCGGCACCGACGAGGTCCTGCGTCGCGGGCAGCACGTCGAGGAACGGGATGCCGACATCGTGCGCGATGACCTCGTCGGGGTCGCGCCCATCGACCATCACGTCATAGAGCGACGCGTCGAGCTCGCCCTTGCTCAGGCCCACGCCGCTTGTGGCGTTGCCCTGTGGGTCGGCGTCGACCAGCAGCGTGCGCTTTTCCGCGACGGCCAACGATGCGGACAGGTTGACGGCCGTGGTGGTCTTCCCCACGCCGCCCTTCTGATTGGCGATGGCAATAATTCTGGCCATTAGTGTAAGCGCTTATAGGGCAATTACTTACGCTCCGAGTTACTGCGAGTACGAGCTCGGCGCCAAAAGGGGAGAGTCAATATATGTAGTTCCGATAATCCGACAACTGTCTCCACTCTCACCTCCAGTCTGGATGGGATATTCCGCAAGCTGGCGCTCGCTGGTTGGTCGCTGCCACCGTTTCACGTGAAACCGAACCGACCCGCCGACGCCAGGAATAACGTGGAGGCCTCCTAATTCCGCGATTCACCTTCCGACGACGGACATTGACGACGACATGCCGGAAGCGAGGCCTTGTCGTTTTTCACCTCCAACCCAGATTGTTCGCCCCATCGGAGCGAGCTGAATTTCAACCGTCGCATCAGACATCGGCGTAAGACTCACGCGCTCTTTGGCAGGTCAATAGTGCTTTCGTCGGCGGGGGTCCAATAGTGTTCGCTAGGGCGACGCCAGTTCGCCCCTGGACAATGGGCCGGCCCAGGATGTTTCATCGGGTTGGGGACGGAGCCAGAATGGGCCAAGCTAGCGTTTCACGTGAAACACTCAGTTCAGCTAACCACCGCAGTAGCCCGATTTCCTACTGAACATTTGGTAGTTAAACCATTGTGCACAATATAGTTACTGGATATCAACAATGCCGATAAGTGCTCACTCAGAAACTTTGCTTCGGTGTTAATTCGGTATCAATAGTAGCACCGGCTGACCACAGCTGAAACCCCGACCGCGTCCCTGACGGCCACTTCGCCCTCTGTCTGGCAATCGGCAGCCTCATTCTAGAACCCGTGAGTCAGGAAAGCGCGGGAGCGATCATCAGATCGCTCCCGCGCTCATTCTTCGCTCCTCATCCCTTGCTCCCAACTCTCCAACGTCTCACCACTGGTAACCCACGACTCAGCGACCCTCGACCCTCAACCCCCGACTGACAACGCACGACCTACGACGCCCTCACCCACCTCCACAACTCCGAGATCTTCGGCCGCTTCCCGTACATCAGGATGCCCACCCGGTAGATCCGCCCGGCCACCCAAACCACGAACAGCATCCCCGCGAACGTCACCGCCATGGACAGCAGCAGCTCCCCGATCGGGATCGGAGCCAGTGAGTACCGCACCGGCACCACGAACGGCGCCGTCACCGGGATGAGGCTCAAGGTCCTCGCCAATGAACCGCTCGGCTCGTTGAGCAGTGAGAACATTGCCATGAATCCCGCCACGATGCAGAGCGTCACGGGCGTATTCGCCTGCTGCGCCTCCTGCTGCGAGTTGCACATCGCCGCCACCGCCGCGTACGCCGCAGCATACAGCAGAAAGCCGAGCACGAAGTAGATGAGGAACACCGCCAGCAGGTCTGGCCGCACGCTCGGCAGCTTCATCGCCGTAAGCGCGTCCGGTGACGCGCCGAACAGCTTCGCAAGCGGCACCCGATATGTCGTCACGAGCATCGCCGTGGTGCCCCAGATACCGAGCTGCAGCAGGCCCACGCCACCCACCCCGAGCACCTTCCCCAGCATCATCTCGAACGGCTTCACGCTCGATGCCAGGACCTCGGCGATCCGGTTGGTCTTCTCCTCCATCACCGAGTTCATCACCTGCACGCCGTACAGCAGCATCGCCATGTACAGGATCAGGCCCATGATGTACGCCAGCATGAACGACGTGGCGCCCGACTCGCCGGTCAGCTTGCCCGCCGTCACCTTCTGCGTCACCACATCCACCTCGCGCGACGCTTTCATCCCGATGAACACGTCGATCCCTGCGCGGCGGAGGCGCTCCTGCCGCAGCGTGGTCTGCAGTTCGCTCTCGAGCTTCCGCATGTCGGCCATGCTCCCGACGTTCACACCGAGATACGGTATCCGCCCGCCGTCGACCGATTCGTCGGTGAGCACGACAATACCATCCAGGCTCTCGACGCCCTCCTGGTGTACGCCGGTGAGTGCGATGAGCGAGTCCCGGACGTTTTCCACCCGATCCCGCGCCGGCACCCGAATCATCGAGTACCGAGCCGCCCCGTTCACCCCCTCGCGGCGGGACGCCGCGAGTGCATCCGTCACCTTCATGCCGACATCCCCGCTCGCGCCATCCACCACCGCCACCCGCTTTGGCTCTGTCTCGCGCCGATCGAGCAGGATCGGCAGCACCGTGAGGCCGACCATCAGGACGGGGAAGAGCACCGTGCCGATGATGAAGGCGCGGGTGCGCACCTTCTCCAGGAACTCGCGCCGCATCACCGCCCAGATCTTATGCATGAGCCATGTCCTCCCTCGCCGGCGCTGTGGCCGCATCCACACCGACCTTCGCGATGAAGATCGACTGCAGCGAAGGCTCCACCACCTCGAACCGCGAGATGCCGACGTCGGCGTTCATCAGGGCGCGCAGCAATTCATCGCTCGCCGCGCCCGCCGCCAACTCCGCTTCGGCGCTGGCACCATAGTCATCCACCCGGGTCACCAGCGCGCGATCACCCAGCACCCGCGCAGCCGCTTCCTGGTTCCGGTGGAACGACAGCGCCACGTGCCGCCCACCTGCCTCGCTCTTGATGTCGGCCAGTCGCCCATCCACCACCTTCTCGCCCCGCGCGATGATGGCGATCCGGTCGCACATCTTCTCCGCCTGCTCCATGATGTGCGTCGAGAAGAGCACCGTACGCCCTGCCCGCGCCATCTCCACGACCACGTCGCGCATGACCTGGCTGTTGACTGGGTCGAGTCCGCTGAATGGTTCATCGAGGATGAGGAGTTCCGGCTCGTGCAGCAGCGCGCCGATGAACTGCACCTTCTGCTGCATGCCCTTGGAGAGGTCCTGCACCTTCTTGGTCCCCCAGTCGGCGATGCCGAGCCGCGCCAGCCACTGCGCCGTAAGCTCCCGCGCGCGCGTTCGGGTCAGACCCTTCGCCTCCCCCAGGAACGTCAGCTGCTCCGCCACCTTCATCCTTGGGTAGAGGCCGCGCTCTTCCGGCAGGTAGCCGATGCGCTCGGAGAGGTCACGGCTCGCCGGCTCACCGCCAAAGAGAGTCACCTTGCCCTCGTCCGGCAGCAGGATGCTGAGGATCATCCGGATCGTCGTGCTCTTCCCGGCACCGTTCGGGCCCAGCAGCCCGTAGATCCCGCCCCGCGGCACCGTGAGCGACAGGTTCCGCACCGCGGTGTGACCGGCGAATCGCTTGGAAATGCCGTCCAGCTCGATCGCGTTCTGGTACATGAAATCTCCATGCCGTGGGCGGGGACGTTCGGTTCCCCGAAGCGCGCTGTCCTACGGCCGCGGGTCGCCGGATGTTTCGGGGGCTCGGACGCGTGCTGCTAGTTTAGGACATCCCTGTCAGGCACGCACTTCAGATGCTTCGATTGGCTGTTCCCGCCGATGGCGCTCGGCTCGCCGAGATCTACGCCCCCGCCGTTACCGAGCGCACCACCTCGTTCGAACTGGTTCCACCCGACGGGTTGGAGATGGCGCGCCGGGTAAGTGCCGTGATTGCTCGAACCCCCTGGCTCGTGCTGGAGGACCGCGGCCGCCTGGTCGGATATGCCTACGCCGGGCCGCACCGCGATCGCCCGGCCTATCAATGGTCGGTCGAGGTATCCGCCTACGTCGCTGACGATGCACATCGCGCCGGCCACGGACGCACGTTGTACACCGCGCTCTTCGATATCCTCACCGCCCAGGGCTTCGCCAATGCCTACGCCGGGATCACGCTGCCCAATCCGGCAAGCGTCGGCTTCCACCAGTCAATGGGATTCCAGAAGATCGGGGTCTACCGGGGGATTGGCTACAAGTTCGACCGCTGGCACGACGTGGTCTGGCTCCACCGACCCCTGGCGCCGAGAGGACCAGGGGTCCAGCCGCCACGCCCCCTCGCGGAGGTGCTGGCTACCCGACCACTTCGTTGAGGCGCACCAAGCAAGCCACCTCGTCGTGCGGAACCACCAGGTGCTTGTGGTCGGCACGGACGCCGAACTTGGTCGTCCGACGCAGGTACTCCTCGCGGGTCATGCCGGACGCCGGATCATGCACACCCACATCGTGCAGCAGCAGCCCGGTATCGGTCCGCTCGTGGTACCGGCCGACGTATGTCCGGCCCGAAACACCGTCCAGCACCACGGTGATCCCGTGGAGCTCTTCGTGCCCCGGGTGAAAGACGTGCCCGCTCAACTCGCGGCCCCTGACGCCTCGCCGGCGCCGCAGTACTGGTCGAATGCCTTGACCAGGTCATTCGCGACCGCGTCCGGGCCACGCCCCTCGATCTGGTGGCGGTGAATGAACGTCACCACCTCTCCATCCTTGAACAGCGCCATCGACGGCGAGCTCGGCTGGTAGTCGGCGAAGAACTGCCGCGCCCGGGCCGTGGCGGGCAGGTCCTGGCCGGCGAACACCGTCACGACGTGATCCGGCTTCGCCGTGTGCTTGAGCGCCTGCCGCAACGCCGGCCGCGCATTGCCCGCCGCGCATCCGCACACCGAGTTCACGAACACGAGCGTCGTGCCGCGCTGGTCGCCCAGCTCCGCGTCGACCTGCTCGACCGTCTTCAGTTCCTGGACACCCATCGCAACCATCTCGTCGCGCATGGGCTTGACCATCATTTCGCTGTACGGCATTTGACTCTCTCGCTGAGTGTTAATGCAGGTTCACATTCTTCACCGGGTCAAGGGTCCCGCGTCGCTCCCTTGACCCTGGACCCTGGACTCTCAACCAGCTGTCTCGTCCAGCGCCTTCTTCATCGCATGCCACGCCAGGCTGGCGCACTTCACCCGCACCGGAAACTGCGCCACGTTCGCGAACACCTGCAGCCGCGCCGGCAGCGCCTCGGTTTCGGATGACTTCACTCCGGTCACCAGGCTGTGAAAGGCACCAAACAGCCGGAGCACGTCATCTTTGTGATGGCCCTTGATCGCCATGGTCATGAGTGACGCGGAAGCCCGGGAGATGGCGCAGCCCTGTCCCTCGAACCGGACATCCTTCACCACGTCGCCTTCCAGTTCCAGCCAGACCGTCACCTGGTCCCCGCAAAGGGGATTGTAGCCCTTGGCGTGGCAGGCACGCTCCGAATCCAGGTGCCCGTAGTTGCGCGGGGTCCGATTGTGGTCGAGGATGACGCTCTGGTACAGCTCGCTGACAGATGACATCAGCCGAACAGCGCCCGGGCGCACTCGATACCGCGGCCCAGCGCCTCCACATCATCAGCGGTGTTGTAGACGCTGAACGACGCCCGCGCCGTGGCCGCCACCCCGAAGCGGCGCATCAGCGGCTGCGCACAATGGTGTCCCGCCCGAATGGCGATCCCGGCTTCGTCGAGCACCGTGCCGAGGTCGTGCGGATGCACACCCTCGAGCGTGAATGACATGACCGACGCGCGATTCGCCGCGGTGCCGATCAGGCGGATGCCGGGAATACAGGCCAGCCGCTCGGTCGCGAGCGAGAGCAGCTCGGCCTCATGGGCCACGATCGACGCGGCCCCGACCGATTCCACGAAGGCGATCGCCTCGGCCAGGGCCACCGCATCGGCCACCGCGGGTGTGCCCGCCTCGAACTTCATCGGAATGTCGGCCCACGTCGTGCCCTCGAGCGCCACCGTCTCGATCATTCCGCCACCACCCTGCCACGGCGGCATCTCGCGCAGCAGCGCCTCGCGTCCGTACAACACCCCGATCCCCGTCGGGCCGAACAACTTGTGCCCGGAGAAGGCGAAGAAATCGCACCCTAGCGCGAGCACGTCGACGGCGCCATGCGCCACCGACTGGGCCCCATCCACCAGCACCAGTGCACCCGCGGCATGGGCCAAGTCGGCGATGCGCCGAACCGGGTTGATGGTGCCGAGCACGTTGGAGAGGTGGGTCACCGCCACGAGCCGGGTGCGCGGAGTGAGCAGGCGCGCCATCGCATCGAGGTCGAGGTCGCCCACCTCGGTCACCGGTGCCACGCGCAGCGTGGCACCGGTCGCCTGCGCCAGCATCTGCCACGGCACCCAGTTTGAGTGGTGTTCCATCTCGGTGACCAGGATCTCGTCGCCCCCCCGCACCGCGGAGCGGCCCCAGCTCTGCGCCACCAGGTTGATGCTCTCCGTGGTGCCGCGGGTGAAGATCACCTCGCGGGGCAGGGCAGCACCGATGAACCGCGCCACCGCCGACCGGGCGTCGTCGTACATCGCCGTCGACTCGGCGCTCAGTGCATACACCCCGCGATGGATATTGGCGTTCTCCTCGGCGTAGAAGCGCACCAGCCGGTCGATGACCCGCTGCGGCTTCTGCGACGTGGCGGCGCTGTCGAGGTAGACGAGGTCGGGATGGGCGGCGAAGATCGGGAAGTGATCCTTGACGTGAGGACGTGAAGACGTGAGGACGTGAGGTGACGAAAGGACGGACTCCGAGTCCGCCCCCACCACCAATGCAGTCTCACTCAAGGAGTTCTTCACGTCTTCACGTCTTCACGTCTGCTTCCTGCCTTCGATCATTCCCACTCCAACTCTTTCCTGCACCAGACGATCCAGTTCGGCGCGCACCGGCTCCAGGGCCACTTCTGCCACCACTTCCGCCGCAAACGCATACGTCAGGAACCGCCGCGCCGCCGCATGCGGGATACACCGGCTCTGCAGGTAGAACAGCATGTTCTCGTTGAGCGCACCCACGGTGGCACCGTGGGTGCACTTCACGTCGTCGGCGAAGATCTCGAGCTGCGGCTTCGTGTCGATCTTCGCTGTCTCCGAGAGCAGCAGCGTGCGGTTGGTCTGCTTCGCGTCGGTCTTCTGCGCCTCAGGCGTCACGAAGATCTTCCCGTTGAACACCCCGTGCGACCGGCCATCCAGGATCCCCTTGTAGACCTCCCAGCTCCGGCAGTTGGGATGGTCGTGGAAGATCGCGGTGTGATTGTCCACCAGTTGCTCGCCCCGCCCGAAGTAGAGGCCATAGAGCAGGCTCTCCACGTTGGCGGCGTTCAGGTGGCTGCGCAGGTCGTGCCGCGCGATCGCCCCGCCCATCGCGAAGCTGAAGTTGCGATAGTGGCTGTCGCGCTCCTGCGCCACATGGGTACAGCCCACGTGGAAGGCCCGCTCGCCCTCCCGCTGGATCCGCGTGTGCTCCACCCACGCATTCTCTGCAACCACCACCTCGGTCACCGCGTTCGTGAGGTAGCGCTCGCCGTCCGCCAGCGTGACATAGCTCTCGATGATGGACGCCTGCGCCTCCCGCTCGACGACGACGAGGTTCCGGGGATACACCGCGGCCTCGTCCGCACCCGGGGCGGTCACGAAGAGCAGGTGGATCGGGTGCGCCAGGTCGGCTCGCGCCGGCACGTGCACGAAGGCGCCATCCGCGATCTGTGACGAGTTCCACGCCACGAACGGCGTCGCGTCGATCGCAACGTGGCGGCCCAGGTGCTTCTCGATCAGGGGATCCGAGCCCAGCGCCTGCGTCAGGCTCCCGGCCCGTACCCCCGCCTCGAGCGCCACCGAGGACAGCTCCGCGCTGTACCGGCCGTTCACGAACACGACCCGCGGCCACTCGGCGTGCCCGAACAGGAAGGGCGTCAGCGCCTCGATGGAGACGGTCGCCTCCGGCGCCATGCCGAACCTCGCCGATACGATCGGCGAGATCGGCGTGAACCTCCACTCCTCATCCTTCGACGTGGGAAGGCCCAGCTCGCCGAAGCGCTGCCCACCCCGCTGCCGCAGCGCCGCGAGCCACGCCGGCACCGTGGTGTCGATCCGGTCGGCCACCGCCGTCATGCGCTGGCCCCCGTACCGGCCAGGTCCTCGATCCACTCGTAGCCACGCGCCTCGAGTTCCAGGGCCAGCTCCTTGCCGCCCGACTTCACGATCCGGCCACCTACCAGCACGTGCACGAAGTCGGGCACGATGTAGTTGAGCAGCCGCTGGTAGTGCGTTACCACGATGGTCGCGCTATCGGGGCGCTTGAGCTTGTTGACCCCACCCGCCACGATGCGGAGTGCGTCGATATCCAGCCCCGAGTCGGTCTCATCGAGGATCGCGAGCTTCGGCTCCATCACGGCCATCTGCAGGATCTCGTTGCGCTTCTTCTCGCCACCCGAGAAGCCGGCATTCACGAACCGCTGCATGATCTCCGGGCCCCACTCCACCACCTTGAGCTTCTCCTCGAGCACGTCGAGGAAGTCCATCGGGTCCGCTTCCTCGAGTCCCTTCGCCTTCCGGATCTCGTTGTACGCGGCGCGCAGGAAATAGGCGTTGGTGACGCCCGGGATCTCCACCGGATACTGGAAGGCCAGGAACACGCCCTTCCGCGCCCGCTCCTCCGGCTCCAGGTCGAGCAGGTCCTCGCCCTCGTAGAGCACCTCGCCCCCGGTGACGGTGTACGACGGGTGGCCCGCCAGCACCTGCGCCAGCGTGCTCTTGCCGGAGCCGTTCGGCCCCATGATGGCGTGCACTTCACCGGCGTTTACCGTCAGCGTCACGCCACGGAGGATTTCCCGCTCACCGGCCGACGCGGACAGGTTGCGAATCTCGAGCATGCTCATCCAACACTCCCCTCAAGTGAAACGCCGAGCAGCTTCTGCGCCTCCACCGCGAACTCCATCGGCAGCTCCTTGAACACTTCCTTGCAGAAGCCGTTCACGATGAGCGAGATGGCGTTCTCGGTGTTGAGCCCGCGCTGCTTGCAGTAGAAGATCTGGTCCTCGCCGATCTTCGACGTGGACGCCTCGTGCTCCACGTCGCTCGTGGCATTCTGGACGTCGATGTACGGGAACGTGTGCGCCCCGCAGCGGTTCCCGATCAGCATCGAGTCGCACTGGGTGTAGTTCCGCGAACCCGCCGCCTTCGGCAGCATCTTGATCAGCCCGCGATAGCTGTTGTTGCCCTGGCCCGCCGAGATGCCTTTCGACACCACCGTGCTGCGGGAGTTCTTCCCGATGTGGATCATCTTGGTGCCGGTGTCAGCCTGCTGCTTCCCGTTCACCACCGCCACCGAGTAGAACTCGCCCACCGAGTCGTCGCCCTGGAGGATCACGCTGGGATACTTCCAGGTGATCGCCGAGCCGGTCTCCACCTGGGTCCAGGAAATCTTCGACTTCTCCATCGCCCGCCCGCGCTTGGTGACGAAGTTGAAGATCCCGCCCACGCCCTTCTCGTCGCCCGCGTACCAGTTCTGCACCGTGGAGTACTTGATCGTGGCACCCGGCAGCGCCACCAGTTCCACCACCGCCGCGTGCAGCTGGTTCTCGTCCCGCTTGGGCGCCGTGCATCCCTCGAGGTAGCTCACGTATGCCCCCTCGTCCGCCACGATCAGCGTCCGCTCGAACTGGCCGGTCTCCGCCGTGTTGATGCGGAAGTAGGTGGACAGCTCCATGGGACAGCGCACGCCCTTCGGGATGTACACGAAGGAACCGTCCGAAAACACGGCGGAGTTGAGCGCGGCGAAGAAGTTGTCGCTCGCCGGCACCACCGAGCCCAGGTACTTCTGGATCAGCTCCGGATGCTCGCGCACCGCCTCGCTGAAGGAGCAGAAGATGATCCCCTGCTCCATGAGTTTGGCCTTGTAGGTGGTACCCACCGACACCGAGTCGAAGATGGCGTCCACCGCCACGCCCGCGAGGAGTTTCTGCTCGTTGAGCGGGATGCCCAGCTTCTGGTAAGTCTCGATCAGCTTGGGGTCGGCATCGTCCAGGCTCGCCAGCTTCGCCTTGTTCTTCGGCGCCGAGTAGTAGATGACATCCTGGTAGTCGATCGGCTTGTACGTGACGTTGGGCCAGTGCGGCTCGGACATCTTGAGCCAGCCGCGGTAGGCCTTGAGCCGCCACTCGAGGAGCCACGCCGGCTCGCCCTTCTTCGCCGAGATGAGCCGGACGACATCCTCGCTCAGCCCCTTGGGAATGCTGTCGGCCTCGATATCGGTGACGAAGCCGTACTTGTATTCCCGCTGAACCAGCGATTCCACTGACGGACCGGTCATGCCTGGTCTCCCGGCCGCGCCTCGCGCGGCGTGATCTGCACGACGTCGACATGTTCCGCGCCGCCGTCGAACTGGACGTGATACTCGCAGGCGGTACAGCCGGCGAGGATATGGGCCTTCCGGTCGACCGCCGCCGACAGGACTTCCTCGAGAAACCGCCGCTCCGCGACGCAGATCTCCGGGTAGCGCTCCGCCACCGCCTGGATGGCGCAGTTGTGCTCCCGAAGCGTGGCCCCGTCCCGGCCCGATACCTGCCACTCGGCCATGTACCCCTCGTCCGCCAGCGCGCGCGTGACGATCTCCATCCGGTGCTCGGGAGGCTCGCCCGCCAGTGCCTCGCGCAGGCGCGACGCCAGCGCCTCGAACCGCGCCTCGAGCATCGCCACCGCGCCGGCCCGGCCCTCACGCAGGGCCACCTGGTCGAGCAGCTGGGTCAGGGCCTCCTCGTACCGCCGCGGAAACAGTGACTCGCTCGCCGCCGACAGCCGGTACGCGAACACCGGCGCGCCCACCCCCCGATGCTGGCGCTCATAGGCAACCAGCTGCTCGAGCTCCAGTTCCTTGAGATGGTGCCGCACGGCATTGAGCGACAACCCAAGGTGACCAGCCAGTTCTCTGGCCGTGAGCTGGCCCGCGCGCTTCAGCGCCAGGAGCATTTCGCTTCGGGGGCCGCGCTGCCCGAACGGAGGGGAGGACTGGGTGAAGGGCGCCGACATAGGGGATAAAGATCAGGGCAGTTATGGCAATTGTCAATTCATCTCAATATTATGGCGCGAATACGATTTGCTTAGAGGTAGTTATTACTACTACGCTATAACGACCAAACCACGACCCACCCACGGCCAACGACCCACGCCTGTCGCCTGTCGCTCACCCACCCATTGACCTTCGGCCCGGCCGCGATAGGATCCCCCCTACTTGGCGCGGGGCGATCCCGGGGCCTGAGTTCATCCTGTGGATCTGGCCGTGGCCCTGCGCATCCTGCTCCTTGCTCTCCTTACCGTTGTCTCAGCCGCCGGCGCGCACGCCCAGGGCGCTGAACAACCGGCCGCTGCATTCGATAGCGCAACGGTGGTCCACGCCGACACCGCGCCGCTTCCCGCCGGCCAGGGCCCGGCCGCTCATGCCGCCGATTCACTGGCGTTCCCGGCGACCAGGGTTCAGCAACCCCAGCTGGCACGGGCCCTGGCAGGACTGATCATCCTCAACGGCGCCGCCGTGGCCATCAACAACATTGCTCGCGACCTCCCGACCACTCGGCCGGAGACCTGGTGGCGCAACGTCCGCGGCGGCTGGGCCTGGGACGGCAATAACATCAGCACGAACAACATCGAACACCCGTACGGTGGCGCGGTGTACTTCAACGTTGCCCGGGCCAACGGCCTGTCCTTCTGGGCCTCGGCCCCGGTCACGCTTGCCGGCAGCCTCATGTGGGAGCTCTTCGGCGAACCGGTGCCACCGTCCACCAACGACCTCATCATCACCACCTTGAGCGGCATCACCCTCGGTGAGGCCACGCGACGGCTGTCAACGCTCGTGCTCGACAACCACGCCCGTGGTATCGATCGTGTCTGGCGCGAAACGGC
>Ga0315278_10005065_pt1 | contig 11950 bp, 11 predicted proteins | sample YL17G06_0_MG_FD_203880 | JGI IMG/M metagenome (GOLD analysis project Ga0315278, IMG submission 203880) | Sediment microbial communities from Yellowstone Lake, YNP, Wyoming, USA - YL17G06_0 | ecosystem: Environmental > Aquatic > Freshwater > Lake > Sediment | place: USA: Wyoming | collected... | reverse complement strand
TCGCGATCGGCAGCACCTCGTCGAGCGGCATCGCGCCACCAGCGATGCGCTGCGACAGATCGTCGCCCTCGACCAGTTCCATCACGATCGCGGTGACGCCCCCGGATTCTTCCAGGCCGTGGATGTGCGCGATGTTCGGGTGGTTCAGCGAGGCGAGGGTCTGCGCTTCGCGGGTGAACCGGGCCAGCCGGTCGGGGTCGGTGGCGAACGAGTCAGGCAGGACCTTGAGCGCGACATCGCGCTTGAGCTTTGTGTCGCGCCCACGATACACCTCACCCATGCCGCCGGCCCCGATGGCGGAGAGAACGTCGTACGGGCCGAGGCGGGCTCCGGCGGAAAGACCCATTCGCGCGCTGCGCGGATTATACCGCACTGACGCGCATCCGTTTCGGCTTACGCCTGAACGATGACCTCGTACGCTTCCCGCACAGGCGGTGTGCTGAAGAAGTCCTTGAACTTGGCGACCTGCTGCTGGTAGTAGCCGCTGGTCTCGCCCGCCGTCATGTCGGCTTCCGTTTCCCAGAGGGCAATGGTGAGGCCCTTGCCCGTCTTGCGATCGGTCAGCACGTAGATGCCTTTGAATCCCTTCTGCTGCTTGGCAGCCGGCACTACGGAATCTCGATAGATACCGATGGCCTCGTCCGCCTTGGCCGGCAGGTACTGCCCAATCGACACTCTCGCGTACATGGATCCGCCTCCTTGATTGAATGGCGCCGGGTTTACGAGACGTCGCACGTGAAACCACAACCAGGAACTGTGACGGGTCGAGTCGTTCACCGTAAAGGTGCCGCGACGTGAGGCTAGCGTGTCAGGTACACCAGCGTCTCAGCGGGCGGGCCACGTGCGTCGGCAGGCCGGAGACAGCGCGTCATTGCGACACTTCCTTCGCGCCCGGCTTCCGGAAGGGAGAGAACCCAGACCGAGTGTGCGCGCGGGCCGGCCAGGCTGTCAATGGCTCGTATGGGCAACATGGAAGCGGTGAAGGCGAAGTCGGCTGGAAAATAGGCCCGAGGGGCGAGCATCGATTATCATTGTCGGCGAGGGGCTGGACATGAACGTGTACGACTTGGCCATCCGCGTCGAAGAGTTGCAGGAGGGGGGCGATTATCGCTTCGTCGCGACGAGCCCCGATCTGCCGGGCCTGCTTGTGGCCGGGGACACTGCTGAGGAAGTCCTGAGCCTCGCCCCGTCGGTGGCCGGTGCGCTGATCGTTTCGTTGAAGGCTGAAGGCGACCCGCTGCCGTCGACGATGCGTGCCCTGTCATCGTTCCCGCTGGTCACCCACGTCGCCGTGACGGCATGAACTACAGCGAGTTGACCCGCAAGCTGCGCCGCCTCGGCTGCTACCCTACGCGATTTGGCGCAGGCAGTCACGAGATCTGGCGCAACCCGGAAACGGGCCACCAAACAGCGATTCCTTATCATCTGTCGAAGGACATTGGCCCCGGCCTGCTGTCGCGCATCCTGCGACACCTGGGCGTTGACCGACGGGCGTTCGACGGGGCGTAGAAGGGCAGGGGTGACCCCGAAGCCATTGCTGCGCGCCGTCACCTGCTCTTGCCGGCCAAGGGCCAGCGAAGGAGTGCTCGTCGCGACCTGACCTCACTCGGTAAGACGACAGGAAAGGCCAAAGCAGGACGGCCTCGCTCAGACCGTAGAACGCCGATCACATCGACCGGCCTCCCTACCCCCGCTGGAACCGGCGGACTTGCGCTGGCGGCCGGCAGACTCGCGCCGGGTTCGTTCTCTCGCATGGTCCGCCGACGGCGCGCGGATTGCATTCGCTCGCCGCGACATGATCTTCGAGTCGGACCGCGACGGGTCGCGCGGCGTGTACATTGTCGAGGTGGGGCCGCATGGGACGATCAAACAGCCGCGTCTCATTCCGGGCATCCCCGATCCCCGCTCGATTTCGTATTCAGACTGTGCAGAAGCACTATCAGCACCCGCAACCGCCGGCGCACACCTCCGCCGGTCGTCACGCACAGTAGTCTCATGCTGAACGTGTTCGAGGAGTTGAAGGCGAAGGTGCCCGTGAAGCGGTAGCGGCGTGACCCGCCGCATAAAAGAAGGACGGGTCTGAAGACCCGCCCCTATGCCGACAGATCGCGGGGCTGAAGCCCCGCGCTACACCGACCGGCCCCGCGCCACAGCGACCGGCGGGGCTGAAGCCCCGCTCTACATCTCGGGCCCCGCCCTACGTTTTCGTCCAGAGTCGAGAACCAAGAGCCGAGAGCCGAGAGCCCAGAGCCGGCCGTCAGTGCCGCCGCCCGCCGGGGCCGCCGCGGCCCCTGGGCGGGCCGCCGGGACCGTGCTCGCGCGGTTCGTGGCTGCGCGGCGCATGGCCTTCACCGCCCGCCGGCGCCGGCTCGTCCGCACCTTCCAGCAGCGCCTTACGGCTCAGGCGAACCTTTCCGCTCGGGTCGATGTTGATGACCTTCACCATCAACTGCTCGCCCTCCTTGAGCTCGTCCCGCACGTCGTTCACCCGGTGCTTGGCGATCTCGGAGACGTGGAGCAGACCGTCCACACCCGGCATGATCTCGACGAACGCGCCGAAATCGGTGATCCGCTGCACCGTGCCCAGGTACGACTTGTAGAGCTCCGCCGTCGCCGTCAGCTCCCTGATGATCGCGATCGCCCGCTGCGCCGAATCCTCGTCGGCCGACGCCACGTTCACCCGTCCGTCGTCCTCGACGTCGATCTTCACGCCGGTCCGCTCGATGATGCTGCGGATCATCTTGCCGCCCGGCCCGATGACGTCGCGGATCTTGTCGACCGGAATCTGGATGGTGACGATGCGCGGCGCGTAGGTGGAGATGTTCGTGCGCGGCGCGTTCAGCGTCGCCAGCATTGCCGCCAGGATGTGCAGCCGTCCGCGGCGCGCCTGTTCCAGCGCCTCGCGCATGATGGCCGAGGTGATGCCCGACACCTTGATGTCCATCTGCAGCGCCGTGATCCCCTCCGCCGTGCCCGCCACCTTGAAGTCCATGTCGCCGTAGTGATCCTCGGCGCCCGCGATGTCGGTCAGCACGGCGTACTTGCCCGTCGCCTCGTCCATCACCAGGCCCATCGCCACGCCCGCGACCGGCGAGGCCAGCGGCACGCCGGCGTCCATCATGGCCAGCGACCCGCCGCACACCGTGGCCATCGAGGACGACCCGTTCGACTCGAGGATGTCCGACACGACGCGCACCGTGTAGGGGAACTTCTCCTCGGCCGGCAGCATCGACGCCAGCGACCGCTCGGCCAGCGCGCCGTGGCCGACCTCGCGCCGGCCCGGGCCGCGCAGGAAGGCCACCTCGCCGACCGAGAACGGCGGGAAGTTGTAGTGCAGCATGAAGCGCTTGTAGATCTCGCCGCTCACCATCTCGACCTTCTGCTGGTCGTCGGCGGTGCCGAGCGTGGCGGTGACGAGCGCCTGCGTTTCGCCGCGGGTGAAGACGGCCGACCCGTGCACGCGCGGCAGCACGCCCACCTCGATCCAGATCGGGCGGACCTGGTCGAACGCGCGGCCGTCGAGGCGCACGCGGCGGTCGAGGATCGCGTCGCGCAGGACCTTCTCCTTGAGCTCCTTGAAGATGGCCTTCGCCTCGCTCCGGCGCTCGACCTCCTCCTCCGGCATCGAGCCGACCAGCTCCCCGAGGATCTGATCCACGGCCGAGTAGCTCTCGATCTTGTCCTGCAGCCGCATCGCCTCTGAGAGCGGCAGGAACACCTTCTCCTCGACCTCGCGGTAGAAGTCGCGGTTGATCTCCTTCTTGGGCGCCGCGACCTTCTTCTTGCCGGCTTCCCGCGCCATCCGGTCGATCAGGTCCACGATCTGCTTGACGGCGGCGTGCCCGGCCTCGAGCGCGTTGACCACCAGCTCCTCGCTGACGACCTTCGCGCCCGCCTCGACCATCACCAGGCCGACTTTGCTGCCCGCGACGACGATGTCGAGGCGCGCCTCCTTGCGCTGCGAGTAGGTGGGGTTGATCACGAACTCGTCGCCGATGAGCGCTACGCGCACGGCCGCGATGGTCCGCTCCACCGGAATCTCCGACAGCGCCAGCGCGGCTCCCGCGCCGGTGATGGCCAGCACGTCCGAGTCGTTGTCGGAATCGGCCGACAAGACGAGAGCGACGACCTGGGTCTCGTGGCGCCAGCCCGGGGGGAACAGCGGGCGAAGCGGCCTGTCGATGGCGCGGCTCGTCAGCACTTCCTTCTCGGCCGGCTTGCCTTCCCGCTTGAAGAACCCGCCGGGGATGCGGCCCGACGCGTAGGTGTATTCCCGGTAGTCCACGGTGAGGGGAAGGAAATCGATCCCCTTGCGTTCGGCGGGCGCGTAGCAGGCGGTGACCAGGACCACGGTGTCTCCGTAGCGGACGACCACCGAGCCATTGGCCTGCTTGGCCAGCTTGCCGGTCTCAATCGACAGGACGTTCTGGCCAATGGTGACTTCTCGTTTGTACATGAATCTTGCCTCGATGACGGGGCCCGTAAGCCCCTTCTGGTACGCGTGTGGGGAGGACCGGGGAGCCCGCGGGGCTGCGGCGATTTGCCGCCGCGGCCGCGCGGAAGGTCGACCGGTGTTGAGCGGGCACGTGAACGGACGCCCGAGCGACGGTCAGCCGCGCCCGGCCACGGGCCGGGGCGGCCGCTGATCGGTACGTGCTACTTGCGGATTCCGAGGCGGCGGATCAGGTCCGCGTACCGCCCGGTGTCCTTCTGCTTGAGGTAGTCCAGCAGCCGACGCCGCTGGCTGACGAGCTGCAGCAGGCCGCGGCGCGAATGGTGGTCCTTCGCGTGTACCTTGAAGTGCTCGGTCAGATAGTTGATGCGCTCGCTCAGAATGGCGACCTGCACCTCCGGCGAACCGGTATCACCCTCGTGCGTCTTGTAGCTGCCGATCAGTTCGGTCTTGCGTTCCTTGTTCAGTGCCACGGTTCATCACCTCCACGGACGGACCAGATCGGCAGGATTGCCGGGACCAGACCGCCGTTCATCCCACACGGTAAGCAGTAGACAGTGGACGGCGGGCCTCAGCGGCGCCACCCCCGCGCGAGGCCTGTCGACCACTGCCTGCTGCCTACATACACGCTCTGTCGTCAATCCGACAGATCCTCGATCTTACTTCAGGACCACCGCCGGATGCAAAAACCCGGGCCGGCCAGCGGGTTTGGCCACACCCAGCAGGCTGCCGTCAGGCGCCAGCAGCCGGACGGCGGCCGCGCCAGCCACCTCCGGGCAGCCGGGCCCCGGCGGCACCGGGATCTCGTTGCCGTGACCGGCCCGCCGGGCGTGTTCCTCGGTCAGCCGGACGGCCGGCAGGTCGGGCAGCAGCCGCTCGAGCGACACCATCCGCGCCTCGGCCCCGGTCGGGTCCTCCTCGACCGCCGCCAGGCCCACGGCGTCCGCCAGGGCGAACGCGCCGCTCGCCGTGCGCCTGAGCTCCTCCAGGCACGCGCCGCATCCCAGGGCCTGCCCCAGGTCGTGGACGAGCGACCGGACGTAGTAGCCCGCCGACGACCGCAGCCGGATGCGGCCGAGCGGGAATTCCATCGCCAGAAGTTCGTAGTCCAGGAGCTCGACCATGGCCGGTTCGACGGCGACCGTCTCGCCGCGCCGCGCCAGGACGTGAGCCCGAACGCCCTCGATCTTCTTCGCCGAATAGGGCGGCGGCATCTGGGGGTGCCGGCCGAGGAAGCCCGCCAGGGCAGCCGCGACAGCGGCCCCGTCCGGCCTCTCACGCGGCTCAGGAACCGCGATGGCGGTCCCCGTCCTGTCCCAGGTATCCGTCGTCAGGCCCAGGCGGAACGTGGCGTCGTAGGATTTGGGCTGGCCCGAGAGGAACTGCGCCAGCCTGGTGGCGCGGCCGATCACGAGGACCAGCACGCCGGTGGCCATCGGGTCGAGCGTGCCCGTGTGCCCGATGGCGCGCGTCCGAAGTGCGCGGCGACACCGGGCGACCACGTCGTGGGAGGTGGGCCCTTCGGGCTTGTCTACGACGAGGACGCCGTCCATCAGCCCTTCGTCTGCGCCGCGCGCTCGATGGCCGCCTGAACCAGCGGGACCGCCTTCTCGCACACCGCCTGGAGATCGCCGGTAATCGTGCAGCCGGCGGCGTTCTTGTGGCCGCCGCCGCCGAACCGCTCGGCCACGCTCCGGACGTCGATGTCGCCCTTCGAGCGGAAACTCACCCGGAAGACCCCGGGCTCCCACTCCTTGAAGAAGGCGACGGCCTGAATGGACTTCACGGTCAGCGGCTCGTTGATGAGCCCCTCGGTGTCGTCGTAGCTCCCGCCGGTCGCCCGGGCCATCTCCCGGTCCATCCGGATCGTCGCGAGGCGGCCAGACGGATCGAGTTCGATGGTGGAGAGGACCGCGCTGAAGAGCCGGATGCGCCCGATGTTGTTGCTGTCGAACACGCTCCGCGCAATCCAGACCGGATCGGCGCCGGCCTCGAGCGCCTGCCGGCAGATGTCGAACGTCCGCGGCGAGAGGCTGGAGTAGTGGAACGAGCCGGTGTCGGTGAGGATGGCCACGTAGATGTGGGTGGCCATCTCCATGGTCAGCGGGACGTCCAGGCTGCCGATGACGTCGAACACCATCTCGCCGCACGCCGCCGCCCCGGCGTCGAACCAGTTCACCGCCCCGTACATCGCGTTGCCGGGGTGGTGGTCGATGTTGATGATGAAATGGCGCTCGAGGCCGGAGACACCGGTGCGGGAAAGCTCGCTGCACTCGAGCACGACCACCGCATCGAACTCCCCGTCCGCCTGGCTGGCGACCTCGATGTCCGACACGCCCGGGAACGGCAGGAGTCCCGGCGGCGCCGGGTCGCAGTTGACCAGCCGCACGTGCTTGCCGAGCGCGCGCAGGGCGTAGGCCAGCGCCACCTGCGAGCCGATCGAGTCGCCGTCCGGCTTGAGGTGCGACGTGATCAAGAACCGGTGCCGGGCGAGGATCGCGTCGCGGACGCGACCAAGCGCCTCGTGGTCAGTCCTGGCTGGGGTCGGGGTCATGGTTCGAGTCGTCGCGGCTGGCGTCGGCCTCGTGGATCTCCTGGAGCAGTTCCTCCACGCGCGCCTGGTACTCGACCGACTTGTCGAAGAAGAACTCGAGGACCGGGACGCGCCTGAGGCGCAGGCGCTTGCCGATCTGGTACTTGAGAAACGGGATGGCTCGCTGGAGCGCCTTGACCGTGGCACGGCGCTCGGTGTCCGACCCGATGGTGGTGTAGTAGACGCGCGCCAGCTGCAGGTCGGGCGACACCTGGACACGGGTGACCGTGATGAACCCGATGCCAGGGTCGTGGACCTCGCGCGCCAGCATGACGCTGATTTCGGCGCGAATCTGGTCGGCCACGCGGTCGGGGCGGAAACCTTGGGGCATATGGCAGTGTGATCCGCTGCCAGCTGCCAGCTGCCAGCTGCCAGCTGTCTACGCCAGGAACTCGATCTCGGTCCGGGTGATCGCCCCTGGCTCCAGGCGCTCGATCTCGTCCGCGACGGCGGAAAGTTCCTGCTCGGCGTGCGCCCGCGCCGTGCTGATGGTGACGATGCCGAGCCCGGCGCGCTGCCAGAGGTCGTGGTGCTCGACTTCGGACACCGCCACGTTGAACTTCGCCAGGCGGTCCTTGACGCGGCGCAGGACCATCCGCTTCTCTTTCAGCGACCCGGCGCCGTGAAGGAACAGCTCGACGGAGAGAAGCGCAACCACCATCGGGGCGGAAACTCCGCGCGTCGGGGGCCGGCGTTACTCCGCCGCCGGCAGGATCACGCGCTGGACGATGAAGACCTCGACCTGGTCGCCGACCTTGATGTCGTTGAACCGCTCCAGGCCGATGCCGCATTCGAAGCCCGACTTGACCTCGGACACGTCGTCCTTGAACCGGCGCAGCGAGCCGATCTTCCCTTCGAACACGACCACGTGGTCGCGGAGCAGCCGGGCCTGCGCTTCGCCGCTGCGCTTGATGGTCCCGTCCGTCACCACGCAGCCCGCGACCGACCCGACCTTCGGCACGCGGAAGACCTCGCGCACCTCGGCCATGCCCAGCCGCACTTCCTTGAACGTCGGCTCGAGCAGCCCCGTCATCGCCTTCTTCATCTCGTCGATGACGTTGTAGATGATCGTGTGCAGGCGGATGTCCACGCGCTCGCGCTCGGCGATGCCGCCGGCGTTCCGGTCGGGCCGGACGCTGAAGCCGATGACGATCGCGTTGGACGCCGACGCCAGCAGGATGTCCGACTCGTTGATGGCGCCGACGCCCGAGTGGATGATCCTGAGCTTGACCTTCTCGTCCGACAGTTTCGTGAGCGTGTCGGCGAGCACCTCGGCCGAGCCCTGAACGTCGGCCTTGATGATGATCGGCAGTTCCTTGACGTCGCCTTCGGCAATCTGCTGCTGCAGCGACTCGAGGGTGAGGCGCGTCGACTTCGCACTCGCGGCCTTCTCCTTGACCTGGCTCTGGCGGAACAGCGCGACCTGGCGCGCCTTGGCGGCGTCGTTGATCGCCTGGAAGGAGTCGCCAGGCCGCGGGAGCGCCGCCAGCCCGAGCACCTCGACCGGAATCGACGGGCCGGCCGACTTGACGTGACGGCCGCGGTCGTCGATGAGCGCGCGGACCTTGCCGAGGATCGGCCCGGCAATCACGGTGTCTCCGATGTGCAGCGTGCCCTCCTGGACGAGGATCGTGGCCACCGGTCCGCGGCCCTTGTCGAGTTCGGCCTCGAGCACCGTGCCGGCCGCCGTCCGCTTCGGGTTGGCCTTGAGGTCGCCGATGTCCGCGACGAGCAGGATCATCTCGAGCAGCAGGTTGAGGTTCTGCCGCTTCTTGGCCGAGACCTCGACCATGACCGTCTGGCCGCCCCATTCCTCGGGCATCAGTCCAAGGTCGGACAGCTCGCGCTTCACCCGTTCGGGGTTCGCGTCGGGCTTGTCCACCTTGTTGATGGCGACGATGATCGGCACGCCGGCCGCCTTCGCGTGGTCGATGGCCTCGCGCGTCTGCGGCATCACCCCGTCGTCGGCCGCCACCACCAGGATGACGATGTCGGTGACCTTGGCGCCGCGGGCGCGCATGAGGGTGAACGCCTCGTGGCCCGGGGTGTCGAGGAAGACCACGCTGCGGTTGTTGACCTGCACGTGGTAGGCGCCGATGTGCTGCGTGATGCCGCCCGCCTCGCGCTCGGCCACGCGGGTTTCCCGGATGCCGTCGAGCAGTGTCGTCTTGCCGTGGTCGACGTGGCCCATGACGGTGACGACAGGGGCGCGCGTGACGCGATCCTCGGCGTGGATATCGGCCGTTTCGACTTCGAGCAGTTCCTCTTCGAAGCTGCGGAGCTGGACCTCGGCGCCGAACTCGCGCGCGATCATCGTCGCGGTCTCGATGTTCAGCGTCGTGTTGATGGTCATCATGATCCGCTTGTCGAGGAGCTTCTTCAGGACGTCCTTGGTGCGGAGCTCGAGCTTCTCGGCGATATCCTTGACGGTCATGCCTTCGGCGAGGGTGATCGAGCGTGTGATCGGCGGCAGCGCCGCCGGCATCGAGGCCATGGGCACGCGCGGCGCTTCACGCCGATGGTCGGCGCCGTGAGGCCGCGCGGCCGGCCGCCCGCCCATCGGGGGACGCGACGGTTGTCCGGGACGCGGTGGCTGAGCCGGACGAACCGGCTGCGACGGAAGCGAGCGAGGGCCTCCGTCAGCGGCACCCGGCCGCGGCGGAAGGGTGCCGGGCCTGCCTGCGCCGTACGGCGGACGTGCGCCGGCACCCGGCGGGAACGTCGTCGGCCGGGGAGCAGGGCGACCCACCTGGCCGATGGGGCCGGTCGGCTGGCCAGCCGGCCTCGTTGCCGGCGGCGGCGGCACGGTCCTCGGCATCAGCCGAGGAGCGGGCGGCGGTGGTGTGTCTTCGACGCGAAGCCGCATCTGAGGCGGCACCAGGCGACCGGGCGGCGGCATCACGGGTCGTGGAGCCGGCGGCATTGCGGCCGCAGATGGCCGCTCGGGAGTGGCACTTGGAGCTGGTGCGCCCGGCTTGGCGGGCGGAGGCGCGTGGTGAACGAGGCGCGGTGCCCCTGGAGCCGACGGCGGCGCGGGCTTGGCTGCCACCATCGCGTGGGCCGCTGGCTCTGGCGCGGCGGGCGCTTCGGCCGGCGCGGCCTCGACGCCGATCGGAGCTTCCGGTTCGGGCGCGACCGGAGCCGGGGCCGGCGGCTTTCGTTCGACGTCGGGTTCGGCAGCCCGAGGGGCTGCACGCTCTGCAACGCCCGGGGCTTCCTCGACGACGAGCCGCCTGACTGACGCGAGCCGAGGCCTGGCTGGCGCGGCCGGCTTCTCTGCCACCGCGGGCGCTTCCGGCTCGGCGACGGGTGCCGGGGGCGCCGGCGCTTCGGCGTCCAGCTCTGCTGCGAGGGGGTCGGCCTCGGCCGGCTTCGGCCGGATCGTCTTGACGAGGCGCGGCGGCGGCAGCGCGGGCGCGACCGGCTTGGGCGGCTCCGCCTTCTTCGCGGCCTCGGCCTTCTTGGCCGGCTCCGCCTTCTTGGGCTTGTGGACCGGCGTTTCGGCGAACCAGTCGCCGCTCGGCAGCTTCAGTCCGCGCTGCCGCGCCATCCGCTCGACGAACTGCCTGGCAACGACCTCTTCGATCGTGCTCGACGCGCTCTTCGCCTCGATCCCGTGATCGCGCTTGAGCAGAGCGACGACTTCCTGGCTGGTCGTTCCCAGCAGCTCCGCGACTGTGTAGATCCGGACAGTGGCCAACGGATACCTCGACTTGCGTGTTACTCGCGCTTCGCGCCTTCGTCGTCTGCCGCCGGCGCGTCGCCGGCTTCATCGATCCCGCCCGCGGCCTCGGCCGGCTCGTCCGCCCCGGCCTCCGCCGGCATGTCCGCCCCGGCCTCCGCCTCGGCGTCTGCCGCCTCCCGCGCGCGGGCGGCCGCCGCCTCGACCTCGGCCAGCGCGGCGGCAAGCACGCTCTCCGCCGTGGCCTCGTCGATGCCCGGCACTTCCATCAGAGCCTCGACCGACGCCGCCGCCACCATGTCGGCCGACTCGTACCCGGCGTTGAGCAGGCTGGCCACAATCTCGTCGTGGATGTCGGGCAGGACCAGCACTGGCGCCGCCGCCTCGCCCGCCGCGACGTCCTCGCCTGGCATCTCCAGGCCTTCCAGCTGGGCCTCGACTTCCTTGCGCTTTTCTTCCTCGCTCTTGATGTCGATGCGCCACCCGGTGAGCTTGGCCGCGAGGCGCACGTTCTGGCCCTTCTTGCCGATCGCGAGCGACAGCTGTCTGTCCTCGACCACCACTTCCATCACGCGCTCCTGATCGTCCACGATCGACACCCGCTGCACCTTGGCCGGGCTGAGCGCGTTGGTCACGAACCCGGTCGGATCGTCCGACCATTCGACGATGTCGATCTTCTCGCCCCGGAGCTCGCGGATGATCGCCTGAACGCGCGTGCCCTTCATGCCGACGCAGGCGCCGACCGGATCGACGTCGCGCTCGCGGGAGTACACGGCCACCTTGGCGCGGTCGCCCGCCTCGCGCACCGCGCCCTTGATGACGACCGTGCCGTCGTAGATCTCCGGCACTTCCTGCTCGAACAGCTTGATGAGCAGGGCGGCGTCGGTGCGCGACAGGACGATCTGCGGCCCCTTGGCGCTCCGGTTGACGGCGCGGATGACGGCGCGGATCCGATCGCCGGGCGCGTAGCTCTCGGCGCGCGACTGCTCTTTGCGGGGCAGCACCGCCTCGATACGTCCCACCTCGAGGATGATGTCGCCGTTCTCGAACCGCTTGATCGTGCCGCTGACCACCTCGCCGATCCGCTGGTTGTACTCGCCGAAGATGTTCTCGCGCTCGGCCTCTCGCACCTTCTGGAAGATGACCTGCTTGGCCGTCTGCGCGGCGATGCGCCCGAGGACCTCGGTCGACTTCGGGAACTCGATTTCCATCCCGATTTCGG
>Ga0315278_10005064_pt1 | contig 11950 bp, 8 predicted proteins | sample YL17G06_0_MG_FD_203880 | JGI IMG/M metagenome (GOLD analysis project Ga0315278, IMG submission 203880) | Sediment microbial communities from Yellowstone Lake, YNP, Wyoming, USA - YL17G06_0 | ecosystem: Environmental > Aquatic > Freshwater > Lake > Sediment | place: USA: Wyoming | collected... | reverse complement strand
GCGCACAGGCCTTTCAGCATAATAATTTTACCCTGTTCTCTAAAGCGCAGGGCTATCTCGCGAAGTCCTTTTATCCGTTCTTTGTTTGCTGCTATCGGCCAATTATATCCCTCAATTTCCTTCACATCAGGCAAAACTTTCTCCATCGGGTGTCTTACCAGCGAAAACCAAAAACCATTGGATTTGGGAAAATGATGCGTAAAACCCCATTCGTCGTGGTATTCCCAATTATCATCTTTATCAATAAGTTTATCATAAACACTCCAGTTATGGCTTGTCAATGGGAATAAACCGCGCGTGTCAACTTCAAGAGTTTCAAGGATATCTTCAGATGGGATTACTATTTGCTGAACCACATCTGACCAGTGGGGTTCTTCAGAACTTTTGCCCAAATAAAGACGTAAATTCTGATAGGCTCCGTTGGTAATACCTGTCCATGTGGTGCCTGCAAGATCGAATGGTACATGGTCTGGCTCCTGATGGCTTATGGCAGCCAATATTCTTTCTCTTGAAGTCATAATTTTTCTGGTATGGAAATTGGTTTCATCCTGGGAACTAACAGGTGAACGATTATTAAGCCAATGAGGTAACAAATGGAAGCTACTGCAAATGCAAGTTGATAACCAGTTGTATTTGATTCGTTTAATGCGAATCCAATAAGCATTGCCGACAATAATCCCCCCAATGTGCTGATGGTTGTTGCAAAGCCGGTTACTGAAGCTACAAGGCTCTTAGGAAACAAGTCGGAGGCAAAGGTAAAAATGGTTGCCGACCAGGAACAATGTGCGGCGGCGGCCAATGCAATTAGGCCTACACTGAAAAGTTGAGATGAATAATAAGGTACGGTCATCACCGGAACAACCAGCAATGCCGATCCCAGAAGAGTTATTTTCCTGGAAAAATTTACAGATTTTCCTCTTGCAATAAGTGAAGAAGAAACTGCCCCGCCCAAAATCCCTCCAAAGTAAGAAATTGCATAGATAGAAATTAAAGGTAATGCCATTTCTTTCAGGTCAATACCAAATTTTGAATTAAGAAATTTTGCCCCCCAGAAAAGATAAAAATACCACACCGGATCAGCAAAGAGTTTTCCTGAAGCTATAGCCCATGTTTGACGATATTGTATTAGTTTCCACCAACTTACTTTGATCTTTTCATTTTCAGCCGGGTCATCTTCAATATAAGCAGCCTCATTTTTATTTACAAATCGACTCTGTTTTGGCAGCGAATAGAATAAGAACCAGAGAATAATCCAGAACACACCGAGTAAACCCGAAAAGATAAAAACCCATTTCCACGATCCCAGAGAAGTAATGATCAGGGGGATTAGAACAGGAGCCAAAACAGATCCAACACTTGCTCCTCCGTTGAAAAGACCGGTAGCCAATGCCCGTTCTTTTTTCGGAAACCATTCAGCAATGGTCTTTATACTGGCAGGAAAGTTTCCTGCTTCGCTTAATCCAAGACCCAGCCGCGCTAAAGCAAACCCAATCCAGCTTCGTGCTGCTGCATGAAGCATGCTGGCAATACTCCATAGTGCTACAGCGAGTGCAAAACCCCAACGGGTGCCTATCTTGTCAATAATATATCCAACTATAAGGGTTCCAATGGCATACGCCAGTTGAAAAGCTGATATAATGTATCCATATTGAATCTCATTCCACCCGATTTCCTTTTCCAGTAAAGGCGCCAGGATTCCCAGGATAAATCGATCGAAATAATTTATGGTTGTCGCAAAGAATAATATGGCTACAATTACCCAGCGAAAATTTGTTTTTTCTTTATCGGTCATGTTTTGTAAATTTCATGATGTTCGTTTCATCATAATAAATCAGAGTCAGAATTAAAAATATTTCTCACGGATGGGGATGTTTAAAAAGGCCGAAGCGGCATTATTATTTGCTATTTCTTCGGTTTCAGGATTCCAGGTAAAGGGCGACCCGGTTTTTATTGAAATTAAGCCCAGCTGACCATCACCCGAGTGCATTCCGGCAATATTTGGATTTACAACTACCAAAATATAATATATAAAATAATCAGAATAAAAACTATACCAATTGAAAACCATTTAAATAACCGGTCGGTATTGTTAAAGATATCAGGCGGTAATTGCCACTCTTTCATTTGTGGCCGGATACTATTGTCGAGTAAAGTCATTACAATCATTTGTGCAGAAATAATCAGAAATGAGATAGCCATATTGTCAAGAAATGGCATGTCAGGATAAATTTCATACAATAACAGGGGCACAGGAACGGTAATTAAAACTGCAACCCAGGCAGCTCTTGCAGTAGTTTTTTTCCAGAAAATGCCTAATATAAAAAGTGCAGTAATACCGGGACTCACTAATCCTGTATATGTCTGAATAAATTGAAAAACCTGGTTAATGCCTGACAACATGGATGCAATAAAAGCAGCCAGTACCATAAAAATGATACTTGAAATACGTCCGGTTCTTACAAGATTCTCTTCTGAAATATCAGGTTTAAACTGAGACTTGTAAATATCAATGGCGAATATGGTGGAAGCACTGTTTATAATTGCGGCCAATGATGATATGATTGCTGCAATCAATGCTGCAAATACGAATCCTTTAAGACCTGAAGGCACAAAGCGGTCAAGTAACCATGGATATGCCTGATCTGGTTTAATAATATCCGCTTCTAATACGAACGCCGCTATTCCGGGTATTACTACCAGAACAGGAATTATCAGTTTTAAATAACCTGCAAAAACCATCCCCCTCTGCGCCTCCTGAAGGTTCTTTGCACCTAATGCCTTCTGAATAATATATTGATTGGTCCCAAAGTAATAGATACCGGCAATCCATATTCCTCCAAGAATAGATCGTATTCCTGGCATATATTTGAAATTTGGATCTGAATTGGGCAGAATCATGTGAAATTTCTCCGGTGCTTTTTCCAGCAACATAAAAAATCCTTTAATTGCACCATGACTATCTGAAACAGTATTCAAGGCGAGATAGGTAGTAGTCAACCCTCCAAAAACCAAAAATATAACCTGAATTACATCGGTGTTGGCAATTGTTTTTAATCCGCCACCAACAGTCAGAAATACTGAGAATAGAGCCAGGCCTGCTATAGCATATCCCATATTAATTCCAAAAACAGTTTTTAACGATAGGGCACCCAGATATAAAATAGAAGCCAGATTGACAAAAACAAAAAGGAATAGCCAGAAAATTGCCAGTACAGTTTTTATCCGGTGATTATATCTTACTTCAAGAAACTGGGGCATGGTATAAATCTTTTTGTGCATAAAAACCGGTAAAAACCACCATGCAACCATGATCAGCATAATCGCAGCCAACCATTCATAGGTCGCGATTGTTAATCCCATGGCAAAGCCCGATCCGGACATCCCCACAAACTGCTCGGCTGAAATATTGGCAGCAATAATTGAACTTCCAACCAGATACCAGGGCAGAGAGTTTCCGGCAAAAAAATAACTGTTGGAATCTTTCTTCTTATTTACACGTCGGGAGATAATAATTCCTGTAGTTATTACTATGACGCAATAAATGAGGAAAATGCCAATATCAAGATATGAAAATTTCATACTCCTGGTTTTTGAAATTCATTGGCAGCTTCTTTAATGGCGATAATATTTCCCCAGGTTACTTCAGGTTCAACCATATGAGTTGGCCCAATTACAATCCCCCCTTTTAGCCCACAGGTTGAAAGCCGATCTAATGAAACCTTTTTAACTTCCTCACTGGTTCCATATGGAAGAAGTTGCTGAGTACCCAATGTTCCCCAAAACGAAACACGACTACCATAAAGATCATGAACCAGGTTAAACTCCATACATTCTGGTTGAATTGGATTAAGAATGTCAACTCCGGTTTTGATTAACTTGTCAATAAATGGAAGAATATACCCGCATGAATGATAAAATATAAGAATGTCAGGGTTGATCTCCCTTGCAGCCTTAATTACTTTTATTAAGCGGGGTTGAAGCCATTTTTCCCATAAATCAACATCCATCATAAGAGAACTTTGTGTACCTATGTCATCGCCCAGAGATAAAATATCCAGACCAGATGAAGCATAGGCCCTGGCTTTTGAACAAGCAAAATCAGTAATTTTATCCAGAAGGATGGTGGCTGATTCATGCTCTGACATCATGTCAATCATAAGATCTTCCATGGAACGCAGATACCAGGAAGCTTCCCAAATAGTCATTTGCATGAAACCGAAAGAGGCTAATCCCACTTCGTGAAGGGCTGTCACCTTTTTGTTGAATTCATCCCGTTTTGATTCATCAACCTCAGGGTAAGGATAATTCTTAATCTCTTTAGTATCAGCACCACGCAATGGATGGTGCATTCTTGTCATGTGAAACGCAAATTCCGAACCTTTTGAATGGCCAATTCCGTAGTCATCAAATACTGTACTTTCCGGTACAATTTCGCGGTGAAACTGCTTCCTGCCATCTAGAAAGTTCCTTTTCAGAGGAATTTCAAGTTTTCTATGACTTAATCCTAAAAAAGTCTCATAATCAGTATGACCAAATAGTTTCTTAAAGGAATCAATTTGCGATTCGCAGAAAACATAATCTACATGTACCTTCTCGAATCCTTTGCGTCGCAGACAGCGTAATAAATCTTCCCTGGGTGTTGCCATTATAATTCAGTTTATTAATCCTTTAATGATAAGTTAAGTAAGGCAGGCTTTATTCTTATACATATACCCTAAAATAAGATAAAGTAACATTATCACTCCTAAAATTCTCAGTGTTTCAAACCAATTTCCAAACTATGTTTTCAAACCATGTTTAAATATTTCAGTATATCTTGAATCTGCTTTTTTTAACCTGCTTTCGCACTTATTAGTTGAACGCAGGTTATATTGAATAGATACGATTTAGTATTTAATCTTATTGAAGTTTCTTTAAAGCAGGATACAACTTCTTATAAGAGTTAAATTTTGTGTTATAGAAATCCTGAAGCCTCGGTTCAACTTTAGAAATGGGCTTTACCCATTTCATTGCTATATCGCGAACTTTCTGCTTTGTGAAGGCAGCTTTTGCAAGCATTGCCACTCCCATACAACCTGCTTCTGTGACATCCAGTATCGTGATTGGCATACCTATCACATCAGCTTTTAACTGGATGTGTCTTTGAGATCTGGCCCCTCCTCCTATTACTCTTAGTTCCTTAACCTCGTAACCCGATTGTTTCAGAATTTCAAGATTCAGCTTTATCTCAAAGGCAACACCCTCAAGGAGTGCCTTCATTATCTCTTCACGGGTGACCGACATATCGAGTCCGAGAATTGCACCCTTTACAGATACATCAAAATATGGTGTACCGGATGGTGTAAAATACGGTAGTACACTAAGCCGGGAAGGTTCTTCCGGCATTTGATTCAGTAACAGTTCATATGGATCGCAATTTGTTTTCCTAGCCAGATCAACTTCAGTAGCTCCAAATTCATCTCTGAACCATTTCAGGATATTGCCGCCGGTAAGACTGAAAGCAACTGTAGCATACATTCCAGGTGCAGTGTGGTCATATGTGCAAAGGTTGCTTTTTCGAAGCTCTCCGGTAAAAATGGGTTTATTAAATGCTGGTGTTATACATTCAACAGTTCCTGAGGAATAAACTGCTATACCAGATTCAATGGCCCCTGCACCCAAAGCTGAGCATGGCTGATCGTGACCTCCCGTAACAATAAATGTATTTTCAGAAAGATTAAGATCACCGGCAATTCCATTATCTATGTATCCTGCAATTGAACCGGATTGTAAAGGTGAGGAAAGTTGTTCTATCCTGACATGAGTCTCGCCAAGTATCTCATTGTTCCAGGTATGGTTAACCACATCAAACAACATTGTTCTTCCCGCGAGCGGCCATCCCATAGAGGGATTATTAATCCCAAGCCTGTATTGAAGCAGATCTTCAAAGCAAAGGATCCTGTGAGCTCTGGCCCAGATTTCCGGATTGTTTTCCCTGATCCATAGTAATTTGAATAATGAAAACATCGGATGCGGTGTATGTCCTGTTATATTATAAAGCCTCTCCTCACCGAATTTTTCAGTCCATGGTTTTATAATGTCATTTGCCCTTATGTCTGAAGAGACCAGGGCATTACAGAGTGCCCTGCCATCCTTATCAATAAGTGTGAAAGCTTCTCCCTGACTGGAGATACCCATACCTTTAACAGAGCCAGGTTCAATAACCGAAGCAGATTCTCTGATCACATCGAAACACTTCCCTATCACTTCATAAGTGTTAAGTTCAGCCCATCCGGAATTTTTTGAGATGATGTTATATTCCCTGTAGGCCATAGAAATCTGCAGGCCATTCTCATCAAAGACAACAGCTTTACAACCGCTGGTTCCGATGTCAATTCCAAGGTAGTGGTTCATAATAATGTAGTCTAAATATACCAGAGCTTCAGATAATCAAGGACTATCTTCTTCATCTCACCGAACACAATATCCTGCCGGTAAACAGTAGTGTAATGTGAGAGCGACGCCTTACTTGTTTTATCAACCTTTTCACCTAACAATCCTGATTGCAGCATTTTTTCAGTCCTCTCTGTGCCTGTAACCTTTGAAGCATTTCTTACCATATCCTCAAAGAGAACAGGGGCACTGTTCCTCTCAAGGATTGTCCAGATATTTACTTTTGCTATTCCATCATCAAAAAGATTGTTTATCTGATCATTTCCAACAGAAGAGGTTCCATGGAGAACAAGTTTTGTTCCAGTCAGTTTACTGATCTTCCTTGCCATATCACCATGATACTTAAGGTCTGCAGTGCTTGCCCTGTGTTCTGTCCCAAGGTTGGTCACAATAAAATCCGCATTAGTCTGGTTCAGATATTTTATGGCCTGTTCCGGAGTAGTAAGATCACTCCTTGTATCACCGGTAGCATCGACAATTTCATCGCAGGCGCCCTCAATGACAATCTCATGTCCGTGTTTTTCAATAAATTGTGCGGTCAGTTTAATGTTTTCATTAAAGGGTAGTGCGGATGCATCATACATGATCATCGAAAACATGTTCATATCCCACTCCAGCAGAGGTTTGTCTGCATCCCACTGGGTATGGTCAAGATGGACCATAACGTTGAGTTTTTCAAAGGGAGAACCTCTACCTGTTAAGACTTCAATATCTGCAAGAAACAGTTTCAGCCCGATGTCCCAAAATCTTGTATGGGTATAATAAACAGACTGACTGCGGTGGCTGTACTGATTTGTAATTCCTATAGTGACAGGAAGATCCGGTTGACTTATTTTACGACTATATTCAAGGGTGGCCGACAGGATTGCTTCTGTAGTTGTAAGATTTTCTGTATTAAATGTGGGAATTACCCATTTTTTCTGAGCGGCTTCTGAATATACAGCAAGAACTTTGTTTCTGCTAAGTATTAGTGGCATAAGGTTAAGAGTTTAGAGTTTAATGACTTTGACAGATCGTTGCAGGTTCCGGGAATTGGTTCAAATCGGCTAATATGGTCTTCATCAAAGCACGATAGCTTTTATTCCGGTCAGTTCACAAAATGCCTTCAGTTCTTCATAAAGGTGCGCCCCATATCCAAGGCATGCATATTCGTTATTCCATGCCTGCAACAGAGCATCTATATCACACTCAGCTTTTACAAAGCCATGAGGCCAGAACGGGATACCGCACTCATTTTTTCTCTTTTCAATCTGACTTACAGGGGGTTCAAAAATAGTACAACGGGTAATAACCATCTCAAATTGACCATTATTTCTGCCTAGCCTTGCAAGGACACCTTCTCCGACCTTACAAACCAGTTTTATTGAAATCCCACCTGCTTCTCCCTCAGTCGGGATACCATGTTCTGCAAAACCGGCAGGTCCAAGTTTGCTTGCCAGAGATGGTGGGCATGCCCCATCACCAATGATCTTTATTTCATTATTCGACTTATCAATATGCTGTAAATCACCATAATAAACAGGCTCTTTACTCAAATCGGTCAGGCATTTTACAGTGAGTGCAGTATTAAAATCACCAAGGGTTGAGGTGCCCATTCTGTCTTCGAGTATCATGCTCTGGGCAAAACAGGTTGCACTATACTCATCACCCAGGCCGGGGAAAGACTGAATAGTGTAAAAGTCCCAACTGTTTTTCTTTACCATCTTTTTAAGAGCAAGATAAAGCCGAATGGACCTTTCAGCCTGATCGTTCTCAGGAATTGGCTCAGCAAAAAGCTTTTGAATTCTTTTTTTAGCATCAGAAATTTCTTCTTTTGTAATCTTTTTAGCGGTATCCAATAATTCTGATGTGTCTCTTGAATCAATATCAATACCAAATACTCTCATCCACTGTGAAGGATCTGCAGCTCCGCATGTCTGCCCCATCCCTCTGCCACCAAATGTACCAATTGTACTCATATTCAATGAATTCTTCATAGCGCTTGCACGACAATATGATGTTATCTTCTCCATTTCCTTCGGATCTTCAAAACTGCCATAGACAAATCTGTGCTTTATTCCCACCTCTTTAAGAGCACCCTGCATCACCAGTCCGCCAACCGGCCTCCATCCCTGACTGCCCGGATTCGTCCAGAGAACAATTCCCTTGCCTGTGGTGGCAAAATCCCTGACTGCACCAACCAGATGTGAAGCCCATACCCACGTACCTGAAAACAGAACAACTGCATCAACATCGTTCATTTTCTTGAATTTGTCGAAGCACACCCTGGCCTCTTTTTTTGAGGCTATAACGAGATCGTATTCAACAATATCGACTCCACTGGTTTTAAGAGCGTTTTTAGCTCCTGCAACAATACTGTCATCAATGAATGGCGTTCCCATAGGATCGGGTAATCCGTCCTTATGCACTCCATAAACGATAAATCCAACTTTAGCTTTGATCATATACTTTATTGTAATGTTAAATTAATCTCATTTATAAGTGAGGGTATGATTTTCAGAATATTTTCATAATAAATCTTCTTAAGTACTTCTTTTGGCAGGCCTATTCCGCATATCGGCCAGCGCGCCCGGTCAAAGGTACCGTCATAATCAGGTGAGTAAAACGATTCGTCAAATGTTTCAAGAAATCTGAAATAGGTGCGGTACATTTCAACAGAACTATCAATATTAGCAGGCATATCCGTTCCAAAAATAATCCTGTCCTGATGCTTTATGAAGAACTCCCTTGAAGAATATGGTTGCCTGCCCAGTTCGTCAATCCTGGCAGAAAAATCAATATATACATTTGGATTTTCAGTCAGCAGGTTTGAAACATAAGATATGTTTTCGGCATAGTTACCAAAATGGGGCAGAATAAATGTTGTACCGGGATGGTGTCTTATAAGCTCATCACGTCTTTTGAGCAGTTCAATTTTACGGGGAAATCTGGGATCAGCAAAGCTCCATGACGGATATTTCTTCAGTGATTCGTAATGTTCATTTTCAGGAGTTGCCGGCTCAAAGAAACCTGCAGGATCGGCTTGATGAATTAATACGGGGATTTTAAGACGGCCAGCTTCTTCCCAAATCGGGAACAGCCTTTTGTCATCGCAATTGATAAGTTCCCCGCTTGAATCGCGATAATGAAGACCCAGCTCTTTAAGTATTTTTAGTCCCTTTGCTCCCTGTTCCACATGATTATTCAAAATCTCAATACATTCAGAAACAAAACGCTTATGGTCAACAAAAAGGGGTTGATTTGCCGGTGAGGCAAAATTGGACATGGTAAAACAGTAAAACCGTCCGGGATATTTAAGGGAGCAATTCTCAACGAAATCGGTAATATTCCTAGGACTAATCACATACCCGCCATCTGAGAATTCAATGCGCACATTACCTGTAAGATCGCAATAACTTACAACACCTACTTCATCCATAGTTTTAATTACTCTGTCTACCTGCCAGTTGCCCCAGAGATGGTTATGAGCGTCAATCGCCGGAAAAGCTGGTTTATCGATTATTGTCTGGTCGTTAACCAGGTAATTTTTTTTTGCCATTGCCTCTTTTTTCTTTAAAATTATTAAATATTCATTCCCAATGACAAACTAAGTTCAAAATATATCTCAAAGGTATCTCACCGGTAACATTTTTTATGATAGTTTTGTATTTATAAATAACACAATATTGACATGTTGCCTAATCTCGAAAAGGTTGAAGCAAACATCAACCATTCGTTCCATATTAATCATATGAATGTTGATTACTTTCCATCTCTCCGGCATTTTCATCCCGAGGTTGAAATATTGCTTGTAGTTCAGGGCAATAACCGGGTTCACACCCCTTGGCTACCGTAAGAAATTCGCGGATTGATGTTTTTTGCTACAACGGTGCAAAGACGCTAAGTATTACTTAAAATTAAATTTACGGATAATCTCCCTTATTCCCTTATTGTTGCTGGCAACTACTTTTATCATTCTTTGAGTAATGGCGATCTTTGTTGTGTCGATAGCATCGCCTCCGAATTGCTCAAAAAAGTATCCCTGATCACTTACCTGCATTTCCTTGCCATTGATAACAATTTTGGTATCCGGTTCTGTCCAACCAAAAACTTCCACAGAAGAATGTTCCGTTAATGTTGAGTTTTCCAGAGGATTGGATTGAATATAAACCATAGGTGAAGAATTAAACCCGATAATTTCATTTATAAGTTGCTTTTTTGCTGCATAAAGCACTGAAGGATCATCGGTGTGTTGTTCAATGCTATAGATGACCTGTGCTGAGATTTCATGACCCCTGCGCCTGGGATCGATCCAATCGGCCCGTTTTCCAAGTGAATCTTTCAGATTGCAGATCTTATCCTCAAGCATCCTGAAACACTCATAATCCTGAATTCCGTTTCTCATCTGCTCCCACCTCAGCGAGTTGAGTACACCGTCTTTTGAAGGGTAAACATGCCAGCCATCTCCTATATGCATACCCACATCCTTAAATGGATCTTCGGTCCATTGATTCCAACCCCAGTGCAGATAACCTGTCGCATCGTACCTGTAATTAAGCCAGTGCAGGATACGGCTGTTCATAACAGGCATATCGATGGTTTTATTTGGGAACAAGCTTCCCTGGTAGATGCCTACAGTATAGAACCAAAGTTCGACCCCCTTTTTCTGTGCTTCCCTGTATGATTCATACCAGGTCCCGAATGCATCAAGTTTTGGGACAGCCACTTCAATATCATTAAGAAGATTTGTAGTCTCGATGGCATCAATTCTTATCAGATCGGGGGCGTACTTATGGATGTAGGCTGACATTTCACGCCAGGATTGGGAGTTATGCATCGAAGGCTCATCCTTTACGTGAAAAAGTGTTTTGGAGAGCCAGCCCTTTTCTCTCAGATGGCTTTCAGTAGCAGTCAACAGACCGGGAGCCACATCTTTACCAGCCATTGTTTCGATTTTACCTGTTTCAGGATTTTTTACATGGAAATCCTGGAGATTTATATCAGAACTGAACCAGGCATTATTTCCGAATTGTGCAATTTCACCTGTTTCAAGATAATCCATCTTTTTTGTATCCCAGAACACCTGTGCTATCTGATCAAACCTGGTGAAATCAAATGATAGCCTTCCATCAATTCTCTTTTGAATTCCGATAGCATCCATCGGCACTTGGAAGACGTTCTGCCTGTGAGCAACCATGTTATCAGCATATTTACGAAGCATTGAGAACCAGGCATCGGAGTATTCTTCTTTAATGCCGTGGAACTTGTCAAAATCACCTGTGCTGTACCATTCTGTTACCTTAAGTTTCCTGGTTGCCGGAAGAGTTAATGGGTATACAGTTACGGACATTGGAAGCTTCACCTTTCCCTGCTGGCTCGTAACAGTAATGTCACCTGTATAGCCAGCGGACGGTGCAGCCTCCGGTATATTTATTGTTAGCCAGATAGCCTGGTTTGATTTTTCCTTAATGCTGATCTGCTTTTCAGCCATCAGGTAGTCAGGAAATCTCGCAGGAGCCTGACGAACTAATGCACTTGC
>Ga0315278_10005063_pt1 | contig 11950 bp, 9 predicted proteins | sample YL17G06_0_MG_FD_203880 | JGI IMG/M metagenome (GOLD analysis project Ga0315278, IMG submission 203880) | Sediment microbial communities from Yellowstone Lake, YNP, Wyoming, USA - YL17G06_0 | ecosystem: Environmental > Aquatic > Freshwater > Lake > Sediment | place: USA: Wyoming | collected... | reverse complement strand
CGTGAAAGAGCGGGAGCGCTGCAAGAAAGCTCTCCATTCGTTCGGCGGGAGAAAACCAGCTGATGAGTTGCCGAAGGTTGGCCGTCAGGTTGCGGTGACGCAGCTCCGCCCCCTTAGACACCCCGGTGGTGCCACCCGTGTATTGGAGCACTGCGATATCGTCCGGGGTCACGAGCGGAAGCTCCTCCGACACGACCGGCGTCACATGGTGCAGCACATCGTGGAAGAACATCGTTGTGTCGCTGCGTGGAATTTCGATCGGCGGTTGGCGGTTTCGATGTTGATAGATATACTTCGCGATCGTCGTCATGTAATCGGTGATGCGCGTGACGATGATCAGGTCCAGATCGAGATGCTGGATTTTCTGATACATCAGGTCCAACACCACGATCGCTCGCGCCCCCGCGTCTCGAAGCTGGTGGGACAGCTCGTGTTCCGTGTAGGTTGGGTTGCAAGCCACGACGATTCCCCCGGCCCTCATAATGCCGAAGTAGGCGATGACTGCCTGTGGAGAATTCGGGAGACAGAGGGCCACGCGATCGCCTTTGCGAATTCCCAACGCCGCGAGGCCGCACGCGAATCGCTCAACGAGAGAGTGGCATTCCTGGTAAGACAGGGTCTTGCCAAAGAAATAGAGAGCCGGCCGGCGTGAAAACCGCTGCGCGCTCTGGGAGAGCATCTCCAAGAGCGTTTGGGGCGAAAGAAAGAGCTCGTGGGGAACTCCCTCGGGATAATGTAAGAACCACGGTTGTTCAGGCATAAGGCGCTCCGTTTGGTGCAAGCTGGCTCAAAAGGATCCCGGCACTACCACCCTCCGCTCGAGAAACCAGGGCAGGGATCGAAGCGTTTGCCATACTTGACTGCCAGCGACTCCAATTCTTGGGTTATCTGTCCTGGCGTCATGGTTTGCCGAGCCCAGGTGAGAAGGCCCCCACGGAACGCGGGGAACCCAATCCCATACGTCAGTGCGAAATCGACCTGCCAGGAATGCTCCACGATTTTGTCGTGGAGACAGCGCGCGGCTTCATCGACCATCGGAAGAAACAGGCGTTGGTGAAGGATGTTGTCGGAAATGGGGTTAGCTTCTGAAGGATATGCACGACGATAGTTCGCGACCGCGTCAAGCGCCTGCGCATTCTCTTTTCCTGATTTCCAAAATGTCAGCGGTGGTTTCTTCTCTGGAAGGAAGTTCCGCAGCAGCGCATCACGCGACTCAACTCGAGGTCCCAGCACAGCGAGCGAGGTCAGCACGTGCATGGCGACCGGAAGTCCGATCAGATCGAGGAGCTCCAGCGGACCCATAGGATGCCCGCTGTCCACTGCCATGCCAAAGCTCTTGGCAACGGTGTCAATGCGTCGAATGGAGATGCCCTCCCCCACCATGATCACGGCCTCTGCCAGATAGCGTGACAGAATCCTGTTCACGAGGAATCCCGGTCCGTCATGTACCACGAGCGGAAACTTGCCCAGTCGCTTGGCAAGGCTACAGGCCTGCGCGAGGGCTATGTCGGATGTGAAGGGTGCGCGCACCACTTCGACCAACTGCATTCTGGCGACAGGGTTGAAGAAGTGCAGCCCCACGCACCGTTCAGGATGGACGGCCTTCACGGCAATGTCGGCCAAGGTGTATGACGACGTATTCGTGGCAAATATCGCATCGGGACGTGCCTCAGACTCAAACTCCGCGAGCACTGCTCGTTTCACGTCCAGTTTCTCCGACACTGCCTCGATGACAAGGGGTGCGGCGCTCACATCCCTGATGTGGATGGTTGGAGCAATCCGCATCATTCGATAGCGCAGATCGGAAGGAAGTATGATCCGTTTCCGTACCTGGGCAGTTTGGGTTTTATGGATCCTTCCGATCGCTGTCGCGAGAATGTTCGAAGATACATCTCGCAAGACCACCGCATATCCTTTTTCGGAGAGCTGCCCGGCGATTTGTGCGCCCATCAATCCGGCCCCCAATACGCCAAGACGCGTAGCCGCTTCCGGAACAGTGGCAACCTTCCGTTTCACCTCCTCACCTGCCAGGAACAACCCAACGAGGTGTGCGGAAATCGGGCTGGCCATGAGATCCAGAAGAAGGGGCTTTTCGACCGTGAGTGATCCCTCCAGAATACTCAAACGCATCCCTCCCTCCACTGCATCGATGGCACGGAGGGGGGCGGGATAGAAATGCCGGACGCGCTTGATTACTTGATGCCGAGCATAGCGACACACGAACGTACGAATCCCTGGGCCGCTCAAGAATCTCTGGCTTGCCCGGAGGGGCCGCCGTCTGGCAGGAGCCGAACAGAGCACACGGGCTTGCGCAATGGCAGCTTGAACGAGAATTTCTTTCTGAATCTTCTCCAGAGTCCTGACACTGGAAGGGATAGAGCTGACCATCCCTTCCACAAGGCCCATCCGCAGAGCCTGCCGGGGAAAGATCGTCTTTCCCGTCGTGATCATGTCCAATGCCGCCGGTAAGCCGATCAGCCGTGGGAGACGTTGAGTGCCGCCGAACCCAGGAAGAATGCCCAGCTTGACTTCCGGCAGAGCGAAACAGGTCCTCGGATGGGTGCTGGCGATGCGCTCATGGCAGGCCAGCGCCAGCTCGAGTCCACCACCAAGACAGGCGCCTTCCACCGCGGCCACAAACGGTTTCGGCGATCGCTCCATCGCGTCGAAGAGCTTGTGGGCGGTGATCACGAGTTGCTCCATCTCCTGAAAGGAGCATCGCCGTTGCGCGTCGTGCATCTGCTCCAGATCGGCCCCCGCACAGAAATTCCCTTCCTTCAAGCTCACCAGTACCACGCCTTTAATGGCGGCGGATTGCTCGACAAACTGCACGATCTCCCGCCACTCCGACAAGCTCTCCACGTTGAGAACATTGACCGACTTGCCGAAGTAATCAAAGCCCGCCAGTAAGATTCCATCGTTAAGGATTGCGGTCTTGAAGTGTTTGAACTCGCCGTGACAGAGGGGAGAGATGGTGTGATCGCTTGACATACCTATTTCCTCTCCAAGATCATCGCCACGCCCTGTCCACCGCCGACACAGGCGCTGATCAGGGCCCGCTCGGCATTCCGTCGTTTCAGTTCGAACAGGGAGGTCATGGCCAAGCGCAGACCGGAGACGCCAACTGGATGACCGAGTGCGATCGCACCACCGTGCGGGTTGAGATCGTTGGGCGGGATTTCGCCGAGACGTTCAGTCAATCCGTAACGGCCAAACTTGCGTTCCATGAGAGATGACGAGTCAAGAATACGGCTGATCCCCAACACGACGGATGCAAAGGCTTCGTTAATCTCCCAGACGGCGAAGTCCTTAAGGGTCAGGCGAGCCTTGGACAAAACTTTGGAGATGGCCCCGACGGGGGCCAGACCCATACAGGCCGGCTCATAACCAAAATCGGCGTAGTGCTTCACGTACCCGAGGATCGGCAAGCCGAGGGACTTGGCCTTGTCCTCCTCCATGAGCAGCACCGCTGCGGCTGCATCGGTTATTTGCGAGGAGTTGGCCGGCGTCACTGAACCGTGGTGCTTGTCGAACACAGGTTTCACATCACGAAATATCTCCTGACCGGCATCCTCACGAATTCCATTGTCTCGCTCAACGTAGGTACTCCACTCGGGGACGTACATGGGCACGACCTCGTCGGCAAAGAGCCCGTCCTTCCACGCTTGCGCCGCGAGCCTGTGCGATCGAATGGAAAACGCGTCCTGATCTTGCCGAGTGATGCCCAGTGAAGGATCTTTCGCGATATTCTCTGCCGTCTGTCCCATGATGAGGTCGCACATCGGATCCGTGAGACCCATCACCAACCCGACCCGCGGCGGATATTTCTTGAGATTAAGAAGCTTGGGAATGAGAGCAAGGGCCCCAGCGGTATGTTCCCGAAGGCTTTTGGTTTTGCCGTACTGTAGGAAAAGATCAGCGACGGTCTGATTGTATACGATCGGGATTCGGCTCATCGCCTCCATGCCGATGACGAGCACCGTATCGGCATCGCCACTTCTGATGCGTAAGCTCGCATAGTAGAGTGCCGTCACTCCGGAGCCGCAATTTTTCCCCGCCACTGTATCAGAAGGGATTGTCGCTGGAAGGCCACCGGTGACGGCTGCGACCCGCGTCGGATTCACCGCATGCATGGGAGTCGCCACGTTGCTCCCTAAGACGCAATCGATTGTCTCCAGGGGGAGATTCCAGCGGTGACATCTCGTGATCATTTCGCGAACGACCCAGGCGCCAAGCACTTCCGCATCCGTCTCGCGAAAGTCTGTTCCCTCCTTGCACAGGGGGGTACGGAATCCATCGACGACGACGACATTACGCATGGTGCATTCCCCGTCAGAATTCAGGATTGAAGAACTATCACTCGCCGATGCCAGCAGACACCTCAAACCTACGCCACATCCTACCACGGCGCCGCTGATACGTCTGGTCCCTAGAGGCATGGGTAACTCCCATATTAGAGGGGGGGGGTCTGTCAGTCTCATTTCAGGACAAAGGCGGCGTTAATGGTGATAAGGTTACATTCATGAGCCGAGCGCCAACATCGCAAATTGCCTGTCAAGGAAAAATCACGCATGAAAACATCTGATGTGTTTCAAGGGTCTGAGGTGGTGGCTGAGACCGCTCGTGACAAGGCTTCCTATACCGGGTTTCTTGCGGGATTGTTTGAAACCGACGTTCGATGGGATCTCTTTACCTCAATTGATATTCCACAGACTAGTCCGCCTGCCCTGGATCTCCTGGAACGATTTAAGGTTGCCCTTATACCACTGGATCCCGAACGGGTTGACAGTGAGGGGGAGTTGCCTGAGCCGGTCCTGAAAACACTGGCTGAGCTCGGAGCCTTTGGTATCAAGATTCCCAGACGCTTCGGTGGGCTGGAGTTGACCCAATATGAATATCAGAAAGTCGCTACCCTGTGCGGAAGTTTTGACGCATCGCTCACCGTGCTGTTGTCGGCCGCTCAATCGATCGGCGTTCCAGAACCGCTGCGCCTCTTCGGAACAGAAGAGCAGAAGGCCAAGTATCTCCCCAGGCTTGCACGGGGAGAAATTTCAGGGTTTGCACTGACGGAACGAAACGTGGGCTGCGACATCTCCAAAGTAGAAACGTACGCTGTCCGCGTCACAGAGAAAGGGAAGACTGTCGCGTATCGCCTCACGGGAGAGAAATTCTTCATTACGAATTCTGCCAAGCAGGACGGCGAATTCCTGTCTTCCCTGCTCATCGTCATCGCACGAATCGTTGATCGGCCAGAGGAACTCCAAGACCCCCAGGCACAGAAGCGATATGGGGCCTTCATCGTTGAAACCCAATGGCCAGGGTGCTCCGTTACCCGCCTGCGTTTCGAAGGCGTGAGAGGAATTTACAACGGCGTACCGACGTTCAACAACGTCTACGTCCCGATCGAAAGCCGCCTGGGCAACGAAGAAGACGGCCTGAGGATCGCGCTTGCCACGCTCACCGTCGGCCGCTTGACGCTTCCCGCAGCCTGTCTGGGGGGACTTAAACAGTGCCTGTCCGCGATGCGTTGGTGGGGGCGTACACGTGTCCAGTGGAACAAGCCGATCGGCGAGCACACTCTAATCGGAGAAAAACTCTGCCGCGCCGCGGCCTATACGCTGGCGCTCGATGCCGTGATGGCCTTCTGCGGAGCCTGGGCGAAAAAGAAGGGCGATCTCCGGCTGGAGTCGGCCGCAGTCAAAATCATCGGAAGCGAGTGGTACTGGGAGGTGGTCAACGACCTGTTCCAAGTGCGCGGGGGACGGGGATTCATGACCGTTGAGTCGCAGCGTAAGAGCGGCGAACTCGGCATTCCGGTCATGCGCATGCTTCGCGATGCCCGCATTAATCTGGTGTGGGAGGGGACGAGTGAGATTCTGCGCATCTGGATGGCGCGCGAGGCCCTCTCGCCCTATATCGAACAGGGCATCGCCTTTCTCCAAGGATCACCTTTAGACAAGATCGCGGCGCCGCTGTACTACGCGCGCATGGCACTCCACTCTTGTCTCCCTTTCTTGATTCCCCCGCGATCTTCTGTGATGTTTGGAAAGGAATACGCACGGTGGGTCCGCTTTATCGAGTCGTCCTCTCGGAGCCTGACACGATCGACGCTCGTCGCGACGGTCCACCACCGACAGAGCCTGCACAATAAGCAACTCCTGTTGCAAGATTTGGTGAATGACAGCCTCTGGCTCTTTCCCATGGCCGCGACGCTCTGGTTTGCGTCCCAACCAGAGATGCGGACAAAGCCCGGCATCCGTGAGCTTGCCAACTATTTCTGTCAGGACATGGCGGATCGTCTGTATCCTCCTTCCTCTCTGGCGAAAAGAATGCGTAGACACAAGAAAGACAGCATCGTCTACCACCTATCGAAGACAATCATGCGCGGCGAGTACGCCTGGCTTGAGGAAGGGATTGTACCTTTGGTTGAGAAATGAGGGATTGGCGCGTAGTATGAATCCCTGCCAGTCTTAGGGCCGTATTTCCAAATCCTCACGCCAGCCCCTGTCAACTGAGTCACATACGTTCAGGGGTGATGTCGTGAACGCGGCGTGGGACGACAAGGAATCATCATCAAGAAGGATCTTCATGTCGGAATCGCCACGGCGGTGGAGGACGGACTCCTGGTACCGGTTGTCCGAAACGCGGATCATCCACCAACCGCAGATTGCCAACCTCGGCGTCGGCGCAATCCAAAAACGAGCCGTGGTTACCGACGAAGCCCTTGCGATCCGCCTGACGGGCTATCTCAGTCTGTCGTTTGATCACCGAGTCATCGATGGGGCGACGGCGGATCAGTTCGTGGTGAAGGGTTATCTCGAACGGAGTCACCGGGAACAAATCCTGTGAATAAAAAACAGCCGACCGTCATCGTCAGCGCAGTGCGCACACCGCTGGGAAGCTTCAACGGGGTGTTCAGCTCCGTGCCCGCAACCAAGCTAGGCAGCATCGCTATTGCTGAAGCACTGAAGCGCATTGACGTTCCTCCCGAGCGCGTAGATGACGTGTATATGGGCTGCGTCCTCAGTGCCGGGCTTGGGCAGGCGCCAGCCAGACAAGCTTCGATCGGAGCCGGAATCCCCAACTCGGTCGGGGCCACGACGGTCAACAAGGTGTGCGGGTCTAGCCTCAAGACCCTCATCATGGCCGCTCAGGCCATTGCGCTCGGTGATGCGAGGATTGTTGTGGCGGGCGGCATGGAGAACATGACTCGTGCACCCTACTTGTTGGAGAAAGCGCGGCAGGGGTATCGGCTGGGACATGCGGAGTTGGTGGACAGCCTGGTCAAAGACGGCCTATGGGACGTCTATAACAATATTCACATGGGCGATGGCGGCGAACTCTGTGCTGCTAAATACCGTCTCACCAGGAAAGAGGTTGACGACTTCGCCTTGGAGAGCTATCGCCGCGCCCAGGAAGCCGTTGCGACTGGGATCTTTAAGCGGGAGATCGTGCCAGTTGACGTGCCGCAACGGAAAGCCGCGCCCTTGACCGTCACAGACGATGAGGAACCGAGCCGAGTCGATTTGAGCAAGATGCGTGAACTCAAGCCAGTGTTCCGGGAAGACGGTGTCCTGACCGTGGGTAATTCTCCGTCCTGTAATGATGGAGCAGCAGCGTTGGTCGTCATGGCTGAAGAGGAAGCCACGCATCTCGGGCTCGCGCCGATGGCGCGCATCATCGGCTATGCCGGAGCGGCACTCGCTCCTGAGTGGTTTACGATTGCGCCGGTCGAGGCAATCAGGCTGGTGCTTAAGAAGACCGGACTTTCGATAAGCGACATCGACCTATTTGAGATCAATGAAGCCTTCTCAGCCGTCTCCCTCGCAATCAATCGGGAATTAGGGCTCGACCACAAGAGAGTCAACGTCAACGGTGGGGCTGTTGCGCTGGGCCATCCAATTGGCGCCACCGGCGCGCGTATGCTCACGACCCTGCTCCATGCCATGGAGGCCCGCGGCGCCAGACGAGGGTTGGCCGGCCTTTGTATCGGAGGTGGAGAAGCGTTGGCAGTTGTCGTGGAACGACTATGAGTCAGGCAAGGAGCACAGAACAGGAGGCGAGAGGAAATCCATAACAGGCACGGACAAAACAAAATGTTCGGCCCTGGCCACGTGCGTCGCACTCCTTAGCCGGAGGTGGTAATAAATCTCGTCGATATCAAGACGATCGGCATTGTTGGCGCCGGCCAGATAGGCCGCGGCATCAGCCGGGATTATTCCACGGCCGGTTATCAAGTACTGCTCGTTGATGTCGCTGAGCCGCCGTTAACGGAGGCCCTCGCCGAGGAACGGAGAAACCTTACCGACCATCAAGCCGGGGCGGTCCTAGCACTCATGCGTCCGATGGTTCAGTTCGATCAGTTGCAGGACGCGCAGCTTGTCATTAAAACAATTCCGGAAGACCTCGTCCTGAAGCAAAAACTCTTTGCCGAACTGAACCGAGTCTGCCATCCGCAGATGGTCCTCGCCAGCAATACTTCCTCAACTTCAATCACCAAGCTGGCGGGGAAACATCTCGGCCCGACAAACGGTTTGCTGCTCTCCCTAAGCTGTCCGATCACCACGCATTCCTTGTCAACACAAGCAGATCGTGACCCATTCCCATCAGCCCTTGCCGTGAATCGCGGTGATCAATTCCATGTTCCGTCGCGCTGGCTCGTCATGACAGGGGCGTGAATTAGAGATCCGGCAACCCTTGAAAAGTCACAGGTGTCATGTTTTTGCAACACGACTTCATGCCGCGTACTTGATTAAATATATTTTTTTATCAATACCTTACGATCATTTCTCGCAGCAAGAGCAGCTGGCACACTAGTTGCCTATATCCCTGTGTAATTATTGAGGTGACTTTATGAGAGTTCAACAAACTTTAGCGAATGCGGTGAGTTGTACGGGAGTTGGGCTCCACTCCGGACAGCCCGTCACTCTCACGCTCAGACCTGCTCCACCAAATACCGGCGTGGTCTTCGTAAACCGGAACGGCAAAGACGGAGCCTGCCTCGCAGCCTCCGTCGAGCATTTGGTGCCTACAGAACTCTGCACCGCGATCAGCGGAAACGGCTTTCAGGTCAAGACGATCGAGCACATCCTGGCCGCATTGGCTGGGCTAGATATCGATAACGTGTATGTTGAGGTTGATGCCGGTGAGGCTCCCGTCATGGACGGCAGCGCGGCACACTTCGTTCGCTTGATTCGGTCCGCCGGAATTGTTCCCCAGAGCCGGCGGCAACCCTATCTGAAAATCACACGGCCTCTCGAGGTGGTGGATGGCGCTCGCCGAGTTCGTATCGAACCGTCCTCGACCACTAAGATCACCTATTCCATTCACTACAATCATCCGTTGATCCAGACTCAGACCTACGTCTATGAGCACTCGGCTCATGCGTTTGAGCGTGAGATCGCGGACGCCAGGACATTCGGGTTCTTGCAGGAAGTTGAAGCCCTGTGGGCCCGCGGGCTTGGCCAGGGTGGCAGCCTGGACAATACGATCATCCTGTCTCAGGACGGCATTCTCAATGAATCAGGCCTTCGCTTTGCCAACGAATTCGTCCGTCACAAGGTCCTGGACCTGATTGGAGACTTTTCGTTGCTCGGCGTGCCCTTTATCGGACACGTGATCGCCGAGCGCTCTGGGCATGCGATACACACGCGCCTCGTTCAACAGATTCTGAACCACCCCGACAGCTGGGTGTTGCTCAACGCTGACGAAACAGTCGCCTCGTCTGAGCCTCGCCCTGCCATTGCCGCACCGCGATTCGCATCGCTGGTGGCCCTCCAAGTCTCCTAACGCTCATCCTCTTGCGTGAAACTCTGCGTGTGATCTTGCCTAAACAGGCGTGATGATTTGTCACCTGCGGGTAACTGCAATGTGATTTAACGCCGGGAGCAAGTAGCCTCACTCCCGGCGCTAGAATCGAGGCGGGGACTACTTCTTCTTCTTCTTTGCTGCTTTCTTCGTCGCCAAGACTCTCACCCCCCTTCGTGTCTTTTGAGGTCTAACTGGCCCAGACACACTACACTGCGTGGATCAGGGCTTCTTCCAATGCCTCGAACGTATTCGGACCGACTTTCTTGAACCGCTTATCCAGCTTCAAAGACGTGGCCACAGATGTCAGTGGCGTTTTCCCCTTAATCTGGAGCCCCCCCTCGACCAATCGCTGCACAAGCTCTTTTGCGTGCATCGGGCGATTTGCCTCGCGGAGCATTTCGTACGCGGCTTCCGACACGCTTTTCCCTGAATACTTGCTCCGCCCCATGAGGATTTCCCTCGACTGGTCGGTGACATCCGTGTTCGGTCGCTGACGAGCACCTTTTTCATCGGAATAGAATTGACTGGAGAGACTGGCGAGCTTGGCTTTGTCGGCTTCGACGCGGAACAGCGTTTCCGCCAACTCCAAGTATTTCTTGATCGTAGCGATTTCGTCGTCCAAACGACGACTTTTCTTTTCGAGTTCTTGCAGCCGGTTCTTGTACGCGCTGATTCGCTGTTCAAGACCAACCAGTATATCGGTAAGTTCTTCCACGGACTTGCCCCCAGGTGAAGCATGCTTGCTTTATAACATTGCTTGCGTAGCAAGTCAATATATAAAGTTGCATTTGTAGCTTGCATGGTATGATAGCTTTAATACGAATCCGTGCTTGCTCAGCATACTCCTCGTACAGCGCCTAAGAGTGAGAACCAAACCGCTCGGGTCTTGGCCACAATAAGTGAAATTGCTTCCTTTTTCAAAGATCTCTTCCCTGAACATTGTAAAAACACAGCCTCCTGCTATGATGCCGCCTCATGTCCCTACCGTATAGCCAGGATATTCCCCTCGATTCGCTCATCTCAGTCGCCACTGAAGCAGCCCGCCAGGCCGGAGCCGTTCTAGCAGAATGCACACGCACCGGTTTTCGCATTGAGCATAAGCAGATCATCAACCTTGTCACCGACGCCGACCACAAAGCGGAGCAACGGATCATTGACATCATCCACGACGCCTTCCCTACTCATCCTGTCCTTGCCGAGGAACGTGGGCTGACCGAGCAACCTCTATCCCGCTACAAATGGGTAATCGATCCGCTTGACGGCACGACCAACTTCGCTCACGGGTTCCCCGCCTACTGTGTGTCCATCGGGGTTGAATGCGACGGACATGGGATTATCGGGGTGGTCTATGACCCGACTCGGGACGAACTTTTCACCGCGCAAGTCGGACAAGGAGCTCACTTGAATGGAGTTCCCATTTCCGTGTCCTCAACGGATCATCTCGATCACGCGCTCCTCGTGACCGGATTTGCCTACGACATTCGCGAATCCCCGAACAATAACTTGAGCCACTTCGCGCGGTTCGCTTTGAAGGTGCAGGGATTGCGCCGAACCGGAACGGCAGCTCTGGATCTTTGCTATGTCGCGGCCGGTCGGTTAGATGGATTTTGGGAAGTAAAACTGAACCCTTGGGACGTGGCGGCGGGAGTCGTCATCCTTCGCGAAGCCGGTGGCAGGGTGACGGACTTCAAGGGTAATCCTCACTCGATTTACGAGCAAGAATTGGTCGCAAGTAACGGGGCCATCCATCAGGCCATGCTCGACGTACTCCAAGAAGACGCAAACTCCTAAGTAAGGCACAGTCCCACCGCGATCTCACCAAACTGCTCAGATGACCGAACAGTCTAGACCAGCCACAGGGGCCTTCTGGCAGATATACAGACAGAATGACGATGAGGTATAATCCCCCCGTACAAGAGAGAAGGAGATTGGCTGTATGGCACGTTCAACGCCTCCATCTGGACCATTAAACGGGAACCCACCCCAGACGGCAGGAGCCGAATCACACACCAGGGATGTGGAACTGCTTCGGGTGCTCGTGAGCCGAAAGGGAACGCAGGTCGATGCCCAATGGGCGATTCATCCCCAACTGAAACAGGATCTTCTGCCGCAGGAATGGCAAGAGGTGACCGACCTCATG
>Ga0315278_10005060_pt1 | contig 11952 bp, 12 predicted proteins | sample YL17G06_0_MG_FD_203880 | JGI IMG/M metagenome (GOLD analysis project Ga0315278, IMG submission 203880) | Sediment microbial communities from Yellowstone Lake, YNP, Wyoming, USA - YL17G06_0 | ecosystem: Environmental > Aquatic > Freshwater > Lake > Sediment | place: USA: Wyoming | collected... | reverse complement strand
ATGCGCCGGTGACCGCGATCTTCATGTGGTGGATTGTGACGACGGGCCGCCCGGAGCGCACTGTCTAAGGTTGCGCGGTGTCGGAACGCGATCGCAGTGAGCTGCGTGTGCGAGACGGCGTCCGTGCCGCGCTTCCACTGGCCCCAGGGCCGCTCCTCTTCGGGTTGTCGTTCGGCGTTCTTGCTGACGCAGCGGGAATGGGAGTGGTTGCGGCGACGGTCATGTCGGCGACGACCTTCGCCGGGTCGGCGCAGTTCGGTGCCATCACCGTGCTCGACGCTGGTGGAACGCTCGTCGCGGCGATCGCGGCGGCGGTCTTTCTCAACGCCCGCTACATCGCGATCAGCGTCACCGTTGCATCGATCTTTCCCGGCGGCCGGGCTCGCCGACTCCTGGAGTCACAGCTGATCGTCGACGAGTCGTGGGCGCTAGCGGGGCGAAGCGGCCGCTTCGAGTGGCCGATCCTCGTCGGCTCCGGGCTCTTCCTCTACGCGCTCTGGGTCGTCAGCACGGCTCTCGGGACCGTGCTCGGCGGCGCGCTCGGAGATCCCAACGGACTTGGGCTCGATGCGGCGTTCGCAGCGCTGTTCCTGGCGCTACTGGCCCCGTACCTTCGAAATCGCCGCGCGGTTCAGGCAGCGGGTCTTGCCGCGGTGATCACACTCGTCCTGACTCCGGTGGCACCTGCCGGCGTGCCGATCGTCGCGGCGGCTGCGGCATGCCTGCTCGGGCTCAAGCGATGACAGACGTCTGGATCGTCGTCGCGGTCGTCGGGGTCGTGACCGTGCTCTTCAAGGCGGCGGGGCCGGTTTTCCTCGGCCGGCGTGCGCTCCCTCCGCGGATCAAGTCCGTCGTCGAGCTGCTCGCTCCGGTCATGCTGACCGCGCTCGTGGTTACCCAGACGGTGGGAGGCGACGGTGAGTTGAGCCTCGATGCCCGAATCCCCGGCGTGGCCGCCGCAGCAGTCGCCGTCTGGCGGCGCGTGCCGCTCGTCGGCGCGATGGCGGTCGCCGCCGTCGTCACCGCTCTCGTTCGTGCCCTGGCCTAGATACGGCCGGGTCGGTCACCGCGCCAGAAGACCGCCGCGGCAGCGAGCGCCTCTGCCGCGAGACTCATGACGCCGATTACGAGAAGCCACAGTCGAAAGTGCCGCATATCACCCTAATCGGCGATCGGCGGCGCTGCCTTGAGAGGGGAGTGGAGCGAGGGCGAACCCGCCGCCCCACTCGTCCTTCTATCTAGCTCTGCACGTGGTAGACGAAGTCGTACTCCGTCCCCTTGTCGTTCCGGAATCGGAGATCCATCCACCCGCGCGCGCGAGAGTACTTGCCGGTGCCGCCCGTTATCGAGAGCTTGCTCGGTCTGCCGGTGTCGAGGAAGGGGCCTTCGACGGCGATCTGGCCGCCCGAGAGGAACGTCGTCCACCAGCACTCCCACGACTTTCCGGCAAGGGTACGCACGCAGTAACCGTTGTCCGTGCCGACCTTCTTGGTATTGCCGGCGTTATAGAGCGCGTTTGCGAACGTGAGGATGTCACCGGCGGAGTCGCCCTTCTTGCCGGTGTCCGTCACTGCGTCTGTCGTCGCTCGTTCCACGACGGTGAACGTCACCGTGAGCGCCGCGGGCTCGCCTCCGGCTGTTGCCGCGAACGCGAATGCGGCGATTGCAGTCGCGCACGCGGCAGCGATGAGTGAGCGCTTCATGTGCCTCCCTCCGTTGGGGTCGAAGAGGCGTGCTTACACCATCTCGACGGCAAGCGCAAGCCTACGGTGCAGGCGGCCGCAGGACTGCGAATGGATCGGTCACCTCGAGCTTGCGCGTACAGAAACGGAAGACCTCGGCGGGGCGCCCCCCCGCAGGACCGTGGGCTCTCCGCCGGCCGACGGGCTCGATCGCGCCTCGCCGCAGAAGGACGCGCTTGAGGTTCGTCGCCGAGACTTCGTATCCGAGCGCGGCTTCGTAGACATCGCGGAGCTCGGTGAGCGTGAAGCTGTCGGGCGCGAGAGCGAAACCGACGTTCGAGTAGGAGAGCTTGCCACGGAGCCGCTCGCGCCCGGCGAGCGCAATCGATCTGTGGTCGAACGCAGTTGGCGGCAGGTCGTCGACGGGATGCCAGCGCGTATCTACCGGGACATGTGGGTCGAGGCCCAAAGGAACGAGACCGAGGTATGCAGTCGCGAGCTCCCAGCGGCCCGGGTGGCGCGCCGGGTCGCTCCAGGTGCCGAGCTGCTCGAGGTGCGCCACCTCGCGAACGTCGACCTTGCTCGCAAGGTGACGCAGGATCGACCGCTCGAGCGTCTCGTCGGGGCCGAGGGCACCGCCGGGAAGCGACCACATCGCCTGAAAAGGTTCGCGTGCCCGTTCCCAGAGGAGCACCTCCAACACGCGCGCCCGTACCTGGAAGACGACCGCGAGCGCGACGTGTGCGGGAAGGACGGATGGGGTGGTAGACTCAGCCATGAGGTTATTGACTCAGAGGCGAAAACTAGCATGAGCGCGAAAAACGGCACATCTCGTCAGGAAGAATTCGATCTCGTCGTCGTTGGCGGCGGAGTCGCCGGGCTCGTTGCAGCCCTGTGCGCGGCCACCGAGAGCGACGTTCTGGTCCTCACGAAGGGGCCGCTTCTCTCCTCCTCGAGCGTACTCGCCCAGGGTGGAATCGCGGCGGCGGTCGGCGACGACGATTCTCCCGCGCTCCACGCCGAAGACACCTTGCGGACGGGTCGCGGGCTGTGCCGGCCAAGCGCGGTCACGGTGCTGACCGAGGAAGCGCCTGCCCGAATTCGCGATCTCGTCGAGCTCGGCGTCGAGTTCGATGAAGGGCTCAGCCTCGAAGGCGGGCACAGTCGGAGACGAGTCGTGCACGCAGGCGGCGCAGCCACCGGCGACCGCGTGGCCCGAGTGCTCGCCGAGCGCGTTCTCGCGCACCCGCGCATCCGCGTCGCCGAGGGTGAGCGCATGGTCGAGCTGTGGCACTCGAATGAGCAGTGCTTCGGCGTCGTCACGGACCGGCGCGCTGTCGCTGCTCGCGCGACACTCCTCGCCACGGGTGGGGCTGCTGCGCTCTGGCAGCGGACGACGAATCCCCCCGGCGCTCTCGGGGAAGGAATGGCCGCGGCCTATCGGGCGGGAGCGGGGCTCGCCGACCTCGAGTTCGTCCAGTTCCATCCCACCGCGCTCGTCGATTCGTCGCTGCTGCTTTCGGAGGCGCTTCGCGGGGAGGGCGCCCTCCTGCTGGACGAGCACGGCCAACGGTTCACCGACGAGCTCGCCCCTCGGGATGTCGTTGCCCGCGAGATTGCCGCTCGCGGAACGGCTCTTCTCGATCTGCGCGCGATCGATCGCACCCGGTTTCCGACTCTGATGGGGAGTCTCGCCGAGGAGGGCTACGACCCGGCCGAGACCCCGATTCCGGTCGCACCCGCGGCTCACTACACCGTCGGAGGCATCATCACCGACCTCGACGGGCGCAGTCAGCTCGCTGGTCTCTTTGCAGCCGGCGAGTGTGCGGCAACGGGAGTACACGGCGCGAACCGCCTTGCCTCGAACTCGCTGCTCGAGTGCCTCGTTTTCGGGCGCCGCGCGGCGCTGGCGGCACTCGCGGAACCCGGTCTGCCGACTCGGCTCCCCGATCCACCCGAGCTTCCGAAGGTGGAGTTGGTAACACCCGAGCTCCGTGCCCAGCTCTGGCACGACTGCGGGCTGATCCGCGATGCGGCGGGCCTCGAGCGCTTGCAGACCGCACCGCATCTGCTTACCAGACTGATTGCCGAGAGCGCGCTTACGCGAGAAGAGAGTCGCGGATCGCACTTCCGCGTCGACTTCCCGGTGGAGAGCGAGGACTTCGAGCGTCATGTCGTCCTGCGGCCGGGCACCGAGCCCATATTGGAAACGTGGCCGTAGCAACAGACACGCTCGAGCGCATCGTTCTGGCGGCGCTCGCCGAAGACGTGGGCCAGGGCGATGTCACGACCGAGGCCACCGTGTCGGCCGATGCCGTCGGGACTGCAGAACTGTTCGTCAAGGAGCCCGGTGTCGTGTGCGGGCTTCGCGCCGCCGAGGTGGCGTTCCGCGCTCTCGACTCCGATGTCGAGTTCGAGGCGCTCGTCGCCGAGGGGGCGATCGTGAAGGGTCCGACTGCGGTCGCCGTCGTCACCGGATCCGAGCGCGCGATCCTCACCGGTGAGCGCGTTGCCCTCAACTTCCTCGGCCGGCTCTCCGGGGTCGCGACGCTGACGAACCGCTATGTCGACGCGGTCGCGGGCACCGGTGCTTCGGTTCTCGACACCCGCAAGACGACCCCGGGCCTGCGGGCGCTCGAGAAGCACGCAGTCGCGTGCGGGGGTGGCCGGAACCACCGCTTCGGTCTCGACGACGCGGTGCTCGTGAAGGACAACCACCTCCGCGCCGCGGGCTCGATCGCGAAGGCCGTCGAGAGCCTTCGCGCCACGACCGTCCTTCCGATCGAGGTGGAGTGCGACACGCTCGAGCAGGTCTCGGAGGCACTGGCCTCGGGTGTTGACGCGATTCTCCTCGACAACATGACTCTGGATGAGCTCCGTTCGGCTGTGACGCTCGTGGGCGGGCGCGTTCGACTCGAGGCGTCGGGCGGCGTCACCCTCGAGAACGTCCGTGCCGTTGCCGACACGGGCGTCGATGAGATCTCCGTGGGCGCGCTCACTCATTCCGCACGTTCCCTCGACGTCTCACTGGAGCTGAAATGACCACTCTCGACATCACTACGATGCAGGAGGAGATCCGCGCGCTCGCCGCCGAGCGGGACGCGGTGATCCTCGCCCACAACTACCAGGTGCCCGAGGTTCAGGACGTCGCGGACTTCGTCGGCGACTCGCTCGGCCTCTCGCGCGAGGCGGCTGCGACCGACGCCGAGGCGATCGCTTTCTGCGGCGTCCACTTCATGGCCGAGACGGCCGCGATCCTGAGCCCCGACAAGACCGTGCTTATCCCCGATCTCGACGCCGGCTGCTCGTTGGCCGCCTCGATCAGCGCAGATCAGCTCCGCGTGTGGAAAGCGGAGAACCCAGGCGCGGTCGTGGTCTCCTACGTGAACACGACGGCCGAGGTCAAGGCGGAGAGCGACTACTGCTGCACGTCCGGCAACGCGAAGGGCGTGATCGACGCGATTCCGAAGGACACCGAGATCCTCTTCCTGCCGGACATGTTTCTCGGCCTGTGGCTCGAGAAGGTCACGGGGCGGAAGCTGCGTATCTGGATGGGCGAGTGCCATGTGCACGCCGGCATCCGCCCGCGCGACATCGAGCGCATGCAGGCAGAAGCTCCCGATGCGGAGTTCCTCGTCCACCCCGAATGCGGGTGCGCGAGCCAGTGCATGGCATTCGGCAACGCGAAGACGCACATCCTCTCGACCGAGGGGATGATCCGGTTCGCAAAGGAATCGCCGAAGGAGCGGTTCCTCATCGCAACCGAGACGGGGATCATCCATCGGCTCCAGAAAGAGGCTCCGGAGAAGCGCTTCGAGGCGGTCTCCGAGAAGGCGATCTGCCGGTACATGAAGATGATCACGCTCGAGAAGCTCCGCGACTCGCTGCGCGACTGGAAGTACGTCGTCACGGTCCCCGAGGACATCGCGAAGCAGGCACGCGGCGCGATCGATCGCATGGTGGCGATCTCGTGAACCGGCTGACGGACGCGCAGCGCGAATTCCTGGCGCAGCCGTTTGTCGGCGTCGTCACCGACCTGCGGCCGGACGGCTCGCCGCACTCCACTCCCGTCTGGGTCGACGTCGACGAGGCCGGCGTCTCGTTCAACACGGCTCATGGCCGGGCGAAGCCGACGTACATCGCCCGCGACGGACGCGTGGCACTGACGGTCGTCGATCCGGAGGACCCGTACCGCTGGCTCTCGGTCAGCGGGACGGCAGCGCTCGTGGACGACGGCGCGGACGATCAGATCGACCGGTTGGCCAAGAAGTACATCGGCAAGGACACCTACCCGTTCCGCGCGCCTGGTGAGCGCCGGGTCACGGTCAGGATCTCGATCGAGAAGGTCGACGGCCGCGGCTTGGAGTGAGGTGCGGCATGGGGTCTGGCTAAAGCCAGACCCCAGCACGATGCGGCACGGGTCTGGCTAAAGCCAGACCCCAGCACGATGCGGCACGGGTCTGGCCTTAGCCAGCCCCAGCACGATGCGGCACGGGTCTGGCTTTAGCCAGACCCCAGAACGATGCGGCACGGGTCTGGCTTTAGCCAGACCCAGGCTCTTACGCGACGCGAACCGAATGCACAGGCGGGAGCTTCGTCGCTGCCGTGAACCACGTCGCGCCGGCGTCACCAGAGCCGAAGACGTCTCCCGAGGTGGCTCCGAAATAGAGGCCCATGTTCGGCCCCGAGCCATCGGAACAGAACGCCTGCCGTAGGATCGTGAGGTAGGCGTTGTTCGACGGGAGGCCGTCGCCGCGCTCGGTCCAGGTCGCACCCGCATCCCGCGTCTCGTACACGCGGACGCGCCCGTCTGGCGTCACCCGGTCCATGTCGGCGACGAGCGGGATGACGTAGGCGCTGTCCGGGTCGTCCGGATCGAGCACCATCGGGAAACCGAAGTCGGACGGCAGGCCGTCGGCGATCGACGTCCAGCTCTCGCCCGCGTCGTCGGAGCGGTAGACGCCGCCGTGGAACTGCATGAAGAGCCGCTCGGGCCGCTTTGGGGCGCGATGCATGTTGTGGACGCAGAGGGTGATCGTTTCCTCGCGCGCCTCTTCGGGCATGTAGCGCGGGTACATCCCCTTGTTCCCGTGGCGCCACGTCTGGCCGCCGTCGTCGGACAGCCAGACACCGACTGCAGAGATGGCGAGCGCGACGCGCGACGGATCTCCTGGCCACGTGGCGATCGAGTGCGTGCACATGCCGCCGGCTCCCGGGCTCCAGTCGGGGCGCGTCGGTTGATCCCAGAACGGCTTGTTGAGCTCCCAGGTGGCGCCCCCGTCCCGGCTCTCGAAGAGCACGCCCGGCGCGCCGCCCGCATAGAGATGGTCGTCGTCCTCCGCAGGCACCACCGTCCAGAGTCGCTCGAGTGGCTTCTCCGCGTCCTCCGGGAGTTCGATGCCGGCGGCTTGCGCCCACTCGCCGCCGAGATCGTCGCTGTAGAACACCTTCGGCCCGTAGAACGCCGACGTCACGCACGCGAAATAGCGGCCCGTGCGGGCGTCGCGCATCGCGTACTCGACGGGCTCACCCGCGAAGGCGCGCGCGCCGACCTCGAAGCCGGCTCCGGGCTCTCCGTGAAGTACGAACAAGCCTTTCTTCGTTCCAACGAGTAGCTCTGTCACGGTCTCAACCTCCTGAGATCGCCGGGATGATGTGCAGTCGGGCGTCCGGGTCGAGCCTCGTTCCCGCCCGTCCGTATTCCTTGTTCACGAAGACGTTGATGTGCTCGCGAATGTTGCCCTGCTCGTCGAGGATCCAACCCTTCACGCCGGGGTGCTCATGCTCGAGCGCCCGGAGGATGTCGAGCACGGTCGTACCCTCGAGCTCGAGCTCGCGCCTGCCTCCTGCGAGCTCGGACAAAGGAGCGCGGAGCCTCACGAGAGCCATTGCCCGATCCTAGTCGTCACATGGAGTACGACGAACGGCGGCGGGGCTCATCGACATCGATGCGCCCAGGCGTGTGCTGCTCACACTTCGGGCTCGCGGACGACGATGGACTTGCCCTTCTGCCCGGCACGGTGTCAGGCTGCGACCGCATGTCCGAGATGCCAACCGGCGCCGTGACTTTTCTTTTCACGGACATCGAGGGGTCGACGCGGCTCGTCAAGCAGCTTCGCGACCGCTACGCAGCGGTGCTCGCCGACCATCAGAAGATCCTCCGCGGCGCGTTCGAGGCGCATGGCGGCTATGAGGTCGACACCCAGGGCGACTCGTTCTTCGTGGCGTTCGCGAGTGCCCGCAACGCCCTTCTGACGGCTGTCGACGGGCAGCGCGCGCTCCTGTCGCATCAGTGGCCCGACGGTGTGGAGATCAGGGTTCGGATGGGTCTGCACACGGGCCAGGCCGTCGCGCACGGCGGCCGCTACACGGGCCTCGCCGTGCACCGGGCGGCACGCATCGGCGCTGCCGGCCATGGTGGGCAGATCCTCGTGTCACAGGCGACGCAGACGCTGCTCGAAGACGAGGAGGAGGAGGAGGAGCTTCGCGTCGTCCTGCGCGATCTCGGCGAGCAACGGCTCAAGGACCTCGACCGCCCCGTCCGGCTCTATCAGGCAGTCGCCGACGGTCTCCCATCGTCGTTCCCCCCGATCCGAGGGGGTGACGAGGCCGCTCACGCTGCACCAAACGAGATCGTGCCGCCGTGGCGCCGTTTCGGCCTCGGCGCCGCAGCCGTGGTCGTTCTGGGACTCACGATCGCCGCAATCTTCTTTGTACGAATGGGCGCGGGAGACGGGCTCGACGCGGTTCAACCCAACCACGTTGGTCTGATCGATACGACGACGAACGAAGTCGTCGCCGAGATTCCGGTCGGCATACGGCCAGGCCCCATCGCCGCCGGGACAGGCGAGATGTGGGTGGGCAACCTCGACGATCGGACGCTGACGAAGGTCGATCTCGCACAACGGTCGGCCGCCGCGACGATTTCGCTCGACAACAGGACTCCTACAGGGATCGTGGTCGGACTCGGCGCGATCTGGGTCGCGCACGGACTTCGTGGCGAGCTCTCGCAGGTGAACGCCCAGTTCGGGCAGGTGACGAAGACGATTGCCGTCGCCGGCACGGCGTTCGGATCTCCGAACGGAAGCGTCACGGTCGGTGCAGGTTCGGTCTGGGCCGTCTATGGGGATTCCACCCTGGCTCGGCTCGACGCCGCGGGGACGATTCTGGAGCAGACGACAACCGGCTCACAGCCGGCCGGGATCGTCTTCGCCGAGGGCTCGCTCTGGGTCACGAACTCCGGAGACGCCACGGTCCAGCAATTCAGTCCGGACTCCTTCCGCCAGGGCGCGCTGAGGACGTTCAACGTCGGCAGGCAGCCGATCGGGATCGACTACGTGGACGGCGCGATCTGGGTAGCCAGTTCCGGCGACGATCTCGTCACGCGGATTGACCCGGGCTCGGGTGCCACGCTCTCCATTCCCGTAGGGGATGGCCCATCAGCGGTCGCGGGCGCGGCGGGGATCGTCTGGGTGGCGAACACCGCTGCGCGATCCGTGTCACGAATCGACGCCGGGACGAATGAGGTCGGGGCGACCATCGATGTCGGCAGCGCGCCGTCCGGGCTCGCGGTCGCGGACGGCATGCTCTGGGTCACGGCCCAGACGCCGTAGCTTTTGCGGCTACTTGAGGCAAGCAGCGGTCAGGTCGAGCACAGGGCGCAGCACGATGCAGCCGACGCGCTTCGAAACGAGCGTAGGCTCGTTGAGGAAGTCGACGGCGGCAAGCGGCGCGGCTTCCCGTGCAAGTCGGGCGTCGAGCGCCGCGTAGGCGCTGCTTCGATCGCTGCTCTGAGGGAGTCGCGCAGCGCGCCGCATCTGCTTGTCGTATACGCCGGAGACGAAGCGCACGAAGTTTGTCGCGCCCAAGAATCTCCGCTCGAAGAGAAGGTTGATGTACGCGTACGGGTCGAGGTAGCTCGGGCTCCAGAGCCCGAAAGCGAGATCCCACGGCTCCCCCGGTGTCGCTAGCTTGCGGAAGTACGCAGCGGATGCGCTGTGGATCGGGATGCCGCGCACCTCCACCTCGAGCCCGATCTCGGCCAGTTGCTGCCTCACGAGCTGGCCGATCGCCATTGGCAGCGGCGTGCTGTTGATGTACAAGACTGCTTTCCCGCCTCGCAGATTCCCCTCTGCGGCAGCCTTCGCGCGCTCGAGGTCCGCGCGCTCGAGCGGATAGATGTCCGCATCTTTGAATCCGGGAAGGATGGACGGGATGTACTGGTCGCTCGGACGGCTCACGAGCGAACCGCCCGTGCTGGCGAGGGCCCGTCGATTGAGGGCGAAGTTGACGGCCCTGCGCAGTCCCGCGTTGTCTCGAAAGAGCGGCCGCGACGCGTTGAACGCCAGCATCCGCAGCGTGAACCCGGGCCTGAGGAAGAGTTGCGAGCGATTGAGGCCGTACTTCTCCACGAGCCCCAGTGACGGATCGAAGTAGATCCCGGAGAGCGTGTGCCCCCAGTCGGCCTCGCCCTGATCGACGCGCCGAAGCACCTCCTGTGGCGAGGCGGCACGGAGGTCGACGTCGAAGCCCTCGACGTGATGCGGCCGCGTGCCCCCGTAGAACCGGTTCTGCCGTAGCACGACCCGTTCTCCGCGCCGATAGTCGGCGACGTAGTACGGGCCGGCAGCGGGAATGGCTCCGACGCCCTCCGGATCGACGGGAAGTGACGGTGGAACTGCGCAGAAGTACGTCGACGCCGTCCTCTGAGGGAAGTCGGGCGCTGGACGTGTGAGGCGGATGACGAGCTTGTTCCCGCGGGCGACGACCCCGGACGCGGTGGCGGCCCGGCCGGCCAACACGCGACCCGCTCCGACGATGTCGCGCGCGTAGAAGACCCCGGGCGAGTTCATCGCGGGCGCGAGCGTGCGGTTGACGGCGCGCGCGAACGCACTCGCAGCGACGGGAGTACCGTCGCTAAAGCGGAATCCTTTGCGCACCATGAACGTGTACGTCTTGCCGTCGCGCGACACCGTCGGAAAGGCCGCGGCCACCTCCGGGCGAAGTCGAAGTCCTTCCGGTGCCGGCTTGTCGGGATACGCCAGAAGCCGGGCGCAGGTCGTATCGAGCAAGGCCCAGGCAGGCGGACTGGAGGCCAGAGCCGGATCCATGTAGTCGATCCCCGAGACCGCATGGAGGCTGATACGGAAGATGCCGCCCTGCTCGGAGGCCACGCCCTGGCTGCGCGCCGCCCCCGCTACGAGGGGGACAGCGAGACAGCAGCCGAGCCCCACCGACGCTGCCAGAACGCGAACTGGTCGACCCGCCATCCGGCCCTCTCCTCGTCAAGGACACCACTCACTCGTGTGTCAGAAGACTAGACGAGCGAGGGACGCCCGAGCTTCCCTCCAGATCTCTCGTGAGCCGTTTGGGCGGCCGAGCCGCAGGCCACGCCGCTACGGTTCGAGCTCGAGGATGCCGTGCGGCGAGCCGTACTCGGCGAGCTTGTCGAGGAACGGCTGTGCGGGGAACGCCTCGGGGCCGAGCACACCCGTTCCCTTCCAGTCGCCCGACGCGAGGAGCTCGAGCGCGATTACCGGGTTGATGGCCGTCTGCCAGACGACCGCCTGCGAGCCGTATTCGCGCATCGACCACTCGTTGTCGACGACGTGGTACAGGTAGGTCGTCCGCGGGTTCCCGTCCTTCCCGAGACCGGAGACGAGCGTCCCGGCACACGTCTTCCCCGTCATGCGGTCGCCAAGCGTCATCGGGTCGGGGAGCGTCGCCGCGACGACATCGCGCGGAGCGACCTCGACATCGCGCACGCGCACCTTCTGCTTGGAGTCGAGGCCGAGCTTGTGAATCGTTCTCAAAACCTCGATGAACTCGTCGCCCAGCCCGTACTTGAAGGTGACGCGCTCGCAATCGACCCAGCGCGGGACGAGCAGCACCTCCTCGTGCTCGACGTTCACGCACTCGACCGGGCCGATCCCTTCCGGGAAGTCGAACACCTCCGGCTCGGAGAACGGTGCCGTCGTGAACCAGCCGCGACCGCGTTCCCAGATCACAGGTGGATTGAGGCACTCCTCGATCGTCGTCCAGATGGAGAAGGTCGGTGCGAAGTCGTAGCCCTCGATGACGAGGTTCGAGCCGTCGCGGATCCCGACCTCGTCGATCTCCGAGAAGAGCTCGTCCGCCGCATGGCGTGCGAACACGTCCGCCGCGCCGGGCTCGATGCCGATCCCGACGAGCGCCAGCAGCCCCTCCTGTTTCCAGTTCTCCTCCTGGGCGAACTGATAGTCGCCGAGCTTGACGTGCGTCTCCTCGTGCG
>Ga0315278_10005059_pt1 | contig 11953 bp, 6 predicted proteins | sample YL17G06_0_MG_FD_203880 | JGI IMG/M metagenome (GOLD analysis project Ga0315278, IMG submission 203880) | Sediment microbial communities from Yellowstone Lake, YNP, Wyoming, USA - YL17G06_0 | ecosystem: Environmental > Aquatic > Freshwater > Lake > Sediment | place: USA: Wyoming | collected... | reverse complement strand
CACTAAGCCTCTACAGTGCATTAACTGACCGATAGAGAAGCAAGGAGAACGAACATGGCATCCGAGAAAGTGCAAGGCATCCTGAACGCAATTGACCAGCTTACGGTGCTGGAAGCGAGCGAGCTGGTGAAGGCGATGGAGGAAAAATACGGTGTGAGCGCCGCGGCGCCCGTGGCGGCGGCTGCGGCACCCGCCGCAGGCGGCGCGGCGGCGCCGGCCGAGGAGAAGACCGAGTTCACCGTGGTCCTGAAGGAAGCGGGCCCGAACAAGATCCAGGTGATCAAGGAAGTCCGCACGATCACGAGCCTCGGGCTGAAGGAGGCGAAGGATCTCGTAGACAATCCGCCCAAGCCGGTGAAGGAGAACGTGTCGAAGGAAGAGGCGGCGGAGATCAGGAAGAAGATCGAGGCGGCAGGCGGCGTGGTCGAGGTGAAGTAAGCAGTGGCTGCCACCCGGCACGTGGCAGTGCCCGCATCGGCAACCGGCGCGGCACTGCAGTGGTTATCCGGCATGGCCGGCGGCCTGGAGCGGACCCCTGGAGGACAGGCGGACCGCAGGGCCGCCGGGCTGTGCCCGTCCCTGTTCATGGACTACTATGAGTAAACGAACGAGCTACGGATCGTTGCCCGACGTGGTCGGGCTTCCCCCGTTGACGGACATCCAGCAGAAATCGTACGACGATTTCCTCCAGAAGGATGTGCTGCCAGAGGAGCGGAAGGACATTGGCCTGCAGGCGCTCTTCAAGGAGATCTTCCCGATCACCAGCGCGTCGCGCAAGCTTGAAATGCACTTTGTGCATTATTCGTTCGGCGTGCCCAAGTACGACATCGTCGAGTGCCTCAGGCGCGGCATGACGTACCAGGCGCCCCTCAAGGTTACGCTGCGGATCAAGGGGCCCAGCGACGTGATGAAGGAGCAGAGCGTCTATCTCGGCATGGTGCCGCTCATGACGCCCAAGGGGACCTTTATTGTCAACGGCGTCGAGCGCGTCATCGTGAGCCAGATCCAGCGGTCGCCCGGCATCACCTACGACCGCGTCCAGCATCCCACGGGCATGTACCTCTACGCCTTCACGGTCATCCCCTACCGCGGCACCTGGCTCGAGGCATCGTTCGACCTCAACGACAATATCTATCTCAGCGTCGACCGCAGGCACAAGCGCCGGAGGATCCTTGTGACGACCTTGCTGCGGGCGCTCGGGTTCGAGACGGACGAGCAGATCGCCGGCCTGTTCTACAAGAAGGCGGAGTTCAAGCTGAAGTCGCAGGCCGCGGCGAAGAAGCTGGTGGGGAGGATTGCGGCTGCGCCAATCAAGACGCCCAGCGGCAAGAAGATCCTCGCGGAGGCGCTCGAGGAACTGACCGCCGAGAAGGTTGAGGAGATTGCCGGGGCAGGCGTTGAAGAGATCGAAGTGCTCCAGAATGCCGGCAAGGATTCTCCGGTGCTCCAGATGCTCCAGCGCGAGGAATACGCGACAGACCGTGTCCGGGCGCTGCGCGAGATCTACGCCCGGCTGCAGCCGGGGGAGCCTATCGTCCTCCAGAACGCCGAGAACCTGCTCCGCAAGCTGTTCTTCGATGTCGCCACGTACGACCTTGGCGAGGTCGGCCGGTTCAAGCTGAACAAGAAACTGGGGCTCCCCATGGATGCCCAGAACCCTTCACGGCGGACGCTCAACGAGCAGGACATCATCGCGGCAATCAGCTATCTCCTCGACCTGCGCTCGGGCGCGCGGAAGTCGTCGCTGACTGGTGCGCTGGTGGATCTTGACGACATAGACCACCTGGGCAACCGGCGGATCCGGTCGGTGGGCGAGCTTGCGACCAACCAGTGCCGCAGCGCCCTGGTCAGGCTTGACCGTTATGTCCGTGACCGGATGAGCCAGCAGACCCAGGGCGGCGAGATCCCGATGCCCGAGAAGCTGGTCAACCCGCGGATCCTGACGAACCTGCTGCGCGATTTCTTCGGCCGGTCCCAGTTGTCGCAGTTCATGGACCAGTTGAACCCGCTGGCGGAACTGACCCACAAGCGGCGGCTGTCTGCGCTTGGCCCGGGCGGGCTGAACCGGGACCGCGCGGGGTTCAAGGTCCGCGACGTCCACAGCAGCCATTACGGCCGCGTCTGCCCGATCGAGACACCCGAGGGCGCGAACATCGGGCTCATTGCCTCGATGAGCACCTACGCCCGCATGAACAAGCTCGGCTTCCTCGAGACGCCATACATCAAGGTGGCGAAGGGCAGGGTGACGGACACCATAGACTTTCTCACCGCGGACGAGGAGGAGAAGTTCACGATTGCCCAGGCGAACGCGCCGCGCGACAAGCACGGCCTGTTTACGGGCAAGGAGGTGATGAGCCGCCAGGCAGGCAACTTCGTCATGGTGCCGACAGAGCAGGTGGATTACATAGATGTGTCGCCCAAGCAGATCGTGTCGGTGGCGGCGGGGCTGATCCCGTTCCTCGAGCACGACGATGCAAACCGGGCGCTGATGGGCTCGAACATGCAGCGCCAGGCTGTGCCGCTGCTGGAGACGGAGCAGGCGCTGGTGGGCACGGGCCTCGAGGAAGTGGTGGCCCGCGAGAGCGAAGCGGTGGTGACCGCCGCGGTCGCGGGAACGGTCGAGAAGGTTGATGCAGCGCAGGTGGCAATCCGTGCCGCGGACGGCGTCCTGCACACTGAGCGGCTGATCAAGTTCGCCCGCTCGAACGCGGGGACGACCATCAACACAAGGCCCGTGGTCACCCTCGGCCAGGCGGTGCAGAAGGGCGACGTCATCGCCGACGGCCCCGCCACGCGTGACGGCGAGATCGCGCTTGGCCGGAACGTGCTTGTGGCGTTCATGCCGTGGGAGGGCTACAACTTCGAGGATGCCATCCTGGTTAACGAACGGCTGATCAAGGAGGACTTGTACACCTCGATCCACGTCGAGGGCTTCGAGGTGACGGTGAACGAGACAAAGCTTGGTCGCGAGGAGACGACGCGGGACATCCCGAACGTGGGAGAGACTGCACTGGCACGGCTCGATGCGGAGGGCGTGGTGCAGCCTGGGACGGAAGTGCGCCCGGGCGACATCCTTGTGGGCAAGATCACGCCCAAGAGCGAGACGGAGCTCAGCCCCGAGGAGCGGCTGCTGAAGGCCATCTTCGGCGAGAAGGCCGCCGACGTCCGCGATGCCAGCCTCCGCGTGCCGGCGGGCACGGAGGGCATCGTGATGCACATAGACGTCTTCCGCAGGCGCACGACGGATTCCGCCCGCGACAAGGCCGAGGAGAAGCGGCAGATCAAGGAGGCTCACAACGTCTTTGTCAACGCGGAGCGCGAGCTGCTCGACTGGCGGAAGCACGAGCTGGGCAAGGTGTTCGAGCAGCGGCTGAAAGGCGACGTCATCGACGAGGCCACGGGCGAGAAACTCGCCTCGACGGGCGAGACGGTGGGCGCGGAGCTGGCGCTGCGCATGGAGCGGCAGCGGCTGCTGGGCCTTATTGTCGAGGACACCGCGTTCGCCAAGGCAGTCAACTCGATCCACTACCAGTTCGAGTTCAGGCTCGAAACGGTCAATACGGACTACTACCGCCGCCTCGAGTACATCCGGCGCGGCGACGAGCTGGACCACCAGGTGCTGAAGCTGGTCAAGGTCTACATCGCCGTGAAGCAGCGGCTGCAGGTGGGCGACAAGATGGCGGGCCGTCATGGCAACAAGGGCGTGGTGGCGAAGATCATGCCCGAGGAGGACATGCCGTTCCTTGACGACGGCCGGCCGGTGGACATTGTGCTCAACCCGCTGGGCGTGCCGTCGCGCATGAATGTCGGCCAGATCCTCGAGACGCATCTTGGCTGGGCGGCGAAGATCCTCGGCCTCAAGATCGCGACGCCGGTGTTCGACGGCATTTCAGCGGTCGAGATCTGCAAGCTGCTCAAGCAGGCAAACCTGCCCGAGGACGGCAAGGTGACCCTGTTCGACGGCCGCACGGGCGAGCCGTTCCGGCAGCGCGTGACGGTGGGCATGATCTACATGATGAAGCTGGGCCATCTTGTGGCAAACAAGATCCATGCGCGCGCGACCGGGCCGTACTCGCTCGTTACCCAGCAGCCGTTGGGCGGCAAGGCCCAGTCGGGCGGCCAGCGGTTCGGCGAGATGGAGGTCTGGGCGCTCGAGGCCTATGGAGCTGCGTATACCCTCCAGGAGCTGCTCACGGTCAAGTCCGACGACGTGAGCGGCAGGACGGACATCTACAAGGCCCTCGTCAACGGCGATTGCTCGCTCAAGGCCGATACGCCGGAGTCGTTCAATGTGTTGGTGAAGGAACTGCGCGCGGCCTGCCTTGATGTGCGGACCGAGAAGGAAAATTAACTGCAGCATTTACTGGCGATCCTATGGACACCGAAATACAGGTACAGCCACCCGAGACTCAGGCCCATGCCGGGCCGATCAACCCGGCGGATATGCCGGATCGGCCGGTGGTCGAGCCGGCGTTCGACAAGGTCACCATCCGTATTGCATCGCCCGACACGGTGCGGAACTGGTCGCACGGCGAGGTGCGGAACCCCGAGACGATCAATTACCGGACGTTCAAGCCCGAGCCGGGCGGCCTGTTCTGCCAACGGATCTTCGGCCCGGTCAAGGACTGGGAGTGCGCGTGCGGCAAGTACAAGCGCATCAAGTACCGCGGCATTGTCTGCGACCGGTGCGGAGTGGAGGTGGCCGAGGCAAAGGTGCGCAGGCTCCGCATGGGCCACATCGAGCTCGCGGCGCCCGTGGCTCACATCTGGTTCTTCAAGACCATGCCAAGCCGCGTAGGCGCCGTCCTCGACCTGACCATCCGCGCGCTCGAGAAGATCATCTATTTCGAGGACTATGTCGTCCTCGACCCGGGGAACACGAACCTGGTGAAGGGCCAGCTCCTCAACGAGGTCCAGTACGAGGAGTATTCGAAGAAGCACGGCAAGACGTTCGAGGTGGGGATGGGCGCCGAGGCGATCCGCCTGCTCCTCCTCGGGACGAACCTGGCCGAGATCGCCGACGACCTGTACAACAAGATGATGCGGACGCGGTCCAAGCAGGTGAAGCGCAAGCTGGCAAAGCGGCTGAAGATCATCGAGGCCTTCCGCCAGAGCGATAACAAGCCGGAGCACATGGTGGTGGAGGTGGTGCCCGTGCTGCCGCCGGACCTGAGGCCGCTGGTGCCGCTCGAGGGCGGCCGGTTTGCGACGTCCGACCTGAACGACCTCTACCGGCGCGTGATCAACCGGAACAACCGGCTCAAGCTGCTGTTGAGCCAGCGCACGCCCGAGGTGATCATCCGGAACGAGAAGCGGATGCTGCAGGAGGCCGTTGACGCCCTGATCGACAACGGCCGCCATGGCCGGCTGGTGACGGGCTCGACCGGACGGCCGCTGAAGTCGCTCAGCGAGAACCTGAAGGGCAAGCAAGGCCGCTTCCGCCAGAACCTGCTGGGCAAGCGCGTAGACTACTCGGGCCGGTCCGTGATCGTGATCGGGCCCGAGCTGAAGATCCACCAGTGCGGCCTGCCGAAGAAGATGGCGCTCACCCTGTTCGAGCCGTTCATCATCCGCGAACTGAAGGGCCGGGGCATTGCCCACACCATCCGCGCGGCAAAGAAGATGATCGAGCGGGCCGAGGGGCCGGTCTGGGACATCCTCGAGGATGTGACCAAGGGCCACGCGGTGCTGCTCAACCGCGCGCCAACGCTGCACCGCCTGGGCATCCAGGCATTCGAGCCTGTGCTGATCGAGGGCAACGCCATCCGCATCCATCCCCTGGTCTGCTCCGCCTTCAATGCAGACTTCGACGGTGACCAGATGGCCGTCCACGTCCCGCTGTCCCGCGAGGCGATCTGGGAGACCAAGAACATCATGATGGCCACCAACAACCTCTTCTCCCCCGCGTCCGGCAAGCCGATCATGACGCCGACGCAGGACATGGTCCTGGGCATCTACTACCTCACGATCGGGCCATGGCTGAAGGAGCATCTCAAGCCGCGGGTCGGTGTGCTCTCGCCCGAGGAGGTCCACCGTGCGCTCGACAACAAGGTTATCGAGCTCCACACCCAGATCAAGGTTGCGTTCCCGGACCAGAAGGAACTCGTCACGACCACGGCAGGCCGCCTCATGTTCAACGAGGCCCTCCCCAAGGGCCTCCCGTACTACAACGAGCCCATCAACAAGAAGCGGATCGGCCAGATCGTGGCCGAGTGCTTCAAGCATGTCGGCCTCCACGAGACCATATTGACCCTCGACCGCGTCAAGCATCTCGGCTTCCACGAGGCGACCCTGGCCGGCATCTCGATTGCCGTGTCGGACTTGGCGGTGCCCGCCCGCAAGGCGGAGATCCTCAAGCATGCCTACGGCGAGGTGGCCAAGGTCTCGGCCCGCTACAAGGCCGGTGTCATCACCGAGAACGAGCGGTACAACATGACGGTCGACATCTGGACTCATACGACGGAAGTGCTTTCGACCGAGCTGTTCAAGCAGCTTGGCGTGCCCAACGAGGCGCGCCGCGAGCTGAACCCGGTCCATATGATGGTGGACTCGGGCGCCCGCGGCTCCAGGCAGCAGATCCGCCAGCTCGCCGGCATGCGCGGCCTGATGGCGAAACCGTCCGGCGAGATCATCGAGACGCCCATCATCTCCAACTTCAAGGAGGGGCTGAGCGTGCTCGAATACTTCATCTCGACCCACGGCGCCCGCAAGGGCCTCGCCGACACCGCACTCAAGACCGCCGACGCAGGCTATCTCACCCGCCGCCTCGTCGACGTTGCCCACGACGTGATTGTGACCGAGCAGGACTGCGGCACCCCCAACGGCATCACCGTCTCCGCAATCGAGGAAGGCAACGAGGTTGTGGTTCCCTTGTCCGACCGGATAATCGGCCGCGTCGCCCTCAACGACGTCCATGTGCCGGGAAGCAAGAACGTCCTCATCAAGGCCGGCGAACTCATCACGGCCGAGGCGGTCGCAGGCATAGACGACTACGACATCACCTCCATGACCATCCGCTCGGTGCTCACCTGCGAGACGCCCTACGGCGTCTGCGCCAAGTGCTACGGCATGGACTTGGCCCGCCAGGCAACGATCGAACTGGGCACCCCGGTCGGCATCGTTGCCGCCCAGTCCATCGGCGAGCCGGGCACACAGCTCACCATGCGCACCTTCCATATCGGCGGCACGGCCAGTGCGGAGGTGTCCGAGCCCTTCCACCGCGCCGAGCGCCCTGGTTTTGCGCGGTTCCACAATGTCCGGACCGTCGAGACGAAGGAGGGAACCCGGGCACTCAACAAGAACGGCTTCATCTCCCTCCAGGACGCCGAGGGCAAGGAGCTTGCCAGCTACAGCATCGGCATCGGCACCCTGATCAACGTCAAGGACGGCGATACCATCAAGAAGGGACAGAGGCTCGCCGAATGGGATCCGTACAGCATCAACATCTACAGCGAGAAGCCGGGTGTCATCGAGTTCCATGAGATCATCGAGGGCGTCACGATGACCAGGCAGCGGAACGAGGCAACAGGCTTGTTCGAGACGGTCATCCTCGAGCCGCGCGAGAACCTCCATCCCCAGCTTGTGCTCAAGGACCGGGACACCAACGAGACACTCGGCTACTACCCGATCCCTGCAACGGCCCACATCGTTGCCGAGGACGGCAGCCGCGTCGGTGCAGGCGACCTGCTTGCCAAGACGCCCCGGAAAGCCTCGAAGACCAAGGACATCACTGGCGGTCTTCCCCGCGTCGAGGAACTGTTCGAGGCACGCAAACCGAAGGATCTCGCCGAGATCGCAAAGATAGACGGCATCGTCGAGTTCGCCGAAGGGCTCGTCCGCGGCCACCGCAAGGTCATCGTGCGCAGCGAGACCACAGGCGAGAAAGTCGAGCACCTCGTCCCGCTCGGCCGCCATCTCACCGTCACCCGCGCCGAGTTTGTGCGCAAGGGCCAGCAGCTCACCGAGGGCGCCATCAATCCGCAGGACCTGATCGAGATCTGCGGCGTCAAGGAGCTGCAGCGCTACCTGCTCGACCAGATCCAGGAAGTCTACCGGTTCCAGGGCGTCGAGATCAACGACAAGCACATCGAGACTATCATCCGCCAGATGCTCCGCAAGGTCCAGATTACCGACCCGGGCGACACCCGCTTCCTGTACGACGACGTCATCGAGCGCAGGTCGTTCGACCAGGAGAACATGCGGGTGGCCAGGCTCGAGCCGCCCGCCCGGCCGGCAAAGGGAACGCCCGTCCTCCAGGGCATCACCAAGGCCGGCCTGAGCTCGGCAAGCTTCATCGCCGCCGCCTCGTTCCAGGAGACGACCCGCGTCCTTACCGAGGCAGCATGCACGGGCCGCACCGATTACCTCCTCGGCTTCAAGGAGAACATCATCATGGGCCACACCGTCCCGTCGGGCACCGGCTTCACCGCCTCGCGCCTGCGCCGCGGGTTCGAGGGGCTCGATGAGCTCTATCTCGGCCGGATATCCGAGGGCGCAGGCTCCATCGTCGGCATCGAGGAGGAAGAGGAAGAGGAAACCGCCATGAGCGACATCGAGAACATCATCCAGGGCGTCACCGGCTACACTGTCGAAACCCCGGAAACCGAAGAGGAAACGGCACCGACTGTTTAAACCGGCGCGCACCGACTGTCATCAAAGGAGACCACATGCCAACAATCAGCCAACTGGTTCGAAAGGGCCGCACACCCGTGCGGAAGAAACACAAGACGCCCGCGCTTCAGGAATGCCCGCAGCGCCGCGGCGTCTGTCTCCAGGTCACCACCCGCACGCCCAAGAAGCCCAATTCGGCCCTGCGGAAGATCGCCCGTGTCCGCCTGTCCAACGGGCACGAGGTCACCGCCTACATCCCCGGCGAAGGACACAACCTCCAGGAGCACTCGATCGTGCTCGTGCGCGGCGGCCGCGTAAAGGATCTCCCGGGCGTCCGGTACCACCTCATCCGGGGCGTCCTTGACACCGCCGGAGTGGAGAACCGGAAGCAGAGCCGCTCCCTGTACGGCGCCAAGACGCCGAAGGCATAACGCACCAACCCCTTAATTCGCAACTGAAGAGACCCCCATGGCCCGCAGACGAAAAGCACAACGGCGCGACACCGTGCCCGACTCGAAGTACAACAGCAAGCTCGTGACGAAGTTCGTGAACTCCATCATGCAGGAGGGCAACCGGAATGTCGCACAGCGCATCCTGTACACTGCCATCGAGCAGGCGGCCGCCATGGCCAAGGCCGAGCCGCTGGCTCTGTTCACGAAGGTGATGGAGAACGTCCGGCCGATGCTCGAGGTCCGCTCGCGCCGTGTCGGCGGCGCGACCTACCAGATTCCCGTCGAGGTGCCCCAGCACCGCCAGGACGCCTTGGCGATGCGCTGGCTGATCGGCTTTGCACGCGCAAAGAAAGGGACGCCCATGGCCAAGGCTCTGGCCCAGGAGTTCGCCGACGCCTTCAACAACCAGGGCAACGCGATCAAGAAACGGGAGGATACCCACAAGATGGCCGAGGCAAACCGCGCCTTCGCCCATTACCGCTGGTAGGATTCCCCCATCCCGGACACCCGTCGGCGCCACGCGGCGTGCGGCGGGTGTCGTCTATGCAGGGCCAATGCCAACCAGATCATCACGCCACCAAATCACCAAGTCACCTGATCGTCAAGTCATCACGTATCTGAATGCCCCGCGACTTCCCCATAGAACGAATGCGGAACATCGGGATCATGGCCCACATTGATGCGGGCAAGACCACGACCACCGAGCGCATCCTCTATTTCACCGGCGTCACCTACAAGATGGGCGAGGTCAACGACGGCACCGCCGTCATGGACTGGATGATCCAGGAACAGGAGCGTGGCATCACCATCACTTCTGCCGCGACCACATGCTTCTGGAAGGACTACCGCATCAACATCATCGATACGCCAGGCCATGTGGACTTCACCATCGAGGTCGAGCGCTCCCTCCGCGTCCTGGACGGCGCGGTTGCCGTCTTCTGCTCCGTCGGCGGGGTCGAGCCCCAGTCCGAGACCGTCTGGCGCCAGGCCCAGAAGTACAATGTCCCCTGCATCGCCTTCGTCAACAAGATGGACCGCGTCGGCGGCGACCTCCCGGGCACCATCGCCCAGATGCGCGACCGGCTCACCACCAATCCCATCGCCATGCAGCTCCAGATCGGTGCCGAGGACCAGTTCCGCGGCATGGTCGATCTCGTCGCTGAAAAGGCGTACCTCTGGAACCCCGATTCCGCCGAGCGCACCTTCGTCACCGCCGACATTCCCGCCGACCTCGCCTCGGATGCCGCCGCGATGCGCACGGCACTGATCGAGTCCGCCGCTGATTTCGATGACGAACTCATGCACGCCTATCTCGAGGGCAAGCCCGTCAGCTCCGCCCTGATCAAGCGCGCCGTCCGCGCAGGCACCCTGAAGGGCAGGATCCTCCCCGTCTTCTGCGGCTCAGCCTTCAGGGACAAGGGAGTGCAGCCGCTCCTCGATGCCGTCGTTGACTACCTCCCGTCGCCCCTCGAAGCACGGCCCATCGTCGGCACCGACCGCAAAGGCCACTCCCAGGAGCGCACGCCCGACGAATCGGAGCCCCTGGCCGCCCTTGCCTTCAAGATCGTGTCCGACCCGTACGTCGGCAAGCTCACCTACTTCCGCGTCTACTCGGGCCACATAAAGAAGGGCCAGCATGTCTACAACGCCGCAACGCGCACCCGCGAGCGGATCGGCCGCATGTTCCAGATGCATGCCAACGACCGCGCGGAGGTCGAGGAGGTCTACGCCGGCGAGATTGCCGCCGTTGTCGGCCTGAAGAATACGCGCACAGGCGACACCCTGTGCTCCGAGGCGCACCAGATCGTCCTCGAATCGCTCTCCATACCCGAACCGGTCATCTCCCTCGCCATCGAGCCGAAGACAAAGGCCGACCGCGACAAGCTGATGGATGCTCTCCTTCGCCTGGCCGAGGAAGATCCCACCTTCCGCATCTCGCACAACCCGGACACAGGCCAGACCATCATCGCCGGCATGGGCGAACTTCATCTCGAGATCATCAAGGACCGGATGATCCGCGAGTTCAACGTCGATGCGAACGTGGGCAGGCCCCAGGTTGCCTACCGCGAGACGATCACCACGCACTCCAAGGCACGCCACCGGTTTGTCCGCCAGTCAGGCGGCAAGGGACAGTACGGCGATGTCGAGATCGAAATCGAGCCCCTGCCCCGCGGCAGCGGCTTCGAGTTCGTGGACGATATCAAGGGCGGCAGGATTCCCCAGGAGTTCATTCCCGCCGTCGAGGATGGCATCCGCGAGTGCGCCCTCAGCGGCGTCATGGCCGGCTATCCGATGGTGGACTTCCGGGTCAGGCTTGTGGATGGCTCGTACCACGAGGTTGACAGTTCCGACCTCTCGTTCAAGATTGCCGGCTCGATGGCCCTCAAGGACGCGGCGAAGAAGGCGAATTCGATCATCCTCGAGCCGGTCATGAAGGTCGAGGTGGTGGTGCCCGAGTCATACCTGGGAGACGTCATTGGCGACCTCAACAGCCGGCGCGCGAAAGTGCGCGAGCTCGAGCCGCGGGGCAACCTCCAGATCATCCGCGCGCAGGTTCCCTTGGCCGAGATGTTCGGCTATGCCACGGTCATCCGCACCATCACCAGCGGCCGAGGCACGTATTCGATGGAGCCGGATCATTTCGATCCGGTGCCCAGGAACCTCCAGGACCACATCATCAACGGCTGACCGCGCCGTCCTGCGGCGCGGAGAAGGGGGGGCTTTCGGCAGGGCATCCCCATCCCGATCCGGCTTCCCCTGAAATTCCGATGTAAGGCTGTTTCCCTTGTACCGACCCCCACGAGCTTGCCTCGTGGGTGAAGGAGATCGAGCCAGAAAACATCGTGCTCCCCTTCTTTCCCCCTCTCCCCCCGCGCCCGTCACGGGCGCGG
>Ga0315278_10005057_pt1 | contig 11954 bp, 10 predicted proteins | sample YL17G06_0_MG_FD_203880 | JGI IMG/M metagenome (GOLD analysis project Ga0315278, IMG submission 203880) | Sediment microbial communities from Yellowstone Lake, YNP, Wyoming, USA - YL17G06_0 | ecosystem: Environmental > Aquatic > Freshwater > Lake > Sediment | place: USA: Wyoming | collected... | reverse complement strand
TTCATACTGTTCGCAAAGAATATCGTCGAGATTTGCGCCAATCCACTTAACAAAGGCAGTTCCCTCCTCGGCCCCTGGCTGCATGAACTCGGCATTGAATGCCGGCAGATACACGTCGGCCAGATAACGGTTGGCAGCATCCATCGTGATGATGCCCTGCAAGGCCAGTTCCCTGGGGAGTCTTTCCTGGTGCGTGCTGAAGTTTCGTTCGCTCCGGCCTCTTGCTTCCGGTGAATAGGCGGGGATCATCTCTATCCCCAGATGCTTCATGGCTCTTCCAAACTGGGTAGGCTGTGTCTTGCTTACTTTGCCTCCTGTCTCCGGAGTAAACCAGTAATGACTCCCACGGTCGGTATAAAGAGAGCTGAACAAACCCTGATGAACGATGACCTCCCTGATCCCCTGAAAACTGCTGACCGTCCCCTCCTCAGGAACAAAAAACATGGAATAATGCTCACTGGTCGCATCATCCATCGTCACGATCAAATCCCACTTCTTGGCTGGAACCCACTCATGATTGCTTCCATCCTGATGCAGCATCATGCCGGGGATCGGGGCTCGCTCCCGTCTCTTTCGGTGGGCGCCCCGTTTCCTGCCTCTGGAAACCAATCCGGCCGTCTGAAGAGTGTTCTTCACCCAACTGTAGCTCCGCTGTCCACCATCCCGCCGATACCACCCATAAAAATGCTTCACGTTCCACCCACGGTGTCGCCTCCTGTACAACTCTGAAACAGCCATCACCTCATCCACCGGTGCTCGACGAAATGAGGCCTGAGTCAAACGCCTGTCCGACAAACCCTCCATACCCCCATGCTCGTACCGATCAATGTAACGACGAAACGTCCGATCGCACACACCTAAAATCCGCGCCGCTTCCGCCTGACTCAACCGACTCTCGCTCCATCCAAAATACACCTCTTCAAATCGCATCTTCCGGATCTCCTGTAGCATCTCCGTCCGTCTCATCCGTCTCATCCGTCACCTCCAACGGTGACCATAACAAACCGGACAGATTGTGTGCTACAACACCGGACAGTTTACGGGCTCGCGACACCGGGGAAGAAAAACGTTGACAAAACAGGCATCTAGTAATAATATTCCACTCCTTTATGCATAATGTTAATCGGAAGGTTGCTTCACAGCTCCATGGAACGGACACTGATCACCGGCGGTGCGGGCTTTCTGGGAAGCCATTTTTGCGATTATCTGATCGAAAAGGGTCATGAGGTCATCTGTATCGACAACCTCTCGACCGGGAATATGGAAAACATATCGCACCTGCTGGGGAAGAAGCGCTTCAGCTTCATCCAGTATGATGTGACGAACTATCTCCATGTCGACGGAGAGCTCCACAACATTCTTCACTTTGCCTCGCCGGCGAGCCCGATCGATTACCTGAGAATGCCCATCCAGACCCTCAAAGTGGGCTCTCTGGGCACGCACAAGGCCTTGGGGTTGGCACTGTCCAAGAAGGCCCGGTTCCTGCTGGCCTCGACGTCGGAGTGCTATGGCGACCCCCTCGTCCATCCGCAGACCGAAGACTACTGGGGGAACGTGAATCCCGTGGGGCCCCGGGGCGTCTATGATGAGGCAAAGCGGTTTGCCGAATCCATGACCATGGCCTATCACCGCTATCACGGCGTCGAGACCCGGATCGTGCGGATCTTCAACACCTACGGTCCCCGGATGCGACTCGAGGACGGGCGGGCGCTTCCCGCATTCATGGGCCAGTGCCTCAGGGGCGAGGACCTGACCGTTTTTGGAGACGGCACCCAGACCCGGAGCTTCTGCTACGTCGACGACTTGGTCGAGGGCATCTGCCGGCTTCTTTCTTCCGGAGAGGTTTACCCGGTCAACCTGGGCAACCCCGACGAGATCACCCTTCTGGAGCTGGCGCACCGGATCCTGGGGGTCACCGGTTCGAAGAGCCGGATCGTATACCGGCCCCTGCCCGAGGACGACCCGAAGCTCAGGCGGCCCGATATCGGTAAGGCAAAGCGCCTGCTCGGCTGGGAGCCGAGGGTCTCCCTCGACGAGGGATTGAAGCGGGTGTTGCCGTACTTCCGGAGCAAGGTGCGGTAGCCCTCCGTTGACCGGATGGGTATCCGGGCATGTGCCTTCGTTTTGATCGAAGCGGGATGACCGCGAAGAGCGGACAGGAAAAAAATCTTTCATCCACGCCGAGCTTCCGCTCTTCATAACCTCCTCACTTCGTAATGGCTTGAGGGGGCTTTGCTTTAAGGCATTATAAAAAGGACGTAAGAAGTAGTGGACAGGACGATAAAAAGGCCGGTCAACCGAAAGAGGGCCCTGGAGATCATCGGTCAGTACCCCTCCTCGAGGGTGCTCGTCATCGGGGATCTCATGGTGGATCACTTCATCTGGGGAAAGGTCTCCCGGATATCGCCCGAGGCCCCTGTCCCCGTCGTGGAGGTAACGAAGGAGAACCTCATGATGGGCGGGTCGGGCAACGTGGTGAGCAACATTCACGCCATGGGAGGCACCGTTGCCGTGGCAGGGATCATCGGTTCCGACGGGATGGGCGACTGGCTCGAGGCAAAGCTGCAGCAGATGGATGTCGATACGGGCGGACTGGTCCGGGAGGGTGAGAGGCCCACGACGGTGAAGACGAGGATCGTTGCCCATGGGCAGCAGATGGTCCGCTATGACCGGGAGAGCCGGCACGCCGTCCAACCCGGTAGCGTCGACCGCATCGTCCAATATGTCACGTCCATTCTCGACGAGCTTCAGGCCATCGTGATCTCCGATTACAATAAGGGGATCGTGTCGGAGCGCCTGCTCGACGGGATCCGCCGGGCCGTGTCGGGGCGCCGCATCCCGGTTTGCGTGGACCCGAAGCGAAACGATTTCACGGTATACAGGGACTTCGACGTCATCACGCCCAACCACCACGAGGCGGGCCGCGCCGTGGGCGTTGAAAACACCCAGGAGCTCAATGAAGGCCGGCGGGCCGATATCGCCCGCATCGGCCGGGAAATCCTGAAACAATACGGGTTCCGGGCGGTCCTCATCACGCGCGGCGAGGCGGGCATGGACCTTTTCGAGCGCGGGGGTCGGGATTTTCACATCCCCGCCGAGGCGAAGGAAGTGTTCGACGTGACCGGCGCGGGGGACACGGCCATCGGCATTTTTGCCCTGTCGCTTGCTTCCGGGGCTTCTTTCCGGGAAGCGGCCTACATGGCCAACAAGGCGGCAGGGGTTGTCGTGGGCAAAATCGGCACGGCCACCGTGTCTCCGGCGGAACTCAAGAGGGTGGTGTAGGGAAGCCGCAAGCCCCAAGCCTCAAGACAAGAGATTCAGCGCCGCAGGCGCCGTGACGGGATAGACGGAACAGACCGAATAGACGGAATAGACCAGATTCGATGAGCAAGCCGCGAGAACCCGAGCCGGTTAAGTTGTTCGTGAGCGTGCTCGCCGGTGATGCGGGCCTGCTGGAGGCGGTCATCCGGGAATTGGCGCAGCGCCACGGGGATCCTGACTTCGTGAGCGAGATCCTCCCATTCGCCTACACGAACTATTACGCCGCCGAGATGGGTCCGGCCCTCGTCCGGCGTTTCGTCGCCTTGGACGGACTGATTCGGTCGGAAGAACTTCCGGCGATCAAGCTTGAGACAAACGCATTGGAGGGGCAGCTCTCCGAGGGCGGGGCAAGGCGGGTCAATATTGACCCGGGTTACGTGGCAAAACAGCATTTCATCCTTGCCACAGGGAAGGGCTTTTCCCACCGGCCATACATCGGGCAGGGCATCTACGCAGACCTGACGCTTGTGTACCGGAAGGAAACGTACCGGCCCCTCGAGTGGACCTATTCCGACTACCGCTCGGAGCAGACGATCGGGATGCTCAACGGGTTGCGGAAACGATATGTGATTCAGTTAAAAAACAGGCATAAGGCTTAAGGCGAATGGCGTAAGGCAATTTTGAACGAGGATTTTTATTTCTTTTTTGCCTTAAGCCATAAGCCTTTTGCCTTAAGTCAGGAGTTTGACCATGCTCAGCATGACCGGTTACGGCAGGGCGGAGACACAGATCGAGGGGCGCAAGTGGATGATCGAGATCAAGTCGCTCAATCATCGCTACGTCGAGATCATCACTCGCCTGCCCAATGTCCTCTCCTCTCTGGAAGTGGAAATCAAGAAAAGGGTGGGCGAGCGGATTTTCCGCGGGCGCATCGAGATCAGCATCCAGGCCGACGCGGAGTCGGGTTCGGACAACGGGGTCCAGTACGGCCTCAACGTGCCTCTTCTCAGGAATTACCATTCCCTGCTCGTGAGGATCAAAGAGGAGTTGAACCTCAAGGAAGAGATCGATCTGAGGACTCTCGTCCGATTCAAGGAGATCTTCATCCCCTCGGAGACCCGTTTCGATCCGGCGGTGGCCTGGGGGGGGCTCCAGAAGACTCTCGATGAGGCCATTGATTCCCTCATCCGGATGCGCCAGGTGGAAGGCGAAGCCCTGAAGAAGGACTTTCTGGCGCGGCTCGACACCTTGACGCGCCATCTCGGCTCGGCGAAGGCCCGGGCGCCCCGGACCGTCTTGGAGTACAAGCAGCGGCTCCAGGAGAGGATCCGCGAACTGACGGACGGCCTCGAAATGGACCCCGTGCGCCTGAGCCAGGAGGTGGCCCTCCTGGCGGATAAGAGCGACATCACCGAGGAGATCGTGCGATTCGAGAGCCACATCGCACAGATGGAAAAGCTCCTCCAGAGCAGTGAGGCCATCGGGCGCAAGCTCGACTTCCTGCTCCAGGAGATGGGCCGGGAGGTGAACACCCTCGGGTCCAAGAGCAACGACATCGCCATTGGGCAGGACGTCATCGAACTCAAGAGCGAACTGGCCAAGCTGAGGGAGCAGGCCCAGAATGTCGAGTGAGCGCTTGCCGATGGAAGGGATCTTCATCGCCGTGACGGGTCCCTCGGGATCGGGCAAGACCTCCGTCTGCAAGGCCCTGCTGGAGAGGTTTCCGCAGCTTCGTTTTTCCGTATCCCTGACCACGCGGCCGCCCAGGCCCCTGGAGACAGACGGAAAGGATTATCACTTTGTCACCGAGGCGGAGTTTCGCGACCGGATCGGCCGCGGCGACCTGATCGAGTGGGCCGAGAACTTCGGTCAGCTCTACGGGACCTCCCGGGAAACCATGGAGGCGGCCCTCAGGGGAGGCCACGACCTGCTGCTGGATGTGGACACGCGCGGGGCCCGGGCCCTGAAGAAGGCCTGGCCGGGGGGCATTTTCGTCTTCGTCATCCCCCCGTCCATCGAGGAACTCGAGCGTCGCCTGAGGGGCCGGGGTTCCGAGACGGAGGAGACGATCCGCCGGCGGTTCGACAACGCGCTCAGCGAGATTCGCGAGATCGTGTGGTATGATTACATCATTATGAATGACAAACTGGATGCGGCCATCGAACACCTGCGGTCCGTCTATGTAGCGGAAACGTGCAGGCGTGAACGCATGATGGTGAAGATAAAACCTTTCTTTGATCGATCGGGAGGCATGTAAATATGGCAAGAGTTACTGTTGAAGACGCATTGAAAGAGGCAAGAAACCGCTTTGCCCTCGTGATCCTGACAGGTCAGCGGACCCGCCAGATCCTCAAGGGATCGCAGATTCTGGTTGAAAATCGGGACAACAAGCCCGTGGTCACGGCGCTGCGCGAGGTGGCTGCGGCCAAGGTGAGGTATTCCCATCCGGAGCTTTTGGACAGGGTCGAGGAACAGGCAAGGCAGATCGGCGACGAGATGGGGTTCATCGGTGATGAGGACGATTCCGAGTAAGGGGGCCCGTTCGCGCCTCATCTTTGCCCTGGACATGGGCGACGGCATCGACGAGACCCTGCATTGGGTCGAGCGCCTTCGGGAGCACATCGGGGTCTACAAGGTCGGCAAAGAGGCCTTTACCCACTTCGGGCCCGCGATCGTCCGCCGGATCCAGGACTTGGGGGGACGGGTCTTTCTCGATCTCAAGTTCCACGACATTCCCAATACGGTCGCCAAGGCCGCCGAGGGGGCCGTGAAGCTCGGGGTTGCCATGTTCAACGTCCATGCCCTCGGGGGGCGGGAGATGATGGAGAAGACTGTCTCGGCCGTGGAGAAGACGGCCCGCGAGGCCGGGGTGGAAAAGCCCCTCATCCTGGCCGTTACGGTACTGACCAGCCTCAACGACCGGGACCTCTCCGAGCTCGGATTTCACCAGACGACACAGGGGCTTGCGGCGCATCTTGCGGCCGCAGCATGCCGCGCCGGCGTAGGCGGAGTGGTGGCCTCGCCCCAGGATATTCTATCCATTCGTGGGAACTGCGGCCCCCAATTTGCCATTGTGACCCCCGGCATCCGCCTGGGCGGCGGCGAGGTGGAGAAAGACGACCAGAAACGGATCGACACCCCCCGCGAGGCGATCCGCAACGGCGCCGACTACATCGTTGTGGGCCGGCCCATCCGGCTGGCAAAGGACCCCGTCGAGGCGGCCGACCGCATTGTCGAGGAGATCGCCCTGGGTCTGGCCGACCGGGGATGATGCTGGTCTGTCTCGTCTATCTGGTCTTTTTGGTCTCTTTAGTCTTCGTCGCGGCGCTTGCGGCGCCGGATTTTCTGGATTCACCTTTAGCCCTTTGCCTTAAGCCTTAAGCCAGCGGCAAGCCAGAGTGGCTCGTCATTCCATCAAACTATAAATCGTCGAGCATCTTTCGGCCATGCAGATTATATATGGCATCAATCCCGTCTCGGAGATCCTCAGGAGCGAGGGCGGCGACGTGCGGAAGATTATCGTCGCTGATGGACGACGTGGCGAGGATGTGAAGCGGATCCTGGAGCTGGCAGCAGCGCGGGGCATCGCGGTGGAGGTTCGCGGGCGGGAAGCCCTCGACCGCCAGGCAGGCACCGCGGCGCACCAGGGCGTGCTGTGCCTTTGCGGGGAGTTTGCCTACGCAGGCCTTGAGGAGATCGTCGCAAACCGTCATCCCGCTTTTCCCGCGAGCCTCGTGCTTCTGCTCGACGGGGTCGAGGACCCTCAGAACTTGGGCTCCCTCATCCGCACGGCCCACTGCTTCGGCGCCAACGGGGTCGTCATCCCCCGCGACCGCGCTGCCGGAATCACCCCCGCCGTCATCAAGGCCTCTGCCGGTGCCGCGGGGCACATCCCGGTTGCCCGGGTCGTAAATCTCACCCAGTCTATTGAATTCATGAAGGAAAATGGATTTTGGATCTACGGCACCGATGCCTCCTCGGACTGCGATGCCGGATCGGTCCGCTTCGAGGGGAACGTGGGTCTCGTCATGGGCAGCGAAGGCAAGGGGATCAGGCCGCTGGTGCGCAAGCACTGCGATGTGCTGCTTTCCATCCCCCTCTTCGGCCGGATCGACTCCCTGAACGTCTCCGTCGCCGCCGGGATCCTGCTTCATGAAATACGCCGTAGCGCCCGTTCGCTCTGACACCAGCCCGGTTCCACCCCATGGCACCGATTTTGCTTTCCTTTGCAGCACACACCCTTGCCTTGCGTGATCCGGCAGATCGGGATTAAGAAATCCGGGAAAATGCCGATGATAAGAAAAGGTGGGGCATGTGTGACTGCGCGATTTTTTCGCGACGCTCCGGTAAAAGTCTGAAGCACTTGATGAATCGAGGAGAACGATTATGGCAGTTTACGTTTGGGTAGCCCAGGGAAGGGCCGGCGAGGTCAAAAAAGGCGAAACGGAAGCCATCAATGAGGCGGCCGTTCGCACACAACTCCGCAGGCAGGGTCTCAAACCGACCCGCGTAAAGGGAAAGCCGAAAGATCTCCTGGAAATGATTCCCTTCCGGGGGGGTGTCAAATCGAAGGATGTCGTCATCTTTTCCCGCCAGTTCTCGACGATGATCAGCGCGGGTCTTCCGCTCATCCAATGCCTCGACATCCTGGCCTCCCAGGAACAGAACAAGTCCTTTGCCCGGGTCATCCGTGCCATCAAGGAAGACATCGAGGGCGGCTCCACCCTTACCGACGCTCTGCGGAAGCACCCGAAAGTCTTCAACGATCTCTTCATCAACATGATCGCCGCAGGCGAGGCCGGTGGTATCCTCGACACGATCTTGAACCGTCTGGCCACCTACCTGGAAAAGTCCGCGAAACTGCAACGCAAGGTCAAGGGGGCCATGACCTACCCGGCCGTCGTCCTCTTCATCTCGTTTGCCGTCATCACCGTGCTGCTCGTCAAGGTCGTACCCGTCTTCCAGAGCATCTTCGCCGGGATGGGGAAGGAGCTTCCTTTCCTGACGCAGTTTCTTATTGACCTGAGCAACTTCATCACGAACAATGCCCTCTATATCGTGGCCGCATTCGTCGCTGCCATCGTGCTCCTGGTCCGCCTCTACCAGACGGATAAGGGGCGGTCTCTTTTCGACCGGTTCATTCTCAAGCCCCCCGTGATCGGCCCGCTCATGAGGAAGGTGGCCATTGCCAAGTTCACGCGGACGCTCTCCACACTGATCTCCAGCGGCGTACCCATCCTCGACGGCCTCGAGATCGTGAGCCGCACCGCCGGGAACAAGGTCGTCGAGAAGGCCCTCATGGAGACGCGCAAGAACATCAGCGAAGGCAAGACGATTGCCGAGCCGCTGGCTGCAACGAGCGTCTTTCCTCCCATGGTCGTTCAGATGATCGCCGTGGGCGAGGCGACAGGGTCCCTCGACTCCATGCTCAGCAAGATCGCCGACTTCTACGACGACGAGGTGGAGACGGCCGTCAACGCCTTGACGTCCATGCTCGAGCCCCTTCTCATGGTCTTCCTGGGCGGGGTCGTGGGCGGGATGATCGTGGCGATGTACCTGCCGATATTCCAGCTCGGCTCGATTGTGGGATAAGGGCAGGCAAAAGGCATCAGACATCATAAATAAAGAAAAGCCCCGGATTCCTGTTGGAGTCTGGGGCTTTTTAGTGGGCAAAAAAATGGTCGGGATGGCGCGATTTGAACGCGCGACTCCTGCGTCCCGAACGCAGTGCCCTACCAGGCTGGGCCACATCCCGACGCGGCAAAGATATATAATTTGTCTTTAAAAGTCCATTGTTTTTTGCTACTAAGCCTCTAGGGGATTGATGAGCAGGCTTGCCGCAGCAGGTCCCGATGATTTCATCCAAATCGGGTCCTGCTGCGGCCGGCAGGAATCCCCTCGAAGGGAGAGAGCCTCGTGATCGTCTACGATCTCAAGTGCGACAAGCAGCACAAATTCGAAGGCTGGTTCAAGGATCTAGCCGCTTTCGAACAGCAGAAGGCGCAGAAGCTCATCACCTGTCCTTTGTGCGGCAGTGCGGAAGTGGCCATGGTGCCCTCCTCGATTGCCGTCATGGGCAAGAGCCGCGAACTGAAAGAGCGCAAGGCAAACCTGACCGACGTCTCCCCGATGAAAATGCTGGAGATGGTTCACGACTTCGTTTCGAAAAATTTCGACGACGTGGGCGAGCGTTTCGCCGAGGTGGCCCTGAAGATCCACCGCGGGGAGGAAAGCAAACGCAACATCCGCGGGGTCACGACGAACAAGGAGGAGGAGACGCTTCGCGAAGAGGGCGTGGAGTTTGTGAAGATACCCGTGCCCAAGTTCGACAGCTAGGCGCCGCTTCGCGGCGGCCCGCCGGGCCGAGGTTAGGAAGAGCAGAAGCGAGGAAGAGCGGACAAGAAAAATCTTTGATCGACTCCTAACTTCCGCTCTTCTTAACTTCCTCGCTTCATGGTGTTATGACCGGACCAGTCAAGAACGCAACACCGGGGTCGGTGACGATCGACCCCTTTTTTCGTAGAGGAGTGACATGAGGGAACTATTCGAGGGGGTTCTCAAGACCATCGGCAACACGCCGCTCGTCGAGATCCGCAAACTCAACCCCAACAAGAATGTGAAGATCTATGCGAAGCTCGAGAGCTTCAACCCGGGAGGGTCCGTGAAGGACCGGCCGGCCCTCTATATGATCGAGAGGGCCGAGGAGCGGGGCGAACTCACGCAAGACAAGATAATCCTCGAGGCGACGAGCGGCAACACGGGGATCGGGCTTGCCATGGTGGCCGCCGCCAAGGGTTATCGCCTGTGCCTCACCCTGTCCGAATCGGTTAGCGAGGAGCGCAAGAAGATCCTCAAGGCCCTCGGGGCGGAGCTGCGGTTCACGCCTGCAGTCCTCGGGACCGACGGCGCCATCGAGGAAGCCTATTCCATCATGCGGGAAAACCCCGACAAGTACTTCCTCGTCGACCAGTTCAACAGCGAGGACAACCTTGCCGCCCACTACTACGGCACGGCCGTGGAGATCTGGCAGCAGACCGGGGGAAAGATCACCCTGCTGGTGGCCACCCTCGGCACCTCCGGGACGATTATGGGCTGCGCGAGGCGCCTCAAGGAATACAACCCCGACATCCGGATCGTCGGCGTCGAGCCCTACATGGGGCACAAGATCCAGGGCCTCAAGAACATGAAGGAGTCCTACCGGCCAGGGATCTTCGACCGCAGCCGCCTCGACGAGAAGGTGAACATTCTCGACGAGGACGCCTACGAGATGGCAAGGAGGCTTTTGCGCGAGGAGGGCATCTTGGCCGGCATGAGCTGCGGGGCGGCCATGCACGTGGCCGTCGAGAAGGCGAAGGAGCTCAAGGAAGGGCTCATCGTCGTCATCCTCCCCGACAGCGCCGAGCGCTACCTCTCGACGGAGCTTTTTGCCGACAAGGAGAAGTCGACGCTTCGGGTTTATAACGTTCGAACCAGGCAGAAGGAGTTTTTTCAGCCCATCCGTGCCGAGGAGGTCCGGATGACGTCCTCCGGCCCCTCGATCCACCTCGTGCCGCACCTCGGCAGCTACCGGCGCTTTGTCGTCTCGGACCTGATCGTCCGGTATCTTGGGTTCAAGGGCTATAGGATCAAACACACGACCAACATCGTCGATCTCACGGACAAGACGATTGCCGGAGCCGAGCGGGCGGGGCTCGAGCACGGCGAGTTCACGAAGAGGGCCTTGGGAGAGTTCCTCCGGGACATCGAGAAGCTCCGGGTCCGCAACGACGTTTCCTATCCGAGCGCGCAGGAAAACGTGGAAGCCATGCTGGGCCTCGTGGAGAAACTCGTTGAGAAGGGTTACGCCTACGAGAAGCTGCGCTCCGTCTACTTCGACATCTCCAAGCTTGAGGACTACGGCAAGCTCTCCAACGTGGATCTCGACAAGGTGAAGTCCGGCAAGACCCCGGAGCTCGACGAGTATGAGAAGGACAGCCCCGTGGACTTCATGCTGCTCAAGCGCTCGACGCTTGCGGAGCTCAAGAAGGGGATCTACTACAAGACCCGCTGGGGAAACGTGCGGCCGAGCTGGCACCTTGCCTGTGCGGCCCTGTCGATGAAAATCCTTGGCGACACCTTCGACATCCACGCCAGCGGCTCCGACATCGTCTTCCCGCACTGCGAGAACGTGCTCGCCATCGGGAAGGCCAGCACGGGAAAGCCCCCCGCCAACTACTGGATCAACACGGATCTGGTCATGGTCGAGGGAAAAAAGATGTCGCGCTCGCTGGGCAACATCCTCACGGTGGCGGATCTGGAGCAGCAGGGCTACCGGGGAAGCGAGATCCGCTACTTCCTGCTCTCGTCACACTACCGCAAGCCGCTGAACTTCTCTCCCGGCGCCATGGAGACGGCGAAGAACACCGTCGAGAAGCTCAACGAGTTCATCCAGCGGCTCATCCACTTCACGCCGGGCGCAGGCTGCCCCGACACGGACCAGTTCGTTTACGACCTCCGGCACGGGTTTGCCGAGGCCATGGACGACGATCTGAACATTTCGGCGGCACTCGCCGTCCTGTTCGGCTTCGTCAAGCGGGTGAGCGCGTCGCTTGCCCGCAGAGCCTTCAACGAAAAGGAGCGCGATAAGATCCTGGAGGTGCTCAAGTCGATCGACTCGGTGCTCGCCGTCATGGATTTCGAGGAGGAGAAGCTCG
>Ga0315278_10005056_pt1 | contig 11954 bp, 8 predicted proteins | sample YL17G06_0_MG_FD_203880 | JGI IMG/M metagenome (GOLD analysis project Ga0315278, IMG submission 203880) | Sediment microbial communities from Yellowstone Lake, YNP, Wyoming, USA - YL17G06_0 | ecosystem: Environmental > Aquatic > Freshwater > Lake > Sediment | place: USA: Wyoming | collected... | reverse complement strand
ACGGAGAGAGTCAGAGATGCTGATGAGCCGCGGCCGAGGTTGAAAGCGCGCCTGGGAGGGACAGACACGCCTCTCCTTTCCATTTCATTACCTCTGCCGGCAGCCCCTCCTCCATGGCCTGGCGCCGGGCCTTGACGGCGGCGACGAAGGCGTCCCGCTCTGCGTGGATGGCGGCGATGTGGGTGGCGACTGTTGTGTTGAAGCGGGAGGGGATGGGAGTGAGAGAGACGACGGCGCGCCGCATTGAACACGACTGCTGCTACTTCCGACGCGCGCCCCAACCAACTCACGTTTTGCCTCCAGGTCCACCGTCACGCCCGCCAAGAGGTCGGTCGGTACGGGCGCTGCGTGGGCCTGGGTGGCGGCGGCTCCGCGTCCCATTTTGGTTTGTGTGAGAAAAGAGGTGACCCGAGAATGGGAGTGAACACGGGAACGAGCGTTGAAAGGCCAGCTCTTCATTCTCCCAAACGTCCCGCGCCCCTGCACACACACATGGACACGGCCGCCACCGCCCTGGCCCTCGTCATCCTGACCCTGCTGCTCGCCATCGGCAGCACCGCCCTGTACGCCATCGGATCCGCGCCGCGGCTGGGCGGGGAGGGCGACCCCCGACGCGCCCGGCGGCCATTGGTGGCAAAGAAGGCCGACTGAAGAGAAAAAGAAACACGCATGACGTCCGCCACGGTGGATGCATCCACGGCGGTGGGTGACTTATCCCTGCGCAAGGTGAGATATAGACAGGAGGGAGAGAGAGAGACAGGGCGGAAGAGAGCTCATGACACGCACACCATTTGCTCGCCCGCTCTCTCCAACCTCGCGCCCCTCTCTTTCTCTCGCTTGCACCGGCCCCCATTCCAACAGAAGCGCCAGCTCCTGCACGAAGAGGCCGCCGCCGAGCGGGACAAGATCCTGGACGTCTTTGCCTGCGTGGAGTGCATGCACGGCCTGTCCGCCGCCGACTTGCGGCAGGTGACGGTGCGGGAAACGCTTTCGGTTGTGGACGCGCTTGCGGCCACGCACGCCCACGTGAGCGCGGGCGCCGGCGAGGCCTGGGTCGGCAGCGGCGCGGGCGGTGGCAAGTCGGCGGGCGTGGCGGCCGCGCACGCCCTGGCCGCCGCGGAGGCCGCGGCGAACCGCCCCTTCTTCAACCTGGGCCGCCTGGGCGGTGGCGGGGGCGGCGGCGGGCGAGGGGCGGCGGGGCGGGTGGACGCGGAGGCCCTGCTGCGGGCGTTGCCCCTGCACGCGACGGGCGTGCTCCTATTCGGGGATGGAGGCGGCGGGGGGGGGGCGGGGGCGGGCGGCGGCGGCGGCGGCGCCGCCCCGCCCTCTTTCCCCGACACGGCGGCCGCCCTCGGCCTCACGCCCTGCCGCCTGAGCGCGCCGACGGGCGTCGCGCACGCCGGCCGCTCCCTCCGCCTCCTGGCCACCCTCCTGGCCTCGTCCGACGCCGTCCCTTTGCTGAATCCCCTGGGCCGACTGGCCTCCGAGGCCGGGTGGGTGGGGTCGGCCGTAGACGCGGCGGTGAGCGCGCTGCTGGACGCGGCGGGCGGGGGGGTGGCGTGCGCGCTGGCCGACGCGGCGGCGGGCGGGGCGGGCGACGCGGGCGCCGCGTCCCGGGCCCTGGGCCGCGCCGACGCCGTCCCGGCCGCCTTGTTTGTCCTCATCGCCACCTTCACCCCCCGCAAGGGCGGCGGCGCGGGCGGCGGCCGGGGGGAGGGGTGGCACGGCCTGTCGGCCGCGCGGCGGGGGGACACAGCGGTCGAACGCCTGCTGGCCTCGCCCCGGGCGGCCGGGCCCGCCCTGCCCGCCGCCTTTGACGCCGTGCGCACGCTTTACCGCATGGTGGGGGCCGCCATGCGCGCCAGCGGCGGCGCCGAGGAGTGCCGGGTGGAGGAGGGAGGAGGGGCAGGAGGCCCAGGCGGCGGCGCCCCGCCCGCCGGCCCCGGCCTCGCGGCCGCCCTGGCCGACGCTGCGGGCGAGGCGATGGAGGCCCTCGCCTTCCTGGCCGCCAGCCCGGTCTTTCATGCGGGGCTGGGGGCGCGGGACGCGACGCTGGGCGCCCCACTGCGCCTCATTGCGGCGGGGCTGGACTTGCTGGGCGAGGGCGGCGGCGGCGGCGACGGCGGCGGCGGCGGCGGCGGCGGCGGCGGCGGCGGCGGCGGTGGCGGCGGCCTCCCCACCGCGACCGCTGTCGACCTCCTGGCCGCCCGGTCCCTCTCCCTCCTCGTCACCCTGGCCGATCACGGGCGCCCGCCCTTCCTGGACATCGTCGCGGGCGGCGCGCAGACGGCCGCCATGGCGCGCGCCGTCGCGGGCGGCGCCCTGCAGGCGGCCGTCGGCGCGCTGGCCGCGGGCGGGGCGGGCGGGCATGTTGGGTCGCCGGCCGGCCACGCGCTGCCCGGCCCGCCCCCGGCCCCACCGCGCTCCGGCGGCGTGGGCCAGCTGGACCTGGCGGCTCTGGCCGCGGCGGAACTGCTGACGGATGACTCCAATTACAGAGGGGACGCGATCGAGGCCCTGGCGGGCGCGGTCGCGGGCGCGCTGTCCCTGCCGGTGGAGGGCGAGGGCGGGGAGGGCGCTGGCGCAGACCTCCTCCCCGGCCGCCCACCCGCCGGCCCGACCTTCCAGTCCGCCTGGTGTGGGGGGGCCGCGGCGGTCGCCCGCCACGCGTCGGACCTTGCCATTGGCGGCCACACGCTTTCCGTCGGGGCGGCCGCAGCGCCCGACGCGGCGCTGCGCGCTGCCCTGCTCGCCCGCCTGGTGGCCGCCCGGGGCGGCCCCACCTTTGCCCGCCTGCCCCGCCCCGCCCGCTCCGCCGCCCAGGCCGCGGCCACCCGGGCCCTGGCATTCTTCAAGATCGCGGGCAACATGCACGTCTTCGACCCGGCCACCTGCCCGGGCCGGCTGCGCGGGGCGGCCGCCAGGGGGGTGTTGCTGGGCCAGTTGGGGAGGGAGGTGGCCCGGGCACGCACGCCCGGAAGCGCGCGGCCGGCTGCCCCCTCCCCCTTGCCCCCCCCCGGCCCCGCCACCCGGTGCGCCGACCAGGCGGCGGCCGCCCTGCGCGTCTCCGCGGCCTGGGCGGCGGGGCTGCGGGCGGCGGCGGTGGCGGACGCGGCGCGCGGGGTGGGCGGGCCGGGGAGCGCCGTGCCCGCGGCCCTGGCGGCCGCGACGGCCGTCCGGGGCGGGCGCGCCCACCCGGACGCGCTCCTGACCGAGGAGGAGCTGGACCTGGTGTCCGGGCTGGCCGCCGAGCTGCGAGGGCTGGGGGCGGCCGTGGACGAGGCGGCCCGGGCGCCGCTGGAAAGCTCCCGAGGGGGAGGTGACAATGAAGACGGCGGGGAGGTGGCGGCCCTGGTGGGGCTGGCGCGGGCGGTCGTGGCCGCCGAGGAGCAGGGGGCGGGTGGTGGGGGCGGTACGTAGACGAACGTGATGATGTGCGTGCGTGCAAGGAGAGAGAGCGAAGGGCTGACTTCGAAAAAATGGAGACAGCGGCGCTGCGGGTCTTTTGGTGTTGCAATCTGGCCCTCCCCGGCGCGCGCTCTCCCCGCTTTCACCCGTTCCCTCTGCATGCTCACAGGGTCAGGCCCGAGTCGTCGCCCTTGTCGCCACCCAGCTCGCGCGTGGCCGCGTAGTACAGCGACCAGACGAGGCCGAAGACGATGGGGATGGCCCAGCCCTCGAGGCCCGACACGCCCAGCACGCGGCCCGTGCCCTCGCCGGCGAGGCGGTCGTCGACCTTTTTTAGAGAAGGGAGGAGGAGGAAGGGAGGGTGAGAGTGTGTGTGTGCGTGCGAGAGAGAGAGAGAGAGAGTGCGGCGGGCGCGGCACCCATGCACCACAGGCGGGGCGCGAAAACGAGTGGGTGAGGTTGGGTCGGAGCGCCCCGGATAAAACGGGCGCCCCGCTGGCGCCGGCGCCCTCTTCTTTTTCCCGTCATCACTTCCCAGGCCCGGGCCTCGGCACCCTCGTCCGCTCACCCAGGCGCACGCAGTGGCACCCAGCCTGCCCCCCCCGGGGGCACGGCTGGCCAGTCCAGCCACGGCCAGCTCTCGACCGCGCGGCGTAAAGAGGGTCTCTCTCCCACACGCATTTTTTTGCTGTCCGCCGCGCCTCCTCCTCTCCTTCCAAATACTCACCAGGGCGAACGCCGGGTGGGCGGCCAGCAGGGTGACGGCGCCGGTCACGGCGGCGGCAGCCTTCTTCAGGGGGGCGGCCTGAAATAGAGGGGTGGGAAGGGGTGTGCGCGGGGGAGGGGAGCGTGAGGAAAGACACACACAAAAAAACGGCGCCCCGAATTCCAATGAGCCTGCTTTGTACGGACGGCCTCGCGCGGCGCGGGCGGGCCGCCTGGATGCTGCAATCGCCACGCCGGCTGGGTAGCCAAACACCTAGACCAGGCCCTGGTGGGCGAGGAGGGGCGAGGCGAGGAGTGGACAAGTCCCGAACCGCGCCATGCAGGGAGAGGGTGCCGGCGGCGGCGGCGCGAGACCCTCTCCCAAGCCAAGTCCTTTTCGATCCCCTCGCGCGCGCCCTCTCCCTCCAACACACCTGGGCCACGACCGCAGTGCGGGGGGCGGCACGGGACGCGCGCACGGTGGCGGCGGGGCGGACGGAGGCGGCGCGGAGGGTGAGGGCCATGGCTGTGGAGGCGGCGGGAGGAAAAAAAAGAGACGGAAGAGAGGGCAAAAAAATAAGACGGTGTGAAAGTCATGGGGCACTCACTACTCTAGGAGCGCTGGGCGAAGAAAAAAGACAGGCGACGCCGCTCTCTCTTTCGACAGGTGAGCCCTCGCGCCTCTCAGAGCACGCACGCACACACGTACGCACACATCGTGTCGCATCCCCACCCACCCACCCACCGTGTTTTGGGTTGTGTGCGTGTGTCAGGGCGACCGCGCCCAAAAAAAAGCGCTCTCTCTCTCTCGCCCGCCTGCGCCGCCGCCGATCTGTCCTCTCCCTCCGCTCGTCTCCTCCGGGGCGCCCTGCCCCACCCGCCACCCCTTTGCATGCCACACAGATGGCACGGGGCTGCGCACCCCGCACGCCCCTTGAAGCGGCGGGCTCCTGCAATAGGCAGAACACTCACAAAACCCCACTCTCCACACTCCACACACGCAGGCGAAAACTTTCAACCTTCCTCCGCGTCGCCTCTCGCCCACCACAACCATGGCCGCCCCCACCCCCTCCGCCGACTGCCGCATGTACGAGCCCCGCTTCCCCGAGGTGGACGAGGTCGTCATGGTCCAGGTCGACAACATCGCGGAGATGGGCGCGTACGTGCACTTGTTGGAGTATGCCGGCGCGGAGGGCATGATCCTCCTGTCCGAGCTGTCCCGGCGGCGCATCCGGTCGATCAACAAGCTGATCAAAGTGGGGCGCCAGGAGCCGGTCATGGTTTTGCGGGTAGACAAGTGAGTAGGGGTGGAAAAGGGAGAGAGATGAGGGCCGCACGCGAACACATACACCCGAGGAGAAAACCTCGCCACGTTTTCCATGCTTCTTCCTTTTCCTCTCACGCCCCCTCTCCCCTCCCTCCACTCTCTGCCAAACAGGGAGAAGGGCTACATCGACTTGTCAAAACGCCGGGTGTCCCCCGAGGAGGCCGCCGCCTGCGAGGACCGGTACAACCGCGCCAAACTGGTGCACTCGATCCTGCGCCACGTGGCCGACGGCGCCCGCATGGAGGTGGAGGACCTGTACGCGGCCGTCGGCTGGCCTGCCTACCGGGCGTACGGGCACGCCTTCGACGGCTTCCGGGCGATGGTCACGGACGCGGACGGCGTGTTTGCCAAGCTCGCGAGCAGCGGCCCGGGCGGGGGCGGCGCGGGCGAGGCTGTGACCACCCTCCAGCAGCACGTCAAGGACGCCATCATCGCCGCCGCCCGGCGCCGCCTCACCCCGCAGCCCGTCAAGATCCGGGCGGACGTGGAGCTGACCTGCTTCGCGTTCGACGGGGTGCTGCGCATCCAGGAAGCCATGCGCGCGGCCGAGGCGGCCGGGACGGAGGCCTGCCCCGTCAAGATGCGCCTGGTCGCGCCGCCGCTGTACGTGCTGACGACCGCCACCTTGGACAAGGCCGCGGGCGTGGCGGCCCTGACGGCGGCGACGGAGGCGGCGGCGGAGTGCGCGGCGGCCGCGGGCGGGCGCCTGGTGGTCCGGGAGGCCGCGCGCGCGGTCAGCGAGCGGGACGACCGCCTGCTGACCGACCACCTGGCCGCCCTCGCCTCGGCCAACCGGGAGGTGGCGGGCGATGACGACTCGGAGGGGGAGGACGAGGGGATGGGCGACCTGCCAGAGTGAGGAGGGAGAGAGAAGAGGGAGAGAGGGGGGGGCTTTCCAGCGCGTTTGTGTGCGTGTGTGTTTTGTGCGGAACACCAACTCTCTCTCGTCTCGACTACAATAATGCCTCTGCGTGCGTTCGTCTTTTCCTCTCAGCTGCTGCGCCCCCGCCTGAACTGGCGGGCCCGGCGCGGGGCGGCCGGCCCCCCGCCGCCTCCCTCGTCCATCTCTTCCCCTCCATCCTCTTCCACGCCTGGTGGTGGGAGGGCGGGCCGGCCAGCAGCACCACCACCGCCGACGCCAACCCGCCCCGTCGGCCGGAAGGTCGGGGCGGCGGCACACGGTGGCGGGCCGGGTGTGGGTGCAGGCAGCGCCCCTCCGAAGAGCGCCGCGGCCGCCGCCGCGTTCTCCGCCTCCCCGCCACCGCCGCCGCCGCTCCCCACAATCAACGGCTCATCAAGCTCGTACCGGGTGTACCTATCCGGGTGGAGGGCGTGGAGCGGGACGGCGGCACCGCCGCGACCGCGGTGAGGTGGCGCAGCAGGCGCAGTAGCAGCAGCAGCAGCAGCAGCAGCAGGCGACGGCGGCAGCGGCAGGCCGGGCTCGCCTCCCGTCTCAGGGGGCGCCCCCTCCACAACCGCCGCCCCGCCCGCCCCGAACCGGCTGACAAAGCCGGGGCGGGCGTGCGGGGGGACCCAGGCATCGGCCAGCCCCTCAAAGCGGACGCGGCGGCGGGCGGTGGCGGTGGTGCCGCCCGTCGAGGGTTGGGAGGGCTGTTGGGAGGGCTGGGACAGGATGGGCGGGGGCGGGGGCGGCTGCGTCGCCCCGGTCTCCACCTCATCCACGCCGTCGCCGCCCCCTCCTAGGTCAAAGGCGGGCGTGCCTGGCGGCGGGCGCCCCACCCCACCCTCTCCCACCGCCTCCGCGTCCGCGGCCGTCTCCTCGGCCTCCTCATCCACCGCCCGGCACCAGGCGCCCGACGGGCGGGCCCCGGCCGGGTGGGGCGTCGGCGTCCGGGCGGGGCGCGAAGAGGAAGGGCGGGACGGTTCAGCTCCCTCGTCGTCGTCCAGGCCTGCCGCGTCCAGCCCCGCCACCGCCCGGGCGGCCTCTGCGGCGGCGGCGGCGGCGTCCTCGTCCGAGGAGTAGGCGTCGGGGCGGCCCGGGGCGGCCGGAATGGGCGCCCGGAGCGACCACACGCCTCCTCCTGCTCGTGCCGCGCCCTCGGTGGCCTTGCCGGCTGAGGGGGTAGGACGGCCCTCCCCGCCACGGGCCAGGCCGGCGAAGATAGCGGCGGCGCGGGAGGTGAAGGCGGCGTGGTGAGAGGCATGCGCAGGCGGCGGAGCCGGCGGGGGGGCAGGGTGTGCTGAGGGGGAGGGCGGCTCGCCGCCGCTGCCGCCGCTGCCGCCGCCGGCGGGAGACGCGGACGGCGGATCTATGTCCATGATGTGTGCGTGTGCGTGTGTAGAGCCCACACGCAGGCCGTGGTGTTGCGTCCCCCACACACACACCCAATGAGAATGTGGGTCGGGCAGTGCTCCAAAGGCTCGAGACTCGAACTCGACCTGCTTTCTTTCACTCCCCTTTGCTTCCTCCCCTTTGCGGGCGGCTTCCGCCTCCCCAATTTGACGCTCTCTCGATTTTTTTCCGGGTCACCACCCGTGCAGCGGCATAATATGCGGGCTTCCCTAGGTGAGCAGCTCCCCAGGCGTCGCTGAGGGCGGGGCGAGCCTCAGCGGGTGCTGCTATCTCGACGCTGATATGTAAAAAAACGTCCGTTTCTCAACCCTCGTCTCTCCTTTCCATCACCAGGCCCCACAACCGCCTCGGCGGTCCCGCCTCCGCGGCCAGGTCGCGTAAGTAGGGCTGCGTGTGTGTGGAGAGAGAGCGCGCGTGTGTGCGTGCGGGACTTTGGGCGGCATACACGCGCACGCACCTGGCCCGCTCGACTCTCGTTCGCCCGTCGCGTTTCGACCGCGTCGCGTCGCCTTTCGCATGCGCCAGCCCGCGCCCAGCCGCCCAGCCTGACCCCTCCCCTATCAATCACGCACATCACCCAGGCCCCTCGCCCTCGCCACCCCACACCCGGCCGGGCGACCGCCGCCCGGGGCGCGGCCTCCAAGCCGGTCCTGGACGCATGGGCGGCGGCCGGCGTCTCACCGCCGCCCCCTTTCTCGCCCTCCCCCATCGCGACCCCGCTCATGCCGACCATGCCCTCGCCTGCCACCTCGGCGGCCCGGAGCGGGCTAAAGGGACCGCACCGACTGCGCCTGTTTTCGGGGACGGCCAACCCTGTGAGAAAAAGAGAGAGGGGGGAGAGAAGAGAAGAACAGGCAAGGAGCCGCCGCCGCCGCTCGAAAAACGCAACCCTCGACCTTGCGGCCTCTCTCTCACCTTTTTTCCTTTGCCATCCCGTCCCAATCAGGTTCTCGCCAACGAGGTCGCCTGCTACCTGGGCCTCAACCTGACGCCCATCAAGATCAAGCGGTTCGCGGACGGCGAGATCTACGTCCAGGTCCAGGAATCTATTCGCGGGTGCGACGTGTTCCTCATCCAGCCCACCTCCCCGCCCGTCAACGACCACCTCATGGAACTGCTCGTCATGATCGACGCCTGCCGCCGGGCGTCCGCCCGGTCCATCACGGCCGTCATCCCCTACTTCGGGTACGCGCGGGCGGACAGGAAGACGCAGGGGCGGGAGAGCATCGCCGCCAAGCTGACGGCCAACCTGATCACCGAGGCGGGCGCGGACCGCGTCCTGGCGATGGACCTGCACTCCGGCCAGTGCGTCGGCTACTTTGACATCCCCGTCGACCACGTGTACGGGGACACCGTCCTGCTGGACTACCTGGCCTCCAAACGGATCTCCTCGGGCGACTTGGTCGTCGTCTCCCCTGACGTCGGCGGCGTCGCGCGCGCGCGGGCCTTTGCCAAAAAACTCAACGACGCCCCCCTCGCCATCGTCGACAAGCGGCGGTCCGCCCACAACGTGTCCGAGGTCATGAACGTCATCGGCGACGTGCGCGGCAAGGTGGCCGTCCTCGTCGACGACATGATCGACACGGCCGGCACCATCACCAATGCCGCGCGCTCCCTGCGCGCAGAGGGCGCCCGGGAGGTCTACGCCTGCTGCACCCACGCCGTCCTGTCCCCGCCCGCCTGCGAGCGCCTGGCCAGCGGCGTCTTCCAGGAGGTCATCGTCGCCAACACGATCCCCGTGCCCCCCGAGGCGGCCTTCCCGGAGCTCACCGTGCTGAGCGTGGCCAACCTGTTGGGGGAAACGATATGGCGGGTGTACAACTCGTCCAGCGTGCAGAGCCTGTTTTGAGATTGGTGTGGGAAGGTGGGGTGGGCGGGAGGGGAGGGTGGGGTGGGTGGGGTGAACAATATGATTGGTGTGGGGAGCGGGGGAGACGAAGAGAGAGAAAAATGATTTGAACCCAGAGAACTAAGCGGCGCAAAACACGCTTGTTTGTTTGTTTTTTCGACGGGGGGTGGCGTGCCCCCCCCTGTTTTTTTTGTAAATTTTCGGCATTCGAGGATGGCCCCCGTGTGCGGGCCGGTGGTGATAAAATACAAAACAAAAACAGAAAACTCCCCATCCCACACACCACCCGCCCCCTCTCTCCACAGTCCCTCTCTCCCGCTCCGGCTCCAGTCGTGCGAGGCAGATTGAGGGGTGTCACCGCCGGTCCGTCTTCCCCTTCCCCCGCTTCCCACTGAACAGGTGCTTGGGCATGAGGTCCGGAATGTGCCTGTCGCCCTCGCCCTTGCGCGCCGCCTTGCCCGGCAGGTACTGCGCGCGGTCCGCTTTTTTGAGGGCGGTGTTGCGCTGGGACGCGTCGCGCAGGCCGCTCCCCGCGCCGGGGGCCGCCAAGGACAGTGACCGTCCCCGCGACATGGACCGGGACTTGGAGGAGTGGATGCGCTTCTTGTCGCCCTCTGCGGCCGCGGCGGACGCGGAGCGAGCGGCGGACTGGGAGCGGACGCGCTTGCGCCCAGCGCGGGAGACAGAGCGGGACGACTGCTCCCGTCCCGCCCGCTCGAGGGCGCGCCCCGCGTCCAGCCCCGTCGCGCCCAGGCCCGCGACGACGCCCGCGGGGGAGAGGGCGGTCCGGGAGCGCCCGCCCGCCGTGACGGTGCGGGGGAGGACGGGGCGGTTCCCCGCCGTCGCCTTGCGCTGGCGGTGGGAGGCGAGGAGGGACGCCTTTTTGACGCGGATCGCAGTCAGCGCGGCTTTTTCGGCGGGGGCGAGCGCGCCCGCCGCCGCCGCCGCCGCCGCGGCCGCCGCCTCCCCCTCGTACGCCGTCGCGGCCGCGTCTTCCTCGGCCTCCAGGGCCGCCAGGCGGGCGTCGACGTCCGGGTCCACAAAGTCGGCCACGTTTTTGCCGTCCCAGATCTCGGGGACGATGTCGTGCGCCCAGGCTGGGTCGGCCAGCCGGTAGGGCTTCGTCAGGTCCGCGCTGTAGGCCCCGCCGCCGCCCGCCTCCTCCTGGGCGTGGCGCTCCAGGCGGGTGCGCTTGGGGGTGAGGGTGGAGGCGACCGGCGTGCCGGCGGCTGCGGCAGCGGCCGCACGGGCGGCGAGGACGGATGCCGGAATGTGCGGCACGCGGCGCGCGCCGCCGGCAGGGGGCGTGCGCGGGACCGCGACGTGCAGCCGGGCCGCCACCGCGGGCGCCCGCCGCCCCGCCAGCTTGGCCTCCACCCGGGCCGCCAGCAGGGCGTCGCAGGCGGCGGCCTTGACGGCCGAGACGCCGGCGCCCGTGAGGGTGGACATGGAGAGGACGCGGGCGGGCGGGGTCGACCCCGCGTCGGCCGCCGCGGCCGCGACGGGCCCGCCCGACACGCGCGCCGCCTCCACCGCCAGGCCGTCCACGATGGCACGCTCCTCGGGCGACAGGTCGGCCAGGGGCGCGGTGTCGGCCTTGTTGGCGACGACCAGCAGGGGCTTGCCCGCAAACAGGGGCTTGATCGAGTGGAAGAGGGCGGCCTGTTCGGCCAGGGAGTGCCCGCAATCGCCCGACGGGTCCAGCACGTACAGCACCGCCGCCCGCAGGTGCGCCAGGGCCGTCACCGCCTGCATTTCAATGGTGTTGCGGGCTTCCAGGGGGCGATCCAGGATGCCAGGCGTGTCAATGACCTGCCAGCGCAGGTAACGGTGGTCGCAGTGCCCCACATACAGGGCCTTGGTCGTGAACGCGTACGGCTGGACGTCCACATCCGCGCGCGTCACCGAGTTGACAAAGGAGGACTTGCCGACGTTGGGGTAGCCGCAGACGAGCAGGGTGCGCGTGCCCGGGTCGATGGCGGGCAGGCGGGACATGTGCTGGCGGACCTGTTCCAGATAGGCGAGCGACGCGGCCTGCCGCTTCATCAGCGTGCACATCCTCCCCAGGGCCGCCCGCTTGAGCTCCTTGCACCTGTACAGCGAGTCGCCGTACTTCAGCAGGCGGACGTAGTCGGAGGCGATGCGGGAGACGAGCGACTTGGCGCCGGCCAGGCCGCCCAGGGCGAGCTTGTAGTGGTCCCGGTCGTACAGGACATTCAGCAGGTCCGCGTAGAAGGGGTGGACGCCGTCCACGGAGGGAAAGTCCTCCAGGATCTGGGTGAGGCGGTCCACCCAGGTGGCGGCGGTGGCCTTGACCTGTGCGGGGGGGGGGGGGGGGGGGGGGGGGGGGC
>Ga0315278_10005055_pt1 | contig 11957 bp, 8 predicted proteins | sample YL17G06_0_MG_FD_203880 | JGI IMG/M metagenome (GOLD analysis project Ga0315278, IMG submission 203880) | Sediment microbial communities from Yellowstone Lake, YNP, Wyoming, USA - YL17G06_0 | ecosystem: Environmental > Aquatic > Freshwater > Lake > Sediment | place: USA: Wyoming | collected... | reverse complement strand
GAGTACAAGGACCGTCAGCTGCGACTTGGCCCCTTTCTTGAGATCCCGATAGAGGCGCAAGAGGCCGGCGTCCTGGGTGATGATGCCTAGCTGCCGGCATTCGTCCCTGAGGCGATCGAGTTCCACATCGCCCATCGCGATGGGCTCGCTCGTGGCAGCGCGCAGACTGTGCAATTGCTGCTCGAGCCCTTCCAGTTTCCTGCGCGCTTCATCCTCCTGCGTCTGGGCGTCGGCGAGCTGAGAGCGGAGTAGGTCTGCTGAGCGAGTAAGCTCTTCCTGCTGGCCGGTGGATTGCGTGATGGCGGTTCGCGCGACGGCGAGATCTTCCTGCAACGTTTCTGCGCGGGTCTCGCGCAGGACCAGGGCTTCACGTACGGCGGCGGCTTCCTGCTGCAGTCTGAGCATGTTTTGTTCTAAGAGCATCAGACGCTGATGCGCGGTCAGGTGGCTCCAAATGGTTGTGCCGACGAGCACCAACAGAGCGGCCGTCAGAGGCAAGGCGAGGGGAAGCACCACATGGGCCGCCACGAGCGCGAGGAGAGTGAATATTCCATAGGTGGCAATGGCCTTCCCGGCAAAGAGCAAGCTGGTCGTGCCTCGGAACTGAAGAAGGAGCCAGGCGACCAACCAGGCTACGAGCAGTGTGATCAAAGAGCGGCTGGCTGCGTCGAGTTGGTAGAGCCGGTTGTCGGTCAGCAGCATGTTCAAGACGTGGAGATGGACCACTGAGCTGGTGACCGTCTGTCCCGTGGGCAAGAGTGAGCTTCCCCCCGCGATCGGGGTTGGAAGAAACACGACGACCTTGCCTTTGAACCACTCGGTGAGCCGATCGCTCTCGTGATGCTCGATGGCGTTCCAGACGGATGACATAGGGACCGTTGGGAAGGCGTCGATGGTTCCATTGCCGACATAGTTGACCAAGAGCGAGGCCGTGCCTCCTTCCGAAAGAGACGGCTTCGTCGGTGAGGTCTGTTGTTGAAATGCCTCGTACAGTGCAATCCCGAAAGCTGGGATGGATTGCTGGTCAACGGTTGCCGCCACAGGCACCGCTCGTGCGACGTGATCTGAATGGGCTGTGACCAGCAGATGGCCCGCGATCATTGTGTCCGAGACAAGCGTCGCGTCAGGGCTCTGTACCACGACGATGGGGCCGGCGCTGCTCATGGCTTCCAGCAGCAGGGCATCGCTCGCCGCTCCGCCGAGCTGCGCCGGGCTGGCATGGTCGAGGCGATGATCGAGGCCGATTGCAAGAGCTCCTGATTCATGCGCGCTGGTCAGTAGGCGTGCGAAGATGGCCCGGTCCCATGGCCCGGTGCCGAACTCTTCTTCGCCGGCCGGATCCCGTGTGACGATGAGCAGGGACGGGCTTACCGGGATGGGTGCGCGATCGGTCAACCAGAAATCGTACGCGGTCCAGTCCAAAGCCGTGAATGTGGTTGAGGCTGCAGCCCACAGACCAAACGCCAGGACAGTCGCGAGCAACCCCATGGCACCGGCTTGGAGCCAGGAGGAGCTGAGAAATTGTCGCCACAGGCGTGAGGCATCGAGCATAACTATTCCCTACCAGGCTGCGGAAAACCCCTTTCGGCACAGCAGAATTTCGATGGCCGGCACGTCTGCCTGCGACGAGCTCAGTCGAGCGGGACAAGTCCGGTCTGTCTGGTCCATCTGGTCAGTCTCATGCAACCAAACACACCAGACAGACCGAACAGACCGAATGAACAAGACAGACAGGCGGATTTTTTCAACATCCTGCTAGCGCCCCGCAATTTCATCCATGACCTCTTTCATCTCCTGCTTGGACAGCCCCTTCAACATCGCTTTGGCTTTCTGTAAATCCGGCGTGACACCGAGGCCTTTGCCATAGATGCGTGCCAGCGCTTTCTTTGACGGGATGAACCCATCGGCAGCGGTGGTTGCAAAACACGCCAGGATGCGCCTGTCGAATTGAGCGAGGCGGGTATCGAGGCCGGTTTCATACAGGCGCGCCAGTTCGTCGTGCGCAGTCTCGCCCAGCGCAAAGGCTTCGGCAAACAGAGCCGTGACTCCGTTGGAGGTTTGGCTGTCTTTAAGCAGGGCGCTGCCCAACGATTCGCCCGGATCGTTCCTGACGGCATCCGGGTAGTCAGCCCAGAGTCCGTCGCGATACTGTCTGAAGGCCTCGATCGCGTCTTTTCGACGGCGCTCAGACTGGTCAGGCGATAGAGCTTGGCGGCGAAGCTGTGAAAGGGACTCCGCCGCGCGCTGCTGGCCGAACTCGACGGCGTTGGTCCACCAGCGAATCGCCAGGGCCAGATTCTTTTCGATGCCCTGTCCGTTGCGATAGGCGTTCCCCATGAAGTACTGCGCCTGCGGAACCCCGCCGATGGCCGCTTCCTCCATGAATTGTGCTGCTTCCTGATGCCGATTCGTCAGTTTTAAGACCAGCGCAAGACGATAGCGGGCATCGGGAAAGTTCGGTTGCAGATCCAAGGCTCGGCGATAGGATTGGATCGCGGCGGTGAGATTGCCCAGCGAGTACTGGACGCTGCCCAGGCTGTAATGCGCGTGTGTGAGTTCAGGATCGAGCAAGATGGCTTCCATCAAGGCTATGGCAGCGGCATGCCCATCTTGTTTGGCCATCAGTGTGACACCGAGTTGCAGATGGGCTCTGGCGTTACTTGACTCGAGCTTGAGCGCCACGCGGCATTCATCGAGCGCGGCATCGAAATCACCGATGCGGTAGAGCCCTTGTGCCAACTTCAGCCGGTCGTCTGCGCTCTGCGGAGACCTGCGTATGTTCACGCGCAACTCACCCAGCTCCATCACGGCGTCCGCTCGTTCGTGCGGCAAGAGTTCGGGAAGCCGGTGCTCATCCGTAGGCACTGGAGCAGGCGTGGTTTCGGAAGACGGCGGCGGGGCCTCGACGGCTGGAGACGGCGCGTTCTCAGGCGCCTGCGCGAAGGATGATGAGACGGATGGACGAACAACGAGCCATGCGAACAGGAGGATTACCAGAACGAATCGATGCGCCATCGAAGATCTACAATCCTCCTGCCGGTGTGTGTCGGGGAGCATTATAGCACTGGAGAGTTTTGACTGAGGTCATGTCCGACCATGCTTCGGAGGATGACTGGTAAGCGAGTGGTCATGCCTTGTGCCTTGTGCTAATCATCCCTGATGTGGGGACGAGTGCCATCATCTAAGTCATCGAAAATACTTCCATTTTAGGAAATAGCTCTTGCAATGCCTAAGGCGAAGTATGAGAATCTTCGTCATCTCAAAGTGGGTAACAATGTGGAGCAGACTTATCCTGCCGAAAGATAGCGCATCGCTGCTTGGGAAGGATCAGATTGAGCAAGATGATCGCGTATGGATTGGACCAGGACAATTCTGCCAAACACCCAGGCTCAGAAGACGATGACCCTGAAGCCTGTAAGGGCGACCAGGAATTGAGTGCCCCGACATTGGTCAAGCTATGACTATTCGGTCTCCTGTTAGGAGGGTATGAGAATGAGTCGACAATACATGAAGCCAAGAGGAGTTCTGAAAGTGCTCGCAGTTCTCATCCTTTGGGTAAGTTGTACGGCTGCGAGTTGCACGACGACTCTGCGGAATGAGCAGCTCGAATCGGTGGCCAAAGACTGGGCGCTGGTGATTCGGGCAAGTCAGGTAATCCCTGTGTACCCGCTGAGCGAGGATCTCCAGCCTGGTGACGTGCTATTGGTGAGCACTCCCATTGAAAGTCAAGTCAAGCTTTACAAAGACAAAGGGTTTCTCCCTCTCGACCAACATCTGGTGAGACTGTACTCTACGAAATTTAAGGAGTTTTATAACTCCCGATATGGGACCCAAGATTCGATTATTCCCCCAGCTCAATGGCAGACTCAGGATGCTCATGGAGTCCACAATTGGAAGATGGCACCCCGTGCTGCCTTTCCTACCTACCAGTTCTCGGTAAACACCGGAGCCGGGTTAAACCTCGCAATTCCAATTCAGGGCGTGCCGGTCGCCCTTGGGCTGATGAGTACTGGTAAGGCAAGCGGGACGGTGACGATCGCTGATGCGTTCACATTCGGCCTTGACAATTCTCATCTCACCAGCATGGTACAGGATTGGGCGGACCAGAACCGGAAGCTGTTGCGGAACTACCCGCCACGTGACGGGCAATCTCATTTTCTTCGAGTGGTTAGCCGCGTGTATTTAACAGGACGGGTGAGCGTAACGGTCAATAATGATGAAGCGACATCTGCAGAAGCACGAGGCGGTGCCGATCGCCCTATGGAATTGATGGGGATTAAGTCTGGAGCCACAGACGCAAACTACGAAGGTGCGATTAAGGCGATTAACAATTTGCTTTCCGAGCAGCTACCTGGAGGCAAAATCAAGGTTGTTACAGCATCAAGCAGGACAGTCACCTTGAGTGAAACGTTCGAGCGACCTCTCGTTATCGGATATGTTGGCTTCGACATGCAGATTCTCGAGGGAGGAAGGTTGGGTCCACCAATCTCGACTCTTGCTCAACTCACCGGAGGGCACACGATTCCTGCTTATGCAACGGACAATGTATATCGCCTCGCTTCACTCTCTCACATGTACCGCGCTCTGAGGGAGATTAAAGGACTAGATGCTGATCGTATCTCTGGAGACCTGGATAAGCTGGCTAGCCTATTGCCTGAAAAATATCCTTTCACTCTCTACGAACTGAAATCTTCTTCCGAGCTTCAGCAGGATTCGACCGTTGTGGTCGGAACAAAAATTGATCGCAAGGCATTCTCTGATGTTATCGATTATCTTGGCAACGCGCAAAAGACTACCAAAACGCTTGAGAGCTACCTGTCCAAGGCTCCGCGTGATTCTGAGGAAGCACGCAAACTCGATCAGGAGCTTCATGCAGCAAGGAGTGCTCTTGCGGATATCTCTAACCGATTGAATGGTGAGCCTGCCCTGATGCGGGCAGTGGACTTTGTGTTCTTCGGAATCTAGAAGAAAAGGAGGCGAGCCATGCCGTTAGAGGAACGGAAGGTGTTCATTGAGGACGAAAAGCCGGATATGTCTTTTGAAGACAAAAACATGCAGCTTTCTGCCGAATTAGCGATATCTCCAAACGCGAAGAGAAAGATTGTCCGCATCGAGCGAATCGAAATCGGGGCATCCGGATGGTGGATTTATTACCGAACTGGTACGCCGTAGTGACAGCAACATGGCCAATGGCTTATTACTGAAAGGCGGGAGCAAAGATTAAGGGAGTATGGATCAAACGTGGTCGCCAATAGCTTTTCCTGTTTACACTGTGTTGCGAAATGCGCTGCATAGAGGAGAACGCTTATGAGCCAGATTTCGAGGGGGATATTGGGCGCAACTCTTGCGCTGGGCATTGTGGTCTTGTTGCAGACGTGGTTGGTGGGACGGGCGAGGAGGCAGGCCGGGCAAGCCAGAACGGTATCCTTTTGGGACCTGATTGTTACCAGCGAGGATGAAAGGTATAGCCTTTCGAGACTTCAGTTGTATATATGGTTCTTAGTAATTTATGTCTCTTGGGGGGCAGTATGTTTCGCCACCGGGAAGCTTCATGAACTGTCAGAAGGCCTAAACCTCTTGCTTGGAATCAACGCGGGGGCAGCGGTGAGTGCGACGGCGATTGCAGCGATGAAGGGTGCCCCTACCAGCCAGCCAAATGCCCAGCCAAATTTTGTCCAGGACATCTTTTTTGAAAAACCGGGCAGCCTTGATTTGCCGAGGACTCAGATGTTCGCCTGGACCCTTGTGATCGCCTTGGGATTTGTAGTGGTTTTGATAGAGAAATTTTATGCCGGAGATCCAAAGCTCCCCGAAGTGCCGTTAAGCCTGGCAGTCCTAATGGGGATCAGTCACGGGGCATATCTGGGCGTGAAGGCAGCGGCGAAATGAATAACTATTCTACGGAAAGCCCCCTCATTCTTCATGATCGGGAGCCGTTGGCCTCAACCACCTGTAACGGAGTGGAATCATGATCGGTATTTGGAGGCTAGTAGTTGGTGCAACCTTAGCGGGATGTTGCGTGATTGTGTGGGTACTGCCGGATTTGGCGCAGGCTGGGATCGGCAGTTGCTCGACCGAGGAGGTGCGGGGCCTCAGAGAAGAGGGATTTTCTGCAAAGGAGATCCGCGAGTTGTGCAAGAAAGAATCTGAGGGGGAGTCGTCAGGACGTTCGGGGTCCCGTAGTTATGACTTCGACCAAAGAACCAATCCTCCGAGAATCCCTTTTGCGGCTCGATGCGGCTGCTATGCGGGCCCTATGTGCCCCCTCGTATCTCCATTGCCCCAGGCTGCGCCGTGCTTCTGTATGACTCCGTATGGAAGCTGTCAGGGGCAGGCATACTGAGCCCGCAAGCGCGTTTTGTGAGAGGTAAGCAGCAATGCCATCCAATCAAGGCAAGCAATCTTCATCCAGCCTGGAAAAGCTTCGGTGGCCAGTCATTTTGCTATTGAGCGTCTTGGTAATCTTAGGCGCAACAGGGGGGAGCTTCTATCTATACGTCTTGGATCAGGAGCGGTACTTCAACGATCGATATTTTCGACTGCTCAGCTCCCTTGGAAACAATGTCACCGTCCGGTTTGATGATTTTAAAAAGATTTTCTCTATCACTGCGGATTTTACGGACAAAGCTTTAAATAAGGACTCCAAAGACCTAAACGCACGGGTGAAAAATATTAATCTTGAGCTTTATCAAAACTGTCTCCAATCAGCCAAGCCTGACAAATACGAGGCCTTCTACGCCTCGGTCTTATGTCAGGTGCCTGAATTTTCTCATTTCAATGCCAAAATTGAGCGGCCTTACAAAGATGACAGGGTTGCTGCTTGTCCAGGTCCTCGAGACTTAGGATTGCGTGACTTCAGCTTCAGTGTGAGTCCACCTGCTGCCTCAGCAGCACGGCTCTGGCCGATAATCAGCAAGATGCAGTGGTACAGTCCTACAAAAAAGAAGGGGGAATGCCGTTTATTGTATTGGAACGTCAGTGTGCAAGCTGACATCAAACAGGTCATTGACCAGATTCTGGTTGACAGCCCATTCGATGACTTACTGCTCAGTGACCAGACGGGACAGGTGGTCTTTCAATATAGTGAAACCAGCCTCCGATTCAACCGCATCGGGCTATTGTTCCCTTCCAAGCAAGAAAGCTTGAAGAAAAATGAAAAAAGCGATGAGTCAGAGTCTTCTTCAAGGACTGCAAGCCGACAGCAAGCGAATGAACCCAAGTTTCTAGAGAGGGTGCCGGCGCGTCAAGAAGTCAACATTGGTGGCAAGGACATGTATGTGTTTATGACCACCATGAACCTGAGAACGGAAGACGCAGCAACGTATATTTTGATTGGCCTTGTCTCCAAAGAGAAGTTTAGAACGCAAACGTGGCAACTCTCACCTTCTGTAGTCCTTGGTCTTCTGTTCGCGGCATTTCTCGTACTACTTTCTCTTCCGCTTCTGAAATTGCTTACGATGGGGCCGCAAGACAGATGGTCCATGACCGACTTCTGCTTGCTGGTTTCCGCTGGAATCTTGGGTTTGGGACTATTGACCATAGGAATTATCGACATCTCGATATTTAGGATGACCAAGGATAGCGTCGACGACAAACTGTTGTCCGTTTCCGAGTCTGTTTCCACGAAGTTTGGAAAGGAACTGAACGCTTTAATATCTCATCTCGCAAAGAGTGACAAACCGGTGAGCCTCGGAAATGTGAAGGAGGAATTGGAAGGAAAAGATCTTTCCTGTTTGCGAGGAGCAAACGTTGTTTTTCCCACGACAAAAAGCCATGTTCTTAAAGAAGTCCAGGGGAAGCCAACTGATTACCAATTCTTTGATTCGATATTTTGGGTGGATTGCTCAGGCAGGCTTCGCGTTCATTGGGATTCTCGGTATCTGTCAAACTATACTCCTCCTATCGCACCGAATTTGATCGGACGCCCGTACGTCTCCAATGTTCTCAAAAAACGGTTGTATCATTTAAAGGAGACTAACAAATCCGAGAAACGCCCTCCTCTAAAGGAGACTAATGAAGCCGAGAAACTTCCTCCATTCTGGATAGATCCGGTCTATTCCTGGGTAGATGGACAATTCACGACAATTATCTCTATCCAGAGCGCTCATGCGTTTCCAGGCGAGCCTACCAATGCTGTAGCTGCTATTGAAACCCATCTCTCGTCTCTTGAAGGGCCTATTATAGAAAACGGGACAGGATTCGCGATTGTAGACAGCTCGAGTGGCAAGGTGCTTTTTCACTCGGATAAGAAACGAAATCTGCGGGAAAACTTCTTCGACGAGACAGACGGAAACAGAACGCTGAAGGCTCTGAGCCTTTCTCGTGGTACCGACTGTTTTGATGGAAAATACAGTGGAACCAGTCATCGCTTCTGCACCAAGCCACTAGAAGACCTGCCGTGGACCTTGATAGTATTTCAGAGCATGGAGCCGTTGAGAGCAGCCAACCTACAGGCTGTGATCATTTCCTCAGCTTTGTATGGTGTGTACGCTCTGGTTGTGAGCTTGCTCCTTTCTATTGCCCTTACCCTCCGCGCGTTGCGTTTTGCCGGCTTGCCCGATTGGATTTGGCCTACCGAAAGTCGATATCGACAATACAGGATGGTTACATGGATCAATTGTGCTCTGTTGGTCATCGGTTCTCTCGCACTGTTTTTGTTTTCTTCACAATATGCGTTTACGGTGGCTGTCATGCTCCTTCCTCTGCTCGCCGCCATTTGTGTGCTCGGTGTTGTTTATGACGTTCTTCCAGGTCAGGCTCGTGAAAAAGTAGCGGGTGCTGGTGACGGTCCTTGGGGCTATCGCAAGAGTTACCTCACTGCTTCTGGAACTATGTTGGCACTTTGCTCAGTGTTACCTGCCACGGTCTGTCTCAGTCTTAGCTATGAAGCTGAGAGCGTTCTTCTCATGAAATCCGGCGCGCTTCAGCTGGCACGTGGCCTCGCAGAGAGAGCAGACCGGATCAATCAACATTATCGATCGCAGAATGAGTTCGCATCTCTGATCAAGGAACGTTTAGTTTTCGTCCCCCAGAGTGAGCCTGTTTCGCCGAAGGCAGTTCAGCCGCAGGAGATTGCTTTTGCACAGGATATCCATCTAGCTAAGTATTCGGCAGGGATGTTGCCCGGATATGACGGGATTGAGCTGGTTTCCGGAATGGTTCCCGTAACCGAAGAGGCGAAACCAGTGACCTCGAAACCTCAGTCGCCTGAGAATCAGCAGGAGTCTTCCGTGAACGCAAGGGGGGATCTCTCTGAGCAATGGTTCGACAACATCCAGAAGACCCTGCGAATGTCGTACAACGATGAATTTGTTAAGACCCATGGCCTTACTGCTGTAGCGAAAAAGACGGAAGACGCTCAATGGGAATGCAAGTCTGAGAAGTGTTCATTAATATATAGGCCGGTATCGGCATACTATGATGCTGCCGGGGCAGGGCACGCGAAGAGCATTGACGAAAGATGGAAAGTCACGCTCGTGCGCTCTAGTGTCGAACGGTTTATTGGCGGGATCTTTGTTGTCCTTCCTATTGTAGGCGTTTTCTTAATTTCGCTAAGCGCGCGCGTGAACAATAAGGCTGTAGTTTTCAAAAAAGTCTATCTCATTGGAGTAATGGTAGGTGTCTTGTTGGTTGGGATTGCTGGGTGTTTTATTCCTGATCTGGTATTGATTACTATATCTCTTGTCGCGATGGCTCTTGCATTCATCTGGCTCATCTATGCACTCCCAACTATCGTAGCGCGGCGCATTTTTCTGCTCGATTTTCCTTCAGTGCCAATTACGGCACACGAGGCTCTTTCTTTTGCGATGAACGAGGAGCGCTTGCCACTGGAAGCTCAAGAATTAGTCGGAAAGGAATTCAGCGCGTCGCCGTACTTAGTTGAGATTGGGAATCGTGCAAAGGAAAAGGTCGATCGATTACAGTCACTTGTCAGTCATGTCGGGCCTCAGCAAGGCGTTGCCTCTTTCGTATATGAACAAGCGCTCGAGGATTATCGCAAATTGTGGGCTCAATGTACCAAGTATGAGAAAGCGGCATTGTTCCAACTCGCGAAGACCGGCTTTCTATCTATAGTACATGCTGCGATACCGCTCCTGCTTGAGAAGAGGGTAGTCCTTCGTGATCCAGCTCCCCGACTAATGAATCAAAGCTTCCGCCAATTTGTCCTATCGCAGGAAGAAGAGATTGCAAAGCTCAGAGAAGAGGTTTCAGAAGGAACATGGAACCTTCTTGAATGGCCAATCGGAGTCACTCTTGCATTGATACTCGCAGGTTTGATGTACACGCAGGAGGAACTCCCTTCAGCCTTATCCGCCTTGGTGGCCGGCGTTCCAGTTCTTCTTCCGACCATCTTCAAACTCTTGGATCTCTTCAAAAATGAAAAGCCAAGTATATCCTCTTCCTGATCTGAGATCGTCTCTTCATTTCCCCAGCCTTGTACGAATCCTGTGAATCTGCTGCTGTAAGTCTGGTAGCGCCAGTCGCACCGGCTCATGTTGCACCCGCCACACTGGTTCGCGGGGAGCTGGGTCGTTGGCCAGTCGGGGAATGATATGCCAGTGGATGTGGGGGAGTTGGTTGCCCAGTAATTCATAGTTGATTTTCTTGGCGTCGAACACCTGGCCGAGAGTTTTCGCAACGAGATTGACCTCTTCCATCAGCTGAATTCGTTCGGTGGGCGCCAAATGAAACAGCTCTGTTGCGTGGCGTTTGAAGACGACGATGGTCCAGCCGGGGAAGAATTGATCGTCGTGCAGGTAGGCCTTGGAGAGGCCGAGGTCAGCGATGAAATGGTCTTCTCTCGGCCAGCTGCCTTGGCAGGCCTTGCATGTGGGGTCGCTCATGGTTGATTGGCTTTACGCCATTCCTCTTCCGTCACCACCCCCTTTTTGATCAACAACTGAATCAGCTTGTCGACGGAGTTGCGACTAGGTGCGGTCGGAGTGGCTCCCGGCTGAGACGGGGCAACCTGGGTTTGTTTTGGCTCAGGCGGCGGCCGTTTTTGCCCTAGCACTTTGAAGAAAGGTGTGAAGACTGAGAGGTAATCCTTGTTCCTGAGGCGGACGCTGGCAGGGAGGCTGTCGGTGAGCGAGGCAAGGTCAGGGGTCGGCCCAACCGGAATGCGAAAGAACGGTTTGCCATCGTCGGTTTCGCCGTCCTGCCCCAGCACGTCAAAGCGGGTGAGGAAGGATTCGCCTGTCAACCCTTCGTGGTCTTCACCTGCGAGGTTGGTAATCTTGTCGAGGACGATCACCAGCGAGTCGGCGATCAGCAGCTCAAACGTGTGGTTCCTGACACTGACGTCGTAGCGGTATTCGCTCGTGAAGTTGTCGCGTCCTTTGAGTGTGACGACGACTGAGGCATTGCCGGTTAGGTCGGTGAGTTGATCCAGCGAGGATGCCGCAAATCCTGTTATCGGGATTAGCAGCGTCAAGGCGAAGAGGAGGCCTCCAATGATCGTCGTCGTGCGTAGATGCATTCGTGTCATCGTGTCGCCTGATTGGTCCGGACAGGTTTCCCTCGTGCTTACGGCCGGAGCATAGCAGAGAACGAGACTTTCATCGAGTGCTTGCGCACAGGCTTGCCTTGACACCTCGTTTCATCGAACGATACTGTATCCGTAACCCATTTGCTGTGTGCATTCCAACTCATGAAACGAACTCCTCACACACGTGCTCCGCTCCTGGTTCCACGTTCTCTCGTGACGCAGCTCATGGCGCTCTACGACTATCCGCATCCCTCGCAACGCGGTCGCATCATTCGCGGATACGATCGGCCGCATGCCATCCGGACCGCACGCATGTGCGCATCGGTGGCCACGGCATTGGGCTATGGAGCCGAGTTGGTCCGCCAGTATCAGATCGCTTGTCTGTTGCATGACTTGGGCCGTGCCGGGCTCGATCGCCAACTCTTTGGGAAGATTTGGTCCTGGGCCAAAGCGCGGGGTATTCCAACGA
>Ga0315278_10005054_pt1 | contig 11957 bp, 9 predicted proteins | sample YL17G06_0_MG_FD_203880 | JGI IMG/M metagenome (GOLD analysis project Ga0315278, IMG submission 203880) | Sediment microbial communities from Yellowstone Lake, YNP, Wyoming, USA - YL17G06_0 | ecosystem: Environmental > Aquatic > Freshwater > Lake > Sediment | place: USA: Wyoming | collected... | reverse complement strand
CACGCCCCTCCTCTCTCACCCCTTCCCCACAGTTTCTCTTCTCACCCACGCCCTCCTGGGCGCCGCCGGCTCCCCTCCCCCTTCCTCCTACACACACGCGGACGGCGGCGTGTACAGGGGCCAGTGGGCGGGGCGGGAAAAAGCCGGCGTGGGCACCTACACCTACCCGTCTGGCGCCCGGTACGAGGGCCAGTGGGACGGCGGTCGGAAGGCCGGGCGTGGCGTGTTCTACTTCGCGGGCGGAGGCTCGTACGCGGGCGAGTGGCGGGAGGGCGTCCAGGACGGCGTCGGCGTGCGGGCGCTGCGGGGCGGCGGCGTGAAGGCGGGCTTCTGGCGGGGCGGGTCCCTCGAAGGCCCGCTGCCTCTGCGGCAGTGCGCGGCCGCCATCACCGGCGCCCGGGACGCCGCCCGGGCCGCCCGGGCCGTGCCCGTGGGCGGCGGGACGGTAGGCGCTGGTCTGGCCGCGGCGGCCGGGTCGCCCCTGCCCTGGGCGGCGCTGGCCGGCCTGGCCGTGGGGAGGTGGGGCGGCAACGCACTGGCCGCCTCCCTGTCCGCTGCCCTCGGCGCGCCCGCCGTGGCCGCCGCCGCGCCCCGCCTCGCCGCCGTGGTCACGCTCCTCGCCTCCACCCACATCCCGCTGGCCATGATGGTGGCCGGGGCGGGGCTGGTGGCGGGCGGTGATGATGAGGGCGCGGCGAGGGGCAGTGGCGGCGGCACCCGCCCGGCGCGGTCTTCCTCCGCCTCCTCTTCCGTCGAGGTCGGCGCTCCCACCGCGGACGTCGCGATCGCCCTGGGCCTGCGCTGGGCGAGCGTGTTGGCTGCATGTGCGGCCTGCGCCCTCCTCGCGCCGTCCGCCGCCTGGGCCGCCGTCCTTGCCCTGGCCGCTGCTGTGCTCGCCTCCCCACCCCCGCCGTCCCTGCCGTCCCTGGCCGCCCGCTTTAATTTGAACGACGCCCTGGCGGCCCGGTGCGTGTGGGCGGGTGGGGCTGGAGGAGCACCTCTGGCGGCGGGGCTGGCCCTGGCCGGCACGGCCGCGGGCGCCGCGGCGGCGGGCGCCGGTCTGGCGGGCGTGGCAGGGGCGGGCGCGCTAGCGGCCGCGGGCGGTGCCACCCTCACCGCCCGGACGGCGGCCGCCAGGGACAGGGCTGCTTCAGCTAGCGCTAGGGCAGCAGCAGCAGCAGCAGCAGCAGCAGCTTCCCCTGCCCCCTCCCCACGAGCAGCCCTCAAGGCGGCCGCCCAGGCGGTGGCCCCGCCCGCGGGCGTTGCCTTTACCAGCAGCCCGCCACCAGGCGCGCCCCCCCCCCCCCCCCCTGCGCCCGGTGGTGGCGGCGGTGATTTCCAGGATGATGCGGGTGGTGGTCCTTCATGGAACAGGCCGGCTGCTGTGCCGGTGCGGAGGGCGGGGCAGAGTGTGGCGCCGCCGCGGCGGGTGCCTCAGGGGTTGGGCAGGCGGGGCGGGCTGGTTCGATTTTTGTGGTAAAGGAAAAAAAGGAGACGAGCACCGCTGCACACTTCCATCTCGGCCGGTGACCGTCGCCCGCCACCCCACAGCAAAACACGCACACCTACCCCACCATGCAGGCTGCCCTCAAGCCCGCCGGCCCGGCAGTCAAGCCGGCCGCCCCCACCCGCCGCGTCGCCGTGGCGGGCGCGACCGGGCGGGCACCGCCGGCTACGGCCGAGCCGCGCGGGCCCAAGGAGTCCCGCATCGGCAAGGCCCCGATCCTCGTCCCGGCGGGCGCGACCATTACGCTGGAGGACGCTTACATCAAAGTCAAGGTAAAGGAGGAGAATCGGACGTGGCTGGGGCGGACCCCTGGGCGCGGAAGAGAGGGGCCCGCCTCTTTGCGATTCCGTGGCCACGGCGCTCTGCCTGTCTTTCTTCTCACGCTCTTTGCCATCCCCACCCTTCGCACTCTCTCTCTGACAGGGCCCCAAAGGCGAGCTGGAGCTGAACTATCCGCCCCTGGTGGAGATTAAAAAGGTTAGGATGACGGAATGAATGAGAAGGAGAAACCTTTGCTGGGCCGCCGGCGACGTGGACGTGGAGAGCGAGAGCGAGCACCGTGCGTGGCCTTTGAGAGAGAGGCCCGCACACGGCGGCCAGCGTAGTCTGTGAGGCCCGCACTTCATGCCGACGTGTGGCCAGTGAACCTGCATCTCGCCTGGACTGGTCTGCTGTCGCAGGCGCGGCGCCGAGCGCGCTTCCACGGGCCGCGAATCGAGCGGCGCCCGCCCTGAGCCGCCGCCCCCCCCACCTCGCCCGCCTTAGCCACACCTCTCACCCTCTTCCATCTCTCCTTTCCCAGCTCGACAACGGCGCCCTCCGCGTCTACAAAAAGGTGGAGTCCCGGGCCGCCAACGCCACGCACGGCCTGGTCCGCGCCCTGGCCGCCAACATGGTGCACGGGACGACGGAAGGGTTCACCAAGACCCTGTCCATGGTGGGCGTCGGGTACCGGGCGGCCATGAAGGGCAACCTCCTCGTCCTCTCCCTGGGCTACTCCCACCCGGTGGAGATGCCGGTGCCGAAAGGGCTGGCCGTGGCCGTCGAGAAGTCGACGACGCTCCACATCACGGGCGCGGACAAGCAGGCGGTGGGCCAGTTTGCGGCGGACGTGCGCGCGAAACGCCCGCCCGAGCCGTACAAGGGGAAGGGCGTGCGGTATGTGGACGAGTACGTGCGGCGCAAGGAGGGCAAGCGGGGCAAGTGATGGGGGGGGAGGGTGGGCGCACTGTGGCATGCGTGCTTCGCTGGTGTGCGCCCGTCTTTTTTGGGGGGTGAGGCGGTGGGGCGGGGAGAGAAGAGAGAGGGGGAAGAGCGTTTTTCTTTGTGCAACACTACATCAAACGAACACCGCGCCCGCAGCCGCCGGGGCGTCTGCCATCTCTCACACCCACCCATACTTGGCGGCCGTCTCGGCCTTGCTCTTCTGCCCCGCCGCCCGCCCTGCACCGTACTCGGCCTCCCGGGCCTTGGCCGCGTGGAAGAGCGAGGTGATCTGGTGCTTGCGCTTGGCCATTTTGCTGGGCTCGTCCAGCTGGCCCCCACCGCTCCCGACCGCCGCGCGTGCGGCCGCCAGGGCGGCCCGCGAGGCCGCGCCCGCCGCGGCGGCTTCCGCGGCCGCGGCGGGGGTCATGTAGGTCAGGTCGGTGGCGGCGATCGAGGTCAGGCCGCCCGCCGCCGCCGCGGCGGCCAGCTCGGCGTCCGGGCCGCGCACGCGCTTTTTGGAGTCTGCTCCAGCGCCCGCCTGGTTGTGAGTAGACGAGGGCCCGCCCGCGGACGAGCCCAGCGCCGCGTACGCATCATAGTCCAGGACGGCCGCATCATCGTCAGGTTGAGCAGGTCCGGCAACAGCAGCAGCAGCAGCAGCGCTCCCTCCCACGCGGAAGGCGGACGCCGGGTGGGCGGCCGGGCCGGCTGCTGCTTCCGCGGCCGCCCGGGCCGCCCGGGCGGCGACCGCCGCGGCAATCGGGTCGGCCCCACTCCCGCTCGGTCCTGCCTCCCCACCTCCCAGGACAGGGGCTGCTGCTGCGACTGTCCGCAGCACAGCCCCAGCCCCGCCCCCACGCCTGGCCGGCGCCTGCGTGGGCGCGGGCAGGAAGCCGAGGAGGGACGACTTGTCGGCGGTGGAGGGTGCTGAGTGTGCCGGGTCGGCGCCCGGTCCACCACCCTCGTCATCCGAGGACGCAGCGGCCAAGGTCGCCGGGTCGACCAAGGGGCGGTAGGCCAGCCTGCGTCGGCGGGGTGGGGGTGGGGCGGCGTCGAAAGACGGGGGTGGCGGCGCCTGCGCGGACGGCTGTGGGGAAGGGGAAGCGGCGCCGGTCCGCTCACCGCCCTCGCTGCCAGAGTCGGAGCCGTAGCCGGTGAGGAGGTCCATTGAAAAGAGCGAACTCTGTATGGCGTTCGCACAGGCTGACTGCTCCTCCTCTCTCGTCGCCGGTGCACGGGCGAATGCAAAAGTAAGCAACAAGTGGGCAGTCTGTCTGGCCGCGGCCTCAGCCAATGCTCATTTTCTTCTTATCAGAGCTTTGCCCCGCCGGCAACACCGCCGCCCTCCTCGCGGTAGGTCTCAGCCAATCTACTGGAGAAGCCCTGTAGCAGACCCTCACACTAGGCGTCAGCACTACCCCAGGTCGGGGTCTCCAGGCTCACACACGGTACGGGTTGCGTGTGAAGCAGTGGCGGGTATGGCGGCGCGCTCGTCCGTCGCGCTGCTATGCCCCGCCCCGCCCACCTCCGCACCCCGCTAACCCCATGGTCGATAAGCTCAGCAAGCGTGCCACCTTCACACACACACAGGGTTTCAGGGACAGGGGTGCTTTGTAGCCCCCCCACACGGCGCATCTTTCGGCCGAGAGTTGAGCCCGCCGCGGGGTCCCTCTTTTTCCCCTCTCATCATGCCAGCCGACGGCACGGCCTTCGCCATCTCCCTCGGCCTCAACGCCGCCTTCTTCGCCGGCTGTTACGCCTTCTTCGCCGTCGTCCGCAACCTGCCGTTCTGCCACAAGTTTTATGAGCCGCGCCGCTACGTGCGCGTGCCCGGGCGTCAGAAGCCGAAAAGGCTGCCCACAGGGTACCTCGCCTGGCTAGGGGCCGTCCACCGGGCGCCCCAGGACGCGGTCATCGGGGTCGCGGGCATGGACGCCGCCATCTACCTCTCTTACGCTGCTTTCTGTAAGGAGCTCTTCATTTTCGCGACGTTTTGGACCCTCGCGACCGTGCTACCCGTCAACCTGGTGGGCAAGGAAGTTGCCCGCCTCCAGGCCGAGGCGGCCGGCGTGGAGGCCTCTCCCTTCACGTACTGGCTGCCGCCCGCTCCGGCGGGCGGGGTTAAAAGCGGGAGCACCGGCGCGCTGGCGACGTCGACGGCGGCGGCCTTCCCCGATTTTTACGAGACCCAGGGCGTCCCGCCCGCCCCGCCGGCGTTGAAGTGGTGGAAGTACAAGCCGGACGTGCCGCCGCTCCCGCCCGCGCCGCCCGGGTATGGGTGGAAGTATGATGAGACGCGAGCGCCCATGGACTACGAGGTCTCCAACCTGGACAAGGCGACGGTCTCCAATGTGGCCCGGGGCTCGCCCCTCCTGCTCATCCACGCGGCGGCTGCCTGGGCCATCACGTTCCACGCCTTCCGCCTACTGTGGCGGTACTCCACGCACGCGGTCGCCCTGCGCATCCGCCACCTGACGGCCAGCACACCGGGCGCCCACACGCATTCCGTGCTCGTCACCGACATCCCCGGCGTGGAGGCCGGGACGTTTGCTCGGCGCCTGGACGAAACGGTCTTCCGAGCCCTGCCCCCGCGCACCAAGGGCGTGCTCAAACGGGGCGTCTCCCGGGCGTTTGACCTGCTGGAGCAGGGCGTGGCTGCGACGGCGGGCCGGGTGACGGACGCGGTCATCATGGGCGACGAGCCGGCGGGAGGGGCGGCGGGAGGGCGGCCACGGACGCCCGCCGCGGGTGGTGGGCGGGCGCGGGCCAGGTCGCCTGGTGGGGACTTTGACGCGGACGCGGACGCGGGCGCCGACGCCGACGGCCTGGCCGCGTCGGGGCGCCGCCCGCGTGATGCTGTTGTGCCCGACCGGTTTTACGATGCCATCGACCTGGAGGCCGCGGCCACGGCAACCGCAGCATCGGCCGCCGCGGTCGGCGCTGCCTCGCCCGGCCGCGGCCGGCACCGTGGGTCCCTCGTCTCTGCGGTCCTTGGCCCCGGCGGCCAGGCCGCCGCCCGCGTGCGCCTGCGGTCCACCTCTCTGGTCCACTTCGAAAGTGAGGGGCGGCAGGCAGGGCGTCCGTCGCCCTCCCGGTCGCCCTCACCAGGGCCGAGCGGTGGCGGGCCCCACCACACCCACCCCACCCACCCCCACCACCCGTCCTCCTCGCCCTCGCCCGACCCGGCCTCCCCGTCTTACGCTTACATCGAGCGCCCGACAGGGCGCCCCGTCCCAGCCAACCGCCCCCCCGCCGAAATGGCCGCCTACATCGCCCGCACCGAGATTGCGGCGTGGACGAAAGCCGCGGCGTCGCTGGCCGAGGGGGCGACCACCGCCGACCTGGTGTCGCGGGAATTTGGGGAGCTCTTCCCCGGGCAGGTCGCGGGCGTGCACGTCGTCTACACCGCCCGCCGCCTGTCGGTCGTCCAGGCACATTACGGGCGCATTTTCCGGTCCCTGACGGACCTGATGGACGAGTACACGTCGCAGACGCGGCGCCACCTGGCCGTCTCTAGAAAGACGGTCCGCGTGCGGGGGTCTCAGTTTGGGGCGTGGGGACGGGCCCGGTACGGTGGCGGGCTGAAAGCCGTGACCGTGGACGCCCTCGCCTTCTATGCCGCCCGCTTGGAGGAGCTGCGGTCCCAGGTCGTCCGCCTGGCCGCGGACTCGCAGTCCCGGACGGAGCCCGCCGCGTTTGTGACCTTCTGCACCCGGCGCTCGGCCGTCCTGGCCGCCTCTGCCCTGGTCCACCACGACGTCTCGGCTTGGCAGGTCCAGGCCGCCCCCGGGCCGGGCGAGGTCATCTGGCCCTCTCTCAAGCTGCGGGCCTGGGAACGGGCGGCCCGGAGCGTGGCCGGCTGGGGCGTGCTCATCGCCTTTTCCCTGGCCTTTTTGATCCCTGTCGTGGCCCTCCAGTCGCTGCTCCAGCTGCCGGAGCTCGCCAAGAACGCGGTCCTGGCTCGCTTCGTCCAGTTCCCGCTGGTCGAGTCTGTTGTGCAATGCATCCTGCCGGCTCTGGCCCTGAACCTGCTCATCGCGGGCGTGCCCGCGCTGCTGGCCCAGCTCGCGCGCGCGGCGGGCGCGGTCTCCCTGTCGGCCGTCGACTGGGGCGTCGCCCAGCAGTACTTTGTCTTCCTGGCCGTGACGGTCTTCGCGGGCTCCTTCATTTCAGGGTCCGTCCTCAACCAGATCGTGCTGTGGGTGCGCCACCCGTCGGCCGTGCTGAACATTCTAGGGGCGTCCGCGCCCATGACGTCTCAGTACTTTTTGTCTTTCATCGTGTTCATGGCCCTGGCGGCCGCGCCCTTTGCCCTGCTCCGCCTGCCGGCCCTGGCCTTGTTCACCCTGAAAACAGCGACCGCGGGCACGGAGCGTGCGAAAGCCCGGCTGTGGCAGGACCAGTTCCAGGCGTACGGGCCGCGCCTGCCCCGCCTGTCGTTGGTGCTCCTGCTGGGCGTGACGTTTGCGCCCATCAACCCCATCGTCCCGCCCGCCTGCCTGCTGTACTTTCTCATGGTCTCCCTGACGGAAAAGTACAACCTGCTGTTCGTGCAGCGGGAGCGCTTCCAGTCCGGCGGCCTTGCGTGGCCGCTCGCCCAGCGCCAGGCGACGGCGTCCCTGCTGGTCGCGCAGTGCGTGCTGGTCTTCATTTTGGTAGTCAAGGGCGCGCCCTGGGCGGCGGCCCTGGTGGTGCCGCTCATCCCGGCGACGCTGCTCTTCCGGTCAGCCGCCCGGTCCCTTGTGGACGAACCCTTTTCAGTGCTCTCTCTGCGCGCGGCGGTGGACCTGGACGCCAACGATGGGCTGGAAGGGGCCCTGGCGGCTGGCGGCGGTGCAGGCGGCATGGACGCGGGGGGCGCCGCCGCCGCGGCTGCCGCCGCCGACCTGTACCTCCAGCCCGACCTGGTTTTTGACGAGGAGGAGCACGGGGCTCTGCTGGCGGAGGCGGCCCACATGGACGCCCTGCTCAAGTCGGAGGCCGACGTGCGGCGGGCGGTGAATGACCTGAATGTTTTCGGCCCGCCCACGCGCGGCGGGAGTGAGGGGGGCGGGGGTATCTGCCTGCCGCCGGAGCTGGGGGGCGGGGCGGAGCCGGGGCCTGTCGTGCCCCGGGTCATCCACAAGCAGACGGGGGTAGAGATCGAAGTGTAGAGAGGAGATGATGAAAAAGAGAGAAAAGGTGGTCGTTTATCTTGTTCTGTGTTCACTCCCCTTCTTTTGCCTCTGGCCCTCTCGCTTCAACACCAGATGCTCCTCCGCACGCCCACCTGCCGCCCCTCCCGGGCGGTCCGGCCGATGGGGATGGGAGGCCGGCCGTCCCTGTCCCTGCCCTGCCCAGCTCGCCCGGCTGTGCGCCTGGCCGCGACGGCCGCCCCGACGGCCCCGCCTGAAGTCTCAGGCGCATTTGCTGGGGTCAAGGATATGGCGTCCTTCCAGGCCGTCCTGACGGCCGGGGCCAAAGCAGGCAAGGTGCCGGAGATGCTGGTGCCGGCCTTCATGGATTTCTATAACAACTACAGGAGTGAGTAGAGGGAGATAGAGCTGACGCGGAAATCGGAAGAGAGGGCGGCGCCAGTCGGCTCGGCTAGGCACCAGGAGCGCATGCGCCGCTGCGCCGCCGCCTGCGCTCCTCCGCCTTGCACACGCTCCAGGTGGGAACGATGTTTATCGGACAAGCCAGGCAGGCGAAGCAGCGTCAGCTTCTGGGCCCCCTTCAGCCTTCACATGGGCGCGCGCTCCCCGCTCGGCCGGCGCCTCCACGCCCAGTCGCTACTCGGCCCAACCTCACCCTCCTTTTCGTCTCCCCCCTCCCTCCCTCCCTCCAATCCATCTCCAGCCGCCGTCCTGGGTTCCAACCAGCCCGGCGCGGACGAGCTGGCGGTCGCCCGGGTCATGGCCTCCATCGCCGACCGGGTCATGGTCCAGCTGGCGTCGCCTTACACGTTCCCGTCGTACCACGAAAAGATTGAGGCGCCCTACGATTACTATGCGTTTGGCCAGCGCTACGTCAAATTCCTGGTCGACTTTTCAAAGTCGGCGGTCGGCCACCTGGAGAGGTTTAACGCGGTCCAGGCCGCCCTGGACTCGGGCGAGAATGTGGTCCTCTTAGCCAACCACCAGACGGAGGCAGACCCGGCGGTCTGGTCGCTGCTCCTAGAAGCCACCCACCCCCGCCTGGCCAAGGCAATCATCCACGTCGCGGGAGACCGGGTCGTCACGGACGCCCTGTGCGCGCCCTTCTCCATGGGGCGCAACCTCTTCTGCGTGCACTCGAAGAAGCACATGGACGACGTGCCGGAGTTGCGGGACGCCAAGCAGGCGATCAACCGCAAGACGGTGACGCTGATGATCAAAGCCCTCAACGAGGGGGGCAAGCTGCTGTGGATCGCGCCGTCCGGCGGGCGGGACCGGCCGTCCGCGGAGACGGGTGCCTGGTCGCCCGCGCCCTTCGACCCGGCGGCCGTGGAGCTGATGCGCCAGCTGACGGCGAAGGCCAAGCCCGCCGGCCACCTGTACCCGCTGGCCATGGAGAGTGGCAGCATGATGCCCCCGCCGCCGGCCACCGAGAAGGCCGTGGGCGAGCGGCGGCTGACCAACTATGTGGGTGTGGGCATCGCCCTGGGCGCGAAGCTGGACGTGGAGGCGATCGTTGCGGGGATTGATGAAGCGGACCGGGACGCGCGGTCGGCCGCAGTGGGCGCTGCGGCCCAAAAGGCGGTGGAGGGCGAGTACGCGGGCTTGCTGGCCGCCATGGCGGCCGGGCCGGGGAGCTGGGGCGGGGCGTACTCGCAACCCTGGAGGAAGGCGTGAGAGAGGTTCTTGCAAATGAGGGGCGTGTGCGCGCGCGTGTGCGTGTGTGTGTGTGGAAAAGATTGTGAGACGGGCGGGGGAGAGGTCGTGCGCGTGTTTCTTTTTTCATGTTTTACCGAAGGACTGGAGGCCGCCGGTTCTCCCGTCCCGGGACCGCGGGCGAGGCCGCACTCGCCCTGCGTGCCTCCCACCCCCCCGCCGCGGGCGGCCTTCCCAGGCAAATTGGCGTGGTCGACCGCCCCGGCCACCGCCAACGGCGCGGGGTCTCTCCACCACCACCAGGCGCGGGGTCGGGGTCGGCCGCCGCTGCTGCTGCTGCGTTAGCCGCCGCCCGGGCCGCCGCCCGGGCCAGCAAGGCACCAGCCCCACCGCCGGGCGCTAAGCGGGCCATGGCATCCGCGAACGCGGCCTTTTCAGCATCCAGTGCGGCTCGGTCGGACGCCAGGAGGCGGGCAGAGGACGAGGAGGTTGACGCGTCCGCGTCCGCGGCCGCCCGGCTGGTAGCTGCTGCCTCTGCGGCCGTAGCACGACCAGCCGCCTCCGCCGCGGCTGCCCGGGCGTCCTCGGCGTCCGCGAGGGCGGCAGACGTGGCTTGCTCCGCAACCAAGACCGCGCGCTCGAGGCCCGCCACCCGCGTGCGCATACCCTCCACCCCGTCCGCCCCGGCCGCAGCCGCCAACGCCCGCGCTTCCAAGTCCTCGCACCGCGCGGTCGCCCGCGCCGCCGCCGCGCTGGCCGCCGCCAGCCGCGCCTTGCGACCATCGTGCTCTCCCGTGGCGTGAGAGTTACCAATATTACCCGCCTGTGCCCGGGCCCGGGCCAGCTCGGCCAGGGCTGCCCGGACGACCGCGCCTTGCGCACGCATGACCGCCCGGGCGGCGGGCGGGATGGAAGAAGATGAGGCCTCGCCCGTCCCCGGCTCCAGCAGGGCGGCCGCCCGGCCCGCCAAGTCCCGGGCGGCCGCCACGAGGCTGCCCAGGCGGGTCGGGTCGGCCTGGGCCGCCGACGCCCCGCGCCCCGCCGCCTCCACCGCGTCCGCGTCTAGGGCCGCCTTCAGCTGGTTGTCGGCGTCGGCCGCGGCGGCCGCGGCCTTGGCCGCCGCGGCTTTGGCCGCCGCCACCGCCGTCGCCGCCCGCCTAGCCTCCACCTCCGCTTTGGCTTTCCAGTGCGTGGCCTCCCCCGTCGCGGCGGCTGCCGCCTTTTCAAATTCGATCGCGACTTTTCGCAGGGAGGCTGCGTCTGGGACGGCTTTGGCCCCTTTACCCGCCCGTCCCGTGATCGCGTCCTTCAACAGGGCCCGCAGGCGGGCCCGGTCGGTCGCGCCCCGTCGCAGGGCGACCGTGGTGTGCGCGGCAGCGGCCTTGGCCTCCGCGGCCGCGGCCTCCGCGGCCTCCCGGTCGGCGGAGCAGCGGGAGGCCTCGCCTGCCAGGGCAGTCGCCTCCGACGCGGCCCGGTTTTCGGCGGCGCCCAGGGCGCGGTCGGCGGCGGTGGCGGCCGCGTCCGCGGCTGCAGCGCGCGCACATGCCGCCGTTGCGGCGGTGACCGCGTCCGCGGCGGCCGCCCGGGCGGCCGCGGCGGCGTCACCCTCCTTGCGCAGGGCGTGGATGAGGGCGAGGATGGCGTCTTGTGCATCATCGCGCCCTCCGCCCCCTCCTTTGAGGCGGTGGGGCAGATTGAGGGAGGCGAGGGCGTCGTTGAGGAAGGCGCGGGTGGCGTCGTCGCCTGGGCCGGCGGCCTGGAAGGGGAGGAGAGGGGAGGTTGTGGAGGCGGGTCAGTCGGCTGTCGGGCGCGCCGCATGCGCTCTCTGGTTGGTTCCGCCGAGGACAGCGTGGTTTGTTTTCTCCTCTTTCTCGCTCACCTCGTCGGAGTCACCACCTGAGCGCATGGTCGGCGTGGGGAGAAGAAAAGTGCAAAGAGGCGCCACGCCGGGGCGCACGCCCTGCCCCGTGAAGAGTTTTCGAAGAGAGTGTGAAAGGACCCCCACAACGACGTCTCCACACTCTGCACACTCTCTTTCCTACTGTCCCTCACCCAAACACGCTCTCGCAATGAAGACTGCTGCTGCCTACCTCCTGCTCCAGCTCGGCGGCAACGCCTCCCCCTCCGCTGGGGACGTCACCAAGCTGTTGAAGTCTGGTGCGTGTGAAATGCGGGGGGCGTGTTTGGACGCGGGGGACAAGCGGCCCGCCCCCCCCCCCCCCTCCCCGCCGCTCTCGCCCATCGCAGGCGCGCCGGCGCGCTGGCAGGCCCCTTCCAAGCCTCGGGCCGCCCCTGCATCCTGCCTTGATTGAAGGACAGGTCGTTGTAGCGTGCTCATGCGAGTGAAATAGGGGCCCTGTGCCCACGCCTCGCCCCTCCAGGGCGCGAAGGAGGTCCAGGCCGGGCCGTGGACCGGCGCCGGCGACTCTGTTTGGAGGAAGCGCGCCCCGCGC
>Ga0315278_10005053_pt1 | contig 11958 bp, 5 predicted proteins | sample YL17G06_0_MG_FD_203880 | JGI IMG/M metagenome (GOLD analysis project Ga0315278, IMG submission 203880) | Sediment microbial communities from Yellowstone Lake, YNP, Wyoming, USA - YL17G06_0 | ecosystem: Environmental > Aquatic > Freshwater > Lake > Sediment | place: USA: Wyoming | collected... | reverse complement strand
TCGTTTGTCGGGTGAGAGACTGTCCAGTGCAACGTCAAAAAGCAGCTTAGCAGATCTCCTGTAACTCAACGTAACTTTTAAATGACTTTCAATGATGAACTTCAGCTGCTCAATGGGACTGGACCCGTCATCCTCTTCCAGGTGCTTAATCGGATTAATGATCTGCTCCATCTCTTCCCGAAGCACCTCGAAGAGGATTTCTTCTTTGTCAGAAAAGAAATTATAGATATTGGCTGGTCTGCAACCATAGGCAATCGCAATTTCGCGCATACTTGTGGCGTTGTAACCCTTTTCCCAGAAAAGCCTTCGCGCTGCTTCCAGCATCTTCGCTTTTTGAAATCCGGGTTTTACTCTGGTTCTATTCATGTGAACAAAATGATTATGAGAGATGCGTTCCTATTGCAACAATAGGATCAAAAGGATAAAGAGCGTCTAAAGGTTTCTCAATCTACTCCATTAATGAACGGCCATTAATCTACTGCATCCATCCCAGACTTGTCAAGTGAAAAATTTGAAAAATTGTAACCCCTCAGTGATGGGTTTAAGCAATACAAATGAACTTCTATACCCCTCTTTGGAAAAGAGGGGAAAGGGGAGATTTTACAAACATTATTTTAAAATCCCCCTATATCCCCCTTTGCCAAAGGGGGATAAAAGTACACGTAACTGAGGGGTTACGAAAAATTTGAGAAAATTGAAGAGTGAAAAATTGGAGATTTCTGAAAAATCAAGAAATCCCTGATGACACCGATTAGAGACCGATAACACAGATGCTGAATATATCGAAAAGAAAGGAAAATCTGTACTACTGACTTTGAATTTCTTGAAATTTTGTTAAGGAAATTTTGTCAGGATTTTTCCCCTCACCTTCCCCTCTCCCCCGAGAGCGGGGGAGAGGGATAGGGTGAGGGGGTGATTTCATTGGTTCTTTTCGGTTGCGGCTACACTGCGCTATGTAATCCCCCTTTGAAATCCCTGCCTGCGGCAGGCAGGTGAGTAATTAAGAGAGCGCACAGTAGTTTTTTAGAGCTCTCAATTGAGACGACCGTGGGGTTCCATTCTGGTTCTCGATCTTTTCCTGTGCAGATGAAATGGAAGTTAGAAAGAGTTTTCTCTGCCGATCGGGGGTAAGAAAAGGGGATAGATGCTTTCTAAAAGGAAGAAGTCCTCGCCTTACAAGGAAAATTTCGCCTTCCTGCCATGTTTATCGCTTTGACCCAAGTCTATAGTCTGGGATGACCCTGAGGGTCGATAATTATTGGTAGTTGAAATGTGCATGATTAAATGAAGAGGTACTATTTGCAAGTTACCTATCATCACTTCAGGCCCGCCTTGCGCAAAGCGCCGATAGTCAGTTCCTTGTCTGCTTCGTTCTTATACGGCATTGTCTTTGCCCAGGAGTCTACCAAGAACTTTGGATTTATCCTCAGGACTTCTGCAGCTTCGAGACGAGCTTCTTCTTCCCGACCATGTAGAGCGTAAGCCGCGGCAAGGAAAGCATGGGCAACAAGATTATTGGGTCCGAGACTTGTGGCTTTCTTACCTGCTGCGATTGCCTCATCATACTGTCCCGTTAAGCAGTACGCATTTGTTAAGCTCTGGTAATAAAGACTTACCGGGATAGGATCAAGACGTATCGCCTCTTTGCACATCGTAATCGCTTCCTTGGCTCTACCCGCATACCTAAGGGCCAAACTCAGACGGAAATAGGCTAGCGCCGAATTAGGTTCAAGATTGACAGCTTGCTCACACTCTGCAATACCCTTATCATGTTGCAGCATCAGTGTGTATATCCAACCCAGCAAACCATGTGGCAAAGCCAAGGAGTTATCCAGGGCTATGGCTTTTTGTGCCAGTTCCATAGCTTTCTTGAGAGACAGCCGTGGGTCCTCACTGAGCCCGAGCACCACCTCATCCACAGTTGAACTACCCAAGAGACTGTAGGCCAGTGCATACTTCGGGTCAAGGGCAATCGCTTGCTGTGCAATCTGTCGGCTTAAGAAATTACCTTCCTTATTCATGCGCCTTGCCTCCGCCTGACCTTGAAGGAACAAAAGGTAAGCATCAAGGTTGGTAGTAGCTTTGGCTGACGTGCGAGCCATCTCCCCCTCCGTCAGACTCACATGGAGCGAGGTCAGGATCTTCATTGTTATTTCATCTTGTACCGCAAATACGTCTTTCAGTTCACGATCGTAGCGCTCTGCCCACAGGTGACTCCCAGTCGTCGCATCAATGAGCTGGGCCGTGATGCGCAGTTGGTTCCCACTCCTTCGGACACTCCCTTCCATCACATATTTAACTCCTAATTCCCGGCTTACTTGTTGGACATTAACCGGTTTTCCCTTGTAGACAAACGAAGAGTTCCGGGCAATGACGAATAACTTTGGAGTCTTCGACAGAGCGGTGATGATCTCCTCCGTTAAGCCGTCGCTGAAAAATTCCTGGCTTTTGTCGTCGCTCATGTTGACAAAGGGAAGAACAGCGATGGAAGGCTTATCAGGCAATGGGAAGGCCATCTTCTCCTTGGAGGCTACTTCCTCTTTGGGAGGTGGAGGTGGAGCAGGTTTGGTGACTTTTTCGGGTGATGGAGGTGTTACCTTTTCCGTGGGAGCGACTTCAGCTGAAAGGGGGATGCTTGCCGAAGGTTTCTCGGGCAGCCCTGCCTTTCGCAGGGCATTGACCTCCCGTTCTATATCGGCTTTGTTCTTGTAAGGGAGTAACTTTGCGTGAGATTCGACATTGAATTTGGGATCAATCCGGAGGACTTCTTTCATCTCTGCGGTAGCCTCTACATCACGACCCGATGAACTATAACAAGCCGCAAGAAAAGCGTGGGCAGGTAAATAGTCGGAGTTCTTCTGCAGTGCCTTTTTCCATGCTGCAATGGATTCGTCATAATGTCCGGTCATAAATTGGGCGCGTCCCAAGATGAAGAGTTTGAATATGTCAGGGACTGGGTCAAGCCGTATCGACTTTTTGGCATACGAAACACTTTCCTCCCACCTGCCCGCATGGCCTAAAATCCCCGCCAAAACAATAATCCCCTGCGCGCCATTGGGATTGAGAGCAACAGCACGTTCAGCCTCCTCAACGGCCTTCTCAAATTGAAGCTTGACAAGGTAAACGGAACCTAATAACGAATGGGCGGTATCAATTGAGTCGTCCATAGCTAGGGCCTTTTGTGCCAATTCAGACGCCTTCTGGAGAGATTTCGCAGGGGATTCACTCCATCCAAATCTTACGTCCATATAGTGGGTCCAGCCTAAGCTCACGTATGCCCATGCAAAATTCGGGTCAAGCACAATAGCTTCTTCGGCCAAATGGCGTGCCGACTCGTTATCTTGTTTCGTATTGCGCCTTACCAGTTCTCTTCCCTGCAATACCTTTTCATAGGCTTTGAGGTTTTCCGTTTCCCGTATCTTCGAACGGAGGGCATGCTCCCCTTCTGTTAACTTCCCTTGGACAGCTGTCAAAATATTCATTGTTATCTCGTCTTGTAGGGCAAATATGTCTTTCAGGTCACGGTCATAAGTCTCCGCCCAGATGTGACGCCCTGTGAGGGCATTGATCAACTGCGCTGTGATCCGAACGCGGTCGGCAGACTTTTGGATACTGCCTTCCATCACATACTGTACCCCCAAGTCCTCGGCCACTTTCTGAATCTTCAAGGGCTTTCCCTTGTAAACGAAGGTTGAGTTTCGCGCGATCACAAACAGTCTGTCGATTTTTGAGAGGCTTGTAATAATTTGCTCAGTTAATCCATCACAGAAATATTCTTCTTTGGGATCGCCACTCATATTCGTAAAAGGTAATACGGCGATAGAGGGCTTATCAGGCAGAGAAAAGGCCATCTTGTCTATTGAGGCAACTTCAACAGGAGGACGAGTAGGGTGAAGGTATAAACGCCAGCCTGCAATGGCAGCGGCAACCACAATTAGAATCGCTACAGCAATTAGAACCATCTTCTGCCATTGTCTTGGCTTAGCCTTTTTCTCTCCAATCACTTTTCCAGCCTGATCAGGCTCCATCAAAACTCGATACACCCGTACAGGCTTCTCAATATTCTTGACCGTGTGCTCACCCAAATACTCATAGCCAAACGGCAACTTCTTTCCAACAAAGTCAAAAGCTGACCCGGAGATGCAGACGCCTCCCGCTTCAGACAGGCTCTCTATGCGAGCTGCGATGTTGACTCCATCCCCGTAGATCCGCCCTTCTTCCTCGATCACATCCCCAAGGTTAATACCGATCCTGAACTCCATTCTCCGGTTCTCTGGGAATTCAGCATTACGAGTTTTAAGTTCTTTCTGAATCTCGACGGCACACTCAACCGCATCCACCACACTGGCAAACTCTGCCATTAAATTATCCCCTGTCGAATCCACCAACCGGCCATGATGTTGTTGGATTAGGTTTGCCATCACTTCCCTGTATGCACTAAGGGTGCGGACTGTCCCTTTTTCATCTTCCCCCATGAGGCGGCTATATCCTTTCACATCTGCACTGAGGATAGCGGTAAGCTTACGTTTAACTTCTTGTGTGGTCATGGAATCCCCCAAAGGTCAGTTGGGAGGTTGGTTTAAACCCCTATGGTTTGATAAGAGTCTACTAATTTTGAATGGAAACTTCAAGAAGAATTATCGATTACGATTTGAAGTGTTGTATGGAGTGTCAAAAATTAGAAATAAGGACTTCAGGAAGCAAGAGTTGAGAAAGAGAGGTTATTCCTTTCGCCCACAACTGAGTAGTTATCCTATGAGGCCAAAGATAATTGACAATATTCTTTTTGCCCGTTATGGTTTGGACATGGCTGCAGAATAAATTTCAGTAAAAGGAACGTAGATTCTGCGAGCCATCAGCAGGGATGATACAGAGCATCAGCAAAAAGGAGAAACCATGGATCGCTTGTCCTCCCTTTTTTCCCCTATCAAGATAAAATCGTTGGAACTGGTCAACAGGGCGGTCATGCCTCCCATGGGGACAAATCTCGGGAATCCGGATGGTACGGTGAGCGAGGCGAATCTCGCTTATATTAGACGCCGGGCGAGAGGCGGTGCTGGCCTGATCATAACTGAAATTGCCTCTATCCATCCCAACGGTTCGGCCATACCGAATGAATTGGGGGCCTATGATGACCGGTTTATCTCCGGTCTAAAAAAAATTGCTGATGCGGTGCATGCTGCCGGCAGCAAGGTGGCCTTGCAACTCCATCATGCCGGACGGGAAAGTCTCTATCTTCTGCAAAAGGGAAAGGCCATTGCTCCTTCTGGGATTCCATCTCTCGTTTTCGGCCTGACCCCGCGGGAGATCACCCGAGAGGAGATCCAAGAGATCATCGCCGCTTTTGGCGCCTCTGCACGCCGTGGAATGGAGGCTGGCTTTGACGCCGTTGAGATCCATGGAGCTCATGGGTACTTGTTAACACAGTTTTTATCTACCCTCTCCAACCGACGTAACGATACCTATGGGGGCAGTCTGATCAACCGCAGCCGTTTCATCGTCGAAATATTGCAGGAGGTTCGCAAAATGGTAGGCCCAGATTTCCCTATCTCCCTGCGCCTTTCTGTTGAAGAGTGCATTAAAGATGGTTATACGTTCGAGGATATCCGGCCCATCCTCCCGAGCCTCGTTCAAGCCGGGGCCGACATTCTCCATGCCTCTCTTGGCACGCACGGAAGTCCCGGCGGGATTACCAGCGCCCCTTTTGAGTTTCAACCAGGGTTTAATGTCTGGCGGGCGAAGAAGTTAAAAGAGGCAGTTGGCCTTCCAGTGATTGCCGTTGGCCGATTCACCGACCCTTCCTTGGCGAACGAAGTGATCGCCCGAGGAGAAGCAGACCTGGTGGCCTTTGGCCGCCAGTTTTTAGCTGATCCGGATTTTCTAATCAAGGCTCGGGAGGGTCGCCCTGAAGATATCCGCAAATGTATTGCCTGCAATCAGGGATGCATCGAACGTTTGATGTTGGGGGAAGGCAAAATCCGTTGCGCCCTCAATCCCGAGACCGGACAGGAAATCATTTACCCCCAAGGACCAGCAGATGTCCGTCGCAACATATGGGTCGTGGGATCTGGCCCTGGCGGACTCACTGCAGCGTATGAGGCCGCCCGACTCGGCCATAAGGTGACCCTCTTCGAGAAAGAAGAGGAGACGGGAGGACAGTTGCGTCTTGCAAGGAAGGTACCCTTTAAAGACCAATATGGAATTTGGGCCTCTTGGCTTACCGCTCAGGTTAAAAAGATGGGAGTCATTGTGCGAACAGGCATTGAAGTGACGGAAAGCATGGTTTCCGAAGGGAAACCGGAGGTGGTCATTTTGGCCAGCGGAGGAGAACAGATCAAACCTGACATTCCCGGAATTGACCTTCCCTTGGTCTGTAATGCCTGGCAGGTTCTGGAGGGTGTGGTTCCGCACGGGAGACATGCGGTAGTGATTGGCGGCGGATTGGTTGGTATGGAAACAGCAGGTTACCTATGCCAGAGAGGAGCGCAGGTCACCCTGATTGAAGTCCTTAAACGGTCGCCGGTTCTCAAAATTACCTCACACGGCTACATGCTGCACACACGGCTCAAAGAAGCCGGATGCCGACTTCTTTTTAACAGCGCTGTAAAGAAGATCGAGGAATCTTCTGTAACAATTCTTTTTGAGGGCAGAGAAGAGAGCCTTTCCCCCGTCGACCAAGTCATCATAGCCGTTGGACTTAAACCCCACAATGACCTCAAAGAAATCTTACAGACCCTAAAAATCCGTCATTTTATCATCGGTGATGCCCTTGAGCCACGCAGAATTATCGAAGCAACAGATGAAGGAGCTCGCGCCGCCTGGAATCTCTAAAAAGTTTGGAGTCACCCCCACCCTCACCCCTTTGAAGCTGTGTCGTAATGGCAAGCAAAGGGAGAGACGCAGTCAGGTTCCAAAGCTTTAGAATGCGGGTCTTTTAGAATATGGGAAATCATCGCTCGTATAAAATCGAATGCCTTCATACACTTGGCACGTGTGAATCCGAACGGCAAAAGGTTACCGCTCTAAAGCTTTTCCACCCGACCGCCTCTCCCCCTTTTCAAAAAGTCGGTTTTTTCATATGATGACACAGTCTCTTGAGGGGGAGGGGGGAATATGATTTAATGCGTTTGTATTAAAATGGAATACCAATAGTAGACCCCATTTAAAGACCTTTAGCCTTCTAACGGGGTAAAGGAGAAATCTTATGGTCAGGCGAACGTTGCACACAAAACTCTGCGACATGCTCGGAATGGAGTACCCCATTATATGTGCAGGGATGGGACCGACGCTGATTGGCGAAACGACAGGGGCTCCTGTAGAGTTGGTGGTGGCTGTCTCCGAGGCTGGAGGGATGGGCGTTCTGGGTGGGAGCGGCTTCACGGTAGAAAAGTTGCAGGAGGCTATCCAGGAGATTAAGGCAAAAACAAAGGGGCCCTTCGGGGTGGATCTCCTATTACCCCAAAAGCTCGATCTGGGGGGAGGATTGGGCCAGAAAGGGCTCAAAGAGCTGCCTTTGAGCGTGATGCTGAAATCTCTTCCCAAACCGCATCAGGACTGGATTAAGAAAGTGAAAGAAGAACTTCAGCTTCCCGATGTGGAGATCATGGTTAGGATGAATACAACTACCATGCGCCCTCAAGAAGCAATACAGGTGTGCATTGAGGAAAGGGTTCCGCTCTTTTGCGCCGGGCTGGGGAATCCTGGATTTATGGTGGAGGAAGCTCATGCTATAGGAACGAAAGTTCTTGGGATCACAGGCAACGCAAAAAATGCTCGTAGGATGGCCCAATCCAGAATTGACCTTTTAGTAGCTCAAGGATATGAAGGGGGAGGGCACACAGGCCGGATCGGGACCATGGCCTTATTACCCCAGGCCATCGATGCCGCGTACCCGGTTCCCGTTCTGGCAGCGGGCGGCATCGGAGATGGCCGGGGACTGGCTGCAGCTCTTGCCATGGGCTGCATAGGTGTGTGGGTCGGAACCCGCTTTCTGGCTACAAATGAAGCAGGGGCTCTGCCGGTCAACAAAAAGCGTATCATCGATTCTACGGATGAAGACACCCGGGTGAGCAAGGCCTATACAGGCAAGACTCTGCGGGCAAGTTACAACAAGTTCCACGACCTCTGGGACGGTTCGGGATTGGAGCCGCTTCCTTTTCCCACGCAGGTTTTGATCTCCTCTGCCCTCTTGCAGAGTTTTATCAAGGGGGAAAAAGATGATTACGTCGGAGGGCTTGCAGGCCAGATCTCAGGACTCGTCAAAGAGATCAAATCCGCCCGCCAGGTGCTTGAGGAGATGGTGGAGGAGGCAGTGGATATCCTGACTCGCAGACTTCCAGAAAACGTGTTGGCGAAATAAAAATTGATACTAAGTAAACCCCGTTAGAAAGGTGGGGTTTTGCCCCCGCCTTTATAAGGAGCTGATGCTTTCTATTTATAGCCTCCCCGGCATAAATGTCGCGGCTTTCTAACGGGGTAAATCAGGTTCTAATCTTGATTTGCCTTTGAGAATCTTTGCCTTTTAATACGATTTTTCTTGTTCCCAACCCTTTGCTCTTTCAACGGCCATCTTCCACTTTCGGTAAAGAGATTCTCTTTGTTTTGAACTCATCCGAGGAATAAACCTCCTCTTTACGGTGTAATTTGAGGCGATTTGCTGTTGATCCTTCCAAAACCCTACGGCTAAACCAGCCAGGTAGGCAGCTCCCAAGGCGGTCGTCTCAGTTGTCGCCTGGATGACTACCGGAACCCCCAGAATGTCGGCTTGAAATTGCATTAAAAACTCATTGGCGGCCGCCCCTCCATCGACCCGCAATTCCTTCAACCCCATTCCTGAATCCTCCTCCATGCATTCCAGCACATCCCTCGTCTGATAGGCAATCGACTCTAAAGCAGCCCGGGCAATATGCGCTAAGGTCGTTCCCCGAGTAATTCCCAAGATTGTTCCTCGGGCATACATATCCCAGTAGGGTGCTCCCAACCCGACAAAGGCCGGGACAAAATAGACGCCATCATTAGATTGAATGCTGCTCGCCAACCTTTCGCTTTCGGAAGCTTGCTGAATCATCCTTAGCTCGTCCCGGAGCCATTGGACTGCGGCCCCAGCGATAAAGACGCTCCCCTCTAAGGCATATTCAATTTTCCGACCGATCCCCCAGGCGATCGTCGTGAGAAGGTTTTTCCTGGAAAGAACCGGCTTTCCCCCTATATTCATCAACAAGAAGCAACCGGTTCCATAGGTGTTCTTGGACAGACCTTTGTGGAAGCAGGTTTGGCCGAAAAGAGCCCCTTGTTGATCTCCCACGATTCCCGAAACAGGGATCTCCATACCCCAAAAGGCCTCAGGAGACGTGCTCCCGTAGATTTCACTGGAAGCCTTGACAGCCGGTAAGATTTGTTCGGGAATATGAAAATATTCTAAGATCTCCCGATCCCACGAAAGATCATGAATATTGTAAAGCATCGTGCGGGAAGCGTTAGAATAATCCGTGATATGGAGCTTCTTCCCCGTTAGATTGTACACCAACCAGCTATCCACCGTTCCAAAGGCCAGCTTTCCTCTTTCAGCTGCCCGCCGGATCGCTTTTTGATGGTCCAAAATCCACTGAATCTTAGTGGCTGAAAAATAGGCGTCGATCACCAATCCCGTTTTCTTGCGAATCTTTTGGGCGAATTTCGTTTTTTTGATTTTGGAACAACTCGGAGTGGTCCTGCGGCACTGCCACACAATAGCATTATACACGGGGCGGCCGCTCTCCCTATCCCAGATTAGAGTGGTCTCCCTTTGGTTGGTGACCCCGATGGCGGCGATTTGTTGGAGTGAAAGGTTGGTGGAATCAAGGGCATGCCGGCCAGCTTCCATTTGCGAGTTCCATATTTCCGCAGGATCATGTTCCACCCATCCGGGCCGGGGATAGATTTGCCTGAACTCTTTGGCCGCCATACTAACGATTTTCCCTTGCTGATCAAAGATCACCGCCCGGGAACTTGTTGTTCCCTGATCCAAGGCCATGATATATTCTTTTTTCATGAATCAATCCTCTCCTTTATCCCCTGATTTCTTTCGGGATTTGGAATAACTCCAGAATGTAGCAAGGACCCGGGCTGCCGATTCGGGTGAAGTGAAAACCGGTATTGACCGACCGCAGAGGGAAGTCATATCCTCCACATATGTGGGGTGGCCGACCACAACGCTGAGCAGAGGCTTATCTGGATATCGCTCGCGAATAGATGCGATATCCCCAAACCAATCCCTCGCCGTCATCCCAGCGCTCTTGAAGTACCTGACAGCCACGTAGGGGATGACCATAATAGCGAGCACCATGTCAATTCCCGGATCTGCCAAGAGCATCGGCAGGAGTCTACCGTAGATCGCTGAGGGGCCGATGTCGAGGGGATTTCTAACATTCATCCAATCCGGCGATATATCCCGTGCCTGTTTCATCGTGAATGAGGAAAGAGGAGGGACGGTGAGCCCGCTCGACACCGCAACATCTGTTGCCAAGGCTCCCAGGCTTCCGCTCGTTGTGATAATGCCGAGGCGGTTACCCTTAGATAAGGGTTGGGTCGTGAAGACCCGGGCTAGATCGATGAGTTCGGAAAGACTTTCAGCTCGAATCGCCCCACCCTGTGCAAAAGCTGCACGATAGATGTCATCCTCTCCAGACATGCTGCCCGTGTGAGAGGCGGTCGCTCGCTTGCCGGCCTCCGTCCTGCCACTCTTTAAGATCAGGACAGGCTTCTTTTGGGTAACGTGGGCAAGTGACTGCATTAAACGGCGACCGTTTTTGGCTCCTTCAAGATACATCATGATCACTCGCGTCATGGGATCACGATCAAGATAATCCAGCACATCAGATTCATCGACATCCACACGATTCCCCAGCGTAATCGCTTTTGAGATCGAAAGGCCATATTGAGGGAGATGATCCAGCAGAATATTTCCAAAGACCCCGCTCTGTGCGATGATGGAGAGGGGTCCCGGAGTGAGAGATTCCTCAATTAATTCTACTGAACAGAATTTGTTTTCCGTATTCACCACACCCACACAATTCGGCCCGATGACACGCATACGGTATTGTATGGCAATCGCTTTGATCCTCTCCTGTAAGGCTATCCCTCTCTCACCAATCTCGGCGAAACCGGCGGTCTCAATGATGACACTTCTTATCCCCCGCTCTCCTATTTCTTCCATCACACCGGGGACTGCCTCAGCAGGGACAATGACGATCGCCAGATCAATCAGAGAGGGGACATCTTGAACTCGTTTGTAAACCTTTTGGCCATGCAGTTCCCCGCCCGCGGAATTAACAAGATAGAGGCGATTTCCCCAACCCTGTTTCTGCAGAAACAGGGGAATGCCATAGCCGAAGCCAAAAGACCTTCGCGCCCCCACAACGACAACGCCTTGGGGTTCAAAAAATTTTTGAAGGCAACTAACTGACATAGGATTCACCTTTGAAAACTTCGCATGATTTATGGATAAGACGTAATTCGGGCAAAAACTCCGCCCTTCTCTTCCCCATTGATTTATTCATATATCACACCAAACTAATTTAAGGAAGATGTATCAGTTTAGCCTTTTGAAAAAGTGGATTCAAACACCCAAGAACTCAAGAGATGACCTAAATCCCCCTTAATCCCCCTTTTTTAAAGGGGGAAGCCATCTTTTCCTCCCTTTGGCAAAGGGAGGTTGGGAGGGATTTTCAAAGCGCTAAACTGTTACAGGAAGATCGGTGAAAATCATCGTCGGGTCAAGAACTCCGGGCAGAGCTTGCAATGCAAAGCCCCTCTTGCAAAACAACCAACAAGTGCCATAGAATGAGATGCATGTCAAGGGCTGGAAATTTAGAAAATGTGATGATCCAAGACCCCAGATACTCTCGGAGGATACGAAGATGGCATCCAAATTTTTCAGTGAAAGGAATTTGAGGTTTTTGCTTTATGAGGTCTTTGATG
>Ga0315278_10005050_pt1 | contig 11964 bp, 12 predicted proteins | sample YL17G06_0_MG_FD_203880 | JGI IMG/M metagenome (GOLD analysis project Ga0315278, IMG submission 203880) | Sediment microbial communities from Yellowstone Lake, YNP, Wyoming, USA - YL17G06_0 | ecosystem: Environmental > Aquatic > Freshwater > Lake > Sediment | place: USA: Wyoming | collected... | reverse complement strand
ACGCTGCCACTGGTGCTGGATACGGTCTGGACGCAGAGCATTCCAACGCGGATGCTTGCTTCCGGACTCTGGCGTGTCCAGGTGCAGTGGCGCATGCACGGAGAAGAATATTACGCAGAACATCCATTCATGCTGCAATAAGGGTTGCTTCAGGAGAGTACATGGATCTGCTTTCGGGCTTCCTGGTGGGTTTTCTTGGAAGTGTACATTGTGCGGGCATGTGCGGACCGCTTGCACTTGCCCTGCCCGTCCCGGCAGGGGGAACGCTCACCTATCTGTACGGCCGCGTGGTATACAATGCAGGGCGTGTCCTGACCTATGCTGTCCTCGGTGCTGTGGCGGGGCTTGTCGGGCTGACCCTTGTACTGGCGGGTGCACAACAGATTGTGTCGGTGGTGATCGGCCTGTTCATTCTTCTGACCGCGCTGCTTCCTCTGGCGCTGAAATCCTTTCTCCCGTCTTTTACGCTTCCGGCACGTTTCAGTGCGCGCGTCCGGTCGAAACTCTCGGGACTGATGAAAGCATCATCGATTGTTGCGTTGTTTCTCATCGGATTGCTTAACGGGCTGTTGCCCTGCGGGTTTGTGTACGTTGCCCTGGCTGCAGCGATTACGACCGGTGATGTGTACAGCGGAGTGCTCTTTATGGTGGGATTCGGTATCGGGACCGGGCCCGTCATGCTGGCGATCGCTATAGCGGGAAAACATTTGCAGGCGGGGATACGCAGGAGATTGGTGGCGCTGGCGCCGGTGTTTACTGCGGCACTGGCCGTGCTGCTCATTGTGCGGGGGCTGAATCTGGGTATTCCGTACATCAGTCCGGCAGTGTCAGAAGAACACCCCCGGCAACAGCAACACTGCCACTAATTCAATTTTTTCAGCAATTCTTCCAGGAACTGTTTTACCTCACTCACATCGGCCCGGAGTTGTTCGTCTTTGATCTTCGGTCTTTGCTTCGGGGGATCAATAAGTTCGAGTTGCTCGCCGGTGTCCCCTTCGGGTGTAAATCCTTTTAAGACCTGTTTTGCCCCCTCGATGGTGTACCGCTCGTCGCGCAGAAGCTTCTTGATATAAAGAATAAGCTTGATGTCGCGATTGGTGTAGATGCGGTTGCCGGCCCGGTTTTTTGCCGGCTTGAGGTGATCGAATTCTGATTCCCAGTAACGCAGCACATACTGCTCCAGATCGGTGATTTTGCTCACCTCGCTGATGGAGTAATACAGTTTTTTGATGCCGAGTGGTTTCATGATCCGATCCGTGTGTCGGGAGTATACGGAATCTGGCACAGAGATGCAACGCGCGGTCAGCGCTGTTGCTGGCTCCTGGAAATCTGGACATCGACGTCTTTCAGACGCCGGAGTTCCGTGCTCGTCGCCCCGAGAGTACGTTCGAGTTCGCCCATACGTCGCGTTTGTGAAGCAATGGTCGTACCCTGCCGGCGCACAGCAAGTTGAAGACTATCGGCAATGACTCTCGCTCTGTGGAGTTCCTGTTTCTGAAGTGCCGAACGGTCGAGCAAAAACATGCTGAGCTGAATCTGGTCACGCATGTCCGGGGATTCAATGCGGGCCACAGCGGTGCGGAACCAGAAAAGCGCAAGGGAATCATTACGCTGGAGATTTCCCGGGCGCGCGTAGAGCATGGCGGCACGTTGTGCGGCGAGTGCTCCCTGCGGACTCTGCGCATACGTTTCGGCAACAATCGTGTACATATGCAATGCACGGCGCAAATCCTGTGTTGTTTCCATTGCCCTGGCCAGTTCCAGCTGGCGGTCCGCCTCCTCTTTCTGCGCCGGGGAAAGGCCGGGTGGCGCGCAAGCAATGGCCAGCAGGGCCAGTGTTGCTGCAAGCCAGTATACGTGTAGGATCTTCATAAGAACTCTCACTTGTGACTGAATGTCGATTCCCTGCGCACGGCGGGAACGAGGTTCTTCCCGTCCGGGCAGGAGGCTATGCGCCGCCCGCCTTGACGGCTGACGGAAGTTCGACCGTAAACGTGGACCCCATGCCGAGGGTGCTGCTGGCATAGACCCTGCCGCCATGGCCGTCCACAATCGCTTTGACCAGAGCGAGGCCGACGCCCGTTCCCTTGACGTCCGCTTTGGACGCGTTTTTTGCCTGGAAGAACTTTGTGAACAGTTTTGGGAGATCGTCTGCATCAATACCAATGCCGGAATCTTTCACCGCAACGCGCACTCCGGTATCGCATGGAGTCAGTGTAACGGTGATATTGCCGCCCCGCGGGGTGAACTTCACCGCATTATTGAGCAGGTTGTTGAGCACCGTGGCGAATTTGTCAGGATCCGCGGGTATCGGCGGAAGCGATTGAGCGGCAAGGCCGATCGTGATCTCCTTCTGCATCGCCGTCACGCGCGCGTTGTTGATGATGGGAGTGATGATCGAAAGGAGATCCACCGGCTGGCGCCGGAATTCCATCATCCCCTCTTCTATCCGCGTAAGGTCCAGGAACTGGTTGCTGAAGGCGGATAACGCGTCAACATTGTCACGGATGTTGGTCAGCAGCGCCCGCTGTCGCTCGTTGATCGGTCCGGCAATCTGCTCCGCAAGCATGTAGTAGGCGGCGTGCATGGCCTGCAATGGTGTGCGGAGCTCGTGGGAAATCTGCTGCATCATTTCCGCCTTGTAGTCCTCTGTCTTCTTCAGGCGGTCACTCATGGTGTTGAACGCCTCCGCAAGTGCACCGAGCTCATCACGGGCATGGACGGGGACATGCACATATTCGCCGCGGGCGATACGTTCCGTGCCTTTGCGGAGCAGGGCGAGAGGGCGGGTGACGGAGCGCGTGATCAGGAAGGCAACGCTGATCGTGGCAACAAGTGCACAGCACAAAAGCAGAATGGCAACGGAGAGGGCGCTCGCAGTCCGGGTCTCCACATCGGCGACCGTACGGGCGATGGCGGACTGATTCAACCGGATGAGGCGATTGAGCCGCGTGTGGAGGATGTGCATGGTATCGGCAACGGCAACGGAGGCGGCGTCCGTGCTGCGCAGCCGGTCGCGAACAGCCTCGCCGATCCAGTTATGCCCCCTGCGGAATTCCAGAAACTCCAGGCGTTCATTGCGTCCCTGCACGATGCGGGCGAGGGAATCCAGCCGTGCGCGCGATCGTGCGCGGGCATTCAGAAACAGCCGGCCGTACATTGCATCCCGTGCAACCAGATACTTCCGCGCCTGGCGTTCTTCTTCAAAGAGCAGAGTGCGCAACTGCTGTGCGTTTTCAATAGCAACGATGTTCGTGGCAACGGACGTGGTGACGGTTGTGTAGACATCATATTGACTGAACAGAATGGCGGCATAGACGGCGAGCATCGCAACGACGATGATGCCGAAGCCAAGAACCATCTTCCAGTACAGGGTGAGCTTCACGTCTCCCGGTCCTCGATGAGCGCGACGGCCACAACGTTGGTGTCGCTGTGCGACAGGGACAACAGAATGATGCCCCGCCCGAGTTGGTCCCGGAGCGGACCATGCAGTGTCACACCGGGACGGCCGGACGGATCATTGGTGACCTGAACATCCTTCCAGCGGAATTCACCGGCCCACCCGCTTGCCAACGCCTTGCTGACCGCTTCTTTTGCGGCGAATCGCGCGGCAAAGTGCTGGTGGCGGCGCGGCTTGCCGTTACAGTAGGCGATTTCCTCTGGCGTAAACACCCGTTCGAGAAATCGGTTGCCTTCGGTCTCCACGAGCTCCCGGATGCGTGCAATCTCGATAATGTCAACGCCGAGTCCGCGTATCATGCAGACCTCACCGGCGGTCCATTGAGAGCGTTCTCCCGGTCAATGACGGCCAGTAACTCGGAGACATCGTTCAATTCATACTTGGCGTGCGATTCCACGGTACCGAAGGTGTCACCGTACCTGGCGAAGACGGTGGTAATGCCCACCTGGGCGGCGCCGACAATATCCCGTTCCGCCCAATCGCCGACCATGAGTGTTTCATGGGGCCTGACCTTCAAAAGCTCCAACGCGCGCAAGAAGGGGGCCGGACTCGGTTTACGTTCGCCGGTGTCTTCGAAGGTCACAACAGAATCGAAGATGTGATGAAAATTCAAGTAACAAAGCCGTAACCAGGCTTCCCGTCCGGGTGCATCGGAAACGACGGCCAGTTTGACACCGCGTTTTACGAGAGCAACGAGGGTCATGTTCACATGAGTATACGGGACGAGAGCGGCTTCGCGAGCGCGGCGATACGCGATGACACCGGCACTGAGGATTTTGTAATCGACTTTCTGAAAGACGTCGTACAGCAGCTGGTCAAAAACGTTCTGAAACTCGATGCCCCGTTCCTTGTAAATCGCGTCGATCCGTTCCTGTGCTTCACCGTGCGTCAGCCCGAGTCCGGCATCGATCATGGACGCAATAGCGGCGCTGACGGCCTGACGCTTCATGTGCATAAAGTCGACGAGCGTATTGTCCAAGTCAAAAATGACCGCTTTGATCATCACTCAGTGCGCGGTGCGCCGCGAGCGGGCGACCTCGTCCTCAATGTAGGCCCGCAGGGCGGGTTTCAGGTAGACATCTTCGAGACCGATATCCCGCAACGCTGTGGCGAGAACCGCAGCTTTGCGGGCGGGCATGAGACGTTTGTTGATGAGCAGCATCTTCTGCGCGCGCAGGACGCAATACCCGCCCTCAAAGTCCCCGCGCTCATACCGGATGGTGACACCGAGCTGCACGGCCACCTCGTGCAGATCCTGGATGATGTCTTCATGCTTCATGCGCCCGACTTCCGGATGACGCGCAGCGGCTGGAAGACGGCGAGCACGACGATCGTGTAGTAACAGAGCAGGGCGACAAACGGTGCGCCGGCAAGTGCGCCGACCCGCGCCTGAAAAAGTTCGCGCAGGATAACGGGATCTGCTCCGGTGGAAAATTCCGCCAGAATCATGCGCACATCGAGGATCATCGCGTACGCTTCCACGGGCACGAACAGATACAAGAGGATGGCGCTCATCATGAGCCAACCGTGCTGCCGGAGACTGTACGGGGAACGCGCGAGGAACACAGCACCGGCGATAAGGACGGCGGCATAGCCCGTGATCATCATAATGCCGGTGCCGGCAAAGAGCCGGTAGAGCATCCGTTCCTCCGCCGGAGGTAATGTGGTGTTAACCGTCAGTGTTCCAGCATCCAGCAATTCGTTGCCGATACATGCGCGTGCATGAAGCGCCCCGATCCACACCACGGTGCCAAGAATAACCACCAGCAGCGCAATGCGCCAGGCGATCCCGGACCGCGGTGTGTGCATAGGAGAGCGGGACGGCGCCTGTTCGAGAAGGTAATTCTTGTACCAGCCGAGATCATAGCAAAGCGCTAGCAACCCCTGAAGAGACTCCGGCGTAAGCGCAAAGTATGTGCGCTCAAAATGCTGCCGGTCCTCTTCTTCGCCATCCTGGAGCAATGCACGGATTGCCGTCTGCACACGCTCAACTGCCAATTGGAATTCCGTTGAGAGTTTGGCGTAGCCTTCTGTGTCGGGCCCGATCCGCTTCATCATGCGTGCCGTGCTGGCAACAAATTTGGCGTGAAAGCTTAACTCCTCCATCAGCGAGTGCCGGTCACCCTGTTGTGCGAGTTCAAGTAAAGTGCCTAAGTCGTTCTGCAGAGTGAGCTTTCCCTCTGAGAGGACCTGAATATCCTCAATAATGTTGCGAACAGGGAAGCTGATGTGCATAATGGTAGTTGCGAAGGGTTGTTGAGAATATACAAAAAGTCAAGTCGAGTTTCAATTGATATTTGTGGAGATAATAGCGATATTGTTTACATAATCTGCCGCCCCCAATGATAGACCTCATCAAACGTCTCCGGCTTGATCGCCTGTCTCAGAAGGTTAACAGCCCGAAATTCATGCTCGTCAGGATCGCCATAGTGGCCGGCCTTCTTGTGGCGCTTGCGCTTATGTTCCCTCGAGGAGAGTCCCTGCAGCTGGATTACAAGACAGGCGCCGTTTGGGCCCAAAAAGACCTAATTGCTCCGTTTTCGTTCCCGACCTTCCGCGAAGAGAAGGACTATCAGCGCGATGTGGAAGAGGCGCGGCGAAATGTCTACCCCGTATTCGAGCAAGACACCACGGTTGCTGACCGCCAGTTGCGCCGTCTGGACGAGTTCTTCCGTCGTGTTACAGAGGCGGCAAATGCCGAGCTCCGGTCCCGTACTCCCTCAAAGAAATCAGACGCGGCCGCGCATCAGGATTCCCTGCTGTTTACGCAACTCTCCGGCTCACTCGACATTCCCTTCACCGAACAGGAATGGGGGTTGCTCGACAATCTTGTAGCGCGTAGAGGCCTCTCGCGGATCCAGCGATTGCTTGAAAATTTTTTGCGCGCGCAATACGCACCGGGCATTCTTGACAGAAACAAAAGCGCGATTGCGCAACCGGACATCGCCCTCCGCCGCGGACGACTGGAGGAGCTCACGCCGGTGGCGCGGCTGCTCGACCGCAATGATGCGGTCTCCCATCTGGAAAAACAACTCCTGGAATTCTATCGCGCGGATAACGATACGGTGAGCCTTGCCTACAAGATCGGCGTCGTCCATATCGCCCCGAGCATCAAGTTCAGTGAAGAGGCCAGCGCTCTCGCCGTTGCCGCGGCGGTGGATGGCGTACAACGCACGACCGGGTTTGTGCAGGAAAACGAACGTATCGTCAGCAAGCATGAACGTATCACCCCCGATACCCGCCTCAAGCTTGAATCGCTCCGCCGCGCCAAGGTCGAACGCGGCCCTGCCTCCGATACGATCCTCCAGCTGATCGGCAATATCCTGCATGTATCGATTCCGATTGTCCTGTATGGCATCTATCTCTTCTTCTTCCGCAAGAAGATCTTTGACAATAACCGCCGCCTGGCCCTCGTGGCACTCCTGATTCTTCTGGAAGGATTCTTCGCGTATCTGTCGCGTGAACTGGACGTGGTCACGCCCATCGAATACCTGATCTTCATACCGGCCGCGTCCATGCTGCTCACCATTATCTTTGATTCGCGCGTGGGCTTCTACGGCACGGTCATCATCGCGTTTGTGGTCGCCGGCATCCGCGGCAATGACTACTCTATCGCCCTGGCATCACTCGCCGCCGGTGCGCTGTCCGCCTATTCGGTGCGCGACATGAAGACCCGCACCCAGTTGTTCCGCTCGCTGGGGTTCATCTTTGCAGGTTACGCTATCGTCATTATTTCCCTCGGTCTTGAGCGGTACGAGCCGATTCGTGTGATTGTTGAACAGTTGACCTTTGCCATGGTGAACGCCGTCGTCTCGCCGGTGCTCACCTACGGCCTCCTGATTTTTCTGGAGCGGGTGTTCAAGGTAACGACTGACCTGACCCTGATGGAGCTTGCGCACTACAATCATCCACTCCTCCGTTTGCTGGCGGAAAAGGCGCCGGGAACACATCACCACAGCATGACCATTGCCAGCATTGCGGAAGCCGCGGCGGCTTCCATCGGAGCCAACGGTGTCCTGGTCCGGGTCGGCGCGTACTTTCACGATGTCGGCAAAGTAGTGAAACCCACCTACTTCGTGGAAAACCAGCGGAGCTCCCGCAACCGGCACGACAAACTTTCTCCGCGTATGAGTTCGCTGATCATCGCGGCGCACGTGAAAGACGGAATGGCTCTCGCACGTGAGCACAAGCTGCCGGAAGAGGTCATTGACTTCATTCCCATGCATCACGGCACCACGCGCATAGACTACTTCTACAACAAAGCCCTGCAACTTGCCCAGAGTTCGGACGATGAAACAAAACTGGATGAAATCAACGAGCAGGACTATCGGTACCCGGGTCCGAAGCCGCAGACGCGTGAAACGGGCATCCTGATGCTGGCCGACGCTGTGGAGGCCGCCGTACGTACCATCGAAGAACCAACACCGCAGCGTCTCGCGGATGCCATCGACGAACTGATGAAGAAACGGCTGGATGAGGGGGAACTGGATGAGTGTCCGCTGACACTGCGCGATCTCACAAAGATCAAAAGTGGCTTTCTCAACGTGCTTGTAGGGATGTATCATACCCGCGTCAAATATCCCGCCCCTCCCAAGCCCCGTTTGCGGCGGCCATCCAAAAAAGACCTCCCTGTTCATGACGAACCGGCCGCACAAACGGATGATCCATCAGGAATCGAGCCGTCATGAAACACCTGACCGACGTGTATCTGCATCATCTTCTGCTGGAGAAAAACGCATCGCCGAACACCATAACGTCGTACCGAGGAGATCTCGGGAAGTATCTGGCCTTTCTCGCCGGCCACGGCATTCCGGCCCCGGATGCCGTGACGCCGGGCGATGCAACGTTGTTCCTCCACGAACTGCAGGTACAGGGACTCGCCCCCCGGTCGGTGATGCGGTGCCTCTCGGCGATCAGAGGTTTCCACCGGTTTCTCCTTGCCGATGGTTTCACCCGGCACGACCCCCTTGAAACGATCGATCACCCGCGCAAAGCGCGCAGTCTCCCGGATGTACTCACGCCGGATGAGGTGGATCGCGTGCTGCAGCAAACCACGTCGCAGCCCGCCGATCGAAGACATCTCTGCGTGCGCGACCGGGCAATCCTGGAAGTTCTCTATGCAACCGGCATGCGGGTTTCTGAGCTTACCACCCTGTGCCAGGCCGATGTGTCGGAGGAAAGCGGCATCGTGCGCGTCTTCGGCAAGGGATCAAAGGAGCGGCTTGTGCCGATCGGACCTTCGGCCCTTGGCTGGATCTCCCGGTATAAACGGGAGTGCCGAATCCGTCTGCCGCGCCGCGCCGCCAGCAATGACGTGTTGTTTCTGAACGTCCGTGGCCTGCAGCTTTCACGCATGGCAATCTGGAAAATGGTGCAATCGTACGCACACCGCGCCGGCATCTCGCGGGAGGTGCACCCCCACACCTTCCGTCATTCCTTTGCCACCCATCTGCTGGAAGGCGGCGCCGATCTGCGCGCGGTGCAGGAAATGCTGGGACACTCGGACATCTCCACCACACAAGTGTATACCCATATCGATCGTAGTTACCTCCGGCAAGAATACGACAAATACCACCCCCGTAGCGGAGCCCAGACGACTCATGCAGAAACCAAATCCTGAAGTGAGCTTCAGCCGTGTTGACAGCCCCCCACGGCTGACACTCGCCGAGGTCCGTCGCGATGTGATCGGCATCGACACACTGGTCCCGCTGCTGGACGGGACAGAGCGTCCGTACGTCTTTCTGGATAATGCCGCAAGCACGCCCGCCTTCGGAAGAGTCCTCCGGTGCATCGAGGAATTCCTCCCCTGGTATTCCGGTGTCCACCGGGGAACAGGCTTCAAATCGCTCCTTGCAACAGAAGTGTTCGATGCCGCGCATGAGGTGGTGGGCGCATTCGTGGGTGCGGATCAGGGGCGCAATACGGTGATCTTCACCAAGAATACCACGGAGTGCGTCAACAAGCTCGCCAACCGGCTGGCCCTGCAGCCCCAAGACATCGTGATCACAACCGTGATGGAGCACCATTCCAACGATCTCCCCTGGCGCAAGCACTGCCACGTTGTGCACATTGGCGTGTTGCCGGATGGGAGCCTGGATCTCTCCCGACTCCGGTCGGCGCTGCGCGAATTCACCGGGCGCGTGCGCCTGGTGGCGGTGAACGGCGCCTCCAATATCACCGGACTGTGTTCGCCGATTCACGACATCGCCGTCTGGACGCATGAAGCGGGAGCACGTCTCTTCGTGGATGCGGCACAGCTGGCCCCGCATCGTCCTATTGCTATGCTTCCCGATGACGATCCGCAGCATATTGATTTCCTGGCCCTGTCCGCACATAAAATGTACGCCCCGTTCGGCACAGGCGCTCTGATCGGTCCAAAAGCGTTTTTCGCCGAGGGTGAACCCGATATGGTCGGAGGGGGCGTGGTGGAAATCGTCACGCTGGAGAGCGCGACATGGAACCGTCCTCCACACAAAGAGGAAGCCGGCACGCCGAATGTCATTGGCGGAGTCGCCCTTGCCGCGGCGATCGGAGTCCTCCAGAGTGTGGGCATGGAAACCATTGCCTCCCATGAAACCGAACTTCTCGAGTATGCGTACGGAAAACTCCGCGGAATGCAGGGCATTCAACTCTATGGACCAACGGCACATCTGAGCAGGAAGGTCGGCACGATCACGTTCAACGTTGAAGGCAAACATCATTCGCTGGTCGCTGCCATCCTGAGTACCGAGGGTGGCATCGGCGTCCGCGATGGCTGTTTCTGTGCCCATCCGTACGTGAAGTTGTTGCTCAACGTGACGCCGGAGGAAGAGCATCGCTTCACCGCCGAAGTGCTCTCCGGGAACAAGTCCAATATGCCCGGCATGGTGCGCGCAAGCCTCGGCTGTTACAACACGGAAGAAGATATCGATGCCCTGGTGGAAAGGCTCGGCCGCATCACACGCGGCGATGTGCGGGGGCGGTATGTTCAGGATCCGACATCCGGGGGATTTACGGCGGACGGCTTTGCTCCGGATTTTTCCCGGTATTTTCCGTATGTGATACAAACCGCGCGCGGGGAACGCCGGCATTCGGAAGCATCATAGGAGAAATGTCGTGAGCGTGTACGGTTATCATGATGGGGCGTTGCGTGTAGAATCCGTGCCGCTGCACCTGCTGGCTGAGGAATACGGCACGCCGCTCTATGTGTACAGCAAAAAGGCAATCCGCGATGACATTCGACGCATTGAAGATGCCTTTGCTGACACGCCGCATCAGACCTACTATGCAATCAAAGCGAATGCGAATCGTGTTCTCCTGCGCCTTATTGCCGGCGAAGGGCTGGGGGCTGATGTGGGTTCCCGCGGCGAGCTGGCACTTGCTCTGGGCGCGGGATTCCCACCGTCCAGAATCACCTTTAGCGGCGTAGGCAAACGGGACGACGAAATCGCCTACGCGCTCGAACAGGAAATCCTCGCCTTTAACGTCGAATCAACCGAAGAAATTGATGTCCTGAACGGCATTGCCGGCAGGATGGGCAAGCGCGCGCGGATATTGCTGCGGGTGAACCTGGATATCGATGCCGGCGGGCATGCATATGTTTCGACAAGCATGCGGTACAATAAATTCGGCATACCCTGGCAGCGGGCGCGCGAAATACTCCTCTGGGCCTCCGGGCTGCAGCATATTGACGTCCGCGGCATTCATAGTCATATCGGGTCGCAGATTACCAAACCCTCCACATTCCTGCATGCCGCTGAAGCAATCGCCGGTGTCGTCCGCACTCTGCGGGAGGGGGGTGTGCCTGTGCATGACGTCGACTTCGGAGGGGGATTTGGTGTGCAATACCATGGCTTCGTGCAGCATCCCACGCTTCCCCACGAGGAGCCCGAAGCACCGGACCTCTCTACCGCCGCGCTCATCCGTCCAGCCCTCCCGATTCTGCGTCAGCTTGGCTGTACGCTCTCCATAGAGCCTGGACGCTCCATTGTTGCGCATGGAGGCGTTCTGCTTACGCGTGTGCTGTACCGCAAGGTCACGCAGGAAAAAACCTTCCTCATCGTGGACGGCGCCATGAATGATCTGATCCGTCCCAGCCTGTATCACGCGTTTCACCAAATTGTCCCGCTGCGGATCACCAACGCTCCCCATGAGGTGGTGGATGTGGTGGGGCCGGTGTGCGAGTCCGGGGATTTCTTCGCTCACGACCGGACCCTCGCACAATTGCACCGCGGCGATCTGATTTCGCTGATGTGTACGGGCGCCTATGGTTTTGCACAGTCCTCCAACTACAACAACCGCCCGCGTCCGGCCGAGATCCTGGTGGACGGTGAAACACACGCGGTCATTCGACCCCGGGAGACGGTTGAACAACTCTAGTGGAAAGGCATCTATGAAACCCGTTCGTCTTCTTCGCCGAACACCACTGATCCTGGCCCTCGTCGTTTCCTTCTGGCCGGGATGTATTCTTATCCATACGACAGAGCACCGGATCACGCTCAAAGCCGACGGGACCGGAGAAGCGG
>Ga0315278_10005049_pt1 | contig 11964 bp, 14 predicted proteins | sample YL17G06_0_MG_FD_203880 | JGI IMG/M metagenome (GOLD analysis project Ga0315278, IMG submission 203880) | Sediment microbial communities from Yellowstone Lake, YNP, Wyoming, USA - YL17G06_0 | ecosystem: Environmental > Aquatic > Freshwater > Lake > Sediment | place: USA: Wyoming | collected... | reverse complement strand
CGGTGTCGTCGATGGGGACGAGCCTGCCCTCGTCCGTCACGGACGCCCCCACGCATCCCTCCCGGAGATGCGGAACCCGGCGTCGTGCACCTTGTAGCGGCGATTCACGTTGATCAGCAGCGCCGTAAGCGTCTCGGTGATCCGCGCCATCGAAAGGGCGCCGCAGTCCACCCACCGCAGGCCGGGGATCTCCGCGAATAGCTCGCCCACGGCCGCCTTGGCCTCGGCGTCGTCGCCGCAGAGCAAGACGTCGGAGTCGATGGCAGCACCCAGGTCTTGCAGCGCCGCCGCCGCGATCGTGTGGAAGCCGGCCACCAGGCGAACTTCGGTCCCGAGGATGGCGAGCGCTTGCTCGGCGGCGGAGCCCGCCCACGGGCGGAGCACTTCCCACGCCTTACCCCCCACGGCCGTGGCGAGCGGGCTGGTGGCATCCAACACCACCGCTCCGGAGCGCACCGATCCCTTGATCGACCGGTAGATCTGGGCCTGCGCCGCGAACGGGACCGTCACGAACACCATGTCGGCCGATGCCGCGGCGGCCTCGTTGCTCGTGCCGTCCACCACCGCGCCGCCCAGTGTTTCGGTGGCCTTCGCGCCCGCCTCGGCGCCGCGCCCGGCATCGCGTGACCCGATCACCACATGGTGCCCGGCGGCACCCAGGCGCAGCGCGATGCCGAAGCCCTCCGCGCCGGTTCCCCCGATCACCGCGATGTCCATGGGTCGAAGCCTAACGGTCCCAGGCGGGAACCGGGAACGAGGATGGCGCCGGGGCTTCGCCCCGGCGCCATCTTCAGCAGAACTTGGAACTTACTTCTGGCCGACCCACACGGGCACGACCGCGAGGTCGAAGCCCGCGCTGGCGTTGCCCCAGGCGTAGACCTGGTAGGCGAAGCCGGCTTCGGTCTTCAGCAGTGCAGGTCCGATCACGGCCTTCGAGCTGCCGGGAAGCGTGACCTTCACCCGGTAGTTGCCCTCGGGCACGGTGAAGACGCGCTTGTGTCCCCACGTGAACTGGTTCCCGCTGTTGATCCGGGAGCCGTTGGCCCACAGGTTGACCGCGGGCGCCGCGGCGGTGTGCCGCACCTGAAGACGAACGTCGCCGCGACCCACCTTGGAGACGTTATTGGTGAAGATCTTCAGGTTGGGCGTCCCCGAGGCGTTCAGGTTCGCAACCACGGTGTAGTTGCGGCCGCCGGCCACCGTCGCGTTCGCGGCGAGGATCTCGGCCGAGCACTTGTCGCCGGCCGCGACCACGCCCAGGTGATAGGTACCCGCCGGCAGCTTCACGCCGGCCACCACATCGCCCGGCATGAAGTCCGAGATCGCCTTGGCGCCGTTCACGCAGACATCCACGGTCAAGCCGGGGATCCCGTGCACCACGTTGACCGTGGCCTTCCCCTGTCCGGCCGAGGCCGAAGCCGTCCCGAAGATCGTGAGCGTGGCCGCCAGGGTGACGGCGAGCGTAAGCATCCGCTTGCGCATCGCTCCTCCTTCCTCCCCTCCCGGGGAATCGTCCTAATGTACGCACCGTAGTACCTACAGCCTATACGTACGTACCGTTGTGCGTACTGCCCATCCGCGCTCGCGCCCGCCCCGGTTCATCTCTGGGGGAGGCTGCATAGGTTCGGCGGCGATCGGCGAGCGATGGCCCGCCCGAACGCGGAACGGCCCCGCCGGCACGGGCTGCCGTCGGGGCCGTTCGCGTTCGGTGGAACCGGTGCTTTGCGGCTTACTTCGTGGCCTGTGCGAGCACCTGGAAGATGTAGCCGGCGGTAGCGTTGCCGGTGGCGTAGACCTGGTAGGCCATCCCCTTGTCGAGCGAGAAGGTCCTCGGTCCGATCACCGTCGTGGTGGTTCCGGCGGGCGTGACCCGGACGGTGTAGTCGTCCTTGGGCACCTGCGCGGTCCAGGAAGCACCGTTCGGAACGTTGGTGATCAGCGGGGCGCCGTTGGCCCACACGTCCACCTTCGGTGCGGCCGCCGTGTGGCGCACCGACACCCGGGCGTTGCCCGCGTCCGTCTTGCGAACGTCGTTGCGGAACAGGAAGAGCTCAGGAGCGCCCTTCGCGTTCAGTCCCGCCACCGCGGAGTAGTTCTTCCCCGCGTCAAGCTTGGGCTTGGCGGCGAGGACCACGGCACCGGTGCACACACCGGCAGTTGCCGCGCGCACCTTCACGTTGTAGGTGCCGGCGGGCAGGTCCGCAGAGAATCGGCCCTTGTACTTGAAGTTGGACCTCACCTCGGAGCCGTTCACGCAGACATCGACCGTGGCGCCGGGGATGCCGTGCAGCACCCACAGCTTCGCGTCGGCGGCTTTCGCCGACGCGGTGCCCGCCGTCGCCATCAGCGACAGGGCTACCATCCCGGCGGCCATGAGACCCAGCACTCGCTTCATCGCAATCTCCTCCTCGAGCCGCCCCCGTCGGGCGGGTCGAGACGGGTTCGGAGACCTCTGCACCGCGGATCACGCGGGACCAGCCGTGCATAGGTTCGCGGGGCATGGACGCTGCCTGCACCGCGGCCTAGGGTCCTGCGGCATGGACACGATCGTCGCCCTGGTGGAGCTGGGTGTGGGCCTCGGATGCATGGCGGGCGGCATCGGGACGTTCCGCACGGGCGGTTCCCGGGCGCTCGGGGTCGTCTTGCTGATCGCGGGCCTCGCCGCGGCCGCGCACGCCATGACGGTTCTGCTCTGAGACTGATCCTTCATCGACTAGTGGCTGGGCCGATACTCGCCGAAGACCGACCTAAGCGCGTCGGACACCTCTCCCAGGGTCGCGCGGACCCGCAGTGCCTCCTTCATGGGTGGAAGGAGGTTGCCGGGCCCGCGCGCCGTCTCCGTGACTGCGGACAGGGCGATCTGCACCGCGGCCTCGTCCCGCTCCGAACGCAGGGCTCGCAGCCGCCCCACCTGCGCGGCGACCTCGGCTTGGCCGATGCGCTGCAGCTCCAGCGGCTTCGCGTCGGGCTCCACGAACCGGTTCACGCCCACCACGACCCGCTCCCCCGACTCGATCCCCTGCTGGATCGCGAACGCTGCCTCGTGGATCTCGTCCTGGTAGAACCCCGCCTCGATCGCGCGGACCGCGCCGCCCATCGCGTTCACGCGCTCGAGGTAGTCCCCCGCGAGCCGCTCGAGGTCCAGGGTGAGCGCCTCCAGGAAGTAGGAACCCGCCAGCGGATCCGCGGTCTCGGTGACGCCCGTCTCGTGGCCGATGATCTGCTGGGTTCGCAACGCGATCGTGGCGCTGTGTTCAGTTGGCAGCGCCAGCGCCTCATCGAACGCGTTGGTGTGCAGGGATTGTGTACCGCCCAGGACGGCCGCGAGCGCCTCCAGCGCCGTCCGCACGATGTTGTTCTCGGGCTGCTGGGCGGTGAGGGTGGCGCCGCCGGTCTGGGTATGGAAACGCAACATGCGGCTCTTGGGGTCCCGCGCACCGAATCGCTCCGTCATGATCCCCGACCAGAGCCTGCGCGCCGCCCGGAACTTCGCCACCTCCTCGAAGAAGTTCATGTGGCACGCGAAGAAGAACGAGAGCCGAGGCGCGAACTCGTCAACCGCGAGCCCGGCGTCGATGGCGGCCTGCACGTAGGCGATCCCGTCCGCGAGCGTGAACGCGATCTCCTGCGCGGCGGTCGAGCCCGCCTCGCGCATGTGATAGCCGCTGATCGAGATCGTGTTCCAGCGCGGCACGTGTTCGCCGCAGTACGCGAAGAGGTCGGTGATCAAGCGCATCGACGGGGTAGGTGGATAGATGTAGGTTCCGCGCGCCGCGTACTCCTTGAGGATGTCGTTCTGCACCGTGCCGCTGATGGCGCCGGCGTCGACGCCTTGGCGTTCGGCCACCAGCTCGTAGAGAAGCAGCAGGATCGGTGCGGTGGCGTTGATCGTCATCGAGGTGGAGACGCGATCCAGCGGGATCGCGTGGAAGAGCCGTTCCATGTCATCCACGGAGTCGATCGCCACCCCCGTCTTGCCGACCTCGCCCTCCGCGCGGGGGTGATCGGAGTCGAGCCCCATCTGGGTGGGCAGATCGAAGGCGACCGATAGGCCGGTCTGCCCTTGCTCGAGCAGGTAACGGAACCGGGTGTTCGTCTCATCGGCGGTGGACATGCCGGCGTACTGGCGCATCGTCCACAATCGGCCCCGATACATCGAGGGATAGATGCCACGTGTGTACGGCGGCTCCCCGGGCGCTCCGAGGTCGACCTGCGGATCGAACCCGCGCCGTTCGAGGTCCGCTCGGGTGTACAGGGGCTGCAGTTCGATGCCCGAGTCGGTCCTCCGCTCGTCGCTCATGCGCCTCAGCCTATCGCCGCGGGGCGCGGGCCCGTCGCTCGCGCCGGGGCCCGCTAGGGTTCCCGTATGGACATCACCGACCCCCGCATCGACACGTACCTGCGTTCGCTCCAAGCCCGCCATGACGAGGATGTCCTGCTGGAGATGGAAGCCGAAGGCGATCGGCGGGGCTTCCCCATCGTGGGGCGTAACGTCGGCGTCACCTTGGAGCTGCTGGCTCGCTCGATCCAGGCCCGCACCGTGTTCGAGCTCGGCTCCGGCTTCGGATACTCCGCGTACTGGTTCGCGCGCGCCGTGGGTCCCGAGGGAGAGGTGCACTGCACCGATGGCGACCCCGAGAACGAGGTGGCGGCCGCCGGGTTCCTCGCTCGGGCCGGCCTCGTAGACCGGATCCGCTATCACGTGGGTGACGCGGTGACGCGCCTGGCGGAGACCCCCGGCACGTTCGATGTGATCTACGACGACATCGACAAGGACGGCTACCCCGACGCCTGGCGCGCCGCGTGCGAACGCGTGCGCCTGGGCGGTCTATACCTCTGCGACAACGTGCTGTGGTCCGGACGCGTTCCCGCCGACGGCGAGGTGCCCGATGACGTGACCGAGGCGATCCGCGAGCACAACGCCATGATCGCGGCCGACGAACGATTCGTGTCATCGATCCTGCCGATCCGCGACGGCGTCATGGTGGCCCTGCGGATCGCGTGATCGATGGCCCGTCGGTCGGGGGTGGACGTTCCGGAGTAGACTCCGCGCGGCCTGCTGGACGGTCCGGTGAGCGGCGGCTGAACCGGGCGCGATAGATTGAGAGCGATCCCATCGTGGCGACTCGACTCCGCAAGAAGAAGGACGACTACGGCTCCGTCTACAAGGGGCATCCGGGGCAATGGTCCTGGTTGTTCCACCGCGTGACGGGCGTCGCGATCATCCTGTTCCTGTTCGCCCACGTGGTGGACACCGCGGTGATCGGATGGGGCCCGGAGGCCTACAACAAGGTCCTCGCGGCGTACGAGAACCCCTACGTGCGTCTGCTGGAACTCGGCCTCGTGGCGGCGGTGCTCTACCACTCGTTCAATGGGATCAAGATCACGATCATCGACTTCTTCCCGGGCGCGGTGAAACACATCAAGGCGATGTCGATCGCCACGATCTTGGTGTTCCTCGCCGTCATGATCCCGGTCGCCGTCATCATGGGCAAGCAGGCCCTCGACCTGCTGCGGGCGTGAAACCGATGGCCACCGACACCACCCCCGTGCGCTCCGAGACCCCCGCCGGGCCGGCCGGCGGCCAGCGGGACCTCCGAACCGGACGCGAGCGCCCCGTGGGCGGGTTCGAGCTGTGGGCCTGGCTGTTCATGCGGATCAGCGGGCTGGTGCTGCTGGTCCTGGCCGTCGGCCACACGCTCATCATGCATGTGCCCGACGAGGGCGTCGGTCGCGTGAACTTCGCCTTCGTTGCGCTGCGGTGGCAGAGCCCGTTCTGGCGCACCTGGGACTGGATGATGCTGACCCTCGCGCTGATCCACGGCATCAACGGCCTGCGCAACATCACGCTGGACTACGTGCGGAAGCCGGGCGCGCGATTCGCCGCGAACATGGTCTTCTACGTCGTCGGCTTCTCGCTCTTCGTCCTTGGCTCCGTGATCGTGTTGACCTTCGATCCCTCCAAGTGGCCGGGGGCCGTCTGATGGTGACGACGCACACCTACGACGCCGTCATCGTGGGCGCCGGCGGCGCGGGCATGCGTGCGGCCATCGAGGCCAGCAGCCATGTCCGAACGGCGGTGATCTCCAAGCTCTACCCCACGCGCTCGCACACGGGAGCCGCTCAAGGAGGCGTGTGCGCTGCCCTCGGGAACGTGGAGGAAGACTCACCGGAGTGGCATGCCTTCGACACGGTGAAGGGCGGCGACTACCTCACCGACCAGCCGGCCGCTCAGCTGATGACGGAAGAGGCCGTGGACGCCATCATCGAGCTGGAGCATTTCGGCCTGCCGTTCAACCGCACGCCGGACGGAAAGATCGACCAGCGGCGGTTCGGCGGGCACACGGCGAACCACGGCGAACGGCCCGTGAAGCGGGCCTGCTACGCCGCCGACCGCACCGGCCACATGATCCTGCAGACCCTTTACCAGCAGTGCGTTAAGCGCGACGTCCGGTTCTTCAACGAGTTCTACTGCCTGGATCTGCTGCGCGACGATCGTGGGCACGCGGCGGGCGTGGTGGCCTACGAGCTCGCCACGGGCGAGATCCACGTTTTCCGCTCCAAGGGCGTGCTCTTCGCCACGGGCGGCTACGGTCGCATGTTCAAGGTCACCTCGAACGCGCACGCGCTCACGGGCGACGGCCCGGCCGTCCTCTGGCGCCGCGGCATCCCGCTGGAAGACATGGAGATGTTCCAGTTCCACCCCACCGGCCTCTACAAGCTGGGCGTGCTGCTCTCGGAGGCCGCGCGCGGCGAGGGCGGCATCGTGCGCAACAAGGACGGCGAGCGGTTCATGGAGCGCTACGCCCCCACGATCAAGGACCTGGCGCCGCGCGACATGGTGAGCCGCGCGATCTACCAGGAGATCAAGGAGGGCCGCGGCGACGGGCCCAACGGCGACTACGTCTACCTGGATCTCACGCACCTGCCGGCCGCGCTGATCGAGGAGAAGCTGCCCGACATCACCGAGTTCGCACGCGTGTACCTGCAGGTGGAGCCCACCACGGAACCCGTACCGATCCAGCCCACCGCGCATTACGCGATGGGCGGCATCCCCACGGACACCGACGGCCGGGTGGTGGTGGGTCCCGAGGAGACGCCGGTGCCCGGGCTGTATGCGGCCGGCGAGTGCGCGTGCGTCTCGGTCCACGGCGCCAACCGGCTGGGAACGAACTCGCTGCTCGACATCGTGGTGTTCGGCCGGCGTGGTGGCGCACACCTCGCGCGCTACGCGAAGGACGTGGAGCTGCCCGAACTGCCCGAGCACCCCGCGGAGCGGACGCTCGCTCTGGTGAACGCCATCCTCACGCGAGAGCAGGGCGACAACGCCGCCGATATCCGCAAGGAACTGCAGGACAACATGTTCGACTTCGCGTTCGTGGTTCGCTCCGACGAAGGGCTCGCGAAGATGCAGGAGCTCCTTGCGGGCTTGCGCGAGCGCTTCGACCGTGTGGCGATCACGGACAAGGGCAGCGTGTACAACACGGATCTGATGGAGACGGTGGAGGTGGGGTTCCTCCTGGACTGCGCCGAGGCCCTGGTGGTGGCCGCCCGGGCCCGCACGGAGAGCCGCGGGGCGCACTTCCGCGAGGACCATCCGCTGCGCGACGACGTGAACTGGCTGAAGCACACGCTGGCCTACCGCGGCGACGACGGCTCCATCGAGCTCGAGTTCAAACCCGTGAAGATGGGTCCCTACGTCCCCATGGAGCGCAAGTACTGATGGCCACCGTCGCCGACGCGCTGCAGGGCTCCGACGACCGTCAGGTCGGTCGGTCGGTCCCGAAGGTGCAGCTCACACTCAAGATCCGCCGGTTCAACCCAGAGATCTCCCAGGACAGCTGGTGGGATGAGTTCGTCGTGGAGGCAGATCCGCTCGACCGGCTCGTGGAGGTCCTGCACACGGTCAAGTGGCACCATGACGGCACCCTCACGTTCCGCCGCTCGTGCGCGCACGGGATCTGCGGCTCCGACGCCATGCTGATCAACGGCCGTAACGCACTCGCGTGCAAGGTGCTCGTGACGGATGTGGCACCCAAGGTCACCATCGAGCCGATCCGTGGGCTGCCGGTCCTCAAGGACCTGGTGGTCGACATGGACCCGTTCCTGGACGGCTACCGCGCGGTCCTGCCCTTCCTCATCAACGACGACGGCGAGCCCGAGCGGGAACGTTTCCAGTCCGCCGAGGACCGGGCGCGCTACGACGACACCACCAAATGCATCCTGTGCGCGGCCTGCACCACGTCCTGCCCGATCTTCTGGGGCGACGAGGGGTACATCGGCCCGGCGGCCATCGTGAACGCCCACCGCTTCATCTACGACTCGCGCGACCAGGGCGCACAGCAGCGCCTGAAGATCCTGTCGGAGAAGACCGGCGTCTTCCGGTGCCGAACCACCTTCAACTGCACCGATGCGTGTCCGCGCGGCATCCAGGTCACGAAGGCGATCCAGGAAGTGAAGCGCTCGATCCTGTTCGACCGCTTCTAGCCGATACCCTCCTCACTCATGGCGCATAGGGTGACGTTGATCCCCGGCGACGGGATCGGGCCGGAGGTGGCGCAGGCTGCCCGCTTGGTCCTGGACGCCGCCGACGTGGGCATCGAGTGGATCGAGCGATCCGCGGGCACCGCGGCTCTGGACGAGTACGGCGAGCTGATGCCCGAGGCGACGCTCGAGGCGATCCGGTCCACCCGCGTGGGGCTCAAAGGCCCCATCACCACCCCCGTGGGGACCGGGTTCCGCAGCGTGAACGTGGCGCTGCGCCAGGACCTCGACCTGTTCGCTGCGGTGCGGCCGGCGCGAGCGCTCCCCGGCGTGAAGCTCCGTCACCTCGGGGTCGACCTCGTCGTGATCCGCGAGAACACCGAGGATCTCTACGCGGGCATCGAGTACGGGCGCGGTTCGCCCGAGGCCGCCGCGCTCCGCGATGAGCTGCGCGCCCTCGGCGGCTACGAGCTCCGTCCCGATGCCGGCATCACCGTGAAGCCGATCAGCGTGAACGGCACCCGGCGCATCGTGCGCTTCGCGTTCGAATACGCCCGGGCGAACGAGCGCAAGAAGGTGACCGTGGGCCACAAGGCGAACGTGATGCGCTACTCCGACGGCCTGTTCCTGTCGACCGCGCTGGAGGAATCGCGCGCCTACCCGGACGTTGCCTGGGAGGAGATCCAGATCGACCATCTCGCGAGCCAGCTGGCCAAGGATCCCGATCGCTTCGACGTCCTGCTGCTGCCCAACCTCTACGGCGACATCCTCAGCGATCTGTGTGCGGGGCTGGTGGGCGGGCTGGGGCTGATCCCCGGCGCGAACATCGGCTGGGAGTACGCGGTGTTCGAGCCGGTGCACGGGAGCGCGCCCGACATCGCGGGCCAAGGCAAGGCGAACCCGATCGCGATGATCCTGTCGGGCGCGATGCTCCTGCGCCACCTGGGCGAGCTCACCGCCGCCGAGAACGTGGAGTGGGCGGTGGACGAGGTCCTGCGGCGTGGGGAGATGCGCACGCCGGACCTGGGCGGGAGCGCCTCCACGATGGCCGTGGCGCAGGAGGTCGCCCTGGCGGTGACGGCATGGGAGCACGGCGCTAGCTGAGTCAGTGCGGGTGGTGGTGGTGATGCTCGTCGGGGCCCCGACCGGGGTCCTCGGGGAGCGCTCAACAGCCCGGCTGGCCGTGATTCCCGCAGCACCCCTGCAGCGTCACGAAAGCCCGGGTGCGGTTCTTCAGCGTCAGGACCACCTTCGTGAGCAGCGGCGCATCGTAGGTGTTCCAGTTCGTGAAGAACGCCCGGCCACGCGAGCGAAGCTCTGCCCAGAAGTTCCCGTCGGATGAACTCATGGGACGGATGGTACGACCGAGCCCTCGGCCTCAGGCTGCTTCCATCCAGGTGCATGGGATGGGAGACTCCGGCGATGTCCGAACCGAACCCTCCCGCCGACGAGCACACCGAACCGGCGACGTCCGTCGCGTCGCCCTCTCCGCTCCGCCTCGCGGGCTTCCTAGCCACCGCCCTGGGGGCCCTCGGCCTGGGTGTGGGATCCGTCCTGTTGTGGGTCACCGTGCCCGTGCCGGAAGGGGTCGGGGGCGACGTCGAGGTCGCCTACAAGGGACTCGACATCGGCGGGGGCAAGATCGCCCTGGCGGCCGCGCTCGTCCTGTTGGTGGGCCTGATGGCCCTGCGCGGCGCCCGCAGCCGCAGGGCCGAGAAGCTGATCGCCGTCGTGATGATCGTTGCGGCGGTGGCCGGGACGCTGGGCGCGCTCTACGTCTTGGTGTTCGCGAACAGCCGGTACGGCCTGCCCGATCAGCCCGCCGTCACGCGCGGACTCGGGGTGTTCGTGGCGGCCGCCGGCGGGATCGTGGCCATCCTGGGTGCCGTGCTGGACCTCGCGTGGGCCATGGCGCCCGCGCAGGAGACCGCGACACCCGAGGCCTGAGACCGCCCCCTGCTCAGAGCCTGGCGAGATCCTCGCACTTCGCGCGGATCCCCTCGGCGGCGTCGCGCAGCGTGGCGAGCTCCTCTTCGTTCAGGTCGAGCTCCACGATCTCCTCGACGCCCTCGGCCCCGAGCCGTGCCGGCACGCCGACGTACACGTCCTCGATCCCGTACTGACCCGTGGCCCAGGCGCACACGGGAAGAACCGTCTTGGCGTCTTCGGCGATCGCCCGCACCATGGCCACCACCGAGGCGCTGGGTGCGTAGTAGGCGGAGCCCGCCTTCAGCAGGCCCACGATCTCGGCACCGCCGTCGCGGGTGCGCTGGAACAGGCGTTCCAGCACCTCCTCGCTCACGAGCTCGGGGAGCGGACGACCGTCGACGGTGGCGTGCCGTGGAAGGGCGATCATCGCGTCCCCGTGTGAACCGAGCGTCATGGCGTCGATCTTGGTGGGCGAGACCCCGGTTTCCTCGGCGATGAAATAGCGCAGGCGCGCCGAGTCGAGCACACCTGCCATGCCGAAGACCCGCTCCTTGGGGAACCCCGAGAGCTGTGCCGCCAGGAACGTCATCTCATCGAGCGGGTTCGAGACCACGATGATGATCGCCTCGGGCGAGGCGGGGACGACCTGATCGACCACGCTCCTCATGATGTCGGCGTTCTTCCCCAGGAGGTCCATCCGGCTCATCCCCGGCTGCCGGGGGAATCCCGCCGTGATGACCACCACATCGCTGCCCGCGGTATCCGCGTAGTCGTTCGTTCCGGTGATCGTGGGCTCGTAGCCCTCGACGGGCGCCGCTTCCTTCAGATCCAGCGCGAGTCCTTGCGGCTTCCCCTCGATGATGTCGATCAGGACCACGTCCCCGAGGCCCTTCTCGAGGATGCGCATCGCGGTCGTCTGACCGACGAAGCCGCTGCCAACGACGGTGACCTTCATGGGTATGACTCCTTGTCGAGCGATCGGTGTCCGAACGACACCATGCTACAAACGCGGGCTCGCGGAGGCCCCGTCGCCCGCCCGAACGTAGGTGAGGTGACGGGAAACGGTGGCGAACCCGAGCTTCTCGTACACGCTGACGCCCGCCGCGTCGGCCGAGAGCGCGGCGATGCGCAGCCCGATCGCACGGGCGTCCGTGAGCGCCGCGCCCGCCGCGCACACGCCGATCCCGCGGCCTCGATGTTCGGGCACGGTGGCGATATTGGCGAGGCCGGCGACCCCGGCGCCGAGCGACAGGGTGGACGCGCCGACCCACTCGCCCTCCAGACGGCAGAGGAAGTGGCGGAAGGGGCTGTCGTCCGAGAAGCCGATCCGCAGGCCCATGACCACCGAGTTACCGTCCGCGAAGTCGGGGTCGTCGAACGCGCGACCCACCACGTCGGCCCAGCCGAGGAACATCGCCTCGTCGCGAACGCGGTGGACGGTCACGCCACGCGGCGCGGGCGGCGGCACGAACCCGCCGAGGTCGAGTCCCATGCCGGGCCGATCCGAATCTAGGGCGAAGCCGTGACGCGCGAGCGCCGCGGCCACCGCCG
>Ga0315278_10005048_pt1 | contig 11966 bp, 8 predicted proteins | sample YL17G06_0_MG_FD_203880 | JGI IMG/M metagenome (GOLD analysis project Ga0315278, IMG submission 203880) | Sediment microbial communities from Yellowstone Lake, YNP, Wyoming, USA - YL17G06_0 | ecosystem: Environmental > Aquatic > Freshwater > Lake > Sediment | place: USA: Wyoming | collected... | reverse complement strand
TTGATGGCGGCCGCCACGCGCACCACCGCGGCGGCGAAGCGGCCGTCGCTCCTGAGTGTCTCCGGGGCGTTGAGGCCTTCCAGGAAGGCGCGCGCCTGCATGCGGAGCGGTTCTTCGCGGGGCACCCTGGGCAGCGCTACGTCGCCTTCGCGCGCGAGCAACTGGAACTCGCCGAAATCAGCGTACTCGCGCGGTTTCTTCAGCACACTCTTGTCAAACACCGTCACCGGGCCCATCGTGGCCATATCGTCCCAGGTGGCCATGCGCGATTCGCCCACCACCGTGATTTCACGAACCTTCTTCGGGTCGAGCCAACTGACGTGGATCGAGGCGACGACGTCGCCGGGGTACTGGAGTGTCATCACCGCCACGTCGTGGATGCCCGGCTGGAGGAAGGCCTTGCCGACGGCCGAGACTTCGACCGGCACCGAGTCGAGCAGGAAATTAAAGATCGAGATGTCGTGGGTGGCGAGGTCGAGCACCGCGTTCACGTCGCTGCGGATCGGGCCGAGGTTGGTCCGCCTGGCGAACAGGTAGAAGACGCGGCCCAGATGTCCCGCCGTGATCAGTTCCTTGATCTTGAGGATGCCGGGGTTGAACAGGAATACGTGGCCGACCATCAGCCGGAGATCGCGATCGGCGGCGAACTGCACGAGTTCGTCGGCCTCGGCGCCGGTGAGGCACAGGGGCTTCTCGGAGAGGACGTGCTTGCCGGCCTTGAGCGCCTGGCCCACGACCTCGAAGTGCGTCATGGTCGGAGTGGCCACCACGACCGCATCGGGCCTGGCCGTGGCCATCATCTCGGAAGCGGTGGAGAACGTCGCGACGCCGGGCAGTATCAGTTTGATCCTGGCAAGCCGCTCCTGCCGAAGGTCGGCGATGCCGACGACGTCGGCGCCCGGAAGCGCGGCGAAGTTCCTGACATGGTTAGGGCCCCATTCGCCCGCGCCAATCACTCCGATGCGCCAGCGTTTATTCTCGGAAGGCACGAGGGTGCGGCTCCTTGCTATCCCCCTGATTGGGCTGCGAACAGCGGGGAACACAGCATCCTAGCATAGCGGGCAGATGCTCTCCAGCCGCCCGATCCCTGGTTGGCGCCCTTCTGCGGGCAGCCTCGTCAGTCCCTCCGACGCGGCTGCGGAAGGGTGGGCAGAATCGCTCCCAGCAGGTAGATCGAACCGGCAACACAGATGGAGCGCGCGGACTGAAACGCGCATGCGATCGCGCTGGATGGATCTGTTTCGATCTGGACAAGCAGTCCGGGTGTGAGCTTCGCGACCAACGCTCCGAGGTCGGATGGAGAAGCGGCGCGGGGCGATGGCGGGGATGTCAGCACGATTCGTGTCGCGTGCGGGAGCAGCGCACGCAACATGCCTTCGATGTTCTTGTCCCGCATGGCGCCGAACACCAGCGGCAGGCCCTCGGGATACGCGTCCCGGAGGTACGCAGCGAGGCATTCGGCTCCGGCCGGGTTGTGTGCGGCGTCGAGCAGCACTTCGCGGCCATCGTCGAACGACACCAGTTCGAGCCGGCCACGCCACTGTGCCCGCGTGAGGCCGTCGACCACAGCTGGAGGCGGCACAGAGACGCCCGCGGCATCCAGCGCTTCGAGGAGTCGTACGGCCACCACCGCATTTCCAACTTGATGAGCGCCACGCAACGCCAGTGTGCACGGGGCGTACGACCGGGTCGGTGTCCGAAGCGTCATCGTCGTCAATCCGGTCCTCGACGAGGCCGATGCGTCAACGCCGTCCCACGCCTTGATGAGCGCCGCACCGTGGCGGCGGCAGACTTCCTCAACCACATCGACCGCCTCGGGCTTTCGCTCGCCGCAGACGATCACCATGCCAGGTTTGGCGATCCCTGCCTTTTCGGCGGCAATCGCGCGAATCGTCCCGCCAAGATGAGCCTGATGATCGAGGTCGATCGTGGTAATGGCGCCCGCCGTTGGAGTCGCCACCGTCGTGGCGTCCAGCCGTCCGCCGAGACCGACTTCGAGCACGGCGATGTCCACCAGACGCCGGCGGAATATGACCAGCGCCATGGAGGTGACGACTTCGAAGAACGTTGGCTGGGCGTGCAGGCCGCCATGCTCGATCAGGCGATCGATTGCCGCGCGCACCTCATCGAGCGCGGCGGTCACCTCAGCGTCGGTGACCATCTCGCCGTCGACGACGAACCGCTCCCGGAGGGTGACCAGGTGCGGCGACGTGTACAGACCGGTTCGATGTCCTGCTGCGGTCAACGCCCGCGCAGCCATCGCGCACACCGAGCCTTTGCCGTTGGTGCCCGCGACTGAGACCGTGCGGTAGGCTGACTGAGGCCGTCCGAGGGCATCGGTCAGGGCTCTGATGTTTTCCAGGCCGAACTTGTGGCCGTGAAACTCGAGGCCGAAGAGGTATTCGAGGTTCACACCGGCTTGTTCTCGTCCGCCCTCATGAACCGCAGCGCGCGGGCGATGGTCGCCTTGAGTTCCCGCCGGTCCACCACGACGTCGAGCATGCCGTGTTCGATGAGGAACTCGCTGCGCTGAAATCCGTCGGGCAGCTTCTGTCGGATGGTCTGCTCGATCACGCGCGGCCCCGCGAAGCCGATGAGCGCCTTGGGTTCGGCGATATTCAGGTCTCCCAGCATTGCGAAGCTCGCGGTGACGCCGCCAGTCGTCGGATCGGTGAGCACCGAGATGTACGGCAGCCTGGCGCGGTCGAGCCGCGCGAGCGCGGCGGAGACCTTGGCCATCTGCATCAGCGACAGCGCGCCTTCCATCATCCGCGCGCCGCCCGAGGACGACACGATGATGACCGCCGCGCGCTCGGCCATGGCGCGCTCGATCGCGCGCGTGATCTTCTCGCCGACCACAACGCCCATGCTGCCGCCGATGAAGCCGTACTCCATCGCCGCGATATGGACAGGGATCCCGTCGAGCAGGCCCCGCGCCGTGACGATCGCGTCGCGCCGGCCAGTGGCCTTGATCGAGGACGCCAGCCTCTCGCGGTACGGTTTCGTATCGGTAAACACCAGCGGGTCGGTCGACATCAGGTCGGAGTCGTACTCCTCCCAGTCCCCATCAAACAGCGACCGCAGTCGCTCGGCCGCCGTCATGCGAAAGTGATGCGCGCACTTGCCGCATACGTGCACGTTGGTCTGCAGATCCTTGTTGTAGATGATCTGGTTGCACGACGGACACTTGACCCACAGGCCTTCGGGGACACGGACAGTCGTGTCCTTCGTGGTCGCGATCGGCGCCTTCTTGTCTTTCTTGAACCAGGGCATTCAGATGACAGCTTATCAAAAAGACGCGCCAACCGTGTCAGGAGCAAGCAGCAAGAGGCGCGCTACCGTGTTCTCGGCACGTAGTACTGAGTTCCGCGGCCGAGCGCCTTGATCTGCCGGACGAGATCGTCGACCGCCTCGTCGCTCCGGCCGAAGTCAATCTGCGAGGTCTCCACCACAAGCAGGGGTGTCGTCGTGTAGTGGAAGAAGAAATGCTGGTACGCATCGTTCAACCCCTTCACGTAGTCAGGATCGGGCCGGAAGGTCTGCTGCTCGGGGTCGCGGCTGCGCTCCTTGAGGCGCCTGATCAGCACGTCGGTCGGTGCTTGCAGGTAGACCACCAGATCCGGACGCGGGATGTCGCGCGCGAGCAGTTCGTACAGCCGCTGATAGATGAACAGCTCGTTGTCGTTCAGCGCCAGGTACGCGTAGATGCGGTCCTTTTCAAACAGATAGTCACAGATCGTCACCTGGCTGAACAGTTCGGTCTGGCGGAGCCCGGAGAGCTGCCGGTGACGGTTCAGCAGGAAGAACAACTGCGTCTGGAAGGCAGCGCCAGGCCTTTCCTGGTAGAAGTCCCCGAGAAATGGATTCTCGGTATCCTCCAGGATCGCCGTGGCGTCCACTCGGGCCGCGAGTCGTTCGGCGAGCGCTGACTTGCCGACGCCGATGGGGCCCTCGATGGCCAGGTAACGGTAGTCCAACTGGGCCGAGTATACCGACCGCGTCACGGGTGAAGCAAGGCGCGGTAACATACACGGTTGTGAGAATCGAACACATCGAATTGCGACTCGTGCGGCTGCCGCTGGTCCGTTTCTTCGAAACCAGCTTCGGCCGGGTCTACGACCGGACGTTCCTGGTGACCAAACTGGACGGCGAGGGCGCCATCGGGTACGGCGAGTGCGTGGCTGACGACAACCCGTACTACAGTTCCGAGACGACGGAAACCGCGTGGCAGATCATCAGCGAGTTTCTCGTGCCGCTGGTCCTTGGTGTGACCTTCGCGCATCCGCGGGAGGTGTTCGCGGCGATGCACCGCGTACGGGGTCATCACATGGCCAAGGCCGCCATCGAGATGGCCTCCTGGGATCTGTTTGCCCGCCAGCAGGGTGTGCCGCTGCGACAGGCACTCGGAGGCGTGCGAACAGAGATTGCCGCCGGCGTCTCGATCGGCATCCAGGATTCGCTCGAACAACTGGCCGAGCGCGTGGCCGCCGAACTGGCCGACGGCTACCGCCGCATCAAGATCAAAGTGAAACCGGGATGGGACGTGGAGGCCGTCGCGATGGTCCGTGAGCGTTTCGGCCAGATTCCGCTGATGGTGGACGCCAACGGGGCCTACCGTCTCGAAGACGCGGGCCACCTGGCCAGGTTGGATCGGTACAACCTGATGATGATCGAACAGCCCCTCGACTATGACGACATTGCGGATCACGCCGTGCTCCAGCGCCAACTGGCAACCGCGATCTGTCTGGACGAATCGATCCACTCTGTCCGGGCCGGTCGCGACGCGCTCGATGCGAACGCGTGCCGCATCATCAACATCAAGCCGGGACGCGTCGGCGGACACGCCGAGTCGATCCGGCTCCACGACCTGTGTGCCGCGAGGCACGTGCCCGTCTGGCACGGCGGGATGCTCGAGACCGGCATCGGGCGCGCCCACAATCTCCACCTGTCAACCTTGCCGAACTTCTCGCTGCCCGGAGACGTCGCGGCCAGCCGCCGGTACTACCAGCCTGATCTGATCGAGCCGGGGATCGAGGTCCAGCCAGACGGGATGATCCGGGTGCCTGACGGTCCAGGGATCGGCGTCGACGTTGTCGATGATCGACTCGATCACGCCACGCTGCGCCGCGCGGAGTTCACGTTGTGACGACCTGGACCGGCAGCAGGCCGATGCGCGATCGTCGCGCGCCCCGCATCGTGGCACTCACCGTGGTGGCGGTATCGTGGGCGGCGGCTGCGGTCCCGGCTTCCGCCCAGCCGGCGGGGCCGTCGGCCCCGCCCACCTACGAGCAGAAACTCGCGTGGATGCTGAGGCTCGAGGACCAGCGGATCCTGCGCGACCCGCCGCAGCCCATGTCGGCCACGCCCCGAGCGCCCGTGCTTGCATCCGGCGGCAGGAGAGGCACGCCCCGAGCGCCCGTCGGCGCATCCGGCGCCCAGATCAGCGCACCACCAGTGGCCATCGCGTCGCCAGATCTGGTGCGGTTGCTCGGCGATGGCGAGGCGCGGGTCCGCCGGCGCGCCGCGCTGGCCATCGGCCGCGTCGGGCTCGCGGAAGGCGTCGCGCCGCTCATCAGCACGCTTGCCGCCGATGCTGAGCCCGAAGTCAGGCAGATGGCGGCGTTTGCGCTCGGTCTGATCGGGCAGCGCGCCGCCGTCGAGCCCCTCCGGACGGCCTTGAGCGATCCGACTCCGCTCGTGCAGGGTCGTGCCGCAGAGGCACTGGGCCTGATCGGAGATGCCGCGTCCGCATCGGCCGTCGAGGCCATGGCGGCCAGACAACTGGCTGCCAGCAACGTCGCGACGCTCGATCCGGACGACCTCGAGTATCCCCAGTCTCCTGGCGCCGAAGCGTTTCGGCTGGGCATCTACGCGCTGGCGCGGCTGAAGTCGTACGACGCACTCGCGTCGGTGGTGCTTGACCCGGCAGGGCAGCCGCGCGCGCGGTGGTGGCCGGTCGCGTACGCGCTGTCGCGCACCGACGACAAGCGATTCGTGCCCGCGTTGATCACGTTACTCGGCGGCAGCGGCAGCCTGACGCGCGCGTTCGCCGCGCGAGGCTTGCAGACCATCAAGGACGGCAGGGCCGTGGGCGCGCTCGTCCTGCGGGCCCAAGGCTGGCAGGAAGATCCTCGGGCCGCCGTCGCCGCGATCCGGGCGCTCGGACAACTGGGCATGCCCGAAGCCGTTTCGGCGGTTCGCGGGCTCCTGCAATCACGCCTCCTCGACGCCAACCTTCGGCTCGAGAGCGTCGCGGCGCTCGGTGCGCTTGGTGACGCCGGGTCGGTTGATCGCCTCATTGATCTGGCGGCTGATCCGTGGCCGTCGATGCGCGCGGCCGTCTTGCGCGCGCTGCGGCAGGTCGATCCCGACACGTTCCTCATGGTGCTGTCAGGCCTTGATGCCGACCAGCACTGGAGTGTTCGCGCCGCTCTCGCGTCGATCGTCGGGACGCTGGATCCTGCTGTCGCGGTGCCGCGCCTGACCGCGATGCTCGAGGATCGGGACGCGCGAGTGATCCCGGCTGCCGTCGAGGCCCTCGCCAGGTTGCGTCCGCCCGACGTCGGGCCGGCCCTCCTTCGCCTTCTGAAACATGACGATGTGATTGTCCGAGCGGCCGCGGCGACAGCCATTGGGGAGATGAAGCTTCCAGGAGGGGAGGCGGCACTGGCCGAGGCGTACCGCGCCGGCTCGGGTGACGGCATGTACCAGGCGAGGGCGGCCGCACTTGGCGCGATTGCCAAGTACGGAGCCGGCATCGCCCTGCCGGTCCTGCGTCAGGCGCTCGGCGACGGCGACTGGGCCGTGCGCGTGAAAGCGCTCGCCCTCGCGCGCGAACTCGATCCGGCCACCGACCTCAGCGCCGCGATCCGCCCGGCTCCAGGCCCGTCGGCCGATCGCTTCGCGCTGCCATCGCTCGTGTCGCCGTTGGTGTCGCCCCACGTGTTCATCGAGACCGACAAGGGCACCATCGAAATCGAACTGGCGGTGCTCGACGCACCGTTGACGGCGACGAACTTCCTCGCGCTGGCGCGCAGCGGGGCGTTTTCAGGTGTGGCCATCCATCGCGTCGTCGCGAACTTCGTCGTGCAGGACGGCGACACGCGCGGCGATGGCGAGGGGAGCCCGGGCTACACGATTCGCGACGAACTGAACCAGCGCCCGTTCCTGCGCGGAACCGTGGGCATGGCGCTCGACTGGCAGGATACCGGTGGCAGCCAGTTCTTCATCACGCACTCGCCGCAACCGCATCTGGATGGGCGCTACACCGTGTTCGGCCACGTGGTGGCCGGCATGGAGTGCGTGGATCGGCTGCAGCAGTGGGACCTCATCCGCCGCGTGCGGACGTGGGACGGCATCGAGTTGACCGTCAAGTAGGGCCCGCCTTCGCCGGAGGCTTCGGCGGGTCATGGCGTGCGGAGGGAGCCCCTGCGCGCGCCATGAAAAAAACAAAGGGGGCGACTGCCGCCCCCTCGCGTTCACGACTCAACAAGGCTAGCGCTTCTTCGCGGCCTTCTTCGTCGCTTTCTTTACGGTCTTCTTCGCCATCGTAATCCCCCCCTTCGGCGTGTTTGGTGTGAGTAACAACTCCCGTCTGCCGGGAGGTTGGGCGCAAAAAAACGGGGGTGACGGCACCCCCGTTCATGAGGTGAAGCGCTTAGCGCTTCTTGGCCGCCTTCTTGGTGGCCTTCTTTGCAGTCTTCTTCGCCATTTGTCCTCCTAGGATTGTAGCTGCCCAGCTGGTTACCATCTTCAAGTGATCACAAGCACTGGGCTGAGCAATCCAGGCTCATACAACATGTAGATTATGGGTGAGAAAAAAGCGATGTCAAGCACAAAGTGACAGATGACGATGAATTTCTCCCGACGCGTCACGCCCGGCGAGTGGAGTACGACGGTCGGTGTCGACCGAATCGTGACAGGCGTGTGGACGGGTGGCTAGCGCTGAAGGCGCGCCAGGGCTTGCGTGGCGGCGTCGATCGTCGAGGCGTCGGCACCGTGCACGCGTGTGGCATATGTGTAGTTCGAGATGGCACGCGGGCGATCGCCGGCGGCTTCGTACAGCCGGCCGCACCCGGCAAACGAACCGCCGACAAACGGCGGCGGCGGCGCCGGCCGCGCCTGCAGCGCTCGCTCGAAATCCACCAGCGCGCGCGCCCGATCGCCCTGGGCCTCCAGCACGCGGCCCCGCCGGAACCGATGCACGCCGTCGTCAGGTCTGAGTTCAATCGCGCGATCGAGGTGCTGTGCGGCCTCACTGACCGCGCCCCGCTCGAAATCGCGCCATCCCTCGAGCGAGAGCCGGTACGCCTCGGTCGTGCGCGCATCGGGGGTCCTCGACAATCCGTCGAGCGCTGCCTTTCTGACCTTGCGCGGATCGTCGGGAGGCGCGCTGGCCTGGGCGGCCCGAAACTCGGCCACGGCCTTCTCCCGCTGTCCCATGTGATCATACGCACGGCCAAGTCCCAGGTGCGCCCTGGCAACCGCGCCGTACGGCTTGGCGGGCCGCCGATCGACGACGACCTGGAGTTGGTCGATGGCCCGATCGGATTCGGCCAGGGCGTCCAGTTGATCGGCGGCACCGAGGCGGCCCCACGCCTCACTCAGTTCGGATTCCCGGAGAACGCCGCTGCGTGCGGCGTCCACCAGCGATCGATACGCCGCGAGCGCGGAGAGCCGGTCGCCCCGGTAGTCCTCGTGGACCTGCGCGACATTCAGCAGGAACATCGGATTGCGTGGAAAGCGGGCCCGCAGCTCCTCGAGCAGCGCCAGGGCGGCGCCCGGGTCATTCTCGTACCAGATGTAGACGAAGTGAAGCTGGTAGGTCGCCTCGCTTCTCAGCAGCACGCCCAGGTTCCTGGTCTGGATCATCTGTCGCAGGCCTTTGACCTTGTCGCCCCCGGGCATCAGCAGCAGCCACCGGAGGAACCTGAGCGCGGACGGGAGGGTGTCGGCGTAGTACTCGTACATGCCGATTCCGAAATTGGCGTCCTGGATCTGGCTGTCGAGCGACAGCGCCTTCTCGAGCGCGTTCTTGATGCGCTTGCCGTCACGCGCGGCGGTCAGGTACTCGCCTCGCAGGCCGTAGTACTGCACGCGCGCAGCGTAGGCCGCACCCAGATAGAACCATGCCTCCGCCCGCCCGGGCTCACGCGCGGTCCACTGTTCGCACCGATTAATGGTCCTACCGGCGTCCGTGAGGAAGGTCTGATCCAGGCTGCGGCTGTCCAGATCGAGATAGACCTGCCACCAGATCGACGCTGAGCGAATGACTGCGCACGCTTCGCTCGGCGCCGGCCCGCAGGCGCGGGTCAATTCCGCATCGGCTGCCGCGAAATCCGCGTCGTGGACCAGGTCGTACGCGCGCGCCAGACTTTGCGCGTTCGTCAGCCCTTTGATCGGCGCCATTCCCGCATGGCCACCTGCGATCGACGCAATCGTCACCGCGAGAGCCGCGACAACCCATCGTGTCTGGCTGCCTGCGATCATGACACCGTCGTGCGGAGGTCCTGTTTCTCGGCGTGTCGTTTAAACGCCAAGTCGATCAAGCGGTTGACGAGCGCCACGTACGACAGCCCGCTGGCGTCCCAGAGCTTGGGATACATGCTGATCGTCGTGAACCCGGGGATCGTGTTGATCTCGCTGACGAACCACTCGCCCGAATTCCGGTCGAGCAGGAAGTCGACACGCCCCATGCCGGCCGCGTCGACCGCGAGGAACGCCTCGACGGCCAGCCGCCGCACCTCCGCGGTCTGCGCCGGGCTCAGCGAGGCCGGGATCTCGAGCTTGGTTCCCTCGTCCAGATACTTGGCCTCGTAGTCGTAGAACTCCCGCGACGGGATGATCTCGCCGGGCACCGACGCCTCGGGCTGGTCGTTTCCAAGGACCGCCACCTCAATCTCCCTGGCGTTGGGAACGGCCGCCTCGACGACCAGCTTGCGGTCGTACTGCGCGGCCAGATCGAGGGCCTGCTCCAGCCCGGCACGGTCCTTCGCCTTGCTGATCCCCACGCTCGATCCGAGATTGGCCGGCTTGACGAAGACCGGCAGCGTGAATCCCGCCATCAGATCGGCGAGCACCCGCGCGCGCTCGGCCAGCCAGTCGCGCCGCTTGACCACCACGTGTGCGGGCGTCGGCAGCCCTCGCGCCGCGAAGAGCGTCTTCATCACGGATTTGTCCATCCCCACCGACGAGGCCAGTACCCCGGCACCCACGTACGGCAGGTTGGCGAGTTCGAGCAGGCCCTGCACCGTGCCGTCCTCGCCGCATGGTCCGTGCAGGATCGGAAACACGACATCGAGATGCATCCCGTGAACAACGGCCGAATCAACCCCAGTGCCCTGGCCCGCCTCGTTATCCGGGCCCCGCCGTTCGATGGTCAGCAGCGCCTGGTCGTCGTTCGGGTACGCGACCAGATGCGCTTCCCGTGAAGTTCGCGCCTGCCGCGCCTCCTGATCCTTCATGTAGTCCCTGGCATCGGCCTCGGATAGAGCCGCCGGCTGCCGATCGGGCACGATCCACCGGCCCTGAGGGAGGATGTAGAGCGCAACCGGATCGTACCGGTTGCGAGCGAGGTTGGCGAAGACGGAGGTGGCCGAACGGATCGACACGAGATGTTCGCTCGAGCGGCCACCGAAGACAACGCCGACACGGATCTTTTTCACAGAAGCCTAATATATCCTACGGTCCTGTATTCTGGTGCTCGCGTGACGCCTATGTCCTCCCAATTCTCTTTCCGCCTGCTGACGACCGACGGGGCGGCCCGGCGGGGAGAGATGACGACGGCACACGGTGTCGTTCAGACGCCCGCGTTCATGGCGGTGGGCACGCGCGGAGCGGTCAAGGGCCTGACGCCGCGCGACCTGGTCGGCGAGGGCGCCGAGATCATCCTCGGCAACACCTATCACCTCTGGCTGAGACCCGGCGACGAGGTGATCGCAAGACAAGGCGGCCTGCACCGTTTCATCGGCTGGAATCGGCCGATTCTCACCGACAGCGGGGGCTTTCAGGCGTTCAGCCTTGGCGCGCGCCGACGGATCCGGGAAGAGGGCATTCACTTTCGCTCCCATCTTGACGGGTCGGAACACCTGCTGACGCCTGAAGGGGCCACCGATATCCAGGCGCGGCTGGGATCGGACATCGCGATGGCGCTCGACGAGTGCCTTGCGCAGCCGGCGTCGTTCGACGCCGTGCGCGAATCGACCGAACGGACGGCTCGCTGGGCCCAGCGCTGCCGGGAGCGGTTTCTTGAGCTGCAGGACCGCGGAAATGGGGTCGGACCTCATTTCCCGTCGGAAGCGATTCACGCGGGAAACGGAAATGAGGTCCGACCCCATTTCCCCACCATCACCAACCCGGGCCAGGCCCAATTCGGCATCATCCAGGGCGGCACGGACCCGTCGCTGCGGACGTTGAGCGTCGAACGCACGCTGGCCGTGGGATTCGAGGCTTATGCCATCGGGGGGTTGAGCGTGGGCGAGCCGGCCGACATCATGTACTCCGTCGTCGAGCACACGGCCCCGCAGTTGCCGGTCGACCGGCCCCGCTACCTGATGGGGGTGGGCGCGCCGCTCGATCTGGTCGAGGCGGTGGCGAGGGGCATCGATCTGTTCGACTGCGTCATGCCCACGCGAAACGCCCGAAACGGCCAGCTGTTTACCAGCCATGGCCGTTTGACCATCAAGAACGCCCGGTATGCCGAAGACGCCAGGCCGCTCGACGCGAATTGCGCCTGCTACACCTGCTCGAACTTCTCAAGAGCCTACCTCAGGCACCTGTTCGTCGTGGGCGAAATGACCGGCGCCATCCTCAATACGGTTCACAATGTGCGCTTCTACCTTGACACAATGGCGCGAATCAGAGAGGCTATAGTTTTTGGCTCTTTGGGAAGTGTGCAACAAGCACTACGCTCAACCTTTTCCCGCCCGTTGTGTGACTCATGAGCGAAACAGGTCTCATTTCTCAGG
>Ga0315278_10005047_pt1 | contig 11966 bp, 7 predicted proteins | sample YL17G06_0_MG_FD_203880 | JGI IMG/M metagenome (GOLD analysis project Ga0315278, IMG submission 203880) | Sediment microbial communities from Yellowstone Lake, YNP, Wyoming, USA - YL17G06_0 | ecosystem: Environmental > Aquatic > Freshwater > Lake > Sediment | place: USA: Wyoming | collected... | reverse complement strand
TTCTCGATCATCCTGCTCCTGGCATGGGCCCCGGACATGAAACCCCGAACCATTATGGTGAATCGCGCGGGGCGTTAGTACAAGCGTGAGATATGCTGCCGAAGACCGCGTAAGACAACATATTTGACGGTTCCGCGGCTACCCAGCATGCGACGAACCGAAGGGGATTACAGGCCGAATGACGGTCCCGGTGATCGCTGGAGCCGGATTCGCGATTGTCGCCGCCGTGCTCGCCGTTGTCATTCTGCTGCAACGGCGCGCACTGCGCCGACTCGTGGACCAGGCCGAGACAGAGCATCAGACCGCCCGCGGACACGGGGTCGCCGGTGCCGATGTCGCACGCGCGATGCTCGCCAGCCTGCGCGAGCCCGCACTCCTGCACGGCGACCGGATCGAGGCCGTCAATGAGGCTTTCGCGACGATCGTCGGCATTCCGGTGGCGGACATCCTGGGGCGCAGCCTGGCGGATCTCGTCGCGCCCGAGTACGCGGAACTCGTGACCCTTGCCATCGCACGTGCCCTGTCCGGCGAATCCGGGCCGGCGATGACCGAGGTCGAGATGTCCGACAGCCACGGCCAGGTGACGCGACTGGAGCTTGCCGGCGCGGCGCTCGATTCCGGCGGCCGCAGGGTCGTGTTGCTGAGCGCAGTGGAAATGCTTCCACACCATGAAGCACCGGGGCAGTCAATGCTGCCGGGCCGCGGGCAGCTCGCGCTCGATTCGCTCGGCGAAGGCCTGTTGACGACCGATGCGCAGGGCCGGGTTGATTACATGAACAGGGCTGCCGAGACGCTGACCGGCATCCGGCGCGAAGAAGCGCTTGGCCAGCTGTTCAGCGCGCTCGCGGGTTTCGTCGACGAGCACGACCGCCGCTCGCTGCCGGACCCAGTCCAGCAGTGCCTGGGTTCCGGAAGCCGCGCCACGCTCGGTCGGCGCGCGCTGATGATCGCGCGTTCGACCGGCAATGAACTCGGCATCGAAGCGTCGGCGTCGCCGATCCGTGGCGGGGAAGGGGAGATCGCCGGCGCCGCCGTGATGCTGCACGACGTCAGCGAGTTGCGTGGCTTGACGCAGCAGATGTCCTACCAGGCGAGTCACGACGCGCTGACCGGGCTGGTCAATCGCCGCGAGTTCGAACGCCGTCTCGGCGAGGCCGTCGAAGTCGCGCGCGCGGGCCGGCAGAGCCTCGTGATGTGCTACCTCGACCTCGATCGCTTCAAGGCAGTCAATGACACGAGTGGCCACCTCGCAGGCGACAACATGCTGCGCGAGGTCGCGGCGCTGATCCGCGAGGCGGTCCGCGACTCGGACACGGTGGCGCGCCTCGGCGGCGACGAGTTCGGCGTGCTGCTGGTCGGCTGCCCGCTCGACAAGGCACGCCAGATCGCCGATGACATCTGGCGCGCGATCGGCGAATACCGCTTTGTCTGGAAGGACCGCATCTTCAGTGTCGGGGTCAGTCTCGGGCTCGTCGAAGTGACCGGCGAGAGCAATTCGCAGGAAGAGATCATGAATGCGGCCGATTCCGCCTGCTATGTCGCGAAGCGGCAGTCCGGCAGCCACGTCCACGTCTATTCCTCGCACGACGAAGCCGTCGCACGCAGCCGCGGGGAAATTCACTGGTTGCAGCGTCTGCAGGCAGCGCTGCGCGACGGATTCTTCGAGCTCTATTTGCAGCCAATTGAGCCGACCCGCCCGGGTTCGGTCGGCGGGCCGGCCATGGAAGTCTTCGTGCGGCTGCACGACGACGGCCATGCCATCCTGCCGGCAGAATTCTTTCCGGCTGCCGAACGCTATCGCCTGATGTCCCTGATCGATCGCTGGGTGCTCGGCGCAGCGCTTGCGGCGCTCGCGGCGGGCGCGATCCGGATACCGGCCGGGCGCAGCCTGTCCATCAATGTGTCCGGACAGACACTTGCCGACCCGACATTCCTGGAATTCGTCGTCGAGGAACTGGACCGCAGTAGCGTGGCGCCGCAGCAGATCTGCTTCGAGGTCTCGGAGACCTCGGTCATCGGCAACCTGGAGCAGTCGCGGCGCTTCATCGACGTGCTGCACGGCATGGGTTGCCGGTTCGCGCTGGATGATTTCGGCACGGATCTCGGCGGCTTCGCCAATCTCAAGCAGCTGCCGATGGATTATCTGAAGATCGACGGCTCATTCATGCGCGATCTGGCGCGCGACTCGGTCAATCAGGCGATGGTCACGGCCGTGATCAGCATGGCGCGCACGCTCAATTTCCGGCTGATCGCGGAACAGGTCGAGGACCAGCCCGCGCTCGAGGCGGCGCGTGCGATGGGCATCGATTTCGTGCAGGGCCACGCCGTCGGCCGGCCGCGGCCATTGGCGCCTGCTGCCTGATCGAAGCCGGGGCGCCCGCGGTCAGGGCGCCTGGTTCAACGCCCGGATTTCGTCGTCCTGGCCAGTGAGCTGCCAGCGAATCAGCGAGACCGGAATCATCCCGGCGCGATTCACGTCTTCGAAGTAGCGGCGCAGTGTGAACTCGGTGCCGAGCTTGTCCGCATAGTCCTTCATCAACCTTTCCAGCATGTACTTGCCGGTCACGTAGCTTGAGCCATAACCCGGCTGGCGCAGGTAGAGCTGCTGCTCGAATCCCAGCAGGTCCAGATCCGGGCGCATCCAGCCGCGCGGTGTCCACTTCACCTGGAAGGCCTTCGCCTGCTGGATGTCGAACAGGTTGGCATGTGCATAGAGCGATGCGAGCCCGCGGGCCGCGCGCTGCGCCAGCATGATCCAGACGATTTCGCGGGTGCGCGGGGAATCGTCGAACAGGCCCGCGTGCAGCATGAATTCTTCCATCGCGGTCGCCATGCCCTCGGCGCGGCTGTCCCAGATGTTGTAGAGCAGCGCCCCGCGGCGGATCGGGCTCACATGCGGGTCATCCCGCATCTGGGCTAGATCCCACCAATGGTAGAAGTGCGTGTAAAGGGTCAGCGGCTCGTAATGAGTCGCGATGGCAAAGAAGTTCCGCTTCTCGATCGGCACGTATTCGCCCATTTTCGCGCGCAACGCCGGGTCCATGTAATCGCGCATCGGGAACAGGTCGCGGTCGCGCAAATACGCGATGAATTTCGTGACTGCCTCGTTGGCGCGCTGCTGGTATTCCTCCGGTGTCGCGATCGCCGGCAGCGGCGGCAACGCGCGATTGCGTTCTTCCTCGAGCTTCAGCGAGGCATGGGCCCGCGCCAGCTCGCTCTTCAGCACTGCGACTTCCTCGTCCCAGGTCATCGGTATCAGGTGGACATTGCGCAAGCTCCAGCTGTAATTGTCCTTGCCGATGCCGGAGGGTCCGCTCTTCGACGGCGCCTGCTGTTCCAGCCAGGCGACGAAATCCACAGTTGCTTCGCGCGCGGCGCGAATCGCCTGACGCAAATCCTTGCCACTTCCGGTGGTTTTCTCCGCCAGCGCATCCAGCGCCTCAACCTGCTTCTGCATCGATCCGGTGCCGGTGACCCACAGGTCGCGCGCATTGCCGGTCAGATTCATCTGGGCCTGCTTCAGTAGCTGCGGAATGATGGATAGTTCGGCCGCGAGCTTGGCCTGCGCCGCGGGCGACAACGGGTATTCGTAGGTCCACAACTCCGCCAGGTGATGGTGGGTCGGGCCTTCGTGCGCAGGCGTGTCGCTCTGCTCCGTCCAGACCGTCGTATAGAAAGCAGGGTCGCGCGCCCAGGGTTGCAGGACCCGGATGTTGAAATCCATTCCGTTCATCTCGGCGCGCACGATCTGGTAGTCGACCTGCTGCTCGACGGGCCAGGAACCGGGATTGATCGCCGCGAGGCGCTGCTGATACGACTTCAGTTCCGCATGGCGTTGCCTGAATGTTGCAGCCGTGTAGTCAGGCGCGCCCTGGCGATCGGGCGGTTGCTCGAAGGCCCGCCACTGAGCAAAAAGTGAAACCAGGTCCTGGTAGGAGCCGGATCCGGCGCTGTCCTCTGAGGCCTGGGCCTGAACAGCCATCATTGCCGCAATGGCTGCAGCTGATGCGACTTGGAGAAACCTGGTCCTGATTTGCATATTGTGATTTCCACGTGGTGTCGATCCAATCAGAGCGCGTCCAGATCTCCGTGCACGGGCTTGCCCTCGAACAGCGTCACGAGAACCTTCGCGTCGGATATTTCCGTCGGCGGTATCGCGAACAGGTTTCGATCCAGTACAACCAGGTCCGCGAGCTTGCCGACCTCGACGGAGCCCGTCTGCTTGTCGAGGCGATTGACATAGGCCGCATTGATCGTGAACGCAGCGATCGCTTCCGGCAGGCCGATGCGCTCATCCGGGAGGAAGGGCGTCTTCGTCTCGCCCGACGGTCCCATGCGCGTGACCGCGACCTCGATTTCCTCCATTGGATTCGGGCTCGATACGGACCAGTCGCTGCCAAAGGCAACCACGGCGCCGCTGCGCTGGACGCTGCCGATCGGGTAAAGCCAGTTTGATCTTTTCGGGCCGATGAACGGGATAGTCAGGTCAGTGACGTACGGATCGGCGAATGCCCACAAGGGCTGGAAATTGGCCACCGCCCCGAGTTCGCGAAAGCGCGGGATATCAGCGGGATCGATCAGTTCCAGGTGGGCGAGGTGATGGCGGTGGCCCAGGTCGCCATTGGCTTTGCGCGCTGCCTCGATCGCGTCCAGCGCTTGGCGGATCGCCGCGTCACCGATGGCGTGGAAATGCACCTGGAAGCCGTCGGCATCGAGGCGCGTGACGATTTCCTTCAGGCGTTCCGGATCCTCCATCGGGATGCCGCGCACATTGCCCGGTATCAGATACGGCTCGAGCATCGTGGCCGTGTAATTCTCCATCACGCCGTCCATGAAGATCTTGACGGTTCCCGCCACGACACGGCCCGCCGTGTATTCCGCGCGCAGGCGCTCGATGTCGGCAATCTGGACCAGCCCCTTGTCGTGTTCCCACAGGATCGAGGTGACGACCCGCAGGTTCAGCTCGCCGCTGGCATCGACCGCCTTGTAGGCCTTGAGGTCCGGTTCGTCGACCGACGCGTCCTGGATCGCCGTGATGCCTAGGCCATTCAGCAGCTTGACCGAATAGCGCAGTCCCTTCTGCAGCTGGGCATCGGTGGTCGCGGGCATCACGACCGTCACCAGCGAGCTGGCACCTTCCTGCAGGCTGCCGATGGCGATGCCATGACTGTCGCGATCGATGCGGCCATCCGGCGGATCGGGCGTCTCATTCGTGATGCCCGCGAGTTCCAGCGCCTTGCTGTTGGCCCAGGTCGTGTGGCCGTCCGTGCTCCACAGCAGCACGGGCCGGTCGGGAACGACGGCATCGATCAATTTTCGGCTCGTTAATGCGCCCGGTCCGAATGCCGACATCAGCCAGCCGCCGCCGGTGATCCAGGCTTCGTCCGGGTGTCCATCGGCGTATTTCTTGATCGCGGCGATGTACTCATCGACCGTCGTGAGCCCATTGAGGTCGCAGCTGCTGGCTTCAACGCCGGCGCTGATCGGATGGATGTGCGCATCCTGGAATCCCGGCAGCAGCATGCGGCCCTTCAAGTCGATCACGCGCGTCGCCGGTCCGACATGCGCGGGCAGGTCCTTGTCGAGTCCGACGAATACGATGTGGCCATCGCGGATCGCGACCGCCTGCGCCCAACTCCTTGCGCCGTCCACCGTGTAGATCGCACCGCCCTTCAGCGCGAGATCGGCGGGACCGCTATCGTCTTTGTGCGCACAACCCGCAACGACCGCCGCAGTCAGCAGGACGCCAGTAAACAGCCGGCTTCTCGCGCTCATGTTGATCATCACTGGTAATCCCTCGGAATGGTTCTGGTCCAGGTCTTTTCGCGCAGCAGCTTGCCATTCTCGGACAGGCGCCGCCGGTAGTTGTAATAGAAATTCTCGTGGTCACTCTTGAATGACAGCTCCGCCTCCCAGAGCAGCTTGCGGCCCGGCAGCTCCACTTCCATCCGGTGCGTGCCGAGCACCGATGCCTTGCCGGGTTCACTGTCCGTGACATCGTGGCGGATCGTTTCGTGGTAACGCTCCGTGCCCCAGGGGAAGCGGCTGCCGCCGCTGTTGGTGGCGGTCGCCGTTGCCGCGCCGGTCTGCGGATTGCGGTCGACGGAGGAGATTTCGCCGTAGCCGGAACTGGTGCCGGCATCGAGCGTCTCGAAACCCGGCATCGGCGGACTTGCGGCAGGCGGCAGGAAAGCGGGCACGGGCCGCTGCTCGAATGGCACGACCGGCAATGACAGCCGCGTTCCGTTACCCAGCCGCAGCGTCGTCGTCATCGGGTCGGGTGTCGGCCACAGCATCGGCCACTGCGCGTTGTTGACGGCGAGCCGTATGCGGTGTCCCTTTGGAAACACCCAGGATGTGAAATGCATGTCGATGTCGATCGTGAACTCCTGGCCGGGCTCGATCGCCGAGGGTGCACGCGCCGACAGGCGATGATTCCCGTTGAATGCTGCGCCCGCAACCTGCGTCACCGTCCCATCGGGTGCCACGTCGGACAGTCGCGCCATCCAGTTGGCGCGCGGCGCATCGGTCGAGACCACGAGTGTCGCGCGCGGCAGGCCGAGGATTTCTGTGTCCTCGGCCAGCGGCTCGCTGTCGTAAGTCAGGCTGAAGGCATCGGTCGGTCGCTGGTCGTGCGCGACATCGCCCCACCACATGACCGGCCCGCCGGCCTCGATGCCGATCGAAGGAACGTAGCGCAGCAGATGCGTCGTGGCGGGCGGTTCGCCGGATTTCAGCGTGTGATCGTCCTGCGGAAACAGGACCTGGTTGCGAATTCGCGCGATGGGCCAGCCATCCTCGTAACGCCAGCTGCCGGGCGCGTAAGCGAGATAAGGACCGGGCGCATGCCAGTTGCGGACGTACACGGCGAAGCGCGGCTCATCCATGATTCCCGTGTCGATGCCCTTGAGCCATTGATCGAACCAGCGCACGGCCTCATATCGCCATTCCATACCGGGATTCGGGTAAGGATCGTGCGGCCAGGCGTGCGACCAGGCGCCCATGATGGCCTTCACCGGCGCTTTCACGTTCGCGAGCATGCGCGGGACGCTATCGCGATAACCGTCGTACCAGCCGCCGATGAAGAAGGAAGGGATGCGGATGTCCTGGAGCCGGTCCCTGGTCGAGGCGCGGTCCCAGAAAGGGCCATCGCGCTGCTGGTACTTGTAGGTCAGCATCCATGGGTCGGTATCGAAGCGGTCGCGGAAATATTTTTCGTCGATGACGTAGTCGGGCGCGCCCGGGCGCGCGTTGTCGAGGTCCTGGCTCATCTCCCAGGAATCGACGTGCATGATGCCGTCGATGAAATGCACGTCCTCCTGGTAGAGGTCCTCGGTCGCATCCACGGCGATGATCGCCTTCAGCGCCGGCGGATTACGCGCCGCCATCTGGATGGAATTGAAACCACCCCAGGAAATGCCGAACATCCCGACATTGCCGTTGGACCACGACTGTTTCGAAAGCCAGTCGATCACGACCTCGCCGTCCTGCTGCTCGATGTCGGAATATTCGTAGGGAATCAGCCGGCCTTCGCTGTTGCCGGTGCCGCGGATATCGACCGCCGCGACCACGTAGCCGCGCTGCACGAAATAGGAATACATCGGGTAATCGCGGCTTCGGCCCTCGTGCTTGCGATAGGGCAGGTACTCGAGCAGGACCGGAAATTTTGCGTCCGCCGCGCCGCCATCGGGCATGTAGAGATCAGCCGACAGGCGTACGCCATCGGGCAGCGTGATCCATGCTTCCTGCAGGCGGATGCCATATTCGAGTAACGACGGAGCCTGCGCCTGGGCGTTGCCGGTCGAGGCGATCAGCGCCAGGAGCCGCCGGATCAGCGCTGCATGGGCATCAATGCGACGCTCGAGCGTCAGCGCAGCGGCCGGCGTTTCAAAGACCAACACGGTTTTCGCGGCGGGCCCGGGCTGCGCGCGGCCGGCCACGACGACATTCTTGCTGCTCATCAATTCGTCTATGGAGCTGTCGATGACTGGCCCGACGATGCCCTCGACGACAGTCTCGCCAAATCGCGTCTCGCCGCTCAACTTGATCGGGGCGCCGTTGTCCTTCAATACGTTCACGGCTTCGATGGCCAGCGGATCGCTGGATCCGAGGGTGCCCTGCGAATAGACATAGCCCTGGTCGATGAGATTGTCCTCATGCAGGTCGATGCTGTAGAGCGGCGGATAGTCGGTGGAAAGGCGCAGCACGAAGGCAGTGATGGCGTCCGCCTCGGAGCTCGAAGCGGCTGCCGCGCGGGCGCTGCCGGGTTTCTCGGGCGACGCCAGCAGATGCGACGAATCGCCGACACTGTGACCCTCGATGGCCTCCGAATAGATCGGCACGTTCAGGTAACGCCAGTTGCGCGCATAGCCCTGCGGATTGAGGAGCGGAAGGAGGACCACTGCCCGTTGTTGGCCGAGTCTCGCGATGTCATCGATCGCGGCAGCAAGCGCGTTTGGTCCGGCCGGCTCCTCCCCGTGGATTCCCGCCAGGATCCAGACCGCGGGACCACTTTGGGGCGAGCGCAGCGCGATTATCGGGAGCGCCTGCGTCGTGCCGGCGGGCTGCGAGTTCGCGACGATTTCGAGCGTCCACCCGCGATCGACCAGCTGCAGATAAGACTCATAAAGCGCCTGAATCGGCTTGCGCCCGTCGGCGAATGTCGTGATCTCATCTGGTACGCGGATCGCCGGCTCCTGGGCGGCCACTGGCAGTGCTTGCAGTGCCGGCATGAGACAGGCCACCGTCAGCAGCCGGTACAGTATTGCCCGCTTGCCGCATGCGGATTGAGACCGCAATCGATCAGTTGTGCAACAACCGTGCATCAGGCGTTCGCCTTGTTTCCGTGCAGTCTGCTTGACTGAATAGTGGCACTGATCCGGCACTCTGTCACCGGGCGTGTGGCGCGGCGCAGCGATGGCTTCGGCACGGCAGACGGCGGCAATCTAGTCTTTCGAGGCTGGCAGGGATGCCTGCATCGTCGTCGGCAACACCTCGCATCCAGCCGAGCTGGCCGACGAATTCACATGGTACGGCCGACCCGGGTTATCTTATGCATGCCGCAACCTTGGCTGCCGGCGTCAGCAAGAGATTCGAACATGCCTCGCTCCCTGAACTCGGATCAGATTCTGGTCACCGGCGGTGCCGGATTTCTGGGCTCGCATCTTTGCGACCAGCTTCTGAGTCTCGGGTTTGACGTCATCTGCCTTGACAACTTTTTCACCGGCAGCCGGCGAAATGTCGCGCACTTGATCGGCAACAGCAGATTCGAGTTGATCCGCCACGACGTCACCGTCCCGATCTACCTGGAAGTTGGCGAGATTTACAATCTCGCCTGTGCCGCTTCGCCGGTCCATTATCAGTTCGATCCTGTGCAGACGACCAAATCCAGCGTTCACGGGGCGATCAACATGCTTGGTCTTGCCAAGCGGACTCAGGCCAAGATACTGCAGGCTTCGACCAGCGAGGTTTACGGGGACCCGGAGGTGCATCCCCAGCACGAGGGTTACTGGGGCCGCGTGAACCCGATCGGCCCCCGCGCGTGCTACGACGAGGGCAAGCGTTGTGCCGAAACCCTGTTCTTTGATTATCACCGCCAATACCGGATGCGTATCAAGGTCGCACGCATCTTCAATACGTACGGCCCCCGCATGCATCCGAATGACGGCAGGGTCGTTTCCAATTTCATCCGGCAGGCGCTGCGCAACGAGCCGATAACCATCTACGGAGACGGCAGTCAGACACGATCTTTTTGCTACGTCAGCGACCTGATTTATGGCCTGGTGGCCTTGATGTCGAGCCCCGATCAGTTCACCGGGCCTGTCAATCTTGGCAACGACCGCGAATTCACGGTCCGGGAGCTTGCTGAGAAGGTCATTGAGCTGACGGGTTCGCGCTCACAGATAGAGTATCTCGCGCTGCCAACTGACGACCCGACGCAAAGACAACCGGAAATCTCGTTGGCGAAGTCTGAGCTCGGCTGGCAGCCGAAAGTATCCCTGGACGAGGGCCTGCGCCAGACGATCGCCTATTTCGAGAAACTGTTGAGCAGCCCGACGGGGTCTTACAGGCCGTGAGGGTCCTCGTCACGGGTGCAGCCGGCTATGTCGGCAGTCATGCCTGCAAGTCCCTGGCTCAGGCAGGCTTCGAGCCGATAGGCCTGGACAATCTGGAGCGGTCCGGCATTGAGAACTTGCCGTGGGGCCCCCTCGAGGTCGCCGACATTTGCGATCGTCCCTCACTGGATGAAGTCCTGCGCAAGTATCGCCCCCAGGCAGCGATGCACTTCGCCGCATACGCCTATGTCGGTGAATCAGTCGCAACGCCGGATACCTACTACCGGAACAATGTCGGCGGGAGCATCACGCTTCTATCGGCACTTCATGATGCCGGGATTGACAAGTTCGTCTTTTCTGGCAGCTGCGCGGTTTACGGAATGCCGATGACGTGCCCCATGGCCGAAAGCCACCCTCAGGCGCCCATCAGTCCTTACGGGGCCAGCAAGCAGATGGTCGAGCGGATCTTGCTGGATTGCGAAGCTGCTTTTGGAATCCGGCATGTCGTCCTGAGATATTTCAACGCGGCGGGTGCGGATCCAGACGGGGATATTGGCGAATGCCACGACCCCGAGACACACGTCATTCCGCTGGCGATCCAGACGGCGCTCGGCCAACTTCCGGTATTCGAAGTCTTCGGCACCGACTACGCGACACCTGACGGCACGGCCATCAGGGACTACGTGCATGTTTCGGACCTCGCCAGTGCCCACGTCCGTTCACTCCAGTATCTCCTGGAAGGGCACGCAAGCATTACTTTGAACCTGGGCACCGGCCGCGGCCATTCCGTATTGGAGGTGGTCAAGGCCGTCGAAACCACGACCCAGCGCAAGGTGAACCTGCGCAAGGCACCGCGTCGCCCGGGTGATCCTCCCATTCTGGTTGCCGACCCGAGCCGTGCCGGTGCGGTTCTTGATTGGCGACCGACGATCACTGACATTACCGGGATTGTGCAGACAGCGGTCAACTGGGAACTCAAGAAGCGAGAGATTCTCGCTGCCGCTCCTGTCCATCCCTGATTGGCATTCGCAAGAGCAATAGATGCCCGCGTCACAACCGCCTGAATTGGTCATTGACGCTCGCCGTGGCGACACGACAGATTTCCCGGGCTTATGCCGTGATCTTTGGCAATACCGGGAGCTCTTCTATTTCCTGGCCTGGCGTGACGTCCTGGTACGCTACAAACAAACAGTCATCGGCATCGCCTGGGCGGTGCTCAAGCCGGTCCTCACGATGGTGGCGCTCACGGTCGTCTTTGGCAGGCTCGCGCAGCTACCCTCGGCGGGAATGCCATATCCGATTCTCGTGCTGGCTGCGCTAATGCCGTGGCAGTTCTTTTCCAGCGCGATGTCAGAATGCAGCAGCAGCTTGATCGACGACGCTCACCTGATATCGAAGATCTACTTTCCCCGGATGATCATCCCGGCCAGCTCGGTGATTGTCAGCCTGATGGACTGGGCAATTTCAGGGGTAATCCTGCTGATCTTGATGTTTTGGTACGGCGTAGTCCCCGGTTGGCAGATCATGTTCCTGCCGTTTTTTGCCCTGCTTGCATTCGCCTTGTCGTTGGGCGTTGGGCTGTGGCTGGCCGCTCTCACGGTGAAGTATCGGGATTTCCGGCAAGTCGTGCCATTTGTCGCCCAATTCGGCCTGTACGTCTCTCCGGTGGGTTTCAGCAGTACCGTGATTCCCGGGCAATGGCGAATTCTTTACGCGCTGAATCCCATGGTGGGAATCATTGACGGCTTTCGGTGGGCGATTTCCGGCGGGCTGTCGCCGCTTCGCATACCGGATCTCGTGTTGGCGACAGTCGTCCTGTCCGCCACGTTGTGGAGCGGAGCGCGATACTTTCGCCGCACCGAGCGGCGCTTTGCGGACATAATTTAGAAATGCCTGCAACCGTGATCGAGG
>Ga0315278_10005044_pt1 | contig 11968 bp, 11 predicted proteins | sample YL17G06_0_MG_FD_203880 | JGI IMG/M metagenome (GOLD analysis project Ga0315278, IMG submission 203880) | Sediment microbial communities from Yellowstone Lake, YNP, Wyoming, USA - YL17G06_0 | ecosystem: Environmental > Aquatic > Freshwater > Lake > Sediment | place: USA: Wyoming | collected... | reverse complement strand
TGGCGCTGGGGTTCGTGTTCTCGATGGTCTTCGGCCATGCGCCGATCATCTTTCCGGCGGTGTTGCGGGTCGCTGTGCCTTACCATCCGGCGTTCTATGTGCCACTCGCGCTGCTGCACGCGTCGCTCTTCGTGCGTTTGGCCGGAGACGCGACGGGCGACTACGGCTGGACACGCGCGGGCGGCCTGCTGAATGCGGTGGCGCTTGCAACGTTCATCGTCAGCACCGCGAGCGCGGTCGTTCGCGGCAGAAAGACCGCGGCCTGATCGGCGGACGCCGGTGCAGCGACATCGCCGCGTCGTTCCCGGGGCGCGTGCGGGTGTATCCTTTTCCGCGGATCTGTCGAGCAACAACGGTCCGCCACGCGCCGTCGCGACACTCCACGATCGAGGAACTGCCGCCCTCGTGCGGGCTGCCCAACCAGGAGCACTGCCCATGACGCTGATCGACCCTGTAGCGACCGCAGAAGAAATGCTGCCGGGCCGCGGGCCGGCGCAAGCGGCAACCGAGGGCACCGCTGCGGCGCGCGCCATCGGCGACGTCCCGGTGCCCATCGGCGAGCCTGATGACGACGAAGGGTACGACGAGGACGAGGACGAAGACGAGGAGGAGGACGACGACGAGGAACCGCTCCAGCTTCGCCGGTCGTGACGGATTGCTGACCGGCGCGTGCCGGAGCCGTCCGTCACTCAATGACCTCGACCGCCCGCACCGGCAGCGACCGCGGGATGGCAAGGCCGAGCGCCCTTGCTGTCTTCATGTTGATGACCAGCTCGAAGCGCGTCGGCTGGTCGATGGGCAGGTCGGCCGGCTTCACCATCATGCGCCTCCAGCAAGTCAATTCAAAACGCGCTCGGGTACAACCCGCCGTCCGTCAGAATGTTCTGACCGGTGATGTACCCTGCATGCACGCTGCACAGGAAGGCACAGGTCTGCCCAAACTCCGACGCGGTGCCGAAACGCCTGGCCGGCACCGTGGTTTTCCACTGCGCCGCGATCGTGTCTGCGGAACTCCCCGCACGCTTCGCAGACGTCTTGAAAAAGCTCTCGACCAGCAGCATCACAAAGATATTGTCGCCAACGATCATGCAGCTCGCGTTCTCATTGGTGAACCTGGGGTCACACGTGAAGCCCAGGCTCGAGAAGAACGCGACTGCGCGCCGGAGGTCTTTGACCGGCAGGTTTACGAAGATCTGCTTTGCCATGGCGTCCCTTTCGGCGGCTCGCTGCCACCACGAGGCAACATACCAGAGAAGGATCCTGGGGCAATCTTTCGTTTGGAGCACGGCAGCGCGTCAAAATGGCAAGAGTGACGCGCTGCCGGGGACGCGGCGTCCGCGGCTGGCATGATTGGCGGTTGCCGGTCCGTGATGGCCGTGAAACGGTCGCCATGGCCCGCCAGACCGCTCAATTCGGAGAGCGGCGCGCCGACGCCCGCCAGCGCCAGCCGGCCGACCACGCAGCCGCGCGTCGGGACCGCTGATCGCCCGTTTCGATCAATCCCGCAACAGCCGCCAGCTTCCGTCCTTGACGGTGATCAGCACGCGGCCACGCTCATCGAATCCCGAATGATCGGCAGGCGACATGTTGTAGACGCCTTGCGTGCCAACCAACTCACGCGTCGCCTCGAGCGCATCGCGCAGCGCGGCGCGAAATTCCGGCGTGCCGGGCTTGCCGTGCTTTGCCGCCTCGGGCACCGCGCGCGAGAGGAGCAGCCCGGCGTCATAGACGTTGGCGCCGAAGGTCGCAGGCGTGCCGCCGTACATCTTCTCGTACGCGCTTATGTATTCCTGCGCGACTGACTTCGACGGCACGCTGTCGGGCATCTCGGCCAGCACCAGCATCAGGCTGGCAGCGAGCACCGTGCCCTCCACCTTGGCGCCGCCGAGACGCAGGAAATCGGGCGACGCCGCGCCATGCGTCTGGTAGATGCGGCCCTTGTAGCCGGCATCGACAAGGGTGGTCTGCGGGAGCACGGTCGGACCGCCGGCCGCGGCGACCAGGATCGCATCGGGCTTGGCCGCGATCAGTTTCGCCACCTGCCCGGTCACCGATGAATCGGAACGCAGAAAGCGCTCGCTCGCGACGATCTTGATTCCCGCCTTTTGCGCCTGCGCGTTGAACACTGTGGACCAGTTTTCACCGTAGGGGTCGTTGAAGCCGATGAAGCCGACGGTCTTCACGCCGGATTTCACCATATGACCGATGAGCGCCTCGGAAATGAGCTGGTCGTTCTGCGTGGTCTTGAACACCCACCGCTTCTTGTCGTCCATCGGCAGCACGACGGCCGTGGTGCCGACGGGAGCCAGCATCGGCGTGCCCGTTTCGGCCAGGAACTGGATGACGCCGACCGCGTTGGGCGAGCCGGACGGCCCGATCATCGCGTCGATCTTGTACTCGGACAGCAGTTTCTTGACGTTCATGACGCTTTGCGTGGAATCGCTGGCATCGTCGAACACGATGTATTCGATCGTCAGGTCGCCAATTCGCTTCGGCAACAGCGCCGCCGTATTCTTCTGCGGAATGCCGACCACCGCGGTCGGGCCGGTCGCCGACGCGATGACGCCGATCTTCACCTGGGCAATGGCGGAGGTCGAGGCGAGAACCATCGCCAGCGCGGCTTGAATCCATGTTGCTGCTCTCATTTTTCAGTCTCCTCATCGGTTTGCATACGATGCCTCGGGCGGCCAGCCAATGGAGCGTCGCTAGACCCCGCCGACAATTCCCTGTTGCGCCAGAGAAGCGATTTCGTCATCGGTGAACCCGGCTTCGGCCAGCACCGGCCGTGTGTGCTCGGCGTACCTTGGCGGAAACGCGTAGTCATGCCGCATGCCCGGCAGGCTCACCGCGGCCGGTTGCATCCGGATCGCCTTGCCCTGCGGAGTGCGCGTCGCCGTGAATGTTCCCGCGAGCGCCGACAATTCACGCACCTGTCGAATGTCGTTGATCGCCGCCCAGGGAATCGTCGCCGCGGCAAGCGTTTCGGCGATCTCGTCGGTCGTGTGATTCGCCGTCACCGCGACCATGTCGCCCCGCAGAGCGGTCCGATGCTGATGCCGGCCCGCGTTGGTCGCCCGCGACGGCTGCGCCACCGCCGCGAACATTGCCGTCTCGGTGAGCCGCCTCCACTGCGCGTCCGAGCCGACGGCAAGGTAGACGAAGCCGTCGCGCGTCGGGTAGACGTTGGTCGGAACGAATTTGCGGTGTTCGTTGCCGGCTCGCGTGATCTCGGTCGGATCGCAGTCGAAGTCGACGAGTGGAAGCGTGGTAATGAGCCATGACGCCGCCGCCTGCAGCATCGACACGTCGATCCGCTTTCCGCGCCCGGTCTCCGCGCGTTCGGCAAGCGCGAGCAGCACGTTGGCATAGACTTCGTCGCCCGACTTGAGGTCGACGATCGGCACCCCCGTCACCATCGGCGGCCCCTCCGGGTCGCCGGTGACCTCCATGAAGCCCGCCATCGCCTGCAGCACCGGATCGTAGCCCGGTACGTCCGGATGTTCGGGACCGAGCGCGGAGATTCCCGCCCAGATGAGATCGGGCTTGACCGCGGACAACGTGTCGTAGTCGATGCCGAGCGCCTGATAACGGCGCGGGATCACGTTGCAGCAGAACACGTCGACGGCGAGCGCATCGACCAGACGCCGCAATGTCTGCTGACCCCGCGGATCCTTGAGATTCAGCGCGATCGCCTCCTTGCCGACGTTCGGGGCGATGAAATACGTGCGCCGATCATCATCGACGGCGACGCGGCCGATGTAACGATTGGGGTCCCCGGGCAAGCCATCGCCCGACGGCGTCGCTTCGATGCGAATCACCCGCCAGCCGAGCTGGACGAAGCGCAGCGTCGCGTACGGCAGTGACAGCGCCTGCTCGAGCGAGAGCACGGTGCGGCGCCGCATCAGGCCGCTCCGACCGGTGCGGCCGGGTGATGCAGCGCGCGATAGACTTTCTCGGGCGTGAACGGCAGTTCGTAGATGCGCACGCCGGTCGCGTTGCAGATGGCGTTGGCCGTCGCGGCGGCGACGCAGATCGCCGGCGCCTCGCCCACGCCCTTGGCGCCCTGGGGACCTTCGCCGTCCATCGTCTCGATGAAGTGGATGTCCATTTCCGGGATCTCCGGCGCAGTGACGAGTTTGTAGTCGCGAAAACCCGGATTGCGGACGACTCCGTTCTCGACGATCAGCTCCTCGGTGATCGCATAGCCCTGGCCCATCACGATGCCGCCTTCGATCTGCCCCTCGATTCCCAGCCGGTTCAGCACCCGCCCGACATCGTGGGCCCCGGTCACCTTGACGAGCTTCACGAGCCCGGTATCGGTGTCGACTTCGACTTCGACGACCTGCGTCGCCCATGCGTACGCGGCCGAAACGTCGCCCTTGTATTCCTTGTTCTGATGCTTCGACGGCGGCTCGTAGTAGTGGGTGGTCATCACCAGCTCGGCCCTGTCCGAGAAATGCAACGAGCGCAGGAGCTTGGCCAGGTTCATGATCGCTTCGCCGCTGCCGGCCGCGACGATGTGTCCAGCCCGCATTTCGAGTTCCGCTTCCGGCAATCCGGTCACCTTGGCCGCGGCGGCAAGAATCTTCGCACGTGCCTTGCGTGCTGCCCCGATCGCCGAATTGCCGCCGATGAACGTGGTGCGGCTCGCGTGCACGCCGACGTCCCACGGCGTGATGTCGGTGTCGTTGTTGACGACCGTCACGGTGTCGAGCGGAATGCCCAGCTCCTCGCATACGAGCTGCGCCAGCACCGTTTCGGAACCCTGCCCGATCTCGGAGGCACCGGTGATCAGCGTGACGTGGGCGAAATCGTCGATCTTGAGAATCGTGCCGCAACCGTCGGAAGGATAGATTTTCGCGCCGCCGCCGACGTGCAGCATCGACGCCATGCCCACCCCGCGCTTGTAGCGGCCCGGCGCCTTTTGCGCCGCGATCGCCGCGCGATGCTTGTCGCCCCAGTGCGACGCGGCCGCGGCGGTGCGCAGGCATTCCTTGAGGCCGCAGGTCTTGAAGTGCATGCCCTGGGGCGTGATCTCGCCCGGGTCCTGCGCATTGGCGAGCCGCAGTTCGAGCGGGTCGAGCCCCAACGCCTCCGCCAGCTTGTCGATATGCTGCTCGACGGCGAAGGTCGCCTGCAGGTTGCCGTAGCCGCGGAACGAGCCGGCATAGGGATTGTTGGTGTAGACCGCCGTCGTGTGGTACCTGCAATGCGGCACCCGGTATAGCGACGAGATCGTCTGCATCATGACGAACGGCGTCGTTGCGCCCCAGGAGGTATACGCACCGTTGTCGTGCAGCGTCTCGCAAACGCGAAAGGTCAGCGTCCCGTCCTGTTTCGCGCCGCTGCGCAGGCGCAGAAGCACCGGTTGGCGTGTCGGCGACGCCACGAACTCCTCCTCGCGCGAGAACACGAGCTTCACCGGCCGGCGGGTCGCCTTGGCAAGGAATACGCAGATCGGCTCGAACGGGTAGATGTCGAGCTTCGAGCCGAAGCCGCCGCCGATCGGCGGCTGGATGATGCGGATGCGGCCCGGGTCCATGTCGAGGATCTCGGCGAACTCCCGCTTGTGCAGGAAGGGGACCTGCGTATTCGAATACAGCGTCAGGTTGCCGCTCGGGCCGAACTCGGCGATGACACCCGACACACCGAGGCAGCAGTGCGTCACGTAGTGCAGGCGAAACCAGTCATCGACGATCACGTCGGACTCGGCCTCGCCGATGACGACATCACCTTGCGCGTAGTCGAACGTCATTGCGACGTTGTGCCGGTGGGCATCGGCATCGCCGGGTTCGCCCGCCTTCAGCGATTCATGCGCCGCCGGGGGTGGCAGCTTCTCATCGTGGATCACCGGCGCGCCGGGCTTCAACGCCTCGGCCGGATCGGTCAGCGGCGGGAGATCCTCGTACTCGACCTCGATCAGGCGCAGCGCCGCGGCCGCGATGTCTGCGGTATCGGCGGCGACCGCGGCGATCTCGTCGCGAAGGCTGCGGACCTTGTCACCTTTGAGGGGTAACTGATCCTTGCCGACGCCCAGCGGGCGCTGGTAGGGCACATCGGCCGCAGTGAGCACCGCATGGACACCAGGCAATGCGCGCGCACGGCTCACGTCGATGCGCTTGATCCGCGCATGCAGCCGGGTCGAGCGCAGTATCCCGCCGTAGAGCTGGCCCGGCAGATCGAGGTCATGGACGTAGCGCGTCTGGCCGCTCGCCTTTTCCGGCGCATCGAGTTTGGCGATGCGCTTGCCGATCAGCGTCCCTTTCTCGATCACCCGCATCACAACCTCCTCAGCGCCCTTCGGGAGGGCCGTTCATCTCAGGCCTGCTGCGCTGCCGCCGCTTCAATGGCGTCGACGATCTTCACGTAGCCGGTGCACCGGCACAGGTTGCCTTCGATGCCACGCTGTATTTCGGCCCGCGAGGTCTGCGGGTGGGCCTCCAGCCAGTGTTTCGCCTGAACGACCATGCCCGGGGTGCAGAACCCGCACTGGACCGCGCCGCAGCCCACGAACGCCCGCTGCAGTCGTTCACCCAGCGGATCCCGGGCCAGGCCCTCGATCGTCGTGAGTTCGCGGTCCTCGCAATCCACCGCGAACATCAGGCACGAGCAGATCGAGGCCCCGTCGACGATGATGGTGCAGGCCCCGCACTCGCCCTCACCGCACGCGTACTTGGTGCCGGTCAGGCCGATGACGTCGCGCAGCATCGCGAGCGCGCTCATATCCACCGGCACCGTCGCGCGGGTCCGGATGCCGTTCAACAAAAAACCGATTTCACGCTTGAGCGACATCGTCGAGCATCCTTTTGGTCATGTTGAAAACAAGCTCGCGGCGGTACCACGCCGACGCGCGAACATCGTCGATCGGGCGCACTTCGTCGCGGGCGATGCCGGCGATCCGCTCGATTGCGGCGGGATCGAGCACGCTTCCCTCGAGTGCCGCCTCGGTCCGACGCGCGCGCAACGGCACCGGCGCGACGGCACCGAAGGCAACCCTGGCATGCGTCAGCGCGTTGTCGACCCGGACCCCGCCGATGCCGATCGCGATGGCAGCGATGTCGAGGGCGGGCCGGACGCCGAATTTGAAGAAGCGACCGGCAAAGCCCGCTGGCGGCAACGGCAGCCAGACCGCGCAGAGGAGCTCGTCAGGCGCGCGTTTCGTCTTCCCGGGCCCGACAAAGAATTCGGCGAGCGGCATCCGGCGGGTGGCGACGCTGCCGTTCGGCTTCGAGGCGAGTTCGGCCTCTGCGTCCAGTACGAGCAGCGGGATCAGCATGTCACCCGCCGGCGAGGCATTGCAGACGTTGCCGCCGATCGTCGCTGCGTTGCGCAACTGATCGCTGGCAAAATGGTCGCCGGCTTCGGCGAGGATGCCGAAATGCGCGCACACCAGCGGATCGTGCAACAGTTCGCTGACCGTGCAGAGGGTGCCGATGCGAACGCCTGCACCGTCGCGCTCGATACGATGCAGCTCCGGCACGCGCCGGATGTTCAGCAGGCCCCGCTGCAGCGTGACTCGACCGGCGTGGCTCTGCGGCATCAGGTCGGTGCCGCCGGCCAGGATCGTGACGTCGCCGCCGCGCAGGTGCTCCAACGCTTCGGGAAGAGAAGCAGGGGCCCAGTACCGTTCGACGGACATCAGGCATCTCCTAGAAACGCACGGGCTCGCGGTAGCGTCCGTACACTTGCGTGAGCGCAGCCGTGATTTCCCCGACGCTCGCGTACGCCGTCACCGCGGCGACGATCGCCGGCATCACATTCGCGCCGGCGGCGGCGTCCCGGCGCACCGCGTCCAGCGCGCCCGCGACCGCCGCGGCGTCGCGCTCGCTGCGGACTTCGGCGAGACGCGCGACCTGCGCGCGCGTGCCGGCTTCGTCGTAGGGGTGAAACTCGACCTGCGGGTCGTCCTCGTCGATGCGGTAGCAGTTGACGCCGACCTTGCGGAAGCGGCCGGCATCGATATCGAGCTGATGCTGGTAGGCCTGCGCCGAGACCTGCGCCTGGATGCTGCCGCTCGCAATCAGCCCGACGATGCCGCCGCGGGCGTCGACGTCGGCGATGATCCGCTCCATTTCGCTGCGCAACTGGTTGGTCAGCGTCTCGATGTAGTACGAGCCGCCGAGCGGGTCGACGGTGTCGCAGAGCCCGATTTCCTCGATCAGCAGCTGCATCGTGCGCAACGAGAGACGCTGCGCATACTCGCTTGGAATAGTGTACGCCTCGTCGTAGCAGCACAGCGCCATCGTTTGCGCGCCGGACAGCGCGCTGATCAGCGCGTAGTACGCGCCGCGCACGATGTTGAGCTCGGGCTGCTCGAACGTGAGTCCGCTGCCGCCGCCGCCGGCGATCATTCGCATCCACATCGAGCCGGGTTTTTGCGCACCGTACTGGTCGTGGACGATCTTCGCCCACAGGGCGCGTCCGGCACGGAACTTCGCGACCTGCTCGAACAGGTTGCCGTAGATGTTGAAGTTGAACGACAGGCGACCCGCGAATTCGTCGATCGGGACGCCCCGCTTCAGCACTTCGTCGGCGTACGCGCGGGCGATGCAGAACGCGTAGGCCATCTCCTGCACCGGGTTGGCGCCGGATTCGCGGATGTGATAGCCACAGACCGAGACCGGGCTGTACTTGGGTGCATGCGTGGCGCAATACTCGATGGTGTCGCCGACGAGCTTGAGCGACGGTTCGACCGGGAAAATCCAGGTGCCGCGGCCGATGAACTCCTTCAAGAGGTCGTTCTGCGCGGTGCCGCGCAGGCCCTTCACGTCGAAGCCGCGTCGTTCGGCCATCGCCAGGTACATCGCGATCAGGATCGCGGCGGCGCCGTTGATCGTCAGCGACACCGTGATCCGATCGAGGTCGATGCCCTCGAAGGCGATCTCGAAGTCGCGCAGCGTGTCGATCGCCATGCCGACACGGCCGACCTCGCCGTCGGCGAGCGGGTCGTCGGAATCCAGGCCGCACTGCGTGGGCAGGTCGAACGCCACGTTGAGCCCGGTCTGGCCGGTCGCAATCAGATATTTGAAACGCGCGTTGGTGTCGGCGGCATTGCCGAAACCCGTGTATTGCCGCATGGTCCACGGCTGCTGGCGGTACATCAGCGGATGGATGCCGCGGGTGAACGGGTACTCGCCGGGCTTGCCGAGCATCGCGACACCGCCGCTCGCAGCGACGTCGGCCTCCGTGTACAGCGGTTGAATCGTGATGCCGGACTCGTTGATCAATGGGGCGGCTTCCGGGCGCGGGCGGTCGCTCATGGCGCGTTCCCTTCGATGAATCCGGTGATGTCGTCGAGCCGCGCGCCGGTCGCGAAGATGCCCTTGAAACCGAGCGCGCGCAACGCGTCGTGGTCCCGTTGGGGAAGATTGCCGCCGATGACCCACAGCTTGTCCTGCAGCCCCGCTTGTTCGAGCAGCGGTTTCAGCCTGCGGCAGAACGCCAGATGCGACCCTGCCATGCTGGACAGGGCGATCACGTCGGCATCCTCTTCCAGCGCCACGCGCGCAACCGCCTCCGGGGTTTGCCGCAGCCCGGTGTAGATCACTTCGCAGCCGGCGGCCATCAGCGCACGCGCGACGACCTTGGCACCCTGGTCGTGCCCGTCCAGCCCGGGCTTGGCGAGCACCACTCTGATCGGCCTTGCCCGTGCTGTCGCAGTCTTGGCGTTCACTTCGTCATTTCCTTCGCGATGATCAATTTGAGGATCTCGCTCGTGCCGCCGCCGATCAGCGTGAAGCGCACGTCGCGCAGAAAGCGCTGCACCGGGTAGTCCATGGCGTAGCCGTACGATGCCAGCACCCGCGCCGCCTGATCGCAAGTGCGCGCCGCGGCCTCGGTCGCGAAGAGCTTCGCCATTGCGGCCTCCTTGTGGTGCGTCGCGCCGCTGTCCTTGCACCACGCAGCATAGCGGACGAGCTGGGTGGCAGCCTCGAGATCGGTCGCCATTTCGGCGAGCTTGGTCTCTATCGCCTGAAAACGGTTGATCGCTTTGCCGAATTGCTGCCGCTCGCCCGCGTAGCGCACCGCTTCGTCGAGCGCGGCGCGCGCCACCCCCAACGCCATCGCGCCGGTGATGATCCGGATTTCGGCGAGGGTCTTCCGTAGATGATCCTCGCCATCGCCTTCCGCGCGGCTCAACCGGTGGCTGTCGGGCACGAAGCAGTCGTCCAGCGCGAGCTCGGAGGTCGGCATCGCCCACATACCCATCTTCTCGATCGGGCGCCCGATGACGAGGCCCTTGAACTCGCGCTCGACCAGGAAGATCGTCAGCTTGCGCGCGTCGCCCGCCTTGGCAAAGACCGTAAAGAAGTCGGCGACCGGCGCGGCGGTCACCCACGTCTTGCGCCCGTTGAGCAGGTACCCGCCCGCCACCTGCTTCGCGGTCGTCGCAATGCTGGCGAGGTCGGAGCCGGCATCGGGTTCGGTCATGCAGATCGCCCCGATCTTCTCGCCTGCGAGCGCCGGCTTGAACAGCCGCAGGATGATGTCGGGTCCGCCGAGCATGTGCAGGAACTTCGTCCCCATCAATGCCTGCATCGCGGCGCAGCCGGCCAGCGACATGGAGCCGCGGGCGACCTCGGCGAGCGCGAGGCAGAAGGTTCCGAGATCGAGGGCGAGGCCGCCGACGTCCGCCGGATAGCGCATCGCAAAAAACCCGAGGCCCGCGAGCTTGCGCATCAGCTCGCCGGGGTAGGCGTGCGCGGCGTCGATGGCCGCGGCGTGCGACACCACTTCCGCATCGACAAAGCGCGCGAACAGATCGCGGATCTGGCGCTGCTCCGGCGTGAGCTCGAAGTCCATGGCCGCTCTGCCTACCCGGCCAGCCCGTAGATGTCGCGCGCGACCTGTGCGGAGACGACGCCGTTGCGCACCTCCTCGCGCAGCAGCGCGCGGTCGCGCTGCTGCGGATCGCCGTAGCCGCCGCCGCCGCCCGCCTGCTGATGGTAGATCGCGCCCCTGGGCACGCCGGTGATCAGGTCCTTGTTCTTCGGCACGACGGTGGTTCCATCGGGGTATTGGAGGCGGATGAAATTGAGCGTTCCCGGCCCGCCGCCGAAAAGGCCGAAGGCGGGCTCGAAATCGCCGTCGCCGAAGGTGACGAGCTGCGTGTCGTCGGAGCCGATCCGGAACACCGTCTCCACGCCGAGGCCGCCGCGCCACTGGCCGGTTCCCGCGGAATCGGGCAGCAGCTCGTGCTTGATCAAGAGGTGCGGCGTCTGCTGCTCGAACATTTCGTAGTCCTGGTCGAGCAGCCCTCCCGACGCGTCGATCATCCCGATGTGGTCGTAACCGTCGGTGCCGCGCATGGCGCCGGAGCCGCCTTTGAGGCCCATGAAGCCGATGTCGACGTACCTGTCATTCTTTTCCGGGTCGATGCCGGTGGTCAGCGAGCACAGCAGGTTGTTCCAGCCGGCGGTCACCCGATCGGGGATCACCGGCGCCAGTGCGCGCTGGATCGCGTCGGCATTCGGCGGGCACAGGTGGTTGCCGAACGTCGTCGCCTTCGGGTACGACGCGTTCAGGATCGTGCCTTCGGGGATCACGATCTCGATCGGCTCGACCATGCCCTCGTTGTGCGGGATGTCCGGATTGATCATCTGCAGCAGCGTCAGGATCGTTGCCGACGCGCTGGAAGTGAACGTGCCGTTGACGAACCCATTGGTCTGAGGGTCGGTGCGCGAGTAGTCAAATCTGATCTTGCGCTCGCTGACCTCGATGTCCACGCGGATCGTGAATTTCGTCCCCTCGTGGCGGCCGTCGTAGTAGACATAGCCTTCGCCCGAATAGCGGCCATTGGGAATCCCGGCGATCTCGGCCTCCATCATGCGCCGCGTCGCCTCGAACAGCGCCTCCTTGTGCGCCGTGAAGTGCTCGAGACCGTACTTGCCCAGCAGCTCGAGCAGGCGCCGCTCGCCGATCGTGGCGGCGCCGATTTCGGCTTGCATGTCGTGGCGCACGATGTCGA
>Ga0315278_10005041_pt1 | contig 11972 bp, 4 predicted proteins | sample YL17G06_0_MG_FD_203880 | JGI IMG/M metagenome (GOLD analysis project Ga0315278, IMG submission 203880) | Sediment microbial communities from Yellowstone Lake, YNP, Wyoming, USA - YL17G06_0 | ecosystem: Environmental > Aquatic > Freshwater > Lake > Sediment | place: USA: Wyoming | collected... | reverse complement strand
CCAAGTTTTGCTGCGACTGGAGGAAAGCTGCTGGGTCAAACTGCGGCTTGGCAGCGACGTCGGCTAGCGTGACCTGCGATGCCTGATTCGCGGCCTGTTGGGCCACGAGCATCATCTGCGCAATCCAGTCAGATTCCTGCGAGGTCGCCGGCTGAGTCTTGTTGCCGCCACGCTTGCTACCTTGAGCAGGAGCAACTGCCTGGCCGTCCGGCCGTGGTGCGGGCATCAGAGTCTCCTATTCGTGGAGAACGCCGAGGTGCAGCAGATCGCTCCGCTGCGCCCTCGGCGTCCGTAGAGCGACCGACTTACGCGGGCGGCTCGTTCTCAGATCCTTCGGGTGGGCCGTTGCCGCCGGGGCCGGGAGCTCCGCCAGGAGCCCCTCCGCCTTCGCCGGGAGGAGGACCACCCTTGTCGCCGCCGCCGCCACCGGTCGCGCCCTTAAGCGCGTCAATGCCGACTCCAGCGAGCTCTTGGATCTGCTTGAGCAGTTCGATGAGCTGGTCCATGCTGTTCCTTCCTTGTTCGCTGGTGGTGCGGGGCAGGGAGCTTGTGACTCCCCGCCCCACACCTGCGGGCTAGATGATGCGGGTGAAGATACCAGCGGTTCCAGCTGTACCGAACGCCGAGTTGGCACCGACTGCAGGAACGGCCATGAGCACGTCGTCTCCAGCAATCGTGGTACCAGCGTCGATGCAGTTGAACACCTTGCCGTTGGCGAGCTTGACGTTGTCGTTGAGCGCGACAACCAGGCCAACCGAGTAGATGGTCGCAGCCGTGACGATCTCGGACTGCAGGCCCTCCAACTGGGCTTCGGCTTCCTGAGGATCGGTCGTGTCGTCCACGTCTAGCATCGGGTTCCTGTGAACAACATCTCCGGCCTCCTGGATGGTCAGCCCAGTGTTCAGGGCTGTGGTGTTCTGGTAGGGCTGGCTGAACCACTCTGGGCGGCTCTTCAGCGTGTCCGGACCAGAGAGCGGGTAGTTCTCTGGGTAGACGCTCAGCTGAGCTCGAGCAGCGGCAACCTGGTTGGCGACGTTGGTGAAGCTGTCGCTGACCACCTGCAGGTTGCTGATCGAGGCCGGGAGGAACAGCGGGACGACACCCTCGGACAGCTGGTCGATGACCCAGCAGTCGTAGGAGAAGTCCTGCACGTACTCCGTGCCCTTGAAGCGGGTGCCGCCATCCTGCTCACGACGCTCGCTGAAGTGCTCGTACGTCTGGATCGCGTTCTTGTACGCGGCCAAGGCGACGACCTGGCGCAGGGTGCGGGCACCGGTTGAGCTGTTGGCGACTGGGTCGACCACCAGGCTCGCGTCGGTGTACACCTTGGGCAGGAACTCCGGGTGGATCTTGACGAGCTTCCAGGACCCCTTGAGGGTTCCGAGATAGCCCATCGCGTTCGCACCGGAGATGTCTCCATCCTTCAGCAGCTTGAACGCGGACTCCGTGCCAGCACCAGCGTCGATGAGCGCGTTGATGAACACGAGCTCCAGAGCCGAGGTGATGAGCAGGAAGCGCTCGTTGTTGCCGAAGTTGCTGTCGAACCAGTTGTCCGAGAACAGCAGGGTCAGTGCGTCGAGCGTCGCCAGTGGGTCAGCGTCGTCGAGGAACATTCCCGTGATGGTGGCGAAGGACGGCTGGGTCTGGTTGTCGTAGTCCTCGCCTGGCTCAGCGATCCACTTGTAGTCGGTTGCGACACCGGTGTTGCTGACCCGGTACGCATTCGCGTTGGTGGGTCCTGGGGTGTCGGCCGCCGTCCGTGGGACGAGCTTGCCGGTCATGTGACCAAGGACAGCTGCCAAGAGGCAGTACTTGTCGTGGTCGCGGAGCACCGTGGTCTGCATCTTGCGACCCGTGTACTCCTGGACGATGTTCTTGATCGGCGAGTAGCGGAGCTGCTCGTCGAACACCGTGAAGCCGAAGCTGCGGTGACGGCTCATGGAGTACGTGCGCCACTCGATCGGAGGGACACCGTTCTTCCACTCGCCGGTGAACTCGGAGCCGGAGTAGTGCTCGGCGCCGATTCGACCCAACTCGGCGTCAACGATGTAGTCGTCCACGCGAATGTCGGGCACCCGGATGCTGCGCGCCATCGGATTCGGCTTGATCTCCGAACCGGTGAACATGCCCGCAACCGGGGATGTGATACGAAGGTACGTGGCCAGAGCGACCTGGTAGTCGGTCAGGCTGTCCTTCTGGACTGGTGCGACCATGTCGCGACCTCCTTGTGTAGTGCCTGACTGTCAGGCGCTGGCGTGATCAGACTAAGCAGTTGGAACTGCCGTGTCACCTTGTTGCATGGGTTCTGGTGGTGCAGTTGGCGAACTAGGCGCAGATGCTTGTTCTGTCACACCTAGTTTCTCGAGCAATAGCTGCTGGTTCTGGGCCAGCATGGACATCTGTTCCTGCAGCTGAGTGATTGCTTGGACCTGTAGCCCGAGCTCTGCATCGTTCATGGCGACTACACCGCTGACTGCTTCCTCTACTGCTGCAATCTTGCGGTCCCGTTCAGCGACTACCTGGACGTCGCCCGTCTTCCAGATGATCCCGATCTCTGCGGCACTGCTAGCGCCAGAGAGCTCGATCTGCTTCCCGATGATGTACTGCATGGCCTTCGCCGCGTTGGACAGCATCTCTTGATCCTGAGACGCTGCCAAAGCTGGCATAGCCTGCGACAAGGGGATGAACAGCTGATTCAGAACGCGCAGCTGCTTCTCGTCTTCCATCTCTACCAAGGAGCCGGGTACTACCCGGACGAAGTACTCGGTAGCAAGCCGCTCGAAGTCGATGTCCAGCGTGCCGTCGAGATACAGCAGCTCTACCGGCAGGCCGGCTTCGAGCAGCTGCTGACGAGCGTCTGCCGTGAGCGAGACCTTCTTGACGGCCTTGAGCTCCTGGAAGTAGATGGTAAGGGCGTACGAACAGTAGTGACTGAAGAATGATTCGATCGCTTTCTGGAAGTTGTTGGTCGTGATGTCGACCATTGCCTGTTGTGCCTCGACGCCCTGCGGTGTGGCGCTCATGCCGTTGCCGGCCTGGGTCGCCATCTGCTGGTCGGCGCTGCCGATCATGTTGACCATGCTGCCGAGGTTCTGCTCGCTGATCTGACCATATTGCATCAGCGTCTGCGTGTTGACCTCGAAAGCTTCGACCTTGGCATTGGGGTTGGAGATCTGTGTGTACTTGCCAGGGCTGAGGTTCGGGATGGCATTGACCGTCCCGTAGCCAATGATACTCGGGTTGATGTTCCGGTACCAAAGCTTCATCGCACCGTTGAGCATCAGGTCCTGGAAGTCCTGCCGGCCGATCAGCAGCTCGACCTGGCTCTTGCCAAGCGGTTGCTGTGCGTCCTTCTCCAAGATGAGGAAGTGGACTGGGTGCTGCTTCAGCGGGTGCTTGTTCTTCTCGATCCTCAGCAGCATCTTGGAGCTACTGGAGAACGTGAGGAACGGCTCACCGTCAGCCGAGTAGCGGGTGAGAATCTCGTACCCGTGTGGCGTCTGACCGTGGTGCTTCTTTGTCTGATGCGGAACCGACTGGTGTTCGCGGTTCGGTGGAGGCGTGGCCACCAGCTTCAACAGAGCAGCCTGGTCCCAGCCTGCCGCCTCGTTGTGGATCAATGCCCACACGTCTTGCCGGGTCAAGTAGCGCCGTAGGTAGACGATCTGTGCTTCACGCACGTCCTTGACGCCCGGCTCCGGGAACACATCTCGGTAGTGGACTGTGTCGTACTTGATGTGCCAGCCCTTGTTGGGATCGTTCAGTAGCACAGGTACGACGCAATCAAAACCAAGAGTCAGCGCCGTCTTGGTGCTGGCAAACAGGTTCTGCTGCATGTCGTTGCTGTACTGGGAGGAGCCGATGACCTTACTGGTCAGGATGTGCTTGCTGAAGATGCCATCGGGTGAGTCATCGTCAAACTCACTGATGACCTCGACGTTCGGCGTGTTCTGCACGAGGTTGCGCGCGATGCGCCGAACCAGTCCAGCTGTCTCGCCGGACGATACATTGGGCAGGTCAGGCTTCTGGCTGATGACTTCGCCATCGGCCAGCTTCTCGAGCACCGAGTAGTTGTGGACGCGCGCATCCATCTCTCGCTTGAAGACCTGGTACTCCTGCCAGAACGTGTTTCCGCATTCGGCAATGCCACGGAACTCGAGGCCATCGCGGCCCGCCGGATCGTAGTCGACGTACCACTGCTCGAATCGTGTGATGGGTTCCATTCCCATTTTCATTGCCACTGCTTCAGCCTTCCTTTCTCGGACCAAACTCTCTCACGTCTGATGCTGGCCCGTCGGATGTACGGGTTGCTGGTGTTGATTGTCGGCAAGCTGTGGCCGTACGGCACGGTGCCGCCAGCCGGTGCGTACATCTTGCTGTAGAACGGGCTGCCACCGCCTCCGTAACTGCCACCGCCGTAGCCCCCTGTACCGCTGTTGCTCTTGTAGGGAGTGAACGGAGTGCCTGTCGTGCTGCCCAGCTCGCCGATCGCCTTGATGATCGAGTCGCCGATCTCCTTGTCCGTGGGGATGTAGGAGCTCTTGTCTACCAGCTCTAGCGCGCGGAGCCCGGTGTTGAGGCCGTTGACAAGGTCTGTGGTGTTCATCCGGCTGTCCTGAGCTGTAGCGCTCTGCTCAGAGACAAACGCGGCGTTGAGCGGCAGGATGCCGGTGAGGTTGAACAAGTTGTCACGGCGGAACCCGGTGGCCCACGGGCGGCTGTCCGGGCCCATAACGTACGTTGTGTTCAGCTGTTTGTACGTTACGGTCTTGTCGTAGCTGATCTCACTTGACCAAAGAAAGTCCTTGATACCGGGTATAGTCGGGTCTTCAGTGGGTCCGTACCACAGTCGGTTGACCCGCTTCATGGCCGCGGACTCATCGAGCCCCATGTCGAGGCCCTCCTGCTTGAGCTCGGCCATCCATTCCTTCTGGATGAGCTCGCGTGTCTCGAAGGTGATGTTGATGCCAGCCAAGCTTTCGTCGCCCAAGTTCACCACGCCCTTGGCCAAGCTGCGCAGCACAGCAAACGCACCTGCTTCAGTGAGAACTTCCGAACCATCAGCGTCCAGGATGGACAGCGCAGCGGGAGCGCCACTCTGCGACTGGTAGATCCTCTTGGCCTCGACGTCCACGTTGTTGTAGGCGTCCCAGTTCTGAGCTGCAGCGTACGTGGACTTGAGCTCGCCGGTGATCTCCTCAAGGCTGAGGTTCTCCATTACCTTGCCTTGGTATGCAGACCCTTGCATGGCTGCGGTGATGATGGCCTTGGCCTCTTCGGTGGTGGCGACGTCGGCATCCTCTGTCCGGGTCTTGACCGGCATGTTGTATCGGTTGAAGTCGCTGTCGGCCGGCCCGCCCGTGAAGATAGAGGTGAGGAACGCCAGGGTGGCGCGGTTCTCCGTCAGCGAGTGCAGCGTGTCCGAGGCGGCGTTGCGACCCTGGTAACCCTGCTGGACCTTGCCGTCCGCGTCGATGTAGGACTCAAGCGCGAGATCGTTCGGGCGGACGTTGCCCTCAATGTCGCGCTGCAGCTCGCCGTCACTGTCGCGCAGTGGCAGCACGTACGGGTTGCGGTCGTAGCGGTCCATCGCCACGTAGATCTCGTTGACGAAGCTGTTCTCAAACAGCATCTTCTCGTACATGCCGACTGCGTTGGTGAGGAACCACATGGCGCCGGCCATGTTCTCGTCCTTGCCAAACTCTTCCTGCTCCTTCGCCATGCCCTGCAAGGTGTGGGCAGTCTCAACAGCGTCAGACCACATCGACGTGTTGATTAGGGGGAAAGCACCAATTGCATCAGCGAAACCTCGTGTCACATTGGAGAAGTCGCCAGTCTCGTAGAACTGCTCCATACCAATGATCGGTGAGATGAACTGACGCATGAGCCACGGTAGTTGTGCAACAGCTCGGGACTCTTCACCGTACCCAGCGGGTACCTCGAAGAAGTGGTCGAGGCCCAGCGGCAGCCAGTCGAGGAAGATGGCGTCCTTGTTGCGGAAGTCATTTTCCAGCCGGCGTGGGTCCAGCACGGGGTGCAAGCCGTAGAGCGCGGCGAGCTTGCGACGCTTCTTCGTCTCGTCGTCTTCGCCCGACAGGCCGAGGTTGCCAGCCATCATGCCGAGGACGAACAGCCCTGTGTGCGTGATGCCGCCACGGATGAACGAGCGGGAAAGGTCAATGCCTTCCATCACCTCGGCCATGTCAATCGTGGAGCTGACCTCTTCGCCCTTGATGGCGGACTGGATGCGGCCGAAGATGTTGCCTGGCCCCTTCTGCCGGCCTTGCACCGAAGCGGCCAGGATGTCCGAGAAGCCCTGCATACCGGTGATCGTGGTCGCCACGTTGAAGGCGTAGTTCGAGAAGATGAGGGGCATCTTCAGCACCAGGTTGCCGAAGAAGTTCCAACCTGCGTGGTTCGACTCTGCGAACGGTTCGTAGATTCCACGCACCATAAGTGATAGCGGAGTCGACTTAAGCGATCGAATCTGAGCGATAGCGTTCGACGCCATGACGTGGACGTCGTTCAGGTTCTTCTCGATCCACATGGGGTCGGTGTGCAGCTTGGCCACAACGTACCCCGGTGTCACACGGTACTTGTGCGGGTCAGCTGCAATGGCCTGGAGAGCTGCCTCAACGTAGCGACGTGCCATCGTCTGTGCAGACATGCCGCGAGTTGGGTCCTGAGCCAGCGCCCCCATGCTGGCGTACTTCTCGGAGAAGCGCAGCAGGCGGCTTTGTCCGTGCTGCACCGGGTTCAGGAAGTCCAGGGCCTCGTAGATGGAGAACTTGAAGGCGATGTCTTTGCCCATGTTCTCGTAGAGCGCCTTCAGGTCTTTCAGCTCCGTGATGGTGTAGTCCGACAGCCCGGCCTTGGCGGCGAGCTTGGCCGTGGTACCGACCGTGGACTGACCAGTCAACAGGTTGGCAGTGCGGTCGAGCGAGCCACGGACCCACTGCTCCGGTCCCATCGAGATGTACAGCAGCGGGTTGAGCAGGGCCGTACCAACGCGCAGGTTGATGAGGATGCGCATCAATGCGCTGGTGTTGGACGTCTCGTGCTTCAGCCGAATGCCGTTCTTCTTCAAGTCCTTCAGCGACATGTCGACTGCAAGCGGCACGTCGTTTTTCTTCGCCCACTGGCGACGCGCGTTGCGACGCTTGGCGATCTCAGAGGTGGGTGCAGCCTGCGACTTGAACCGGCCGGAGATGCTCTGCCCGCCGAGGATGTCCTCGAGCGATACGCGCGTGGCGTCTAGTAGCGGGGCCTCTTGCATCGTACGGTTCATTTGCGGAGACAGCGAGATCAGCATCTTGTTGTTGGTGGGGTCCATCAGGCCGAGCGCACGCACCACGTCCATCGAGACTGGCAGATCCGTCATGTCATTGCCGGCCAGGCGATAGGTCTGCACGAACCCATCGAGTGCAGCCAGGTAGATCGGGGAGAACAGGTGGTCTGCGGTTAGCACGCTGCCGAGCGCAATCGAGGTCCAGGCATCCCAGTCCTCGAACCCAGCCTTAGCATTCGACTTGTTGTCGAGGGACTCACGGGGTGTCCACGTACGTGCCTTACGGTTCGCGCGGAAGATGAGCTGCACATCCTGCGCCGACATCGCCGGCACTTCGCCACCTGTGGTCGGGAAGTACCCGGCCCGGATGTTGTCCATGACGTCCTTGCCGTACGCCAGTGCCTGCTTGCCGGACATCTCATCTTGTGTGGTGGGGTTGTACGGGTCCTTGAACCGGCCGCCCATCTGGCGAACCCAGTAGTCGAACAGCTCGACTTGGGTACGCTTGAGACCGAGGAGTGTCATCGCGTCAATGCGCATTTTCTCCCACGACTCAACCTCATCCTTGGACCAGCGGTCCTTGTCTGAGGTGTCAGCAGGCTGACGGAACGTGACATGCGCCTCGTTGATGAGCCGCTTGTAGACGACCTCCATCGGAGTGTTTGCACGCCAGCCCGCTGCGTGCGTTGAAGTGTCGCGCTTGATACCGGTCAGCAGCTGGTACGCACCGCCATCTTCACGCAGCGCAGCTTCACGGCCCTTGACGGCTCTGGCGTCAAGGAACTCACCCTTGGCTTTCAAGCCCTGCGGGAGTGCAACGCCGGAGTTCATCGACTGGTAGACCATCGCCGCGGAGTGCAAGCTGAACGATGACCTCTGGAACGGGTCGTATGACAGGCCGTTGAACACCGGGTTGTCACCGGACGAGTGAGCCTCGGGAATCTGCAAATATCCTTGTATGGTGTCTGCACTGTCCGGGCTACGCAGTTCCATCGTGAAGTCGGTGTGGAGGACGTACCCCGTACCGTCCGGGTTTTTCTCCAACACATCGTTGAACCGTCGGTTCATTTCGATCCGCAGCGGGGAGTTGATGGGGGCCAGGTCAAACACCTCGGTGAAGAGCTCTGGCATCTCCACACTCTCAGCATTCGGGTCCGCGCTGCTGTCAGCAAACGATCCCGAGCGCAGCACTGCCGGAACCGAAGCACCCGGAGTCATCAAGTACGTGACCATCGCAAGCGTGATCTGAGCGCTCACTGAGTCAGGACTCTCAAGCTTGACCAGTGCAGCGTTGCTGTCACCGCCGGCAGTCTGGAACGCTTGCAGCATTGCGGTAGATGCGCGGCCCTGCGTGTTGATGTAGTGCGCATCTTCGATTGAGATCTTCGGCATCTTCGAGACCGTGTTCAGGATCTGTCGAGCGGTGGCCTCGTCAACACCGAAGAAGCTGGCAACGTCGGGTAGGAAGTTGACACCGAAGAATCAGAACCCAACCTGGTGGTTATTCAAGATGTCCTTGAACCCTTGCTTGCTGACAATGTCGTGCATGCTGGCGATACCGTCAATGCCGAATCCGTTGCGGAAGAGCGGCAGTGTCTTGTCTCCACGCTTCGGAAGCTTGATCCTGTCAGGCCGCCAAGTGAGAAGCGCTTTCAGTCCGTTCCACTGAAGGACCTTCTTGTCGCCCAGTATCTGCAGCGGGACAGTGAGGTTGACGCTCAGGCCAAAGTGGGAGTACGGGTTGAACTCGATGACAGTGCCACGGTGGGAAGTAGCAGCTGCCTCACGCGAACCTGAATAGATTGCTACGTTCGCGGAGTCGATCTTGTCCGGGGTTAGTGGCTGCTTCAGCATGTCTTCGAGCGCTGGGCGAGTAGGGGCCTGGTGACCGTGACGGTACAAGATGATGCGGTTATGAGAGTCGACTAGCGGAATGATGTCGCCAGTGCCGAACTCGTCACCCTCTTCAGGAAGCAGGCTGGAAGTCTGCCGATCGACCCGGTCCATTAGGTCTTTCCATGCCTTGCGGAAGTCCTGTTCCGCTGCCGTGCGCTGCTTGCCAGTGAGGTGTCCAACCGACTGATCCAGCAGCAGTGCTCGGCCACTTTCGGTGTCGAGCGCTGTCAAGCGGCGGCGAGTCTCGTCGACCTGCGCCGGTGTCGGTACGTTGAATCCACCGAACGCATCGCTCTGGATGATGTTGAGTGTCTCGGCGAGAGCGTTGAGCTTCTCGTTGTCAGGGTCGACCCACATGCCGTTCTCTTCGATACCAAGGTCATCCGTCAACAAGATGCCGAGGCGAGAGCGCTTGGAGACACCGCCCCACGAAGTCAAACCGGAAGCCTTGGCCTGGGCATTTCGATAGCGTGGAGAGAACTCCTCGGGAGTGAACGCATGCGCGGAGTTAGCCAGGCTCTCGTACCGCAAGCTCTGCATGTGCGCAGCCATCTCGGAGCGCATGTTCGAGTGCCCGGTGTCTTCACCGAGAACAATGATCAGGCCGAGATCCGTGAAGTGCTGGATGCGCTTCATGGCCAGCTCACGATCACCGCGGAACGTAGACAGGTCAACCAGTACCACGTCTCCCGGCAGGGGCTGCATTCCGTCGGGAGCCTTGGAGCTGAAGCTGACCTGGGTGAGCACACCCTCGGCCCAGTTAAAGTCGATGGGCGCGTCGTTCCAGCTTTCGCGGTAGACGTGTCCGGCAGCGTTACCACCAAGGCCAACCACAATCTGCTCGACCACTGCTGCTGAGTGCTCGATGGTGGCGGGGTTGCGGTCGCCGGCAATCTGGCCGAAGCCGGCTCGCTCCATTGACAGGCTGATGTCTTCGGAACGGATTGCGTTGAGCGCCGCTTCCTTGAATCGCAGGAGGTTCGCCTTGGCGTTGAACCCGTTGGGGCGGTCAGGGAGCTGGCCACGAGCAACGAGGCCCTGCGCCTTGATGGCCTGTCGGGTGGCGATGCGGGCGTCATACTTCTGGCGCTCGACATCAGACAAGCGTGCGCGAGCTTGCAGCTGGCGTAGCGACATCCGATTGACCAGGTCGGTGTCTTTCAGCTTCTTCTCGACACCCGTTACGGGGAACAGTTCTGTGAGCGTGTCGGTCCAGCCGTTCCATACTCGGACAGCGTTGAGGTCCACCTGCAAGTCAGTGGCGGTCTTCAGTGGTCCACCGATACCGATGAGCATCTGGCGCAGCACGTCGTCCGGGGGTAGCCACAGCTTGCCGTTGACGATCTCGTTGCCGGCCAGCTGGTGAGCAATGACCTGCTCCGCTGTCCAGCGCACCGTCTGCCCGTCAACGACGTGGTCGACGAAGTGGCGCAGCAGCAGGTTCGAGTAGATGGCGTTGTAGTACTCGGGCTCGAGGTGCCCGCCCCCGAGCTCAGTAGCCATGAACCTCGCAGCCTTGGCGCGTATCACCGCAGCAAGATCCTTGTCGAAGTCCTTCTCCATCATCAGGACTTCTGCATGTGTGGGGAGCTCTACATGATGGAGCCCAGGAACTCCTAGTTTGCGAGAGTCGAGCGCACGGCCCTGACCCACCGGGTTCGTGCCACCTTCGTAGAAGTTCAGTGTGTCGTTCAGAGCGCCGGCTGTGTCTGCATCAAGTGCAAAGCTGGTGCCCTCAAAGAAGAGGTTGTTGTACCAGCCGGGCACAGCAGGCTTCATGTCCGGGTGGAAGAACTCCATGTCGATAGTAAATGCACTAGCGGGAATACCTGTGCGCGCAGATATGCGCTCCACTGCATGACGGAGACGCTCGAGGTGAACCTCCACCAGCCCGGACTCGGCGGCGTCATCTTGCGCTGCGAACGGCCGGCCGACGTGGTGCTCGAGCTGCAGCAGGTCTACCGGGACCAGCTCGCCCTGGTCGTTCATGTACGTGGCCACAACCTTGGAAGCGAAGCGGTTGTTCAGCTGGATCAGCGGTCGCTCGACTTCGCCCGTTGGGTGGGTGATCTTCACCGGGCTGGTCAGTGTGCCCTCGATCAAGTGATTCCACGTAAGGTGCGTGGTCGATGCGGTTCCTGCCGGTGGGATCTGGTACGAGCGGTGCTTGGCAGCAGAGAAGACCTTCTGCCGCTGGTTGAGATCGCCGTAGATGGAGATGGCTGGAACACCGGCTGCCGAGTCCAAGCCTTCGCCGGCCTCGATGCTGAACTTGACGACGTCGGAGTTCCAGGTGCCAAGGGAGAAGTCCTTGAACAGCCGGCGGGAGATGACCTCCAACACGTCACTGTCCTCAGAGGTCACCGACAGCCTGCCGGACTGAGCGTGTACCGCACGCGCTGCACGTAGCAGAGGCGACGTCGAGTCCATGAACGGAGTGGCTAGGTAGCCAAACGTGTGGTCGTAGTAGCGCATGCGCTCCTCGAACCCCGCTGCAGCATCCGGAATCGGGGAGACAGTCGCTGACGGTGCGGAGACTGCGAGAGCGTTGTCGACGTACATGGCAACGACTGCTCGGTTCAGCAGCTCCCACTCCTTCTCGGAGATGTTGTCCATCGTGCCGTCGTGCTCCCAGTCACGGCCGTGGGAGAAGATGCGGTTGGTGATGCTCAGCGCTTCGGGGACCTTGGCCCTGATGGTGGGATTGGCCAGGACGTACTGGATCAGGTTGGACTTGGCTCGCGCGTTGCCCTCAGAGTCAGCTGCAGCATCGGGAATCGCGTACATC
>Ga0315278_10005039_pt1 | contig 11976 bp, 11 predicted proteins | sample YL17G06_0_MG_FD_203880 | JGI IMG/M metagenome (GOLD analysis project Ga0315278, IMG submission 203880) | Sediment microbial communities from Yellowstone Lake, YNP, Wyoming, USA - YL17G06_0 | ecosystem: Environmental > Aquatic > Freshwater > Lake > Sediment | place: USA: Wyoming | collected... | reverse complement strand
TCAAACTCTAGAGGGTGGAGTCTTTATCTACCAGATGGATCAGGATGGGTGGCAGAACATCAGGCTCGTTAACGTTCCCGCATTCGAGAACGAAACCGAGACATTCAAGTATAACGGGTGGATGGGCCTCTACGATTTCAATACACAGTACGTTAAAGGAGATGTTGTAATTTACCTGGGAAACGGTTGGGTTTTGAATTCTACCTCGAATATCCATGGCCCCCTGCCCGGAACGCCAGGAGTTTGGTCTGCCTATAGCGCAGACGTAAACTTCCACGGCGGAATCCGTCAGGTGACCTCGTACGACATGGACGTGGAAACCGTAGTCGGAACCTACGGAGGCGTCAGGGTGGTCCCAATGCACTTCGCCTCAGGCTCACAGTACGGTGGAGTGCGCAAGTTCGTCGGAGACCTCAACAATACCCGCGTCGAATACTACAGACTTGGGAAACCACTCGATGAAGCACCATTCGAAATCCCAGACAGAATGGTCAAGTACGCTCAATGGTGGGCAATGCACCGCGCATATAGCCTCCCAGGCGAAAACGAAAACCCGAAACTGGCAGAACACTTCAAGATGAGATTCCTCGCCGGAGTCGAACGACTGAAGAATCGGATCAATTCGGTGAATAGGGATAGGGCTATTGCGATGGGGAGTAAGCGTAACTCTATACGGGACAACTACTTAGAGCATTTTCCGGCCTCGTTCGGTTACTCTAGACCTTTTAGACGATAAGGACGTTATGAGCAAAAAGGGTGTTCCACGTAGTGAAGAATGTCGGCGTAAGATCTCTGAAGCCTTGCGCGGTAGACCGAGTAACCTCGCCAAGAAGGACTTTAGCCTAGAAGAATTTGAGTCTTGGGTGAAAAGGGTTCATTCGGTAATGGAACAATTTCCCAGGACGGGAGTGGAGCTATGAGCGTGGTTATCGAATCGTGGATGGCGCAAGACTTGGAATTGGGCGTTAGCACCACAGTAAAGACTCATCCCGCTGGTGGATCTTTGAATGGCCATCAGATATCCCTCTCGACGTTCTCGTTAGCTGGGGCATCTGGCACTGCCGCAACTACCGAGTGGACTCCCGCGACTCCGATTATTCATGGCAATCAGGTCTCGACTACCATTACAGTCCCTGGTGCCAGTCTACTTCTTAACGACAAAGTTCTGGCGTCTTTCGAGGGTATGGGGAGCGGGGCTCTAATGATTTCTGCACATGTATCGGCGGCGAACACGGTGACTGTCGTAGTAGTGAACATGAGTGGTGGTAATCTAGCCGTAGCCTCTGGGACTCTTTCGGTGCTTGTATTCCGCACTAGGTAATTGGCATGTCGAACTACGACCCAACACCACCGGGCGCTGGGGTTATAGATCCAGCTACTACGCCTCCTGCGGACACCAGTGCGTCTAGCAGTGGTGGGGTTATCGTATCGAACGTCAGCAGGACACTTGCGTCTGTTTCTTCGCATGTTGTGGGCGATTATCCTCTTACTTTCAATGAAGCATTCGCCAGTTATCGGTTGGTCGGGTCATTCTCTGAAAATATTGGCGTCCCGAGTGACACGATGAGGGGTCGGATCAGGGTAACATTAAATACTGCTGACGTGGACGATGCAAACTATATAGATCTTGGGAGTGTAAGACAGGGAACATTTTCCTTTGATGGTATTGTGAAGGTGTCGCCAGATCCGATACAGTTACTTGCGGACAATAACAATTACGGATGGAAGTCTATAGTTCTAAACCAAGATGATGAGCAATCTTCCTCAGCGCTAATATACTTCAAGACTGCCGCAATTGATGCTTATTTGTATCTGCCCACCGTGCAGTCGATAGGTCAGAGCACTGCGAGTATCGCATGCCTCTTTTATCCGAACACCTATCACTCACGCTGCTCTGCCATCTTGCAGTACAAGGCTACGGCGGCTGGAACGTGGAATACCGCTGGTCTTTCCGCGCCATGTAATGGGTACGCCCAAAATGACATAGGTAGAGACCTGACTGGGCTTTCCTACAGTACATCTTATGACGTTAGACTTGCACTATCCAGGGATATAGCCGACGGTACTGTTCAATTTTACAGCGATACACTGACTTTCGCTACCCTTGCCAGCAGCAACCCGACCCCAACCACATTGGCGGCCAGCAGCATTGGAGAGGGATCTGCGGTATTGAATGGTAGTTTCACGACCATAACTCCATACGCCAATCTCCCATACACGTTCTTGTACGGCACATCAAGCCCTCCAACAACAGAGACGACTCCCACTCAAGGTACCGATGTCCCAGCTTTAACCACAGTGCCAGTAAACAAATCTATATCTGGACTTACCTCAAGTACGTTATACTATTTTAGACTCAAGTCTTCTCCTGTTGGAGCCGCAGTAGAGTTGGGGAGCATCCTAAGTTTTACAACGTCCCAGTCCCAGGAAGACCAAGCAAAGGAAGACGACATGCTACCAATCCAGACATTCGACCGCAAGTATAAGATGCAGACCACAATTTATTTTGTGGTCCCGACCATATCCCCAGACTCCAACACATTCTATACTGGAGCCGCTTGCTGGGCTGCTTCTGGGGAGTCTCAGATATCAAAGAATGGAGCAGCATGGGCAGACACTACGAATGCTCCTGCGGCATCAACGGCGGGCGGTGGTCTATTCAAGTTACTGCTTGAAGCTGCGGAGTTAGCCTCGGATGAGGTTTTCATCAAGCTCCATGACGCAGCCGGTACCCCGGCAGTTAGAGACATCCTGTTGAGGGTTAGAACCCATGTTGAGCTTGGAACTGTAGATATCGATGCTGCAAGCGGAGCTAAGACTGGGAACCCCTCTGCCTTAAAGCTTAGGGGATACGGGTCTGGTGCTGGTCTTGAGGCTATCGGTGGGGCTACTGGTGCAGATATCGATGCCTTGCAGGCGTCGAATTTCCTACACTCTGGGACGGGTGGTACTCAGCATACGTCGAGTACCACACAAATGCTACTCGGCACAACCTCTAGCACCACAGCCGATATATACAATGGATGTCTAGTGGGGATCATCTCGGGGACTGGCGCTGGACAATCAAGGCTAATCAAGGACTATGTTGCTGGGACTTACCCTAGCGGAGCTACGAATGATGGCAACCGTGAGATTACAGTCGATACGGCATGGGCGACCACGCCGATCAATGATAGCGTATATGTGATCATGCCTGGGCCTCGTACCTGGGAGCAGGGTCCGACTGAAGAATTGAACGCTACCACTAACGCCCTTCCAACTTCAACGTCTGGATACGGGAAGTTCCTACAGCTACTATTCCAGCGATTTGCCTTCAAGATAACGCAGGATAGTACCACCCAGACGTGGTATAAGGCAAATGGTACGGACCCACTCTTGAATAGGCCCGTCTCTGACACTGGTGGCGTACAGACTGTTGGGACGCTAGCGCAAATATAAGAGCGGGGACGCTCCATGCCGATTGTACAGAAGTCAGCGTTCGACTGGAAATGGGTACCAGATTCTGATGACGTAAATGCAGATGACAGCGTAGCCCTACGTCTGGACAATACGATTCCAGACCAGCTTGGCGCTCGCAGGCTTCGGTATGGGAGTGATACTGTCTACACTGGACTAAGCTCTGTGGATTCGATCTATACCCCAGTTTTACAGGGCGACACATTCAGAATGGTGCAGTCTGGCGACAACCTACATGTCGGGTCCGCACCATTTGTGCATGATGCAACGCCACCTGTAGTCGGGGTAGGCTTCGATGGGTCCGGCGACTTCTCGTATGGTGACGACTCGTATCAATGCTTCATAGCGAGAGGGAAGACGAAGAAAAAGTGGGATGGGGAGAGGATCCTCGAATGGGGTATTGCCGCACCAATAGTAAAGGCTACTCTATCTGCCGTGGACTCTGTCCAGTATGTGATTGCTACGTGCGGTAAGGGTGCTCAGATATTTACCGAGGCTCCCGCTCCCACGGATATTACATTCCAGGGGACAACCCCAGCCACAATCACAAGCCCCAGTTCCGGCAGTTTCCTTACTGGCAATGTATATAAGCCTGGGATGAGGTTGGTTGTGACAAATGCATCTGCCGATGGGCAGGTGAATGATGGCACCTATACTATTGCATCCGTAACCGCTACCGTATTAACTCTATCCTCAGTAGATAGACTAAAAACGACAACAACAACTGATACCGTGACACTTACTACTTTTAGTGAGTGGGAGGGCCATGGAACGGCCAGCGGTATTACGGCATCGAACAAAGACGCTGCCTTTGTCATCAACGAAGGGGTTGGTGCTCCGACTCCAGCATATCAAGACAATTACCAGGGCACAACGGAATCCGCAATGTCCATGGTTCCAGACGTTGGTACGGGCCGCGCCTCCTGCCACAAGCATTTCACAACTGGTAATGGGTCTACTGGAGTAGACACGAATCTGTACGACTTCCCAGGGAGTATCGCGGGAGATACAGACCTATTTGACATGAGGGTCTGGTTTGAAGATCCAAGGGTTGTTGACAAGGTAACCCTTATGTTTGGCCTTGGGACGGGTACGGATCCGTTCTTGGATGACTACTACTATTTCGATTTCCAGATCAGGAACAATGGTGTCGTTGGTATCAAGAATCCACTGTCTGCCGATCTGAATAAGATTAGGAACAGGAGACTGTCTGCTCCAGCGACCCCACAGGAAGTAACCAATGTGAAGAGCGCTTCGGAGGCGCGAGCAATCATCCGTAGGTCTGCCAGGAACATTGGCCCAGAGTACAAGGAACGCTCAGACTCTCTCTCGGCGTCACCAGCATGGGGCCATTTGGCTGTCACCAGGGGCCAGTTTAGCCGTGTTGGAGGGACATCGGGCAGGGACTGGAAGACTGTGCGTGCGTTCAAGGTTGTCTACACGGCAACCCCTGGGTCTACCAAGGCTTTCTACATGGATGATGCTGTTTTGGTCGGAGGTGGCGACCGGGCTCTCACGGGGACATTCAACGTAGGGTACAGATTCGCAAGACGGTTCTTTGACAAGAATGGCGGCGAGGCCTACTGGGAGCTTTCGCCAATGTCTCCGATCTCAAAGGACATAGTTCTCCAGCAGCAAACTCTTAAAGTCACAATCCCACAGTCGGCAATTGACAACTGCGATCCCCAGGCCGGGTCGGTATGGATCTATGTCTTCGGTGGGTGGCTTGATACCTACTACAGGTTCGCCATGATCGACGTGGACAAGACATCGATGAAGACAGACGACATCTCTGACCCAAACAGCCTTGACGAGCTATACGAGTTGGCAAGACTTACATCCTGGGGATTCACTGGGACCACTACACAGCCCAGCACAACAGATGGAATAATCACAAAGATCTACAAGAGCGAAATTGAAGCGCTGACCGACAACGAGATGTTCGAGGCTGGGTCTGTTGGCCCACCAGACAATATCATCTCGATGGCTGGGCCATGGAACAGGAGAGTCTTCTGCTTAACTTCAGAGGGTTGGCTCTACCCATCTTCACAGAAGTCACCGTCCAGCTTCGGTCTCTATCAGGCAATCGACCTGAGGATGCACGGGACTCCGTACTGGGTTGCGATGTGCCCATCTGGAATCTTCGTTGGGTGCTCTAAGGACATCATCATGATCGCTGGGTCTGGAGACAACGACGAGTACAATATCACCTGCGACCTGTACCCGGTTCCCCTGAAGAGTGCCAATCCTCCGGTGGACAAGGCTTTCTTTGTAAACGAGAACATGATCGGATACAGGTCTGCCGATGGCCCGATGTCTTTCACTGGCGCAAGCTCACAGCCGATTCCATTCGCCGGGACAAGGATGCTATGGCTTGGGCACGAAAGGCATGGTGTCCCTGGGCTCAATACGGTCACGGGCCGCTTCAGATGCGCGGTCGATAATGGGATCGTCTATATGCTGATACCGGAGGGGTCGGAAAATCCGACTGCGCTCTGGAGGTACTCGGATGGTCAGTGGCAGAGGTTCACCTATGGCTCAGAGGTGCTCAGATGCCTCCGTAGGGAGCCAGACGGCAGCCTGCTAGCCGGGACCACAAGTGGCAAGGTTCTTGAGCTTGAGCATGGCGATATGGATTCAGGACAGCCTATCTCTATCAACATCACAACACCTCACGTTGACTTTGGCGCACCAAACGCTAGGAAGACACCAGTGGATGTCCGACTACAGGCTCTTACTGGAGGCGCGGTGGGGACGCTTGGGCTGTATCTGGACAGGTCTTTATCGCCAGCCAAGGAGATCCCATTCGGCACAAGCATCGATGGAATCTATAGGGCCTCTGTGATGGACATGGACAAGTTCACAAGGCTCCAGGCGAAGATTACCGGAGCGTTCAACACGTTCGTCCTCCAGGGCTTTGGCATGAGCTTCAACCCACGACCGAATCACGTCATGGCTTTGGACTTAGGTTGGATCATCCCAGACTCCGGGGCAGACGTGGCGTACTTAACGCACATAGAACTAGACCTTGAGAGCGCTTACGACTTAGAATTGGATGTTTACAAGAATGGCGTCATTCACTCGACTCTTCCGATAGTAGTCACTCCAAACGTAAGAGACATCTACAATGCGGTGCCTCCAAGGGACATCAAGGCCAGGAGGATTGGACTCAAGCTCAGATCTACTCATGCAGCAGGTGAAGGCCACGTAGGCTTTGAATTCTTCATGGGCAGGGTCCGTCACGGTGTCACTGGAAACATCACAGAACTGACGGTAACGAGTGGAGACATCAGGAGCGACCAGTAATGGCTCGCATCCCACAGGACTCCACGTATGATGTCCAGAGGTCCATTCAGGACATCAACGACGAGTTCGATAGAGTAAACGCGAGACTTAGCTCGCTCGACCCAAGCATCATCAACGCCGATATCGATGCCTTGAGTGCCGCACTGGAGAAAGTCCGCGCAGACATCATCAAGACGAAGACGCTAGACTTCAATGATGTCTTCAGACCAGCAGGACCAGCCCATGCAATTGGCTACGTGCCAACCCCTGGTCCAACCGCTGGAGGCCTAAAGTTCCTCCGTGATGATGCCACATGGGCCAATTTGACTGCGGATGCTGTGGATTACGTTGTGGTGGAAAAGGATTTTGACTACGAAGCACTGTCCAGCGATAACGTAATTCTGTGTGATGCCAGCGGTGGGGCATTCACTATTACTCTTCCTGAGGCATCGGCTACAGGGAAGCTTCTTCATGTCAAGAAAATTGACAGTAGCACAGAAGTTGTCACAATTCTCGGTCACGCAATCGGGCTGGGCAGGGATCTGGTCGAAGACAACGTTCGCCAGTATCTTACATTACCTGGGGAGAGCCTTATGTTGATGTCCGATGGGACACAGTGGTGGGTGCTATGAAAAATAGGGCCGTGGAGGTCGCACCGTGAGTTATCTCAGGGAAGTAACCGTCAGTGGACCAATCGTCGCACCTTCTGTCCCAACCGCTGCATACGGGGCATCCGGGGTTAGGGTCATCATCGGCCCCACTGACCCCATTAGCAACATCCCGGTGGTCATGCTCTACGACCACCATCAAATCCATGAGGGTGAGGCGTGGCACTACGACTCGTACGTGGTCAACCTAGCCAGCGCCTCGACATACGACATCGTCTTCACAGTGCCCAACATCACGATCCCGGCAGGAATCGCCACGGTGGAGCGCGTGCCCCACTTCCGCTACAGCGTGGAAGCCAATGACATCTGCACGATCTTCTTCTACGAAGCCCCTACGGTGACGGGTGGAACGGGCACTGCCGCCTCATGGATCAACTTCGAGCGCAACGGAACCTATACCGCAAAGACAACCATTCTACTAGCGCCGACTGTTACGGGTGTCGGAACTATCATCGACTCTGAGTACTTCATCCAGTCAGCGGCGGCAAACAGGACCGGTGGTGGAGAAGGTGGAACTGTCGAGGAGTTCATGCTCAAGAACAATACCAAGTACCTGTACCGCATCACTTCAGGCGCTAACGGCTGCGACATCCACACCAACTTTTTCATGTACGAAGACCTAGGAGTTTAAGAAACTTTAGGGGGACGATGATGTCGAAAGAATGCGGAAGATGATTGAGTATATAGAGGGGACAAATGCTGGAATATCGTGAATTGCGCCCGGAAGAATTCTCATTAGCCCCCCGTGAAGTACCCGGTTCAGATGTATATAATCCACAGAATTCTCGCATCTTGGCAACCATAGACGATAAGGGCGAGGTTGTGGCTACTTGGACCATGTTCCTGTGCCTGCATCTAGAGCCATTCTGGGTCCGAGAGGACCACAGACATTCGATGACGATCATGCGCAGGATGACGGAAGCGATGAAATCAATTCTAAAGCGGGACGGGTTCGAATCCTGTTACACTGTTGTTATGAACTCGACGCCTGTTTTGGCAAAGTTCGCCAAGTGGTTTGGCGCGAGAAAAGTCGATGGTAGTTTGTATTATTGGGTAGCACCCAAGGAGTAGGCCGTGAAGATTTGCAGCCAATGCCGACTCGAAAGGGACGAAAGCGAGTTTCGTCCTCGCAGGGGGCAGTGCGCGATGTGCCAGCGGCTGTTCAGCGCAGAGTATGACAAGGCTCACCGTGAGGCTAGGCGCGAGGCTGCTAGGATGATTCGTAGTCGTAAGAAGCCGCATGAGGTAGCATGGCGTAAGGCGAACCCCCTAAAGTATAGATTGCAGCTTTACCGAAATGGAGCAAGCAAGAGGGGATTGGAATGGAAGCTAACGGACATACAGGCTGCATGGCTGCTAATGGAACCATGCTTCTACTGTGGGACTACCCAAAGTCCAACCGGCGGGATAGATCGAATGGATCCAAGCAGGCCATACGAGTGGAGTAATTCTGTCCCTGCATGTTCTAGGTGTAATCTATCTAAGCAGTCGATGACGGCAGAGCAATTTGTCATATCGTCCGCAATGATAGCCAGCCCTTTTTTGGGAGGAGAGGTATCTATATCCCGGCAGCAGTAGCCGTTCCCGCAATCGTCTCCGTCGCAGGTATGGCAGCAAAAGCCATTGGCCAGCATAAGGCGCAGTCATCTGCGCAGAACCAAGCACAAAGTAACTATCTAGACACTCAAGGCCAGATAGACAAGAACATGGCTGGCCAGCAGGCATGGCAGGATCAGATGCGTGGCGACTCTGGCTTCCAGGGCATGCTCCAGTCTGCCATGGGTCCACAGACGACCTCTTCGACATCTTCTTCTACGAGCAACCAGTCTCAGGGCTACGGTGGGCAGCAGGGCACTCTTGACGAGATGATGCAGGCAGCTAAGAACTCTGTGGGGTCTGCGAACGTGCTTCAGGCCCAGCAGCTAGCAGCGCTGAATAGGAACATCTCTGGACAGCAGCAGGCTCAGAATACAGCGCTTGGGAATGTGGCTGCCGCTAGAGGTATCGACCCTACAATCGCAAAGCTTGGGATGAACCAGGGGATCAACAACCAACGTCTACAGGCAGAGCTTGGTATTGGCCAGCAGGGTCGGGAGAATACCCGTCAGGCTTGGGGAGACGTGAATGCCCTCCTAGAGCGCTACAAGACCCAGAAGACCAAGAGCAGCGGCTCCAGCACTTCTGTTGGTGGTCCAGACATCGGGGCGTACCTTGGCATGCAGCAGATGCTCAGGCCTGGGGAGCGTCCGGTTGTACAGCGTCAGGCAGTCTAAGGGGGCATTATGCCATTCGGGACGAATGAAAATCTAGATCCTACTGCGCAAGCTGGCGGGGCTCCCCCGTCAATATTCCAGATGCTTGCCACACAGTTCCTTCCGCCCGGCGACATGCCTCAGGCTCCAGGGATACAGAGGACTGCGATGCCAGACTTTTCTCAGCCGCAGGGGCAAGAGTTTATAGATCTTGGGGCCGGTGCTCCAGCCGCTCCGAAGTCTAATTTCCTGTCTTCTATGGGGGAGATGGCTCAGCAGCTAGCTCCGATGCTTGGGGGTGCCATGGCTTCTAGGGGTGCAAACCCAACGACGCAAGGAGCGGGAGCTTGGAACAACACGAACCTAAACAATGGGCTCAATAGGCAGATCACAGCGCCTCAGCTTGGCACTCCACAGAACTTTAGCGCACCTAATCTCAACCTTTCGCTGAACCCCGCAGCACCGCGACCACTCTTCTCCTTCAAGGGGTAACCCATGCAGTTCATAACCCATCGTGACCCGGTGAATGTCCCTGGTAGCGCTAGAGCCTTCGGTGCTGCCGGAGATGCCATCAATAACCTGCTTGGCATCTACGGGGACTACAAGAACAAGCAACTTGAGCAGAAGCGTTACGAGGCTGAGCAGGCTCGTGTCCAGAAGGAATTCGAGCTTCGCAAGACTGAGATGGATCGTCAGGCCCAGCGCCAGGATCTTCAGGATCAATTAACGGCTCGCCAACTAGAGGAAGCGGCGGCTGCGCGTGGTATCCCTCGCACAAGGCCAACAGTGAAGACTGGAGAGCGTACGGTTGACGCCGCTCCAGACTTCAATGTTGATTCAATGAAGCCAGACGCTGCAACGCCATTCGGAGCGGCCCCGGATCTCAAGCTTGGGTCGGAACCACTTGCCGGGATGCTTAAGGATCAATTCAAGCTCGATCTTAAGCAGCCAACGCGCACCGAAGACGTGATGGGTCCAGCCCCGGTCGAGCGTAGAACCATAGCTCCAGTTACGATTGCCGGTAGGCAGATCGCAGGTTATACGCATGATGTTAGGTATGAGGATGAGATCCGTGCTGAGCAGGAAGCCGCACAACATCGGAAGTCGATGGACATTGAATACGGCAAGCTAACTCCAGAACAGAGGGAAATGATCCAGAAGCTATCTCCTGCATCCTCTGGCCTGTTCGAAGCTCAGGGGTGGGTTCCGGCTGGAATAGTAGACAACATCATGAAGATTGAGCAGGACGCAGTGACTCCTAAGATTCCAAAGGCTCATATCACAGACCCGGTTACCGGGCAGATTTTGGGCCAAGACCCTAAGACCGGAATGTTCAATATTGATCTTGGTAGGGTTGGAGTGAAGGGCGAAACGGGTGAGGCTGACTCAGCAACACTAGAATCTCATGTCCAGTCACTAAGAAATGGGCAGACCACAGCAGTGATCCCTCCCAAGTACAGGTCTAGGGCTTCCAATGCTGCAAGAGAAGAAGGCGTCCCTGTCTTTGAGAGCGCCAAGCAGAAGGCTGGATATGAAACTGTGACCGCTAGTATTGCTGAGGCGGATAGGCTGAAGGAGCTTTTGGCGGATCCTCAGGTAAAGGATGCCTTTGGATGGCTTGCAGGAAGGTGGTCTCAGAGTCGCACTTCTGGGTGGGCCTCGATGCTGCCAGGAGAGGTCGATCCGAAGGTGCGCGAAGCCGTCTCGATTGCTCAGAACCTCAACGACTTGCGCTTGCGCCAGAGGTCTGGTGCTGCCATTTCCGAAAAGGAAGCAAAGCGTTTGGGCAAGTTCTCGTTCGATCCAACTGTGCCTACAGCCCAGATGCTTCAGAACATGGACGGGTTCATGATAGAACTGGGCGCACTCAAGCGTGGATATTCTGGCCTTGGACTTGCTGTATCCCCTGCTGCGGCAGGGAAGAAGGATCCAGCAATAGAGGCAAGACGCAGAGCGATACTTGGGGAGTCTAGTGATCGTACGCTTGGAGCGCCACAGTCTAATGCATTGGGTCTTCCCAGAGTCAGAGTAGATCACACCTTGCCGCCTAGGAGATAGCATGGGCGAACTAGCTAAGAGGCTGCGCAAGCAAGACCCGAAGGGGTTTAAGGATTGGACCGATGATGATCTAGAGGTGTCTTTCCTTAAGGAGCATGGCAATGAAGACCCTGCTTACAAGGAGCTTGCAGATACAAGAAACCGCATATACGCCCAGAATCTAGCGGTAGAGAGAGCGGATCGGGGAGTTAGCGCAGCGGCAGCGCTACCGCCATCCATCGAGAAGAACTTCGTAGAGAGGGCAGCAGACGCATCGG
>Ga0315278_10005038_pt1 | contig 11978 bp, 9 predicted proteins | sample YL17G06_0_MG_FD_203880 | JGI IMG/M metagenome (GOLD analysis project Ga0315278, IMG submission 203880) | Sediment microbial communities from Yellowstone Lake, YNP, Wyoming, USA - YL17G06_0 | ecosystem: Environmental > Aquatic > Freshwater > Lake > Sediment | place: USA: Wyoming | collected... | reverse complement strand
GAGCTGCCCCGCGCGCTGGGCACCGTCCTCGAGCGCGGCGACGTCGTCACACTGGTGGGCGGGAAGGCGCACGTCGAGCGGGTCGCGGCGCGGGTGGGGGCCGCGCAGTGGGCCAGCCTGGCGACCGACCTGCCGATCGTCGCCGCGGCCATCGCGGCGGGCGGGCTCCTCGGCGTGGTGAGCGTGCGGGTGGGCGGTTTCGACATCGGTCTCAGCCTGGCGGTCGGCGTGCTGCTCGGCGGGCTGATCGTGGGCTGGCTGCGCTCGGTGACGCCCGGGTTCGGGCGCGTGCCGGGCGCCGCCCTGTGGGTCTTCGACTCGCTCGGCCTGACGGGTTTCCTCGCGGTGGTCGCGCTCAACGCCGGGCCCGAGTTCGTGCGCGGGCTGCGCGAGTCCGGCGCCGTGCTCCTCGTGTCGGGCGTGCTGCTGGGCGCCATCCCCCACGTGCTGACCATCCTGGTCGGCCGCTATCTGTTCCACCTCCACCCGGGCGTGCTGCTCGGCATCTGCGCCGGTGGCGGCACCTCGCCCGCGGGGCTGGCCGCGGTGCAGGACGCCGCCCGCAGCAAGGTCCCGACACTGGGCTATGGCGTGAGCTACGCCGTCGGCAATGTGCTCCTGGCGCTCTGGGGTTCGGTGGTCGTCGTCCTGCTCGCCCGCTGAGCCGCAGCGGCGGCCGCCGGGACCTGCTGGTCTACCGCCGCGCCGGCATGTGGCGCTGCACCCACTCCAACCACAGCCGCGTCCGCTCGGTCGCGTGCACCGGGTCGCGCGGGTTGTGGCCCCGTCCCGGGAAGCCGACGTACTCGGTCTCCACGCCGTTGTCCTTGAGCGCGTGGTAGAGAGCGAGCGCCTGCGTCGGCGGCACGCGGAAATCCTCGAGCAGCGACATGATCAAGGTCGGGGTCTTGATGCGCGTGGCGTAGGTGATCGGCGACTGCTCGCGATAGAGCCGGTCGCGGCCGCCCGTCCACGGAGAGCCGCCCATGCTGTAGCGCTCGACCACGTTGTAGTCGGAGAGGTTGTACTGCGCCTCGAGGTCGGTCACCGGCGCGCCGGCCACGGCGCAGGTCCACTCGCCGGGATAGTTGCCCGCCAGCCAGGTGGCCATGTAGCCGCCGTACGACCAGCCGGTGACGGCGGTCCGCCGCCGATCCACGTACGGCCGCCGGCGCAGCTCGGTCATGCCTGCCATCACGTCGCGGCCCGGGCCGCGGCCGGCGTCGCCCCGGATCGCGGTCAGGTAGGCGTTCCCGAGATTGTCGCTGCCACGGTAGTTGGGCTCGAAGACCAGATACCCTTGCGCCGCGAAGAGCTGGGCGAGTGGGGTGAAGCTCAGCTTCGACGACGCCTGCGGCCCGCCGTGGATGACCAGCACCAGGGGATACGAACCGGCCGGGTCGAAGCCCGGCGGCACGACGAGCACGCCGTCCTCGGCGAAACCGTCGGGGCCTTTCCAGGTGACGCGCTCCATGCGTCCCCAGGAAACGTCTTGGGCCCAGGCGTTGAAATCCGTGAGGCGCCGGGGGCGAGCGGCCGGAGAGTCCATGACGTACAGCTCGGCGGGCCGGTCGGAAGCGGTGGCGGTGAAGACGATGGCACCCTGGGCGGAGACGGTGACCGCGTATCCGAAGGCCCCGTTGATCACGAGATCCCCGAGGTCGAGCCGCCGCGCCGCCCCGTCGAGCGGCTGGATCCACAGGCCCACCGAGGTGCGGTCGTTGGCGGCGACGAGGATCGATTCTCCGTCCGGCATCCATTCGGCACCGTAGGTCTGGCGGTCGAGGGCGCGCGTCAGGCTGCGACCCGGGCCGCCCGCGGCCGCAGCGAGGTGGATCTCGGAGACCCAGCCGAGATCGCCCCGGCCGTCGCGGGGAGAGGCGTAGATAAGAGATCGCCCGTCGAGCGACCATGCCGGGTTGTTCTGGAAGCGCTCGGTCCCGTTGAGCGGGCGGATCTCTCCGGCGTCCACGTTCAGCACGCGCACGCTCACCGAGTCGAACCGTCCGCTCTGGGCGACCGGGACGCGGGCGAAGGCGATCTCCTTGCCGTCGGGCGACCAGCTCAGCCGCGACGGCGGGCTGCCCGGCGGGAGGACCATCTCGACGCTCCAGCGCCCGCTCGTCAGGCGCCGCGCTTCGGCGTCGTCCAGAGTCTTGAGCCAGATGTGCTGCGGGCGCATCTCGGTGCGCAGGAAGAGATCCTGGTCTCCCACCTGCACGGTGGCCAGGTGCCGGGCTTCCCCTTCGAGCCTCGGCGCGGTGTCCGCGGCGGCATAGGCGATGGCCCCGCCGTCGGGCCGCCAGGAGTAGTGCTGGACGTCGGTCTTGGACTTCGTGATCCGCCGCGCATCCCCTCCCGACATGGGCATGAGCCAGACCTGCGCCCGGCCGGCCGAATCGGGAGCCAGAAAGGCGAGCGAGCCGCCGGCCGGCGACCATCGCGGCGCGGACACCGAGCGGCGCTCGAAGGTGAGCTGGCGCGCGGTTCCCGTGGCGATGTCGACCAGGTACAGTTCCGACTCGTTGCGATTGTCGGCGTGGTTGGGCCGCGTGACGACGGCGGCCACCGCCTGGCCGTCGGGCGAGACCTCCGGGGCGCCGAGGCTGACGACGTTGCGCAGGTGGTCGAGGGAGAAGCGTTTCTCCTCGGCGTGGGTCGACGCGGCGGTGACGGCGAGGGTGACGCAGACGCTGACGGCGGCGAGACGGGCGTTCACGGCGGGTCCCCCTTGCGGATGTGAGAGGGCCTACGACTGGGCCACAGCCCTCCCGCGGGAGCGGGCGTAGGGGGCGGCGACCGGACGCAGCCTAGCCCATCGGGCGCCCCCGGGCCAGATTGTGGTCGATGCCCCCGCGCCTGCGGGCGAGGTCGGTCCCGGCTGCTCCGGACCGCCATCCGGCGGGTGGGCAGCGTTCGCGTGCGGCGGCCGGGGCGAATCGGGTATCCTGACCAGCACTCTGCCGCCGGGTGGCGAATCGGAGATCGCGGCGGGCACGCCGGGGGGCACGGTTCCCTATGCCAAGACACGGGTTCGCCTTCGTGGTGGTAGTGGTCGCCGGGCTCGGGTGCGCCTCTCTCGGCCAGGCGTCTCCGGACGCCACCGCCTGGCTGGCGGCGGGCGACAGCGCGCTGGCGAAGTTCGACCTGCGCGCCGCCACCGTGGCCTACGAGAAGGCGCGCCGTGGCGCTCCCGCGAGCTACGAAGCCGCCTGGAAGCTGGCGCGCGCCGCGGCCGACAGCGCGACGAACAGCTCCGAGAGGGCCGACCAGAGGCGGCTGTGCCAGACGGCCGACACCTTGGCGCGCGCCGCCGTCGCACTGAATCCGAGCGGCTCCAAGGGCCACCTCTACCGGGCCATCGCCCTGGGAAAGCTCGCCCTCTTCGAGGGCGGCAAGAAGAAAGTGCGGCTGTCGCACGCCATCAAGGCCGAGGCGGACAGCGCGCTGGCGCTCAACCCCAGCGAAGACCTGGCGCACCATGTCGTCGGGGTCTGGAATCGGGAGGTCGTCGGGCTGCCCGGGCTGCTCAAGCTCTTCGCCAACACCTTCTTCGGCAGCCTGCCGCAGGCCTCGCTCGACTCGGCGCTGGTCCACCTGCGCCGGGCCGAGGCTCTCCGCCCCGACGTCATCCCGCACCGCGTCGAGCTCGGGATCACGCTGGCGGCGGCCAAGCGCTACCCGGAAGCGGCCGCGGAGCTGCAGGCCGCACTCGACCTCCCCACCGGCTGGGTCACCGACGGCTTCTATCGCGCCAAGGCCCGCAAGGCGCTCGCCGACGTCCGCCGGCATCTCGACTAGCACGCGCATGCCCGACACCCCCGACCCGAGCCGCGTCCCCGACGGCCGGCCCCGCATCCTGGCGGTCGGCAGCGCGCTGCCGCCGCACTACGCGGATCAGGAGACCCTCATCGCGGCGTTCCGCGACGCCTGGGCGGGGGCGCACTTCAACGTCGGGCGGCTGGCGGAGCTGCACCGCGCGGTCCGGGTGAAGGGGCGCCACCTGGCGCTTCCCATCGCGGACTACGCCAAGCTGACCTCCTTCTCGGAGCGCAACGCGGCGTGGCGGCGCTGCGCCGTCGATGTCGGGGAGGCCGCGGTGCGCGCCGCGCTGACCAAAGCTGCGCTGGAGCCTCGGGACGTCGACCACCTGTTCTTCGTCACCACGACCGGCATCGCCACGCCGAGTATCGACGCGCTGCTCGTCAACCGCCTCGGCCTGCGCCCCGACGTGATCCGCTCGCCGCTGTTCGGCCTCGGCTGCGCCGGTGGCGCCGCCGCGATCGCCCGGGCCGCCGGCTGGCTGGGCGGCTTCCCGGAAGGCGTCGCGCTCGTCCTCTCGGTCGAGCTGTGTTCCCTGACCCTGCAGAGCGACGACTTCTCGATCCCCAACATCGTCGCCTCGGGCCTGTTCGGAGACGGAGCGGCGGCGGCGGTGCTGACCGGCGCCGCGGCGGCCCGCGGCGGCCCGCAGGTCGTCGCGTCGGCGGCGTCGTTCTACGCCGACACCGAGCGCGTGATGGGCTGGGACATCGTCGACAGCGGCTTCAAGGTGGTGCTCTCGGCGAGCGTGCCGGATGTGGTCGAAGCCCACATCCGCGAGGATGTCGACGGCTTCCTGGCCCGCCACGGCTGCTCCCGCTCCGGGATCCGGCACTGGCTGGCGCACACCGGCGGACCCAAGGTCCTGCAGGCCTTCGAGCGCGCCCTGGCGCTTCCCCCCGCAGCGCTCGCGCGCTCCTGGCGTTCGCTCGCCGAAGTCGGCAACCTCTCCTCCGCGGCCGTCCTCTTCGTGCTCGGCGACCTGCTCGATTCGGGCGAGCCGGCCCCCGGCGACCTGGGCGTCCTGGCGGCGATGGGACCGGGCTTCGGCGCCGAACTGGTGCTGCTCGCATGGTGAGCTCGCAGACGCTCTACACGGCGCTGATCGGGGCCGTCTACGCCGAGCGGCTGCTGGAGCTGGTCGTGTCGGAACGCAACGCGCGCCGCCTGCTCGCGGCCGGCGGGGTGGAAGCCGGCCGCCGGCACTACCCGGCGATGGTGGCGTTCCACGCGCTCTTCCCGGCGGCGTGCGCGGCCGAGGTCCTGTGGCTTCGGCGGGCGTTCCCAGTGCCGCTCGGATGGATCGCGCTGGCTCTGGTGCTGGCGGCGCAGGGGCTGCGCTGGTGGTGCGTCGCGGCCCTCGGAGGGCGCTGGACGGTGCGCGTCGTCGCGGTGCCTGGGGCGCCGCCCGTGACCGGTGGCCCCTACCGTCGCCTGCGCCACCCCAACTACCTGGCGGTCCTCGTGGAGGTCGCGGCCCTGCCGCTCGTCCACGGCGCGTGGCTGGCGGCGATCGTGGCGTCGGCGGTCGACGCCGTCCTGCTCGGCGTGCGCGTCCGGTGCGAGGAGCGGGCGCTCGGGGCGGCATGGCAGGCGGCCTTCGCGCGGCGGCCCCGTTTCTTCCCGGCGGTGCGGCGTGTCTGAGCGGGAGGCCGAGGTCCTGGCCGAGATCCGCCGCCTGGCGGCCGCGGATCTGCGGATCGGCTTTCCGGTCGAGCCGGGCCACCATCTCGTCCGCGACCTGAAGCTCGACTCGGTCGGCGCGCTCACCCTCGCGGTCGCGCTGGAGGATCGTTTCCGGGTCCTGCTCTCCGACCGGGACGCGGCGGAGGTCGAGACCGTCGGCGACCTCGTGAGGCTCGTGGCCCGCCGGGCGGAGCAGGACACGCCGTGAAGGGCCCGCCGGCGCCGCCGCCGCATTCGGGCACCCTCAACGAGGTGCTCGTGGCGGCCGCCCGGCACCCTTCCGGGATCACTTTCGCCGACCTGCGCGAGCGCGAGGTGGCGCTGAGCTGGGCCGAGGTGCTGGCCCGCGCCGAGCGCGCCGCGGCGGGGCTCGTCGAGCTGGGCGTGCGGCGGGGGGAGCGCGTGGCGATCGTGCTGCCGACCTCGCCGGAGTTCGTGGATGCGTTCTTCGGCACGCTGCTGGCCGGCGGGGTCCCGGTGCCGCTGTACCCGCCCGTCCGCCTCGGTCGGCTGGCCGAGTACGGCGCGACCACCGCGCGGCTGCTCTCCAGCGTCGGGGCGGCCGTGGTGCTGACCGACGCACTCATCCGCGCGCTGCTCGGCGAGGCCGTCGCCCTCGCCCGGCCGCGGCTGGGGTGCCGCACGGTCGCCGGACTGCCGGCCCCGGCGGGGAAGTGGACCGCGCCCGCGGCGCGTCCCGAGGACCTGGCACTCATCCAGTTCTCCTCCGGTGCCACCGTCGATCCCAAGCCGGTGGCGCTCACCCACCGCGCCCTGGTGAGCCAGTGCGCGATGTTGACCGCCATGCTGCCGCGCGCCGGCCATGGCCCGGATCGCGGCGTCTCCTGGCTGCCGCTCTATCACGACATGGGGCTGATCGCGGGACCTCTGCTCGCCGCCTACGTCCCCGGCTCGCTGGTCCTCCTCCGCCCGGAGCAGTTCCTGGCGCGACCGGCCCTGTGGCTGCGCGCCATCGGCCGCCACCGCGCTACGCTGACCCCTGCGCCCCCGTTCGCCCTCGGCCTGTGCACCCGCCGCATCGCCGACTCCGAGCTGGAGGGCGTCGATCTCTCCAGCCTGCGCCTGCTCACCTGCGGCGCCGAGCCGATCTCGCTCGACACGGTCCGGGGCTTCGGCCGGCGATTCGCCCGCTTCGGGCTCGACCCCGACGTCATCTGCCCCGTCTACGGCCTGTCGGAAGCGGCCCTCGCCGTGACCTTTTCTCCACCCGGCCGGCCGGCCCGCGCCTTGTGCGTCGATGCCGCCCGGCTGGCGGCGGCGGGAGAGGCCGTCCCGGGCGGGCGGCCCATCGTCTCGGTGGGCACGCCCATCCCGGGCGTCGAGGTCGAGGTGCGGGGAGCGGACGGCGCGGCCGCCGGCGAGCGCCGGGTCGGGAGGATCTGGGTGAAGAGCCCGTCGCTCCTGTCCGCGTACTTCGGTCGGCCGGAGTCCACGGCCGCGGCGGTGGAGGACGGCTGGCTCGACACCGGGGACCTCGGGTTCGTCGCGGACGGCGAGCTCTACGTCACCGGCCGCGCCAAGGACATCGTCATCATCCGCGGCGCCAACCACGACCCGCAGGAGTTCGAGGAGCCGCTGCTCGCGGTCGCCGGCGTCCGCCCGGGGTGCGCCGTGGCGCTGGGCCTCACGCCGGACGGGGAAGACTCCGAAGCGCTCCTGGTACTCGCCGAGCGCGATCCCAGCCACCCCGGCGAAGCCGCCGGCGAGCTGGAAGCGCGCGTCGCCGAGGCCGTGCTCGCGGCGACCGGCATCGCGCCGTACGCGGTCGTGTTGCTGCCGCCGGGTGCCTTGCCGCGCACCTCGAGCGGCAAGCTGCGGCGCGCCGAGGCGTTGCGCCGCCATCTGGCGGGCGAGCTCGCCGCGCCGCCCGCCGCCAGCGCCTGGCGGCTCGCCGGGGCGCTCCTGCGCTCGGCGCGCGGCTTTCTGCGCGCCGGCTCGGCGCCGGCCTCCAGCGACCGGCGCGGCACGTGAGGTACGACGTGGCCATCGTGGGCGGCGGCCCGGCGGGCCTCGCCGTGGCCATCGAGGCGGCGCGGCGCGGGCTGCAGACCGTCGTGCTCGAGGGCTCCCCCCAGCCGCCCGACAAGGCCTGCGGCGAGGGGCTGATGCCCAGCGGCGTCGCGTGGCTCGAAGCCGCGGGCGTGCGGGCGGCGCTCTCGCCGGCGGACTGCGCTCCCTTCGCGGGCGTCGAGTGGATCGAGCAAGACGGCAGCCGCACGGTGGGCCGGCTGCCCTCGCCCGGCGGCCTCGGCATCCGCCGCACGGCGCTCGCCACCGCGCTGGCCCGCCGCGCCGCCGAGTGCGGCGCCGAGCTGCGCTTCGGCTGCCCCGCGCGTCGGCACGAGCGCCGGGCGGACGAAGTCGTGGTCGAGACCGACGGCGGGCCGCTCCGCGCCACCCTGCTGGTCGCCGCCGACGGCCTGCACTCGCCCATCCGGCGGGCGGCCGGGCTCGACCGGCCGGTCGCCCGCGGGCGCCGCTTCGGACTGCGGCGGCATTTCCTCGTCGCCCCGTGGACGCGCGCCGTCGAGGTGCACCTGCGCCCGGGCGTGCAGGCGTTCGCGACGCCGGCAGGGGAGCGGCGCGTCGGCGTCGCCTTCCTGTGGGAGGCCGGTGCGGCGCAGGTCGAGCCGAACTTCGAGGCGATGCTGGCGCTCTTCCCGCGTCTCGCCGAGCGGGTCGGCGGGGCCCCGCCCGACTCCGAGCCGCGCGGCGCCGGGCCGCTGGCGCAGGGCTGCCGCTCGGCGGTCGCCGACCGGCTGGTGCTGGTCGGCGACGCGGCCGGGTACGTGGACGCCATCACCGGCGAGGGCATCGCTCTCGCCTTCGGCTGCGCGGCGGTTCTCGGCGGGCTGCTGCCCCAGGCTCTGAGCCGCGGCGCGACGCAGGCCTCGCTGGCGCCTTACGCCGCGGCCTTCGCGCGCGCGTTCCGCCACTACGAGTTCCACGCCCGCGCGCTGCTCGCCCTGGCGCGCCGGCCGCGACTGCGTCGCGCCGCCTGCCGGGCGGTCGGCCTCGTCCCCGGCGCGGTCGATGGCCTGATGCGGCTGGCCCTGGCGTGAGCGGGGCCGGCGGGTTCCTTGCTCCCGCCCGCCCGCCTTGCTAGATTCGCCCCGTCGTCAACCCTCCTTCCAGCAAGGGACCTACGCCATGAAGCGACTCGTCCTCCTGATGCTCGCGATCTCCCTCGTCGCGGCCGCGTGGTCGTGCGCGCCGCGCTCCACCTCCACCGACGCCGAGCACTATCTCGCCCAATTCATCGATCCCAAGGTCTCTCCGCGCGACGAATTCTTCCGCTACTCCGTCGGCAAGTGGCTGCGTGAGAACCCCATCCCGGCCAACGAGCGCTCCTGGGGCATCGCCCACGTCGTCCAGGAGGAGACCTACCAGCGGCTCCTGGCGCTCAGCGAGGCGGCGGCCAAGGACGCGCCCGCGACGGCGGGCAGCAACGCGCAGAAGATCGGAGACTTCTGGCAAGCCGGCATGGACACGGTGGCGATCGCCAAGCAGGGCGTCGCTCCGCTGGCCGAGGAGTTCGCCCGCATCGCGGCGGTGCAGGACATGAAGGGGCTTCTCGCGGCGGTCGCGCACCTGCAGTACATCGGCGCCAGCCCGATGTGCTCGACTCCCATCTTCCAGGACGAGAAGGACAGCGGGCGCTACGCCTTGCACCTCTACCAGGGCGGCCTTGGGCTGCCCAACCGCGACTACTACTTCGACACCGACGAGCGCTCGCGGATGCTGCGGCGCGAGTACGCGGTCCACGTCGCCCGCATGTTCGAGCTGCTCGGTGACGACAGCACGGCCGCGCGCGTCAACGCCGCCACCGTGATGACCCTCGAGACCGAGCTGGCCGGCGCCTCGCGCAAGCTCGAGGACCTGCGCGATCCCATCGCCAACTACAACGCCATGTCGGTGGACGCCGTCTCCCAGCTGACCCCGTCGGTCCGCTGGCGCGAGTTCCTGGAGCAGGCGAACATCCGCGGCCTCGACCGCGTCGTCGTCGGGCAGCCGGAGTTCTTCCGCCAGGTCGAGAAGTCGCTGCGCACACACTCGCTCGAGGAGTGGAAGACCTACCTCCGCTGGCACCTCGTGGACACGTTCGCCGACCAGGCGGGCGGGGAGTTCGACAAGCAGAACTTCCATTTCTTCGGCACCATCCTCAACGGCACCCCCGAGCAGCGCCCGCGCTGGAAGCGCATGCTCGACGCCGAGGAGAACTACCTCGGGGACGCGCTCGGCCAGCTCTACGTCGAGGAGTATTTCTCGCCCCGCACCAAGGAGCGCTACGAGAAGCTCACCGAGGACATCTTCGCGGCCTTCCGCGAGCGCATCCGGACCCTCGACTGGATGAGCGAGCCCACCAAGCAGCGCGCCCTGCGCAAGCTCGGCGCCGTCACCAAGAAGGTGGGATACCCGACGCGCTGGCGTGATTACTCCAGCTTCGCGGTTGACCGCCAGTCGTTCCTCGGGAACTGCCTGCGGGGCAACGTGTGGCTCAGTGAGTTCTACATCGCCAAGCTGCACAAGCCGGTGGACCGCACCGAATGGGAGATGACGCCGCAGACGTACAATGCCTACTACAACCCCTCCAACAACGAGATCGTGCTGCCCGCCGCGATCTTCATCCTGCCCGGGATCGCGGATTCCCTGGTCGACGACGCCATCGTCTACTCCTACGCCGGCGGCACGACCATCGGCCACGAGATCATCCACGGCTTCGACGACGAAGGCCGCCAGTTCGACGAGAAGGGGAACCTGGAGAACTGGTGGACGCCGGCCGACGAGAAGGAGTTCAGCCGCCGCGCGGCGATGATCGTCCGCCAGTTCGACGAGTACGTCGTCGTGGACAGCCTGCACGTCAACGGCAAGGCGACCCAGGGCGAGAACATCGCCGACCTGGCCGGCATGCTGCTCGGCTGGGACGCTTTCACCAAGACCGAGCAGTACAAGGCCGGCAAGCCGCTCGGCGGGCTGACGCCCGCGCAGCGCTACTTCGTCGGCTGGTCGCTGGGATGGATGAACCAGTTGCGGCCCGAGAACCTCGCGGTCCGCGTCAAGACCGACGTGCACGCGCCGAGCTTCCTGCGCGTCACGGGCCCGGTCTCGAACCTGCCGCAGTTCTACGAGGCCTACGGGGTGCAGCCCGGCGACAAGCTGTATCGCGCGGACTCGGTGCGGGTGCAGATCTGGTAGGGGGGCAGGCCCCTCAGGCCGCCTTGCGGCCGAGGATGACCACGCGGTTGCTGCCCGTCCGCATGGCCTCCTTGAGCGCCCGCTCCGCCGCCGCGGTGAGGGCTTTCACGTCGACCCCGGCCTGGGGGAACGACGCCACTCCGAGGCTCACGGTGACGGCCCCGGCGGGGGCGATCGTGAAGGCGTGCTGCTCGACGACGGCGCGCACGCGCTCGGCCGCCTCCAGCGCGCCGTCGCCGTCGGTCTGCGGCAGGACGAGGAGGAAGGCGTCGGGCTCGTACCTGCCCAGGACGTCGAACGACCTCACCTGCTGGGCCAGCACGGAGGCCAGCTCCTTGAGGAGCAGGTTCGCTTTCAGGGAGCCGTGCTCGTCGGCGTGCGCCTTGAACTTGTCGACGTCGATCAGGACGATCGACAGCTCCTGGCCGAAGCGGCCCGCGCGCTGGATCTCCCGGCGCAGCGCGGTATCGAGGAAGCGCTGGTTGTAGACCTCCGTGAGGTCGTCTTTCACGGCCAGCTTCTCCGTGCCGCTCGCGAGCCGGAGATTCTCGAGGGCCGTGCTGAGCCACGCGCCGAGCAGGAGCATGGCCCGGGAATCGTTCGCGGTGTACCGGGCGCGGCCGCGCCTCCGGTAGACGGCGATGTAGGCCGGCGCCGGATCGCGCTGGTGCAGGGGCGTGAAGAGCACCGGGCCGGCCTCCACGCCCGGGCAGGAGTCCCCGCCCGCGATGCGCGGCTCGTCCGACAGCTCGGGCAGCGCGAGCGGCTGGCAGTTGCGGGTGAAGCAGCGGGTCACCTCGCTGCCTTCGTTCGGCGGCGGGAGCTTCGCCGGCACGGTGCTTCCGGCATGGAGCACCAGGCGTTCGCCGCGCCGGCTGGCCGAGGTCACGACCAGCGTCGCCCCGTCGGCGTCGGTAAGCTGGAGCGCCATGCGCAGCGCGCGGGCGTGCAATTCGGCCCGCGTCCGTCGCTCGGCGGGGTTCCCCAGTTCGAGGATCGATTCGAGGATGTTCTCTTGCGAACCCATGGAGCGAGCCTCCCGTTCTTGCCGTACTGGGCACACACGTCCTTAGTATCTGCAAGCAACCCGTGTGCCAGACGCTCAGAGGCCCATTCCGCGGGCCGACGGCCACCGCGGCGCAGGCAAACCGGGCGATTCCTGCCCGACCCCGGCCAGATCCCTGGTCTTCCCGGGCTCTGCCGGCGGAGCCGGTCGTGCGGCGTCGCGCGTGCGCAGTGCGCGCCGCGGGGGT
>Ga0315278_10005037_pt1 | contig 11979 bp, 11 predicted proteins | sample YL17G06_0_MG_FD_203880 | JGI IMG/M metagenome (GOLD analysis project Ga0315278, IMG submission 203880) | Sediment microbial communities from Yellowstone Lake, YNP, Wyoming, USA - YL17G06_0 | ecosystem: Environmental > Aquatic > Freshwater > Lake > Sediment | place: USA: Wyoming | collected... | reverse complement strand
TCTTCCATGCTCGTTCCTCCTTTTGCATGGGGGAGATACTACCATAAAATGCTCAGCCACTACATCTTGTGGTTACTCACACTCGTTCCGGAAGGACCTAATTTTCTATGGTGCCAGTGAGAAGGCTAAGAAAGTTTCCATCCAGCGATCAAAAGATGGGAAGGTATCATTCACGGTCGAAGCAGGAGGTCAATATCAACTTCCTCCGCCCAGCGTCCAGGTAGCGGATCGAATCATCTCCATTGCTCGATCCATCACCCATATCGATGAGGATCAAGGGAAGGAACCGGTTTCAATGGGCTTAAGAAACGATCGAATTGACATTACCTTCCAATTCAACCGGAAGGCTGAAGGCGAGACCTTCTCAATTTTGTTTCCAAAACTTTAAATTTTAACCAAATGGCCTTCCAGCAGGTATCGAAATCCTTTGTCAGGGGAGCATAGGATTTTCCCCCTGTAAATTCATCTGCTTAATTTAACCTACCCCTTCTGAAAGATTACAGCCCTCCTATGAGCAAAACCATTTTGTTACAAACTGCCACAGGGGGTGCCTTTCTCTATCTAAACCAACGCTTCCATTGTCATAACATTCTATTTCTGATAATATGGTGCCATTCTCGGTTGGGGCGATTGAAATTTCCTATCAAGATCAAATGGAGCCTATCCTTTGAAAAGAACGGTTTTACCGCTCGAATGATTGGAGATCAAATCAATTAGAATTCTTGAGGCTGCTCGAAGATGAAAACGATCTCGGATGCAGACCGTTTTAAAAGATATCAATCAGTTGTAAATATCTTGCTCTCGAACAAATCCTTCCAAAAACCTCATATTTATGACTTCTTGAAGAATGAGAAACCAGTTTTTATAGGTCGAGTAATCGGCGAGTTGGTGAAAGATGGATACTTAACCGACTCAGGATCAAAAACGAACCCCCAATATTCTTGGTCGGCCAAGAGGGGTGAGTTGAATGCAGGCAGGTGGATCGACCAACGTGTTTTTACACCCACTGTTAAGCGATCCCCTTCTACAGATCGACCCAGAGAACGCCTTCTCCGATTGGGGCCGTCAGAACTTAAAATCTCTGAACTTTTAGCTATCTTGATTCGTTTTGGTCTCCGAGGTGAATCTGCGATCCAGGCCGGTGAAAGACTGGCCACATATTTTGGAAATAACCTTGAAAAACTGTCTCTCCAAGCGAGAGGAGAGCTTAAACAGATCAGTAAAGCCATTGGGGAGACTGCCTTTTGTCAAATTATGGCTGGCCTTGAATTAGGTAAAAGGTTAGCAAGTCAAAGGACCACTGAATCAGTGCCTCATCATAAAGTCAGAAACACTTCTGATGCACTCACATATTGCAAAGAACATTTTATGAGGCTGGCAAGAGAAGCCAAACAAGAAGAATTTCATATCGTCCTTCTGGATGAAAAGCATCATGTCATTAAGTCAGAACAGATCACTGTCGGACTGTTAGATAAAAGCCTTGCCCATCCCCGTGAAGTCTTTAAACCGGCTGTTAAAGAATCAGCTTCTGCACTCATTCTGGTTCATAACCATCCCAGCTTTAGATACTACGCCCAGTCAAGACGATAGAATGATAACCAAAGACCTTAAGAAAGCTGCTGAAACCCTTGGGCTTCGAATCCTCGACCACATTATCTTATGTAAAGATAAAGCCTTGAGCATGGCCGAGGAAAAAATGCTGTAAATGCGATCCCCCTCTTTGGAAAAGAGGGGTGAGGGGAGATTTTTAAGACAATCCTCATGGCTAACACTGACATTAGCGAGGCAAAGACCAGGAAGTTGTTTATAGACAAGGCCCTTATAAAGGCTGGGTGGGGTCCAATCGTTCCTTTCCGAGTAGGCACTAAGTACACCCAAGACTCGGTTGAAGAATACCCAACCAAGAATGGTCCGGCTGATTACATACTCTTCTTCAAAGGGATACCATTGGCATGTGTTGAGGGTAAGAGAGTAAGTATAGGACCTCAAAATGTTCTTCAACAAGCAAAAAGATATGCACGAGGCTTTGAAGGAGACCCTCACTCATTTGGCGATTATCATCTTCCTTTTGCTTATTCCACTAATGGAAAGATATTCTGGTTTCAAGATTTACGGGACCCGTTAAATTTTTTGAGAGAGGTTGCCGAGTTTCACACTCCCCAGGCACTGATGGATATGCTAAATAAGAACGAAGCTGCAGCGAAAGAATGGCTCAAAGACCATGAGATAGATAAAGGACATCTCTGGCCTTTTCAGATTGAAGCAATAACCGCAATAGAACAGGCAATTCTTTCTGGCAAACGCCATATGATGGTCGCCATGGCAACAGGTATCGGTAAAACCTTTACAATCTTCAATTTGATTTACAGGTTGATGAAGTCCGGTTATGCCAAACGCATTCTATTCTTGGTAGATCGGCGTGCCCTCGCCGCTCAGGCTGTCACAACTGCTGCCAGTTTTGAAGCTGAACCAGGGCTAAAGTTCGACCAATGCTATGAAGTTTATAGCCAGAGGCTTAAGAGGGAAGATCTGGATGAAGATATAAAATTTGATCCTAAGGTTCTTCCAGGTGAATATCTGACCAATCCAAATAGCAGAGACAGTTTCGTTTATATCTCGACGATCCAACGCATGCGGATTAATCTGTTTGGGTATGAGGGTATGTTTTCTACCTCTGAGGATCAGGATGACGATTCCGATGCTTCAAAATTGGATATCCCTAACCATGCCTTCGATGTCATCATTGCCGATGAGTGTCACCGTGGATATACAGCTCAAGAAGAAAGTAAATGGCGCGAGGTCTTGAATCATTTTGATGGTGTAAAAATTGGACTGACTGCGACACCCGCTGTCCACACCAATGCCTTCTTTAAGGAAATTGTCTATAGCTATGACTATGAACGGGCTGTCCGTGAAAGCTATCTGGTTGACTATGATGCTGTTGCCATCCAATCGGATATTACACTCCGAGGGGTCTTCCTCAAAGAAGGGGAAGAGGTCGGGTTGGTAAATACCCATACTGGCCAGCTTAAATTTGAAACGCTGGAAGATGAGAGGGAGCTTCCGGCTCCTACCACTGAGATCGACTGGTCAGCTCCGGATCGGAATAGGAAGATTGTCCAGGAAATTAGAAAATATTTATCAGAGCAGGAAAAACAGTCCGGCCATTTTCCGAAAACCTTAATCTTTGCCCAGAACGATATTGAACACATATCCCACTGTGATCAGTTAGTGGGAATCCTGAGGGAAGAATTTAACCGGGGAGACGATTTTGTCCAGAAAATAACCGGTAGCCCATCTGTTGACAGACCTCTTCAAAGGATTCGTGAGTTTAGAAACCGCCAGAATCCGGGAATTGTACTCACTGTGGATATGCTTTCAACAGGTGTGGACGTCCCGAGGATAGAGAATATTGTTTTCTTGCGACCCGTTCAATCCAGAATCCTATTTGAGCAAATGATGGGGCGGGGCACCCACCTCTGTCCCGAAATCCATAAAACCCATTTTACGGTTTTTGATTGCTTTAATGGCAGTCTCCTTGAATATTTCAGGAAGACAACCGGCATTACAGCCGAAGCCCCTGTAAAGACAACCAAAACTATCAAAGAAATCATTCAGGCCATCGCCAATAACGAGGACCGAGAATACAGTATCAGCGTTCTTTCCAAGAGACTTCATCGGATCTCCAAAAATATCACGCAAGAAGGACGGCTTCAGTTCGAATATATCCTCGGATGTGACATGGCTGAATTTTCTCAGACCCTACATGAGAGGCTTGAGCAAAAATGGAGTGAGACAATCAAGACCTTGCAGAGTGATGCCTTTCTCGATCTTTGTGAAGATTATCCGCGGCCTCAGAAGGCATTTGTTAGGGCTGAAGGGGCTGAGGATCAGGTACTTTCAAGAATTATTTTCAGGGCTAAGGATGGAAGAGAGCTTGGACCACAGGACTACTTGCAGGAATTTGAAAAATTTGTTAGGGAGAATCCAGAGCATATCGAGGCATTGGAGATTCTTCTCAAAAGACCAAAAGAATTTGATACGAAGCAGTTGAAGGTTCTACGGGGAAAAATTTGCCACCCAACCTGATACTTTAGTGGATAAGATTACCGAGAAAAATCTCCGGCGGGCTTATAACCAGGAATTAGCCGACATCATTTCCATAATCCGTTACGCAGCAAAAGGTGGAGAATTACTTACGGTTGAGCAAAGGGTGAACAAAGCTTTGATGAAGGTCAAGTCCGATCGTCCTTTTACAGAAGAGCAGAATAGATGGTTGGAGCTTATTCGAAGGCACCTCATCGAAAACCTCTTAATGGAAAAGGAGGACATCGAAACCCTTCCCATATTTGCCCGCGAAGGGGCTTCATGGAGTAAATTGAATAAGATTTTTGATAATAAATTAGAAGCAATCATTCACGAAATTAACGAAGCCATCGCCGCGTAATTCTCCCCCTTTGAAAAAGGGGGATTAAGGGGGATTTAACATCAAATTTGATGTTGACTATTTATGGAATTCACTGTAGAATTTTATGAAACAGAATTGGGGCGATGCCCCATTCGGGAGTTTTTGGATGGGCTTAAAGAAACAGACCCAAATGATTTTGCAGCTATCTTGGCAGGGCTCTCCAAGTTGCGAAACAGGCAGTATCATAGGCCACCCCTATCAAAGCCTATCGGCGGGGACCTTTTTGAACTCCGGCATGTGGGCAAGTTAAATACAAGAGTGCTTTATTTTTTCGCCAAAGGTCAGAGGATTATTGCAGTTCATGGAATACGAAATAAAGCAAAAGAGATTTCAAAGCGAGATCGCAAAGCAGCATTGGAGAGAAAAGTGGATTGGCTATTGAGGAATCAATTATGAAAAGACAAACAAATTTTGATCTTTATCTTGAAGAGCAGTTGAAGGATGCGGATTTTGTGGAGAGGTTCAGAAAAGCCGGCGAAGCCTGGGATGTGGCACTTAAACTTGCCTCTCTTCGTAAAGCTTCAGGATTATCCCAGAAAGAGCTGGCAAAACGGGTGGGGACGTCTCAACAGCAAATCAGCCGTCTCGAATCACCTTCTTATGAAGGCCATTCTTTAAGTATGTTGCGACGAGTAGCAGAAGTTCTTGGGGCAACCCTTCATGTGGAAATTCAACCCAAGAGGAGCGAGTCGACACAAATTGTTGCTGAACCGAAATCAATTTACAGAGTTAAAAGGAAAAAATAATAATCCCCTCTCCCCATGCGGGAGAGGGTTAGGGTGAGGGGGAAAAGGTAATCCATGACTGACATCGTTGGTAAACTTTGGGGATTCTGTCACACTCTTCGTCACGACGGAATCGATTATGGCGATTACATCGAGCAGTTGACCTACCTTCTTTTTCTGAAGATGGCTGAGGAGAAGGGGGTAGAAATACCAAAGAAATATTCCTGGACTATATTAAGAGAAAAATCGGGGACCGATTTAACGGACCATTATGCTGCTACCCTTCGAGGATTGGGTGAGCAAACAGGGATGCTGGGAGCTATCTATGCAGGGGCCTTATCTAGATTCAGTAACCCGGTTAACCTGAAACGTTTGGTCAATCTCATTGACGAGATTGAATGGACGTCTCTTAATATAGATGTAAAGGCTGCAGCCTATGAAGGTCTTTTGGAGAAATCAGCATCAGAAGGAAAGAAAGGAGCAGGCCAGTACTTCACGCCCCGCATCCTGATCCAATCCATTGTTCGATGTATGAAGCCCGATCCTCGAAAGATGAAAGGGTTCACCATCCATGACCCTGCAGCCGGCACTGGCGGGTTTTTAGTCTGCGCCTATGAATGGCTGATAGAACAAACAGGAGGCGGTCTTGAGCGTGAAGAAGCCAAACGGATACTGACTTCTACCTACTCAGGGACAGAACTCGTTGCCAGACCGAGGAGACTGGCCTTGATGAATCTCTATCTGCATGGCATCCAGGCCAATATCTATTTGGGAGATGCCATTTATGAACCCAAGAGAATTCCTAAAGATGGTGGTTATGACTGCATTATGACCAATCCTCCTTTCGGAACCAAGGGGGCCAATCAAGCACCCAATCGTGATGATTTCACGGTTGCCACCAGCAATAAACAACTCAATTTCGTCCAGCATGTGATGAGTATTCTGAAACCAGGCGGCCGAGCCGTCATTGTTGTTCCTGATAATGTGCTTTTTGCCGATCAGGCAGGTGAGGTGTTTAAGATTCTGACCGAGGATTGTGATCTCCATACCGTCCTGCGTCTTCCCAACGGCACCTTCACTCCGTATAGCCCCGGAACCAAAACGAATGTCATCTTCTTCACCAAAGGATACCCAACCGAAAATGCCTGGGTCTATGACGCCCGGACCAATGTCCCTCGAATCACCAAAAAAGATCGCCCTCTCACCCCACAACACTTTGCTGAATTCGAAAGCTGTTATGGCTCCGATCCTAATGGCCATGCCAAAAGGATTTCCAATGATTCCAAAGAAGATCGTTGGCGTACTTTCACAATCGCCGAGGTTAAGGAACACGACTTCAAAATCGACAACCTCAAATGGCTTAAGGATGAATCACTTGATGATATGGATGAATTGCCCGAGCCTGAGGAATTGGCTGCCGATGCTATTTCTGAGTTGGAGAGTGCGGTTGGGGAGTTAAGTGCCATTATGAAGATGTTGGGGAATGGGAATTTGGAAAGGTAGGGTGGATTAAGCGAAGCGAATCCACCAATCATCATCATAAACATGAGTGAATACCGGCGAGTTTATCAACATGGAGGTTCCTATTTCTTTACGGTGGTTACATATAACCGCGCGCCGATCCTTACTAGCTCCGAAAATCTTTCACGACTCCACCAATCTTTCAAACATGTCATGAACCAGCATTCTTTTACCATAGAAGCTATGGTCATCTTGCCTGATCATCTCCATTGTATCTGACAATTGCCACCTGGCGATTCCGATTTCTCGATTCGTTGGCGATTGATTAAAAGATATTTCTCCATTATGAAAGATAAACCGGTAACTGAGCGCGGCGAGAAGAACATCTGGCAGCGACGCTTCTGGGAGCATTTCCTTCGTGACGAAGAGGACTGGCGAAGACACATGGATTATATCCATTATAATCCCGTGAAACATGGGTATGTTCAGAACCCGGCGGATTGGCCGCATAGTTCGTTCCAAAAAGCCCTTAAGGAGGGTTTATATCCCATTGGTTGGGGAACGAAAGAACCGTCATTTATTTCAGATATGAACAAGGAATAAAATAGAATTGGTGGATTCGCTTTGCTTAATCCACCCTACTTTTTTTAATATGGGGGGTGGGGGGATTTTCACCAAGCAAAAGTCTATGAATTCAGAAGATCAAATTGCCGTTACCCTGATCGACAATGGCCTGCCCGAAGGCTGGGAATCTAGTCCATTAAAGACATTAGCGACCTTAAGAAAGGGTAAGAAACCAAACAGATTGGATGAAACTTTTTGCCCAGGCGCTGTTCCATACATAGACATTGAAGCATTTGAGAGGGGCAATATTCAGCGCTATGCAGATCCAGAATCATCGACATTGGTAGATAAAGGTGAGATTATCGTAGTATGGGATGGTGCACGCTGCGGGCATGTTGGAAAAGCTCCTAAAAATGGCGCTCTTGGTTCAACCTTAGGAATAATCGAACCGATACTGATCCATCCAGATTATATTTTACGTATTCTTCAGTTATCCTACGACACCATCAACACAAATCCCCGGGGCATTGGCATTCCCCACGTGGAACCAGAATTATTCTGGAATCTTGAAGTACCTTTGGCTCCATTAGCTGAACAAAATCGAATTATGGCGAAAGTGGAAGGCCTGTTCGAAAGGGTTAAGGCAACAAAGGAACGTCTGGCCAAAGTGTCGCTGATCCTCAAGCACTTCCGCCAGGCTGTCCTCGCCGCCGCCTGCTCCGGCCGACTCACCGCCACCTGGAGAGATGCGAACCCCAACGTTGAGCCAGCCTCTGTGATCCTCCAAAATATAGAAGGGTACAAGCGCACTCATATCGAGAAGGGCCATCCATATGGCAAAAAAACGAATAGAAAGATTGGGTTTAAAGAATTTCCTGAGACTGACTTGAACGAGCTTCCAAATCTGTGGATCTGGTCCACTCTGAATGATCTCACAGAGGAAATCGGAGATGTTGATCACAAGATGCCAAAAGCTACGAGATCCGGCATCCCATATGTTAGCACAAAAGATTTTACTGAACACGATGCAATAGACTTCGAGAATGCAAAACGTATTGCCAAAGAAGATTACCTTAGGCTTTGTCGAAAGATAAAGCCCGAAAAGGGTGATCTTCTACTGTCGCGTTATGGTACGGTAGGCGAGGTCCGTTTAGTGAAGACTGACCAAACTTTCCAGGCCTCATATAGCATAGCCATTCTAAAAAGTCTAAAGAACGTCAATTTATCTACTTACTTACTCCTTGTCCTTCGTTCACCAGTTGCTCAAGATCAAATACAGCGAGACATACGTGCAAGCGCACAGCCTGACCTTGGATTAGATCACATTCGCCGCTTTATAATCCCCCTGCCGCCCCTTTCTGAGGTACATGAGATCGCCCGCCGAGTTGAATCAATGTTCAAATTGGCTGACGCTGTTGAGAAACGAGTAGCAGCAGCGACGGCGAGGGCCGAAAAGCTCACCCAAGCAATCCTGGCGAAAGCCTTCCGTGGGGAATTAGTCCCAACCGAGGCCGACCTCGCTCGCCGCGAACGCCGGTCTTATGAACCGGCTTCCAAGCTTTTAGCCCGTATCAAATCCGACAAGGAAATGAATGAAATTTCGGTGAAATTACACCATAAGCTTGATCACAAAAAAAGGAGTAAACCCCGTTAGAAATTCCAGCGGGGCATTATTTCTAACGGGGTAAATAGCCTTTATTTTTTTGAGTTAAAAAACACAAGGGATTATGCTATTATTACACCAGCGAAAACAAGGAAACGTTTTAAGTTCGTGAACCGTGAAACAATTTTATACCCCACTGTGAAATTGGGCTTTAAACAATCGGATTAATGCTATGGCGGCCATTTTTTCTGACCAAGAAATCTCTCGTTTGATCCAGGAAAGAAAACCATTGCCAGCCGACTACCGAACAAAGATCCAAACTCGGCCAAAGTCAGGACACAGAGAGCGTGAATTAGATTCTTACGCAATAAATCTGAGAATTTCCTTCTAACACTTGTGACCCCCTCACCCCCTCCCTCTCCCCAGTGGGGAGAGGGGAAGGGTGAGGGGAAATTTCAAATATCTTTGGTTAGATATAGAAGGTGGAGATGGAGGAGACTATCGTCTTATTCTGCGACAAAGCAGCTTTAACCCGCTTGATTTTTCAGTTATATTGGTTTATAGGCCTCCAAAATCAAACCAGCTTTTTCGTTTACAACGCTGTAAAGGAAAAAGCCACGAGCATACTAACCCTATTGAAGGGGAAACATTTTATGATTTTCACATTTACCAGGCCACAGAACGGTATCAAGAGATTGGTGCCAATGAAGATACCTATGCCAAACCAACGAATCGGTTTGCTGATTTTCAGCAGGCCATTACATGTATGTTCAAAGATTGTGGTTTTGAGATGCCTCTCGATTCGCAGGGCCGCCTTTTTGAGGAGGTATGAGAGATGACTATCGAAACCATTGAACGCGATTTTAAAGAAAAAGTGTGTGAAAAGCTTAGGCTCGCATCTGAGGGAGTAAATCGCTATAGGGTCTTCACTCCTTTCATGTTCGAAGATGGAGATCATCTTTCTATCGTCCTAAAAAGAGAAAATGGGAAGTGGGTGCTCTCGGACGAAGGACACACCTATATGCATCTTGCTTATGACCTCGACGAGAGGGATCTGCAGCGGGGCACAAGACAAAAAATCATTACTAACGCACTTTCCGTATTCAGCGTCCAGGACCGAGAAGGAGAACTTATTGTCCCTATTTATAATGATCTCTACGGCGATGCGTTATATAGCTTTATCCAGGCACTTTTGAGGATTACGGATGTTACCTATCTTTCAAGAGAAAGGGTCCGTTCTGCATTTATGGAAGACTTCAGGACGTTTATGGAAGAAACAGTCCCTGCAAACCGACGGGAATTTGATTGGCATGATCCTAAACACGACCCAGAAGGAAAGTACTTAATTGATTGCCGAATCAATAGTATGCCTAAGCCTCAATATGTCTTTGCAATACCCAATGACGATAAAACAAGGGACGCAATGATTACTTTGCTTCAACATGAAAGATGGGGGCTCTCTTTCCACTCTCTTGCTATATTTGAGGATCAAGAAGAAATTAACCGTAAAGTGCTTGCACGCTTCAGCGATGTTTGTGAAAAGCAGTTTTCCAGTCTAGGCACAAACCGTGAACGCATTAACCGATACCTTAAAGAATCTATGAGTATTCAATAGAAATCTTTCATCTCCATTATGTCGACAGTTTCCAATAGTGAAAAAATGAGGGATCCTTCCAAATTTCTGGGGGAAATAGCGTGAGTACTCGCCATAATTCTTACCAGAGGTTAAGGAGATTCTAAGAATGGCCAAAGAGAGATGCCAAATATGCGGGATAGAAAAAGCCAAACGCACCTGCAAAATTAAAGATGCGCTCCAAATCTGTCCTGTTTGTTGTGCAAAACTCCGTTCAGATGGATGCGGGGACTGCACTCACTACGACGCCTCTGTCAGATACCATTCCGAAAAACCGATAAGAGAAAAACCTTTTATTGCTCTAATTAACCCGGAGATTGATGAGGAATGCGACCGGATCTTATCGGTGGTGGACTCCGGTCATCTCTTACGGGGCGAAAAGCAGATGAGGGAGCTTTACAAAAAGTATCCGGATTACCATACCGTTCTGTATGGCATGGGGGCCTGCTGTGTCTTGCAGGATAGATTTGAAGAAGGCATTGAATTTTTTAAAAGGGCAGTGCACATCTTTCCATATCTAACCGAAGCCCATTTTAACATGGCGATGGCGTATATTAAGTTGGGAGATATCGCTGGAGTGGTCAGGGGATTCAGAGAGGTCATTCGCGTGGGTGGCGATAAGGAACTCGTTTCTGAGGCGAAACGCCGGCTGGACGATCTGGACAAAACGGTTAGAGAGCTCAATGGATTGAACCTGGATGCTTTTCTTAATAATAGTGAGACGTTCGACAAAGCCTTTGCAGCTTTACAAAACAATGAATTTGTGTCAGCAATAAATCTTTTTAAACGTGTTTTAGCAACCGATCCTAAACACGTTCAGTCATGGGGAAACTTGGGGCTTGCATATGCTGGCATGGGCGAAAAGGATAAAGCTCTGGAGTGTCTTGATAAGGCATTGGAGCTTGATCCAGAATATGAAATAGCGGCAGTTAACAGAATAGGTATTGAGAAAATGAGGAAGGGGGAGCGTCTTGAAGGAAAGATGGACAGCATTGATTATTATCGAGATTATAAGGTAAGAGGCAAGAAATCATACATCGCCGAAATTCTCGGAAATGTTGAAGGCCTTCTTAAGAGGTAATAAACCTTAATGTTGAAAAGGGAGGCGGGTGTGCTTCCAATCCTTTACAATTGCGGATTTTTTCTATGTTTTATGGGTCACATGTGATGCCACCTGAGGTGATCTTTGTGATATGCTTGCGAACTGAGTAGCAAAACGTTTAGAGGTGCCGCTGTAAAGGTTTGGAAGCACGCCCACCTCCCTTTTTATATAATTTTTATGCAACTGTCAGGCAAACAATGTTTCCTTAAAAAAATAATATCATTTGATTCTCAAGAGCATTCGGGTAGGTCGGAAGATGTTATTCAGAACGTCGGAAGATACATATAGAGCTTATGAACGTTTCCTGAGAAAACGGAATTTTAAAAAGGCGTATCAGTGCCTCGAAAGCCTGCTTCATCAGTTTCCTGGCGATGAAGCCCTGCTCGTTGATATTGTAAACCTCGCCTATTCTGATTGGGATAA
>Ga0315278_10005035_pt1 | contig 11981 bp, 14 predicted proteins | sample YL17G06_0_MG_FD_203880 | JGI IMG/M metagenome (GOLD analysis project Ga0315278, IMG submission 203880) | Sediment microbial communities from Yellowstone Lake, YNP, Wyoming, USA - YL17G06_0 | ecosystem: Environmental > Aquatic > Freshwater > Lake > Sediment | place: USA: Wyoming | collected... | reverse complement strand
ACAGGGCTTGAAGTAAAATGCGAACTCGATAAAAATCAATACCAAAAAGGAATTAAAATCTCAAATAAAGAATTCAAAATAGTTAAAATTAAAAGGAATGATTTTCATGGAGAATGGAACTATACGATTTGTTCCAAACAACATCAAAATGATTAAGTTATTTCATTACAATGCCTAAGTATGAGCGACCCCAACCTTAGGCGACTTCTTGATGTCTCCATGCGAAAGAATCCGGATAGAAAGGCCAATCACTATGTATTCAAGAAGCGTAATGATCCGACATCATTGAGCGAGAGGATCGCCACTCTTGGGCTTGGCGGGAACGAGGCAGAAACGGCACGTGAATTCATGGCGATGTCCGAAATACTTGAAGAACAGGACAGTAGTAATCTTGGACTTAATACAATTTGGATCGATGACTACTCAGAGATACCCGTGTTTCTTCGAACACTTACATGAGAGACAGAACGCCATCAGGTATGAACAGTGTCTACCCTGTTTTGAAATTTCTTTATAAATCAAAATGTGAATTGCTGCGGGATTTCCCCGTTTATTGACTTTCGTCGAGTAATTTCGTACAATTACAATCTATAAAAGAAGCGAAAAATGGGGAATGATTAGAGGACAGACAAATCCCCCCCAAACGCTTCATGCCATTGGCGATATAACCATCCTTAATAAACCCATGTCCGCCCTTTTCTGCTCCGTCCGCTGCCCCGCCGAATTAATCCTCAAGACCTACGACCTCATACGGGACCTTCGCGATTCCGGCGTGATCTTCATCAGCGGATTCCATTCCCCCATTGAAAAAGATTGCCTCGATATCCTCCTGCGCGGCAGCCAACCCATTGTCATTTGCCCCGCAAAAAGCATTGACAAAATGCGCATCCCCACCAACTGGGCGCCCCTGATCGACAATGGCAGACTGCTCCTTCTTTCCCCCTTTGTTCCCCAGCAAAAACACATCACCGGCGAACGCGCCCAATACCGGAACCTATTTGTCGCCACCCTGGCAAAAGAGATATACATATTTCATGCCGCGGACGGCAGTAAAACCATGACCCTGTTTCAACAAGTCCTGGCCTGGGGAAAACCAATCCGCACCTTCCGTCACCCGGTAAATGCCCATTTAATCGATGCCGGGGCTCAAGCGATAGGGTAGGGGCGAACCTGTGTGTTCGCCCCCATTAACTTTGCGCCATTTTTTCTTTCATAAGGTTTATTTGTTCTGCCGGGATGCCTGTAATTTCTTCAATTGTCTTTAAAGATAAACCTTTCTTAAGAGCGTTTTTTATAATTTCCCAGGTAGTCTCTTGCCTTCCTTCTTGCTTTCCTTCTTGTCTTCCTTCTTTTCTCAATCTATCGGCTAAGGTTAACATAATATCACCTCCATCTATATTGGTTTCTTCTAATAATTTCACTAAATTATCCATGTCTAAATGCTTTGTCTCGGAAATAAACATCATAAAGGATACGATATTCTCTTTCTCATCGAGGAACCCCCGATCCACCCAAAACCGGAATATCTCCCGGATGGATTCCATATCATCGTTTGACGTGCTCTTCATCAGGGCTAGAGCGGTCAACAGGAATACATTATCTTTTAATTCCTGGTGCTTTTCTTCTCTAAAATCCCATTTAGTGGCATCAAACAAGATATACCGGAAATCCAGCAGATAGGGTTTCACATCGTCGGCCACTTTGAAATGATCGATAAACTGTAGGGGTACGGACCATTTTTCCTGGCCATAATAAAATACAATGGGGATAATCACCCGCATGGGTTTGCCTTCGGAGATGTCTTTGGCCCAGACCAGGTGCTTATAATTTAAGATTTGGATGGGAGTATCCTTCTCGTTGGTGGATTTATGTTCGAAAAGAAAATAGATATCCATATCCAGGAATTCGCCCCGGTCATTTTTCATTTTCGTTTTGGCTACAATATCCGAATAGCCTTCCCGGTATCTTTTGGAAACATAGTCGGTGGGGTCCATGGTGATTTGCGACCAATCCATGGCCTTTTTAATAGGTTCGGGAAGAAGTAGGTGCAGTACCGGTTTCGCATTTCTCGTATCGCCGAGGATCACTTTGAAGAACTTATCTTTTATTCGATCTATTTTTTTCATGGCTATGGTATTATATTGCAAATCCTGTTTTTTTTCAAGAGGAACAGGGATCAGGAGTCAGGAGTCAGGGGTTAGGGGTCAGGGAAAAGATAGAAGAGAAGATGCGAAGAAGCGAAAAAGAGAAGAAAAAGAAAGGGAATTCGCCCCAAAATGAATAATATTAAACGATATCGGGCAGGCTGCGTAATCATTTTTCACTCCTTTTGTATACCCGGATTTCTAGTATCAATCAATGATTGATGGTCTATGGATTTTTGCGCAAAATTTTCCTCGTTTACCACAACCTCCCAATGGCCGCCTTTATCAAGTCCTATGCGCCGAAGAAGCCCCTTTCCCTTTAAAGGCATAAATTTGCCTGTCCCCAAAAAGTCATATCCCGAAGTCGCATCACCCAATGGACTGTTGGATATGGCTGGCAACGTGGAAGAAATGTGCGATGATTATGTTGCCCGCGGCGGCGGTGTTTACAGTAATGAAAAGTACATCCAATGTACCTCGCAAAACAAATACGAGCCTTCCAGTCGCAATAATGCATTAGGTTTTCGATTGTGCATGACCGTTAAGAAATAATGGTGATTGGTAGAGTGAGTTTAAAAACTTAACTCCTGTATTATTTCAAGAATGAGATTGACCGGGATATTTTCAATTTCGGCTTTGGCGTAGATTGTTAATAGATAAATCTCTCCCCTTGATGTTTCCATGTAGTAAATGACCCTATACCCTCCCCTTTTACCTCTTTTCATATCCGATGATGCGCATCTTATTTTGAATACTTTGTCGTTCAACCCGGGAATCGGATCACCTGATACTTCCCCATTTTCTAAATCAGTCAGTAAATCGCTCAGATCATCATTTATCCGCGGGTACTTCTTCTTGAGCTTTTTTAATTTCCTCTTAAAAGGGTCGGAAAGTACTATATCAAATTTCATCCAGGACTTTTTTCCAATGACGGCGGTCGATTTTACCTTCTTTTACAGCTTGTAATCCCTGGAGTATCTCTTGCCCGACATCTTTTGTGTCATAGTACTCTTTCTCAAACTGTTTTCTTAACCTGGCGATCAGGGATTCCAATTTTATTTGTCGATCACCTCGAATTCCCAATGTTCGGAATGTTTCTTCTTTCCCGATAAGAATGGCGTTAGGCATACAGGTTACCTCCTAACCGACTGGAATAACAAAATAATAAATGATACCTCTTACACATGCTCTAATAATACTATAATCCGGCATAGATTTCAATCGGAAAATAAAAATATCAGCAATTCTAATTTTGACTTATAAAAAAATTTCAAAAAAGGGCAGACACGTAGGTCGCCGGTAACGCCACTACAGAATCAAAAAATCCCGACCATTCACGCAATTCGATTAATTTATGTAGGGGTGAACCAATGTGTTCGCCTAAAAATTTTTTTAAAATTAGAATTGCTGGTACAATCCTCCTTCTTTCCCCCTTTGTTCCCCGGCAAAAACACATCACCGGCGAACGCGCCCAATACCGGAACCTTTTTGTATCCGCCCTGGCAAAAGAGATATACATATTTCATGCCGCGGAAGACAGTAAAACCATGACCCTGTTTCAACAAGTCCTGGCCTGGAGAAAACCAATCCGCACCTTCCTTCACCCGGTAAATGCGCATCTAATCGCTGCCGGGGCTCAAGCGATACGGTAAGTGGGGTTCGCCCCCATTAACTTTGCGCCATTTTTTCTTTCATGCGATTTATTTTTTCTGCTGGGATGCCTGTAAGTTTCTCAATTGCTTTTATTGGTAAGCCCATATTAAAGGCGTTTTTTATAATCTCCCAGATAGTCTCTTGCTTTGCCTCTTTTCTCAATCTATCGGCTAAGGTTAACATAATATCACCTCCATCTATCTTTTGGAAACATAGTCGGTGGGGTCCATGGTGATTTGCGACCAATCCATGGCCTTTTTAATAGGTTCGGGAAGAAGTAGGTGCAGTACCGGTTTCGCATTTCTCGTATCGCCGAGGATCACTTTAAAGAACTTATCTTTTATTCGATCTATTTTTTTCATGGCTATGGTATTATATTGCAAATCCTGTTTTTTTTCAAGAGGAACAGGGATCAGGGGTTAGGGGTCAGGGAAAAGATAGAAGAGAAGAAGCGAAAAAGAGAAGAAAAAGAAAGGAAGTTCGCCCCAAAATGAATAATATTAAACGATATCGGGCAAAGGGGAGACGAAGGGACAGTCAAAAAAATATAAATCCCCTTTTTAAATTTTACGGGTCTTTCCGGCAATGCAATTTGGTAAAATTAACATGCTCCATATACACCGAGTTTGCTTCCGCGAATACCCTTTTCATCTCAGCCCGGGCCATCAATTGCAGCCCGTGGAGCCCTGTTTTATTTCTATCCGCTGTTACCAGGCTGTCAAGCATCGTCAGTCCCTCTTCGATCCTTTCCGCCGTCATATTGTATTCAACGATCAGCGAATAATATTTTTATCATCACTGGCATTCACCAGGGCCTTTCTCGAATTGTGAAAAAAATCCGCCAGGCTCCCGGTCTTATACAACATGGTCTGCCTCCTCCAAAGAGGTATTACCGTTTCCCGCGACTTCATTCAAAACTGCTGTCGGCGCCGCGTTTGCGATCGCGTTTATTTTGCGGTTTTCTTTGTATTTGTGGAAATTGAGCAGAATTTCATATTTCAAAACAGGAACCTGTTCCATTTCTGTCACCACTTCCTGGATTTCCGGCGGCAAGGCCGCCAGCGTATTAGCGTAGTCTTTTTCTTTGTAAAACATCGGCCCCTTGTCAAGGATCAACCAGTCTAACGAAACCCCCAGGTTATTCCCCAACCTGGCTAAAACCGCAAAATGGGGAAAAGATGCGGCGCTCTCGTATTTGTAATAGTTGGTTCGATAAGTACCGATTCGCTTCGTCATATCAACGGGGGAAAACCCCAGGGTCTCGCGTATTTTTTTCAGCCGAAGGGCTATATCTTGCAGGACTTTTTTTCTATTCATCATTATAACCTCTTAATGCTTTGGATTACGTAATCCTATCACATATTTTCTTAAAAAGAAAGGGGCCTGATGATAAAATATCTATTGTTTCTATTTATTTTGTATCTGATTGACTTCTATTTGTGTCTCATTAACTTCTATTTGTTCCCGATTGACTTCTATTCGTGTCTGATTAACTTCTGTTTGTGTCTGATTTAGTTCTGTTTGTGTCCGTTTAAGTTCTGTTTGAATCTGATTTACTTCTATTTGTCTTTGTTCAACTTCTATTTGTGTCCGATCATATTCTATCTGTGTCTTATCGGCTGCATATTTGAATTAATAATGCATCACTTTAGCCATTTTTCGATTGTTTAGACGAAGAGGAACTAAGGAACCATCAAAAAAATGGGTAGGAGGGAGGCCCAGGGTTCCCCCCGTGGGCGCCTAAAATTATTTAAAATGAGAATTGCTGCCATTGAAGATACTTTTCCCCCCCACACTCAAAAAAAAATGCTAAAAATTTAGCACCAGGTGTTGACATTTGAAAAAAATGATGCTATATTTTTAGCATGCTAAAATTTTAGCATGATGCGCTTACTAACGTTAATAATAAATGGTTGGTTTTTAATGTTGTCGGAACGTACAGGAGTTAATGCATGAAAGAGCAAAAGAATTTGAGCCGCAGGGAACGCCAGATCATGGACGTTATCTACGAACTGGAAGACGCCACGGCCGCCCAGGTGCTGGAACGTCTGCCCAGTCCCCCCGGCTACTCGGCCGTCAGGGCCTTACTCAGGGTGCTGGAGGAAAAAGGCCACCTGAGCCACAAAATCAATGGCCCCCGCTACGTATTTATTCCCACTTTACCCCGGGAAGAAGCCCGCGAAACTGCACTGAAACATCTACTCGAAACTTTCTTCGACGGTTCCACGGAAAAAGTTGTGGCGGCGCTGCTGGATATTTCCGAAGAGACGCTGTCCGATGAAGATTACCAACGTCTGTCCCAGATCATCGCCAACGCCCGGAAAGAAGGAAGATAACCATGGAAACGCTTTTTCAATTCAACGTTTTTGCAGTGTTGGTGGAACTTTTTTTGAAAAGTTCACTGCTCCTGTCCATCGCCCTGGGTCTAACATTCCTGGCCAGGAAACAACCCGCCTCGGTCCGGCATTTTGTGTTGGGATTTTCACTGCTGGGACTCCTGGTCCTGCCGTTTTTAGCGGCTTTTATGCCGGGGTGGCGGACGGGCCTCCTTCCTTCCTGGCCCCAGGTACCGGGAAAATCCACCGCTGCCGCCATCACACATTCGCTGCAACTTCCACCCCCCAATACCGGCGGGGAGAACCCCATCCATCTCCAGACCCACTATTCCACCCAGGATGAAGCCGCGGCCGGCGCTAATTTGCTCTTGAAACCCCAATACCGGGTGGGATTCACCGCTTTATGGTTCCTGGTGTCGGGTTTCCTGCTGGTAAAAATCCTTTTCGGACTTTACGGCGCCTCCCGGTTGACCCGCCAGGGAATATCCATAAACGGATATCCATGGCAGCAGCTTTTCCTGTGGTTTCTTGAGAAAATGTCTTTGAAGCGAAACGTACGACTAATCAAAAATCAACGGGTCGCCATGCCCATGACCTGGGGCGTAATAAATCCCGTAGTATTAATGCCCCCGGATTCGGTAAAATGGCCCATGGAAGACTGCTCTTCAGTGTTGTTCCATGAACTCTCCCATGTCAAGAGGGGGGATTTCCTGGTCATGCTCCTGTGCCGCATCGCCTGCTCCCTTTACTGGCTCAATCCCCTGAGCTGGATCGCTTTCAAGCTGCTGCGCAAGGAACAAGAAAAAGCATGCGACGAAATGGTTTTGAAAGCCGGGATCAAACCGTCTACATACGCCTCGGCCCTGCTCCGGATGAAACAAGCCGTGGATGTGGGGCGCTATATGCCGTCCCCGGCGCTAGGGATGGCCGGTAATTCGGAATTAAATGAACGTCTAACCACAATACTTGAAAAAAAATTTAAAACAAAGGAGATCAAAATGAAAACAAAATTAATGCTTTTGCTTTTGGTATTTTTAACAATCACATTCATCGGGACGGCTAAGCCGGAACAAACCCAGTCCGCCGCTAAAACCCAACAAACGGCAGCGATTGAAAATAAAGCCGCGGATACGGAAAAAACCCAGACCGCGGATGAAGAAAAGAAAAAAGAAACTGAGAAAGCGGTGCACAAATGCAGCGAAGAATGCCTGAAAAAATGTATGGAAAAAGGCCAACATAAATGCAGCGCAAAAGGCGAGCACAAATGCAGCGAGGAATGTCTGAAAAAATGCATGGAAAAAAGCCAACACAAATGCAGCGAGGAATGCCTGAAAAAATGTAAAGAGAAATGCCTGCTCAAAGACGCCGAAAAAGGCCAGCACAAATGCATCATGAAATGCATGCAAAAAGGCGACGGCGATGCCAAAGAAAAAAAGATTATGATTATTATTAAAGATGATGAGGATGACAAAGGCGAAAAGGGGAAAACCGAAAAAATCATTATCTGCCCGGGCAGCGGCGGCCATGGAGAAAAAGACATCGAAAAACACCTAAAGGAAATTGAAAAGAGCGAAGGAAAAGAAGGGAAATGCTGCAAACGCATTATGATATGCCGCGACAAAGAAGGAAAAGAAGGGGCGGAACCTAAAATCATCGAAATTAAAGAAGGAAAAGAAGGAGATGAAGCTGAGATTATTAAAATTAAAGAAGGAAAGGAAGGAGAAGAGGAAAAGGAAATCGTTATCCTTAAAAAAGGCGCCTGCGCAATGAAAGGCGCAGGAAAAAGCATGAAACTGGAGCTTATCTCCGAAAATAAAATCGGCGGCGACATCTTAAACAAAATCAAAGAATCGGTCAAGTTACTCCAGGGGAAACTTCCCGAACTATGCAAAGTGACCACGGAATTGAGCGAAACCGCACAAAAAATAATCATCGATTGCCCAATGGATAAACCCGATCACGAAACCTGCAAAACCGCTCAAAAAAACATCGAAGAGTTTGAGAAAGAATTTAAAAACCTATTCCCCGACAAAGAAGGGAAAAAACCGCTGATGAAAAAGATGTATATCAAAATAGATGCAAAAGAAGAAAAAGAAGAATCTTAATATTGCCTGCTATAAAAATAGCCACAAAGGCACGAAGGCACCAAGGTACACAAAGAGGTTTATTATTAAAAAAACCTTGGTGCCTTGGTGCCTTGGTGGCAAAGTTTTCATGGTCTCCGGGCGAGGCTTGCATCATGAGAAACTGCTATGAACGATTTTGAAACAGATGTGAAACGATACCTGGCCTTCCTGCAAATGGAAAAAGGATTAAGCGAAAATACCTTAATCTCATATAAGCAAGGCCTGGATAAATTCGGCGCCTATTTACAGGAAAATAAGTTCAATCATATCGACCTTTCCGAAAACCAGGCGCTGGACTTCATCAAAGAAGAATCCCGTCAAGGCAGCTCCCTCTCCACCCAGGCCCACCTGATCTCAATACTGAAAAGCTTTTACAAGTACCTGCTGGCCGAAGATAAAATGGATTATAACCCCATCTCCAATATCGAATCCCCCAAAAAATGGAAAACCCTACCCAAATACCTGACCATCGACCAGGTCGACCAACTAATGGAACTCCCCAACATGGCAACCCCTATCGGGCAAAGAGATAAAGCCGTCCTGGAGTTGATGTATGCCTCCGGGCTGAGAATATCCGAAGTCACCACCCTCAAGAAAACAAATATATACCTGGATGATAATTTCGTAAGGGTAATGGGCAAAGGAAGTAAAGAGCGGGTAATACCTTTCGGCGAGAAAGCGCGGGAATTCATGGCCGGTTATTTAACCGGCGCCCGGCCCCTGCTGTTGAAAAAAAATATGAACGATTATGTATTTTTAAACCACCACGGCAGACCCTTTACCCGCCAGGGACTGTGGAAAATCATCAAAGGCTACGCCAGGACCCTGGGGGTCCCGGGGACGCTGACACCCCACACGCTGCGGCATTCCTTCGCCACCCACCTGCTGGAAAAAGGGGCGGACCTCCGCTCCATTCAATTAATGCTGGGACATGCGAATATTTCTACCACCGAAATTTATACCTATATGGCCAAAAGCAAGGTCAAGAAAATGTACGACCGCTACCACCCCCGCAGCGCCGGGGCAGAACCCGGTGGAAAAAATATAGAATAGAAGTTGACTTTTTTTTTTTAATATGTTAAAAAGAAAGCCGTTACGTAATATAATGAGGGTTACCAATGGGAAAAGTAATTGGAATAGATTTAGGTACTACGAATTCAGTCGCCGCGTATATGGAGGGTAAGAACCCTGAGATCATATTAACGCCCGAAGGCGAAAGGCTTTTGCCTTCTTTGGTGGCGTTCTCCAAAACAGGCGACCGGCTGGTGGGCGCCCCGGCCAAAAGCCAGTTGATCACCAACGTCAATACAATATACTCGGTAAAACGACTGATCGGTAAAAGATATTCTGAGGTGGCCCCTTACCTCCGCCAGTTCAATTATACCATCGTGGAAAGCGAAGGGGACATGTTGAAAATACGGATCAATGATGTGTTGTTCTCCCCGGAAGAAATCTCGGCCATGATTCTTGAAAAACTGAAAGATGCCGCGGAGGCGCGCCTCGTGGATACCATCGACGGCGTGATAATCACCGTGCCCGCCTATTTTAACGACGCCCAGAGGCAAGCCACCAAGGACGCCGGCGAAATCGCCGGGCTAAATGTCCTGCGCATCATTAACGAACCTACCGCGGCGTCGCTGGCTTTCTCCCTGGATTTAAGCAGGAAGCTTCATGTCCTGGTCTACGATTTCGGCGGCGGCACCATCGATATTTCCGTGCTGGATATCCAGGACGATGTGATCAAGGTGCTGGCAACTGCCGGCGATATCAACCTGGGCGGCAATGACCTCGATGTCCTGCTCTCCAATCAACTGTTGGATGAAATAAAAAAAGAACATCACGTGGACCTGTCGCATGACAAAATGGCCCTGCAGCGCATCCGGGATACGGCGGAAAACACTAAAAAAGAACTTTCTTCCGTTGATGAATGCGAAATCAATTTACCTTTTATCGCGGAAACCGATGAAGGCCCGGTCCACTTCCTGAGATACTATACCCGGAAAGAATTTGAAGCCCTTATCAAGAAAAAAGTCGACCGGACCATTGAAATCTGCAGCGCCGCGCTCAATAGGGCGGATAAAACCATCGATGAAATCGATGAAATACTGCTGGTGGGCGGCTCCACGCGAATCCCCTGTGTGCAGAAACGCATCAGGGATTTTTTTAAAAAAGAACCCAATAAAAGGGTCAACCCCGATGAAATCGTGGCCATGGGCGCGGCCATCCAGGCCGCTATTGCCACGGGCGAAAGTAAAGATATCTTGCTGCTGGATGTCATCCCCCTCTCCCTGGGGGTTAAAACCTTTGGCGGCGCTTTTACCCGGGTCATCGACGCCAATACCACCATCCCCACAAACCGCAGCCTGGTGTTTTCAACCGCCGAAGATGACCAGGTCGAAGTGGAAATCTATGTCTACCAGGGGGAAAGAGAAATCGCGGAAGAAAATAAATTACTGGGGAACTTTACCCTGACGGGTATCCGCAAGGCGCCCAAAGGAGTCCCCAGGATTGAAGTTTTATTCAGTATCAATATTAACGGTATTCTAACGGTTACCGCCATCGATCTTTCCACCAAAAGTAAAAAACAGGTGATTGTTTCCAATACGGGTTTGTTGTCCGAGGAAGAGATCCGGAAGATTAAGAAGAATGCTGAAAAATACAAGGAATCGGATTTGAAAAAAAGAGAGTTGATCGACTTAAAGACCGATATTTACAATTATGTTTATTCCATAAAAAAAATACTGGAGAACCCCGGGCTTGAACCATCGATGATCCCCGTGGCCAACAGTTTACTGCAGGCTGCCGGCGAGACGCTGGAAAGGGAAGTGAAAGAGGAGATGGAAGAGGTTCTCGGGGAACTGGCAAATTTTAATATTAAATTGACTACCCTGGTCAGCCAAACCCTTGAACCGCCCGTGCCTTATGCGGCGCAGGACCGGACATCCAGGCCCCCCGCGGCCGGGGTCCCCAAAGCCCCGGAACCTTCTTTTTCTGTTAAAAAGAAACCGGCGGTCACCGCGGAAGATAAAGAACTCAATGATATCAAGCAAAAAATATTGAATTCCGTCTATAGTCTCGAACAGTACGTCAATAATTTGAAATTGGATCACAGCATGGTCACGGAGTGTAATGTTTTGATTAACAGGGCCAATAGGGAATTGGAGAAGGACAACCTGCGGGAACTGGAAAAAATATCCAGGGAATTGAAGGAACTAAGCAAGAAAATGGACGCGGCGGTAAGCACTTCCTTAGGATTTGGCGAGGACATGGAACTGGGGAATGCGTCCGGTCAAATTAAATTCAAAAAAGATGATACCCAACCGTTCAAGGTGTTTAGAAAATAAATCATATAATTCCATGTCCCATAATAAACCAAATACCAGGAGGATATAGCCCATGAGAAAAATGAAAGAAGCCGTATTTTTTTTATTTCTATTAACCCTGCTGCCTTTCTCGTTGACCGGTTTGGAATTCCAGGGCTGGGAACCGGCCGAATTAAGGGAGATGGAGACAAAATTCCTGGAACTTAAGACCCAAGCCACCACCCTGGATTTGTTCGCACCGGAAAAATTCCCGGACTTCAAGGAACTGGAAAAGACCAACCAACTGGTGGAACAACTGGATTTCAACAAACGTAAATTCAATCTTTTAATTGCCCTGTACAACGAATTGGAAGATAAACTTTTCCCGTATTTTTTGAAACTTTCAAAAGAGCGCCCGGA
>Ga0315278_10005033_pt1 | contig 11985 bp, 11 predicted proteins | sample YL17G06_0_MG_FD_203880 | JGI IMG/M metagenome (GOLD analysis project Ga0315278, IMG submission 203880) | Sediment microbial communities from Yellowstone Lake, YNP, Wyoming, USA - YL17G06_0 | ecosystem: Environmental > Aquatic > Freshwater > Lake > Sediment | place: USA: Wyoming | collected... | reverse complement strand
CGTCCATGTACCCCTTCACGCCGTCGATGCGCAGCCAGTCGTCACCGGCACCGATGGCGGCCACCGTATCCGCCACCCACCGCCACTGATCGATCGGAAAGAACATCTTGGTGCGAACGGTCAGCGTGCCCGCGGCGCGTGCGCGCTGGAAGGCGCCGAGGGACGAGGTCGGGGCACTCATGAAATTGACGGCCGTCACCCCCTTGCTGCCGGCGTAGGCCACGGCCCGGGCCAGTGCGGCGTCCCGCTGCGCCTCCGTCGGGGCCGGCATTGCGGTGTACACCGGAAGCATGGCGTTGTCTTTGAGCACACCGGTCGGATCCCCAGTGCGGGGATCGCGGACGATCTCGCCGCCCGGGATGTCCTTGGTGGACTTGGTGATGCCCGCCGCGCGGAGTGCGGCGCTGTTGGCCACTCCCATATGTCCGTCGAGCCGGTTGACGAAGACCGGGTTGTCGGGGGTGACCGAGTCGATCCAGGCCTTGGTGGGAAGCGGGGCACCGGGCCAGCGCTCGTGATCCCAGTCGCCCCCGAGGATCCACTCCCCGGGCTTCCGTTCGGCCGCGAACGCTGCAATCCGGGCGGTGAACTCCTCAGGCGTGTCCGCGGTCCGCAAGTCCACGCTGGCCAGCTGGAATCCGCCATCGAGGAAATGGGTGTGGCCGTCCATGAACCCCGGGACGATCATCGCGCCCGCGGCGGTGACCACCTGCGTCTTGTCCCCGACATAGCGGGCGATGTCGCTGCTGTCGCCCACTGCCAGGATCGTGTCTCCCCGCATGGCCACCCCACCGGCCCAGGGCTGTTCGGGATTGCCGGTCCAGGCGTGTCCGAAGGCGACGACGCTCGCCGGCGGTGGCGGCGCGCAGGCAAGGAAGGCGCCGACCAGCAGGAGGAGTCCAGGGGGCACGTGGCGAACGGAGACGGACGAGTGGAGAGGCATCGTGGCGCCAGTCCTAGCGAAGTGTGGTGAGCCGGCGGAGCGCCTCGAGCTTTTCCAGCGCAGATGACCCCTGCGTCGGAGCGGCGGGCGCCACCGAAAAGAGATCGCGGATGTCGAGCAGGATCTCGAGCATCAGCTGGTCGCGCACGTAGGCGGCATCGAGCTCCTCGACCCGGCGCTGGTCGCCAGCACCACGGGCGCGTTCATAGGTTTCGCGGTAGAGCTCTTCGAGATTGGACAGGATGCGGTCGCGTGCGCGCATGAGGAGACCGGAATGAGGGGTGCGGCGTGCAGGGGAATGAACGAAGATGCTATACTCCGGAGCGATTGGCGAGGGGGTTCCCGCTCGCCGCCACCCCACCTCAACTGGCCACCCCGATGACCCTGTCCGACGCCCAGCGCCGAGTGGATACCTGGATCCGTCAGTTCGAGGAAGGCTACTTCGACCCGCTCACCAACATGACCCGCCTCGCCGAAGAGGTTGGAGAGCTGGCGCGGGAGGTCAATCACCGATTCGGCCAGAAGACCAAGAAGCCGGGCGAGCCGGACGGCGACATGGGAATGGAGATGGCCGACATCCTGTTCGTGCTGATCTGCATGGCCAATCGGGAGGGGATCGATCTGGAGGAGTCCTTCGACCGGATGATGGCCAAGGTCGAGGGTCGGGATGCGGAGCGGTGGACGAGGAAACAGGTCTAGCGGGCTACTCCCACTCTTTCGGCTCCAGTTCCGTCTCCTCCAGCAGCATCCGATAGCTCTCCAGCCGGTCCGGCGCGATCGTCCCGGCGGCCACCGCCTCCTGAATGCGACAGCCGGGTTCGCTCACGTGCCGACAGTCCTGGAAACGGCACTCGCCGATCAGCGGACGAAATTCCGGGAAACAGCTCGCCAGCTCGCGCGGCTCGATCCCCCACAACCCCACCTCGTTGAACCCGGGCGTATCCACCAGGTAGCCCCCCTCGAACGGCAGCATCAGGGCGGAGACCGTGGTATTGCGGCCGCGCCGATGCTTGACGCTGAGCTCACCGGTCCGCAGGGTGAGGCCTGGCTGCAGGGCATTCAGCAGGCTCGACTTCCCCGCGCCGGAGGGACCGGTCACCACCGATTCCCGCCCAGCCATCGCCGCGCGGAGTTCCGCCAGGCCCTCACCCGTCCTGGCGCTGGTCCGAAACACCGGATACCCCGCCTGCCGGCACCGTGCCTCGAGCCAGACGCCGGGATCGAGGTCGATCTTGTTGATGACGACGGCGGCGGGAATCTCGTTGGCCTCCGCGACGACCAGGAGCCGGTCGATCAGCTGAGGAAGGGGCGCGGGATCGCAATTGGAGGTCACGACGAAGACGGTATCGATGTTGGCGGCGATGGGGCGGGTCCCGCGGCCGAGGGGCACCCGCCGTTCGAGCAGGCTCTTCCGCGGCGCCACCTCGGTGATGCTGGCGAGCCCCCCGACGGGATCGGGGAGGAGGGTGACCCGGTCGCCCACGACGACGCGAGGGGTGTCGCGCTTGGTCTTTCCGCTCAGCACCGCACGGACTTCTCCGTCCGCCGTCGCCACCCGGTACGCCGCCCCGTCGCGCTCGAGGACCGTGCCGGGCACGCCGGTCACCACTCCTCCGGCTGATCGGCGATGGACTGGTCCAGTGCCGCCTTCACATCATAGAGCGACAGCGCCTTGAGCCGCTCCTCAGCTTCCGCGGCGGTGCGCCCCCACGCGAGGAACTCCGTCTCGACATGCCCGACCGGGGCGGCGCCGGCCGCGTCCCATCGCACGAAGAGGAGCGCCGCGCCATAGCGCCCCTGCGCGTCGGCGTCGTCGTCCACGTAGAGGCCCACCGAATAGGCGTGGCCATCGCTCCCCCCGAAGGCGGCCGCGCGCCCGTGCTGGGCCATGTATCCGCCGAGGGTAGCTTCCATCACGCCTTCAAGGCGAGCGTCTCGCGGACCACGTTGCCGAAGATGAAGACGATGTTAGCCGGGCGCTCGGCGAGCCGGCGCATCAGGTAGGGATACCACTGGGTGCCGAAGGGGATGTAGACCCGCATGTTGAAGCCGTCCTTCCGCAGGCGTTCCTGCAGGTCGCGGCGCACGCCGTACAACATCTGGAACTCGAAACGCTCCGCCGGGATCCCCTCGCGCGTCACGAAGGCTCTTGCGTGGTCGATCATGCGGGTGTCGTGGGTGGCGAGCGCGGGGTAGTTGCCGCGGCGAAGGAGCTGCTCCATGAGCGCGACGTACTGGAGATCCACGTCCTTCTTGTCGGGAAAGGCGACGTCGGGGGACTCGAGGTACGCCCCCTTGCAGAGCCGCACGCGGGCGCCCAGCTCGATGAGCCGCGGGACGTCAACGGCCGACCGGCGCAGGCAGGACTGAATGACCACCCCGGTGTGATTTGTGAAATCGGACAGCAGGTACCGCTCGAAGAAGTCGAGCGTGCGCTGGGTGTACGCCGAGCTTTCCATGTCGATCCGGACGAAGCCGCGAAGCTCGCGCGCCTTGGTCAGGATCCGGCGCATGTTGTCGGCGCAGAGCGTCTCGTCGATGTCGAAGCCCATTTGGGTGAGCTTGACGGAGACGTTGATTTCGGCGCCACTGGCGGCGAGGCGATCGAGCATGCGCAGGTATTCGTCCCGCGCGGCGATCGCGTCGGTGTCCCGGGCGACGCTCTCGCCGAGGAGATCGAGCGTGGTCGTGATATCGAGCCGCTTGAGTTCGAGCGCGGCGGCCGTGGCCGTCTCGCTCGTTTCACCGGCCACGAAGCGGCTGGCAAAGCGCCGGGCCAGGCTGTTGCGCCGCAGGAAGTTGAACACACCCTGTTGCTCTGACAGCCACAGTAGGAAGGTGCGCATCATCGGCAGATGTCCCTCGACAGGGGTCCGAAATGGGTTGACTGGCAGGCTCAGGCGCCGCCACGAAGGTAGCTAAACTACGTCAGGACAACAAGTTCCGGACTGACGTCAACGGCTAAGCGGGGCCGCTGACAGAACTTACGCCGGACATGGCATGGTCGGCCCCGGACTTGCGTTCTACCCCCCTGCAAGTCATACCAACGACCCGCCCGATAAGAGCACACCCGGAGCGATCCGGGGCCGCAAAACTTGAGGTCTCAGGCCGGAACCGGCCGGAGATAGCTCGGTGCCGAAGGCAGGCAGAGCAGCGGAGCCAGCAGCGTTCATCCCCCCGGGATGCGACCCCACGGCTTTGTGCTTATCGGGCGTTGTGGAGGCACCATGCGCCCAGCATCCATTCATCGCAGGCTCTTTCCCGTCCTGGCCGTCTGGCTGGGCGCGGCCTCGTGCGCCGGCCTCGAACCGAGCGCGCCCCCCGAGGGCGCCGTCCTGATGACCGCACCCGCCGAGTATGCCACGTGGTACGAGAAGACCGAGACCTGCGCCGACTTGCGCGGCGCCCTTGAGGGCATCGAGTGGTATGTCGTGCCCGACGTGGCTACCTTCGAGACCAGCATCGGCGAGAAGGTGGGCCTCTGGGAACGGGTCGGCAACGTCTCCCGCATCACCATCGCCGGCGATTACGTGGGGAACGAAATGGTCGTCCGCCACGAGATGCTCCACGACCTGCTGGAGCGCACAGGCCATCCGCCGGAGTACTTCGTGACGCGCTGTCATCTGACGTGGGATTCCTGGAACGCCGGGGAGCAGTGAGCGACACCCTCCTCGGCATCCTGGAACTGACGGACCGCGGGACCGCTTTTCTACGTCGTCGTGAGTCAGGCTACGCACCGGCCGACGGCGACCTCTTCGTCCCCCCCCATCTCGTCAAGCAATATGGCCTCCGCACCGGCGACGAGATCGACGGCGAAGGGGGCCGTGGTGGCAAGGGACGTGGCCCGAGCCTTCAGCGGGTGACCGCAATCAACGGCCTCGCGCCGGACGCCATTGCGGGGCGCCCCGAGTTCACGAAGCTGCCTGCCAGCCACCCCAAGGAAATGCTGACCCTCGAGGTGCCGCCCGGCACCCGTCGCACCTCCCACGAAATCACCCGGCTCATCGACCTGCTCTGCCCGTTCGGGAAGGGCCAGCGCGCGCTCATCGTGGCCCCGGCCAAGGCGGGGAAGACCACGGTGCTGCAGGCGGTGGCGGAAGGCGTGGCGCGCAATCATCCGGCGGCGCAGTTGTTCATCCTCCTGGTGGACGAGCGGCCGGAGGAAGTGACGGAAATGGAGATGGCGGGCGCGGGGGAAGTGGTGGCGTCGAGCTTCGACCAGCCCGCAGAGCGCCACGCGGAAGTCGCCGAACTGACGCTGGAGCGGGCCCGGCGCCAGGTTGAACTCGGACGCGACTCGGTCATCATCCTCGATTCCATCACCCGACTCGCGCGCGCCTACAACACGCTGGAGCGCGGCACCGGGCGGACGCTGTCCGGGGGATTGGACGCCAACGCCATGGAAAAGCCCAAGCGATTCCTGGGCAGCGCCCGATATGTGGATCCCTCGCGAGGGGGCGGATCGCTGACCATCATCGCCACGGCGCTGGTGGACACCGGGTCCAAGATGGACCAGGTCATCTTCGAGGAGTTCAAGGGGACCGGCAATAGCGAGCTGGTGCTGAGCCGTGAGCTGGCCGAACGCCGGATCTACCCCGCCATCGACATCCCCGCCAGCTCCACCCGGCGCGAGGAGCTGCTCTTCTCGCCCGAGGCGCTGGCCGCCTCGTACGCCCTCCGGCAACGCACCGCCGGCATGCCGTCCATCAACGCCATGCAGGAACTGCTCTCGCTGTTCCGGAACACCAAGACCAACGCCGAACTGATCCCGACGCTGACGAAGTAGGGGCGCCGAGGGCAGGCACGACAAAGCGCGGCGTCCCAACGGGACGCCGCGCTTTGCACATCCAGAGCAATGGTGCCCGGTGCTACCGCGTGTACTCCGAGAAGGAGCGGGCCGCGGGGGTGCACTCCGGCCACGTCATCTGCTGGCCGGTCCGTGTATTCATCGGCATCACGCGACGGACACGCGGAATCTGGTTCGGGTCCTGCGCTGCCTGGTACACCAGCATGGCGGTGAGGGTGGCGTTGTTCCGCATCTCGCTCATCACCAGCTTGTCGTAGGTGTCGCGGTTGGTGTGCCAGGTGTAGCTGAAGTAATCCCACACCAACGAACCGAGCCCAAACCCCGGCGCGCCGTAGCAGGCCACCGAGGCGTTGTCGGATCCGCCGCCGGCCGGCGTGCCTGGCACCGTGAAGCTCTTGAAATTCCCGGTGATTTCCGAGGGCACCTTGGAGAGCCAGGCGGCCAGGAACGCACCGGCGTCCATCAGGCCGGCCGCGTTGATGTACGCGACCCGACCGGTGCCGTTGTCCTGGTTGAACAGCGCCTGCAGCCCCTCGACGACCTTGGGATGATCGGCCATGTAGGCGCGCGAGCCGTTCAGTCCCTGCTCCTCACTGCCCCAGTGGCCGACAATGATGGTCCGGCTGGGCCGCGGCAGCACGGTCTTCAGGATCCGCAGCGTCTCCATCATCGTGACGGTGCCGGTGCCGTTGTCGGTGGCGCCCGACGAGCCGTCCCAACTGTCGAAGTGGGCGGAGAGTACCACATACTCGTCGGCCCGATCGGTGCCGGGGATGGTGGCGATGGTGTTGAAGACTGGCACCTCGCCCAGTTCCTGCGACTCGGCGGTTACGCGCAGCACCGGTCCCTGCTTGTGTTCGGCTAGCCGGAACACCAGGCCGTAATCCTCGCAACTCAGCACGGCGGCCGGGACCCGCGTCGTCTTGCCGTCGAACACCCGGAAGACGCCCCACCCCGAGGACCAGTTGCTGGTCAGGACGCCCTTGGCGCCCGCCCCCTCGAGGGCCAGTTGCAGCGCCTTGTTGGTGAGTCCGGTCCGCTTTACGCGGGCCGCCCACGCCGCACGATATTCGGTGCGCTCCTTGACCATCCGGTCGAACTCCTCGGGCAGCGCCGATTCCTTGTAGCTCGAATCGGTGCGGCAGGTGAGCTCGGGTGCGCTGATCAGCACGTAGGCGCCCTTGACCGAGCTGATGGCGGTGGTGAATGCGGCGGAGTCGGCGGCGTCGGGAAGGACCACGACCGGGCCGTCCACCGGCTTGCCCTTGGTGCCTGGGCTCCAGGCCAGGATCATCCCCTCGAGCGACCGAACGCGTGGCGCAATGAGATCGATGTGGCTGGCGCCGCGCTTCCACCCTTTCCAGGTCCCATACTGCACGTTTTCCGCGCTGATGCCCCACCGGGCGTAGGTGGCCACCAGCCAGTCGTTCCCGGCCTTCATGCCGGGCGACCCGGTGAGCCGCGGCCCGATCGAGTCGTCCAGGACCTGGGCCAGCGCGCCGACCTGCGAGCTGTCCATGCCCATGGACCAGATCTGCTTGATGATGGGATCGTCCGAGGGGAAGCTCTGCGCCCAGGCGGACGAGGCCGGGGCAGCGATTGCCGCCAAGATGACCAACAGGAACAGTCTGCGCATCGCCGTGCTCCGCGTCGAGAGAATTACCGTGAACCACCGTTGTTGTAGTACTTGCCGCCCTGCGCCGCCATGGCGACCAGCGCGGTGGCCGGGGCGAAGCGCGGCCCGAACTCGGCCTCCAGCGCCCGGAGCGTAGACACCACCTGCGGGGCGCCGAGGTCGTCGATCATCCGGAGCGGACCGCCACGGAAGGGCGGGAAGCCAATCCCGAAGATCGCGCCGATGTCGCCGTCCCGGGGAGAGCGGACCACGCCCTCGCCCGCCGCCATGGCCGCTTCGTTCAGCATCGCATAGACCAGCCGCTGTTCGATCGTCTGCGGGCTGACGCGGTCCGAGGGCGTGATGGACAGCAGGCGGTACACCTGCGCATCCACGCCGGCCTTCTTGCCATTCTCATAGCGGTAGAATCCCCGTCCGCTCTTCCGGCCGAGTCGCTTGTCCGCGAGCATCCGGCCGATCGCGTCGGCCGGGGTGAGCCGCTCACCGAACGCCTGATGCATGACCCCGCCGCCCTTGGCGGCCACGTCGAGGCCCACTTCATCGAGCAACGCGATCGGACCGACCGGGAACCCGAACTTGGTCATCGTCCGGTCGATGGCTTCGATCGGCGTGCCCTCCATCAACAGGTGCCCCGCCTCGTTGAGGTAGGGCGACAAGATGCGGTTGACCCAGAATCCGGGACGGTCGGCCACGACGATGACCGTCTTGCCCATGCGCCGCCCGAACTGGACCGCCGTGACAATCGCATCGGGTGACGTCGCCGCACCGGGGATGACCTCCAGCAACGGCATCCGATCCACCGGGCTGAAGAAGTGCATGCCCAGCACCCGCTCGGGATGATGGGCAGCGGCGGCGATGTCGGTGATGGGGATGGTGGAGGTATTCGTGGCGATAATGGCCTGGTCGCGGACCGTCGCCTCGAGTTCGGCGACGACCGTCCGTTTGACGGATAGCTCCTCGAACACCGCCTCGATCACGAGGTCCATGCGTGGGAAGCCGGAAAAATCCGCGGTGCCGGAGAGCATCGCGGACAGCCGCTGGTGTTCCTGTCGCGTGATCGAGCGGCGCTTGAGGCGGCCGTCGAGAATCCCGATCGAGGCCTTGAGGCCCTTCCCGACCCGCGCGAGGTCCGCGTCTTTCATGCGGACTTCGACCCCCGCCTGCGTCACCGCGGTGCCGGCGATGCCGGAGCCCATGAACCCCGACCCGACCACGCCGAGGCGGCGGACCGGGCGCGGCGTGGCCGTGCCGGAGGCGACGCCGTCGTCCTTCTTGAGCGCCGTCGTGGCAAAGAAGATCTGGACCAGCTTCCGCGACACCGGGCTGACAGCCAGTGCACCGAACCGGCGGTGCTCGTCGATGAGGCCGGCGTGCATGCCGCGCTCCATGCCGGTCCGCACCGCTTCGAGCGCGGAGAGCGGCGCCGGATAATGGCCGCCGGTCTTGGCGAGTACCGATTTCCGTGCCATGCGGTAGACCAGTGCCCTGCCGAGCGGATTCGCGTCCAGGAGGAGGCCGGCCATGCCGCCTTTCCGCGCGCGGCGCGGGACACCAGACTCCATCAGCCGCAGGGCGGCCGCCATCGCCACGCTGCGCAGGAGTGACGGCGGCACGAGTTCGTCCACCATGCCCAGCTTGAAGGCCTTGGCGGCCCGTTCCGACTTGCCGGCCAGAATGATGTCGAGTGCGGCCCGGACGCCGATGAGCCGCGGCAACCGCTGACAGCCGCCGGCCCCGGGGAGAATGCCGAGCTGGACTTCGGGCAACCCCAGCTGGGTCTTCGGATGGTTGGTGGCGATGCGGTAGTGGCACGCGAGCGCCAGTTCGAGCCCGCCGCCGAGACAGGCCCCATGGATGGCGACGACGACTGGCTTCGGAAAGTCCGCCACCCGACCCACCATGGCCTGGCCGTCGCGGGACAGCGCTTCGGCGGCGGCCTGCGTGGGGAGCGCGACGAACTCCTCGATGTCGGCGCCGGCAATAAAGGTGTCGGGCTTGCCCGAAATCAGTACGACCGCGCGCACCGCTTTCTCGGCGCGGAGTCGTTCCAGCAGGGCCTCGAACTCCACCTTGGCGGCGGCGTTGAGCACATTGACCGGAGAACCGGGTTGGTCGATCGAGACGACGGCGACGCCGTGCTCCTCGACCACGGTGAACATGTTCATGCGCGCTCCAAGACCATGGCGAAGCCCATCCCACCCTGGGCACAGATGGAGATGAGCCCGAATTGCACGTCGCGGCGCTGCATCTCGTTGGCCAGGGTGGTGACGATCCGCGCGCCGGTGGCGCCGAAGGGGTGCCCGATGGCGATGGAGCCGCCGAGCACGTTGGTGATGTCCCAGTTGACTTCGCCGACCGGGCCCGGAAGCCCCAGGCGATCGGCCCAGGCCTTGGATCCCCAGGCCTGCACGTTGGAGAGCACTTGCGAGGCGAACGCCTCGTGAATTTCGACGAGCCCCAGGTCGTTCCACGTGAGGCCCGCGCGTTCGAGCGCACGGGGCACCGCGATGGCAGGGCCCATGAGGAGCTGCCACCCCGGGTCCACCGCCGCCACGGCGTAGCTGCGCACGGTGGCGAGCGGGCGATAACCGAGCGCGCGGGCCTTCTCGTCGGCCATCAGGACCACCGCCGCGCCGCCGTCGGTCAGCGGTGAGGAGTTCCCGGCGGTCACGGATCCGTAGCGGCGATCGAAGACCGGCTTCAACTTGGCGAGCGCCTCGAGGGAGGTGTCGGCGCGGATGCCGTTGTCACTGGTCATCACTTCGTCCATGCCGCGCCCCCCGAACCAGGGCGCGATTTCGGCGGTGAGCCTGCCGTCGGCCGTGGCCGCGGCGGCCCGCTGGTGACTCAACAGCGTCACCCGGTCCTGGTCTTCGCGACGGATGCCGTTCTCCTGGGCCATCTTTTCGGCGGACTGCCCCATCGACTCGCCGGTCGATGGCTCCGCGATGGCCGGCGTGACGGGGATGAGGTCCCGCGGCCGAACCTTGGAGAGGACGCCGAGGCGCTGCGAGAGACTCCGCGCCTTGCTGGCCTCGACCAGCAGCGTGCTGAACCGCCGCGAATGCAGGATCGGGATGTCCGAGAGCGACTCCGCCCCGCCGGCAATGACGACGTCGGCTCGGCCGAGCATGATCTGGTCGGCGGCGTTGACGATGGCCTGGGCTGCGGACGCGCAGGCCCGGTTGAGCGAGTAAGCGGGAATGGTCTTGGGAAATTGGGGCAGGAGGCTGACTTCGCGGGCGAGGTTGGGCACGAGGACCGAGGGAATGACCTGTCCGAAGATGACTTCATCCACCTCGGCGCCCGAGAGGTTCATCCGGTAGAGCAGTTCCTTCGTGGCGTGGCGCGCCATGGCCACTGCCGTTACGTCTTTGAGTGCGGTACCGCTCTTCGCGAAGGGAGTCCGCACGCCGGCGACGACGGCTGCCCGTCGTCCGGCTGGGATGGTCAGCATGTTATCGTTCTTGCGTTAAGGTTCGTCAGGACGCCGGCGGGCCACGACACTCGCAACCGCGCGCCAGCGTTCTACGTCAACCGGTTCAAGCACCTCGCGTCCGTGCAGGACTTCCAGGGGGGCGATCAATCGGGCCAGTTCGCCCCGAGCCAGCAGATGCGCTTCGCGGGTCGGTCCCCAGCCCAGGTCTTGCTGGGTCGTGAGAAAGGTCTCCATGAGGAGCGTCCCACCAGGCGCCAGCAACCCGAGGACGTTCGGCATCCGCTCCCTATCAAGATAGTTGAACACCAGGACGGCATCAAAAGGCGGTCCCTGCGGCCAGTCCGCTTCCAGGTCCACCTGCTGCCAGTCGATGCGGAGGCCGCGGGCGGCCGCCGACGCACGGCCCGCCTCCAGCGCGGCGGGGTTGCGGTCCCAGGCCGTGACGGCGGCCCCACGCGCGGCAGCGGCCAGACCATGCCGTCCATCGCCACAGGCCAGATCGAGCACACGCATACCCGGCTTGACCAGGTGAGCGTGCCACGTAAACCATGTACTGGGCAGGGTGACTCGCCCTTCAGGAGCCATGGACACTCGTAACGTTTCCTTCCGTTGTGCGACCTTGGACAAGCTGACGGCGCGGCCGTACGACCTGCTCGTCATCGGCGGCGGCATCACCGGGGCGGGTATCGCCCGGGACGCGGCCATGCGGGGCTTCCGCACCGCCCTCGTCGAGGCGAGAGATCTCGCGTCCGGCACCAGCTCGCTTTCCAGCCGACTCATTCACGGCGGCCTGCGGTACCTCGAACAGGGCAACTTTCGGCTGGTGCGCGAGGCCACGCGTGAACGCCGGACCCTCCTGACCATCGCTCCGCACCTGGTGCGCCAGCTGGCCTTCGTCTTTCCGGTCCACACGGGCGACCGGGTGCCACTGTGGAAACTGGCGGCCGGCATGCTGCTCTACGACCTGCTGGCCCCGCTCCGGAATGTGCGCCGACACCGCATCCTCGGCAAGCGCAAGCTGCTCGCGGAAGAACCGATGCTCCGCGAACGGGGTCTCGTGGGCGGCGCCCGGTATTACGATGCGCAGTGCGACGACTCCCGCCTGGTCGTGGCCACCGCCCGCTCGGCGATGCTGCACGGCGCGGACATCGCCACCTACA